>OASY01000033.1_pt1 | contig 155700 bp, 121 predicted proteins | sample 1501231 | NCBI WGS metagenome assembly OASY01 (sample SAMEA2579917, study PRJEB22360) | human gut metagenome | biome: human gut; feature: human-associated habitat; material: faeces | place: Denmark | collected 2008/2010 | reverse complement strand
TATAGCAGAACTGTAAAATATAAAAGAGGTTGTGCCAACGTTTTGACACAACCTCTTTAGTTCCCCTAAAACACTGCTATAATTTATTTCTTCACGATTACTAAACATCTTTTTCGCAGAAAATGTGTTATTTTGTAGATGGCTAACAGAAATGTATATGATATGGATAAGCAAAAAGTAGCATTAGTCCTTTCCATGGGGGGAGCACGTGGAATAGCACATATAGGAGTAATTGAAGAATTACTTCGTCACAACTTTGAGATTACTTCCATTGCAGGAAGTTCTATGGGAGCAATGGTGGGAGCAATGTATGCTTCAGGAAAAATGGAAGAATGTAAAGAATGGCTGTATAGTTGGGATAAACGCAAAATGTGGGAATTGGCGGATCTTACCTTAAGCCGGGATGGATTAGTGAAAGGTGACCGTTTTATTAAAGAACTGAAACAAATTATTCCGGACATGAATATCGAAGACCTGCCTGTCCCTTATGTAGCGATGGCTACGGATATTGTCCGCGATCAGGAAGTCAGGTTTGACAGAGGGAGCTTACATGAAGCTATCCGTGCGTCTATTTCTATCCCTATGCTTTTCCGTCCATTAAGAAAAGACGGTATGGTATTGATTGATGGAGGTATTCTGAATCCTCTTCCATTGAGTCATGTGCAACGCACTGAAGGAGACATTCTGATAGCTGTCGATGTGAATGCCCCCATTGATACCGGAAAGAAAAAGAAAGTATCTCCTTATAATCTGTTGACAGAATCTTCCAGGATGATGATGCAGCAAATCACCCGTTATCAGATAGAACGTTGTCAGCCGGATATCTTAATTCAAATTTCCGGCGATACGTATGATATGTTGGAGTTCCATCATGCTGCTTCGATAGTGAAAACTGGAGTGGAAGTTGCTCGAAGAATATTAATGCAATAAATAGTATTCATTAAAGTGATAGATTTTTATTCAATATAAATCATCTTTTTCGTCATTCCCCCGTCAATAGTGATGTTTTCTCCATTGATGAAATCATTGTTTTCCTCGCAGAGAAACAGACACATGCGGGCAATATCTTCCGGTTTACCTACCCGCCGGGAAGGATGCTGTGAATGGTCTTCCGGTTGGAGTTGAGCATAATCATGAGTCTGTATCCATCCCGGAGCAATGGAATTTACGGTGATATTCCATTCAGATAAAGACAAAGCCAATGCATGAGTCAAAGAATAGATACCACCTTTCGATGCTGCATAACCTTCACTTCTCGGTTCACTCATCAGATAACGTGTAGAGCAGATATTTATAATTCGACCGTATGGGTTGGGAGAGGGCTGCTTTTTACGATGGATGGCAAGCAGCCGGGAAGTGATGAATACAGGACGCAGGTTAATAGAAAGAATTTTGTCGAAATCTTCTACACTTGTTTCTGTGATAGAAGAAAATTTGCTGATACCGACGTTGTTGACAATAATATCAATATCGTTCCATTCGGCAAGAATGGTTTGCATACAACTTTCAAGCGCGTTTTTATCACTTACGTCGACTTTATGGAATATAGCCCCGGTTGCCTTCGCAGTTTCCTGTCCCGATATTTCGTTTATATCACAAAAGGCAACTTGATTTCCAGCCAGGCGAAAAGCTTCTACTATTGCTTTGCCTATTCCTTCCGCTCCGCCTGTTATAAATACTCTTCTTTTTGAGTCCTCCGGTTTTGAAACCGTTGAAGTGTGAGACTTCGATTCAGCCGGACGTACTGTTGTTTTCTTCTTACCATATTTTTGTGCTTGTTTCCAAGCAGCTTTTCGGGCTTCGTATTGTTCCTGTTGTCTCTCTATGTAATTATCTGCCATCGTTATTTTTTATTTATTGGCAAATGTAAAGTATAAAATGGATAAATACAAGAATCGACCGCTCTTTTGCGGACAAAGGAGCAGTCGATTTCATTCAGATGGTCGTTCAAAATTTAAAACTTTGTCAGATCTATCTCTGCATATTTAATTCGTTGACGGCGCCAAGTGTAAATGGCATGCAGTTTCCCGTCTTTCCCTTGAATAATGCTAGGGTAAGAGTATTGGCTAATCGGACTATCTTCTAATGTAAGAACAGGCTGCCAATTGATACCATCTTCTGAAACGGCCACACAGAGCGGAGTACGCGGACCTTTCGGAGTTCCGGGCAATGTAGAGAAATTATTGTAGATAAGTATATGTCTACCGTCTTTCATTGTCACAGCATCCGTTCCGGAATTATTATTCGGAACATCCAGTAGCGTTACTTTACTCCACGTATCACCATTATCGCTGCTCCACGCAGTTGCTACCTGTGCGTTACGTGTGCGGCAGAGTATCTGTAATCTTCCATCCTTATGCTTCAAAATACTGGGTTGTATTGCATAAACAGGTTTGGCTCCTTCTCCTTTGATAGCTTCTCCGCCTTCCTGGTCATCCACATTCATATCCCCCTTTTTGCGGTTTTGGGTGGGGACGGATAACTCGGCATCCAGTGGTCCGACCATCTTCCAGGTCTTGCCTTTATCATCGGAAATCTCGAAATGAACTCTCCATCCGTTACTTCCTTCCGTACTGGAAGGGCAGATGATACGCCCATTGATATATTCCGGCTTATTCTTAATAGGTCCAAGAAAACCTTCTGGAAGCGGTTCGCGTTTGCTCCAGGTCTTTCCTCCATCGCGTGAACGAACTAACCATCCTGTCCAGTCACTCACTTTCAGACCTATTTTATAGAATAAAATCAAGTCACCTCCGGGAATCTGGAAAAGAACCGGATTCCAACAAGCTTTTCTGCGGGCAATAAGTTTTCCTTTTTCATTTTTCACAGGTGTACAAGTTGAATCGATTCCAGCCAATGCAGCTTGTGAATCTTTGAGCGAGAACACACCGTCAGCGGCAAGTTGGGGGGCGGTCCATTCTTTTGAGTCTTTAGGCTTACGACATACCCAAATGCAACAATCCGGATTGCGCTCTTTGGTTCCTCCGAAGAAAGAGGCTACGAGATCGCCGTTCTTCAGTTCTACAATCGTAGCTCCGTGACATTCGGGGAAAGAAGCTTTTTTGTATAGGAATTCATCACTTAGAATAGCTGTATTCCGGGTGGGTATGTCTACACTGAAGTGATATTTTCCCGATCCGATCTTTTCCTTCCGTCCATCCGGTAGGTGCACTTCACCTGTTGTGTTGGCAGGAAGCTCGATGTCCCATTCCAGATGAGTAGGAGTCTTTGTCCACCGGCTGATTATTTTCCCGTAGATACTCATGTATGAGGCATCCACATTGCTCAATTCCTGGATTTCAAAAGCCGGTTGGAAAACGATATGTTTGTAACCGGACTTCCAGCGGTCTGCACGAATACCTGCCAAATTATTGAAACACCAGGGTAATAAATCGCCTAAAAGCATCACGTGATTACCGCTGTTCATTTCAGGATTGGCCGTATCACCGTTCCATAACTCCCAAATAGTGGTAGCACCTTTTTCAACCATATATCCCCAAGATGGATATGTTTTATTGGTAGCCAACAGGTAGGCTACATCGGCATGGCCACGACGGCTCAATTCGCGCAATAGCCATTGCACACCGATTACTCCGGTACTTATATGTCCCTTGTTGGTGGTGATAATAGAAGTGACGGCATTTTTAGCTACCTCATGGATGTAGTTCTTAGGTACCAGTCCAAAAGCAAGTGGCAGGATATTGGCAGTAACTGTGTTGTTGCCATAGAAAATGCTGTCGGGATATAAAGTATGTCCCGGTACGGGAGAAGTACCTTCTTTTATGTGCAGAAAACGGGCATTGAATGCATCTTTCATACGATGTTCCAAATCTTCCCATTCTTCTGCGTCAGCTTTCAGCCCTTGCAGGCTTGCAAAGCGGTGCATCAGTTGTAATACCTTCAGATAATAAGCGGTGGCGATCAAGGCACCGTCGGTCTTGCGGGAGGGGTCCTTACTATGAATTAACTCCAGTGATTCGGGTGGAACACACCAGTCACCATATTTATCTTTGGTGATGATAAAATCCTCTGTCATGTAGTATTCACGGATATGAGATACCCACTTCTTGATAGCCGGATAATTCTCTTCGATCGAACGTTTATCTCCAAAGTTCGTGAAAAGCATATCGCAGGCCATCGGTAAGGCGGCAGGCCAAGTCACATTGTCCGAGTAGTAGTTCCAGTATGCCGGGGCTACATCAGGAATACAACCGTCTTCCCGTTGCGCTTCGCGAATGTCACGCGCCCATTTGGTATACATGGCGTAATTATCGAAAAGCATACTTTCTCCCCAACAACCCATGGTACGGTCACCCAACCAGGGTTGGCGTTCATTCCGTTGCGGACAGTCAACCGGCATCCCTTTATAGTTGCTCCGGATTCCCCAAAATGCATTACGGACAATCTTATTCAGAGTTTCATCGGAACAGTTGAAAGTACCGGTATGTTCCATTTCATCTTCTACTACTTCGGCAACGAAATCTTCTGCTTTGGCGTCCGGATAACCGCTGACTTCTACATAACAGAATCCATGATAAATAAAGCGAGGCGCCCAGGTAGCATCTTTTGTTTCGCGTCCGTTGGCAACATATACATCTGTAGAACGGGCATCCCTGAAGTTTCTTGTATAAAGTTCACCATTATCTTGCAGGCTTTCTGCAAAACGGAGACGGATGCTGTCACCGGCTTGCCCTTTTATCCGGAAACGTACCCATCCCGCCATATTCTGACCGATATCCAGAATATATTTGCTACCGAGCTTTTTAATAGAAACGGGTTTCAAGGTTTCTGTGACTTTCATGCCCGGCATCATTTGTGCACGCAATGTTCCCGAAGGAATACTGACGCGTTGGGCCTGCATCCAGCCCTTGTCATCATATCCGGTTTGAGTCCAGTCTCCTAACTCTTTACGGGCATCGTATTCTTCGCCGTCATATTCATTGTTGCTACGGATAGGACCTTCAGTAGTTAATTTCCATGAAGTGTTTGTAGCAATTGTTTCTTTGCTGCCGTCTGCATATTCAACAATCAGATTCAACCGAAGCTTAGGATAACCGAAAGTCGGTATCTTATACGGTTTATAGTTCTGACGCATCGTATAGAAGCGGCCATTTCCGAGAGTTACTCCCATAGCATTTTCTGCCTGAAGCAGTGAAGTCACATCGTATGTGTTGTACAGAATCGTTTTCCGGTAGTCGGTAGGAGCAGGTGCCAGTACTTGATTGCCGATGCGTTGCCCGTTGATAAACAGCTCATATAATCCCATTCCGGCGATATGTACTGTGGCACGTTTCACGCCTTTCTTTAACGCAAACTCTTTTCGAAGATAACGGGCTGCCAAACGGCTCCATTGTGTTTCGCTGTCTCCGGGAGCGGCCCGATCCAAGCCGATCCATTGTCCTTGCCAGTCCGCTTCATTAAATAGTCCTGTGGTCCAAAAAGCCGGAGCACTCCAATTCGTTGCACCTTTGTTGGTGTCGATTTTCACTTTCCAATAGTAGGAAGCATTACGTTTTAATGTTTTTCCCTGATAAGTGATCCATTGGGAAGCGTCAGATTCAATCTTTCCTGAATCCCATATATCTCCTTTTTCTTGTTCCAATAGCTCCGGGGAAGATGCGACAAGAATGTGATACGCAGTCTGTATCACATTCTGTTCATCCGATTCGATGCGCCAACTCAATCGGGGCTGGCGCACGTCGATACCTTCCGGACTTTTCAGCAGTTCCGTTCGCAGATCAGTGATATCTATGGCTGCGTATATGGACCCGGTAAAGAGCAGAAGAAAGAAGAATGATACTATCCTTTTATTCATAAGTATGTTTTCATCATTCGTTTATATAAGATTATTTATTCCATTTTTGTTGTGCGTCCGGTAACTCTGTCCAGTCTTTCCCTATATAGTTCTTACTACTGTCCACTACAATCAGGATATGGTCGTTCCCGCTGCAATAACCGCTATCGTGCTGGAATTTATGCACACCATTATCAAATTCTCCGATGTATTCCAATTTACCATCTTTCGTAGTGTACCACCAGGCATTCTTTTTCGCACCGCTAATCTTGCTGAAATCAACTTCCATCGGACGTCCGGTATAGTTGTATACCATCAGATAATCATTACCACGTGTAGCGATAGCGCGGTCGTAACGTTCTCCATTCTGTCCTGCAATGATAGACTGATCGGGTATGCGTTCGAAGAACGGGAAAGTCAGCATCAGGTTTTTCAGATACTTCATCTGATTGTAGCCCGGATCATTCAAAGCATCATACCAGGGCTTTTTTGCACCGTAAGCACCACCTACACCCGGTTTGATAAATTGCATGATTGAGTTATGACCGTAAGTATGTCCGAAAGCTCCGGCAAATACAGACCAGTAAGCATAACGGCGTACGTCATAATCCTTCCACAACAGTTCATTCTCATCGTGCAGGCCATGAGGAATTTCTTCGTAGATCGGTTCGCCGTCAATCACAGGTTTCATGGGTTCCATGGCCATGCTGCGTTCTACAAAACGCCAGTTATCTTCTTCCGTATTTTCTTCGATAGGATAGTCACCATCTCCGAAACGTTGTCCGTAGCGGCGGTGTCCGCTTTGGAACATGTTGAAATCCAACCAGGGAGCATTATTGAACCAAGTTGCGGAGGTTGTCCTTCCGCGTGGATGGAATGTCATCAGGTGATTTTTGTCGATAGCCTTGATAGAGGTTGCTAATGCTTCCCATTCGGCTGTTTTCACGTCTCCGCGAATATCCCCACCGATAAACCAGATAATATTGGGTTCGTCCTTATAACGCTCCGCTAAAAACTTGCCGTATGCTTTTGCCTGTTCTACAGTCATTTCGCCTCGATTTACCGGGCTTCCCCAAATACAGACCATACCAATATACTGACCTTTCTTGGCTGCTGTACGGATGATGTAATCCATGTGGTCCCAATAACCGTATACACCTTTTTGATTGATGTTTTTGAAGTTATATCCGTCAATCATCGAATATTGTCCGTAGATATTCATAGACGGAACATTGTTCAACGTTTGAACCTGAATCACGTTATATCCGCGACGTTTACATTGTTCCAGGTAATATTCGGCTTCATCCCGGTTCAAGCGTTCGGGCAATAGCCAACCGGTTTCTCCCAACCAAAAGAAAGGAGTGCCGTTTTCGTGTTTCAGATAACGTCCCTCTTCGGAAACTACGAGCTTGCCATTGTTCCAGGGGATATACGTCTTTTGTGTTTTCTTCTGTGCTGCGACCGAAGTTGCCATTGTCAATAGCAGCAACAAAAGAGGAAGAATTTTGAATTTTCTCATTGTACTTTATCGTTTTTAGTTTATTTCTTTGTCATTTTCTCATACTCAATGGCAGCCAGAATAAATGAACCTACCGATTTCGGATCATTTTCTATGATCGGTTCACTGATATAATATTCAAATGAGCCGTCACGGTATCTTTTTGAATCTCCACCCAATCCTGCAACAGCACAGCAATTGGTGATTGTATAACTGCCATCTTCTTCCAAACGGGTAAATGTCTTTACCATTCCGTCAAAGGCTTTTTGTGTCGGTTCGATATATTCGTTGTCAATATATCCTTTATTAATAGCTTTGGCAAGCGTATAGATAAACAGGGCAGTGGCAGATGATTCCAAATAATTACCTTCACGCGCTCCCTGATCGGTTACCTGATACCAGGTTCCGGATGAAGGATCCTGATATTTCACAATCGCTTTAGCCAATCCCTGCAGAATCTGTATAATGCTGTCGCGTCCGGCAGTTTCCTGTGGCAGGAAGTCCAGTACATCCACAATAGCTGCTCCATACCATCCGATGCTGCGACTCCAAAAATTAGGAGAGCAACCCGTTTCAGGATTGGACCATTTCTGTTCGTGACTTTCATCCCATCCGTGATAATAAAGCCCTGTTGCGGGATCATAAGTCTTGCTCTTTATCAAAAGAATTTGTTTCGTTGCTTCGTCAAATAAAGCAGGTTCATCAAAAGTAGCACCATATTGAACCAGATAAGGAGAAGCCATAAAAATTCCGTCCAACCACATTTGATGAGGATATCTCAATTTATGCCAAAATCCTCCCTCACTGGTACGGGGTTGCTCCGCCATTTGCTTGCGTAAAGTATCCATAGCTATTTTGTAGCGTTCGTCTCCGGTCTGTGCATAAAGATCGAAAAGGACCTTTCCGCCGTTGACATTATCAATATTGAATGAAAGATACTTCATGGTTTTGATATGCCCGTCAGCATCTATCAGGCTATCCGCATAAATCTTGGCATACTCATAATATGTACTGTCCCCGGTATGTTTCCATTCTTCCAACATGGATTTCACTACAAGTCCGTGGGTATATCCCCAACGTGGTTTTTTTGCTTTTTCAATCATCCAGGGTTCGGGAAAACGTTGCATTTCGGAGCGTGCCATGCGTTCACTCCATTTTTCCGTTTCTGCTTTTTGAGGTGCTGTGCAAGCCAGAAAACAAGCAGTTCCACAGACGGCAATCAGTTTTAATAAGTTCTTGTTCATTATCGGTCGAGTTATTATTTTCCAATCAGTACATATTCTTTTCCTGCTTTGGTAGGCAGATCATAGAGGTAAGTCTCTGCAATTTCCACTTTGTTCAAGTTTGCTTTTTCGTTAATCAACGGTTTCGGAATGGTGGGGACTGCATAAAGAGGGTTCGGATTTTCACCTTTGGCACGCTTCAACCCCTTGCCTGTTAATGGGTTGAGCGAACGTAAACGACAATTTCCTCCCTTATGAGATTTGACAACCAGCCGGCTAACTTTTCCGTTTTTCCAACTCAAATCAAGTTCAAAACCTCCACGGGCAATGATTCCCTTGATAGAACCTTCTTTCCAAACGGCAGGCAATGCAGGAAGTAAATATATAAAACCGTCGTAACTTTGCATCAACATCTCTGCAATACCTGCGGCACAACCAAAGTTACCATCAATCTGAAATGGCGGATGCGCATCGAACAGGTTAGGGTAGGTGCCTCCTTTTTTCTTTTCATTGCGTACGAGAGTCAGCTGGTCAGTTATCAGCTTGTAGGCGTGGTCGCCATCAAGCAGGCGTGCCCAGAGACAGACTTTCCATCCCATGCTCCACCCGGTCGACGGGTCGCCACGGTGAATCAGAGAGGTACGTGCTGCATCGAATAGTTCAGGAGTACGGTAAGGGGAAATCTGATTGCTGGGGAAGAGTCCGTACAAATGAGAAATGTGGCGGTGCACGTCCTTCGGATCATCCCAGTCGAACATCCACTCTTGTAATTGCCCCCAATGTCCCACCTGCATGGGAGCCATTTCTTTGAGACGTTGTGTCAGATGAGAGGCAAACTCCTGATCTGTATCTAGTATTTGAGAAGCAGATATAATTGCTGTCCAAAGATCGAAAATCAATTGGTTGTCCATGGTGCATCCGGCAGCTGTGGTAGCTTTTCCATTGCTTCCCGAATGTACATTCTCCGGTGAATTACTGGGGCAGACTACCAGCCAGTTGTGCACGGGTTCTTTCACCATAATTTCATCAAAGAAACGTCCGGACTCTTTCAGTATCGGATAAACGGAACGCAGAAATTCCACATCCCCGGTGTATAGGTAACGCTCCCAAAGATGTCGGCAAAGCCATGCGCCACCACTGGGCCACATACCCGAAGGAGCTTTGTCAACTGCTCCTGTAATACGCCATATATCTGTGTTATGATGCAACACCCATCCGTTGGCTCCATACATAATCTTGGCCGTCTCTTTTCCTGTGTCACTCACTTCTTTTATCAGACGGAATAACGGTTCATTCAGTTCACTTAGATTCGTTACTTCCGAAGGCCAGTAATTCATTTCCAAATTGATATTACAAGTATATTTACTATCCCAAGAAGGAACTAATTTATCATTCCAAATTCCTTGTAAATTGGCGGGTTGTCCTCCCGGTTGGGAAGAACAGATCAACAGATAACGTCCGAATTGAAAATAAGTAGCAACCAGATGTGCGTCATTGGTGTTTTTGAAATTCTCCACACGCTTATCGGTTGTCACATTTGCATATTGGTCTTCTCCTAAATCAAGAGAAACACGTGTCAGATATTGTCGGTAGAAATCAACGTGATTCCGCTTCGATTCAATGAACGGATGAACCATTGCCTTTGCCAAATAGTTTTTTGCCCGTTCTATCTGATTACCGGTGATGTCTTGATAGTTATTGAAATTAGTTGCAATAGATACATAGATGATCGCTTCGTCGGCTTTCTCTACAGAAAGTATTCCATCGGCGCAAGCTATTTCTCCACCTTTATTTTTAGCAGTCAATCTGCCTTGAAATTCTACTTTTCCTTTCAATCCTTCATGCAAGGAAGAGACTCCCGAGAGTGTTACACAGTTTCCCTCTTCAGAAGCGATCATAACATCCTGGTGAGGGGAGGTAAGCTGTGCATTGAAAGTAATTTGGCCGGGGCGATTGGCAGTCAGTCGTACCATTACTACCTGATCGGTAAATGAAGTAATCGTTTCGCGTTGATACTGCACACCGTCTACTTCATAACGTACGATTGCACGTGCGGAATCCAGACTTAATTCCCGGTAATAGTTAGAATAACGTGTATGTCCGGGAAAAGCGATTCGTAAATCTCCGAAACTTTGATATGGCATTCCTGAATTCGTCTTTGCCATCACCTTTTCTGTAGCGAGAGTTTGTGCTTCCAGATATTTTCCGGCAAAAACAAGTTCACGCACTTTGGGAATATACTCCAGTGCATTCGGATTAGCGTTATTATTGGGATGTCCCGCCCAAATGGTTTCTTCGTTTAGTTGTATTTGTTCTGTGCCCGGTGTTCCATATACCATGGCCCCCAAACGACCATTTCCAAGGGGTAATGCCTCGGTCCATACCTGCGCGGGACAGTCATACCATAGCTTGTATTCGGGTACAGATAACTTTTTCTCCTGTGCATGAATACAACCTACAGATACTATTACCAACAGATATCCGATTAATCTCTTTTTATTCATTTCTTTCTATTGCTTTTATTCTTATATAAACCTGTTGTTTACATACTTTTATAAAAGAGACGATTGAAAGTTCTTTTTGTACCCATTGCACAAGCAATAAGAAATAGGAATAATTAAAAGTTATCGGGTATAAAAAAACGAACTTCAATATCCGGCTAAAAAGAACTTACTTTGCATCTGTAAAAATACTCCTGAAAAGTATAATTTCAGATATAGACTTATGTATTTACTATTAAACAGGTATATGAATATGTATAATTTAATCATTAGGCCGTTATTATTTTGCATTGATCCGGAAAAAGTGCACCGGATGCTTTTAAGCTGGTTGAAGTTTTATCGCTATTTGTTTCCGGTCCGAGCTTGCGTGAGAGGCTACAGCAGAGTTTCTGATCCATTTTCGTATGGGCATTTGCAATTTAAGAACCGAATTGGACTGTCTGCCGGGTTTGATAAGAATGCAGAGGCTTTTGATGAGTTGGCAGACTTTGGTTTCGGCTTTCTGGAAGTAGGTACAGTAACTCCTGACAGCCAATCAGGAAATCCTTCCCCACGTATTTTTAGATTGGTGGATGATGAATCGTTGATTTCACGTACGGGCTTCAATAATTGTGGAGTAGATGCTGTCCGGCAACATATCAGGAAATATAGAAAGCATTCTTATGTATTAGGAGTAAATATTAATAAGAATCCGCTTTCTACAGGAGATCAAATTGTCAAAGATTTTGAGTCGACTTTCATCCATTTATATGATTGTGTGGATTATTTTACCCTAAACTGGGGTAGTATAGATAACGACCTATTTGCTATGGTTTTAGAAAAGCTCACAATATTTCGTCAGGCGGCGAACAAAAGATGTAATATTTTCATTAAACTTCCGGCAGATATAGATGAAAAAGCACTGGATACAGTCATTTCGCTTGCATATAAATACTCTATAGAGGGCTTTATAGCCACGGGACCTACAATGGATCGTTCAGGATTGCATCAGGCAGAAACAAAACAATTGGAGAAGATTGGCAACGGCGGGGTGAGTGGCCGGGGTATTGGAAAGAAATCGCAGGAAGTAGTGCGTTATTTATCCGAACATACCGATCGGCACTTTCTGATTATCGGAGCAGGAGGAATCATGACAGCCGAAGATGCAGCCGGAATGATTTCTCAAGGGGCTGACATGATACAAATCTATTCGGCTTTCATCTATTCCGGTCCGTCTATTGTTCATAAGTTAGGAAATAAACTTAAAAACGAATTGAAATGAAGAATTTAATTTGTGTAAGCCTGTACGATAATTTATCGATGAAGGCATATAACTTGTCGGAAGTGAATAATAAAGAGCTGATGGGGATAGTGGAAAATGCTCCTGAAGGAACTTTATTTGTTTTTACCAGTGAAAAATCAAATGGTAGCAGTGTTATTATGTGTCCCAGCGGCGGCTTCTTAAAGACCAATTTGGAACATGAAGGTCTTGATTTCGCCGAATGGTTCACCCAAAAGGGAATGACTTATGTGCTTTTCAAATATAGAATGCCTCATGAAAATCCTGATATTCCTAGACAGGACATCCGGTTGGCATTAGCAGTTATACGAGAAAAATTCCCGGAATTTGGCAAACGGGTAGGAGTAATGGGAGCTTCTATTGGTGGATATTTGGCCACTTGTTCGGCTACGATATTATCTGATAAGGAAAAGCCTGATTTTCAGATATTGATGTACCCGGTAGTTAGTATTGATGATCGTTTAACGCATCTTCCCTGCCGTGAACGGATGTTTGGTCACTCTTATTCACCGGATAAGATGGTACAATATTCACCGATTGAACATGTCACTTCAAGTACACCCGTCGCTTTTATAGTGGCTGCCTCAGATGACAGTGTGGTCAGTCCCCAGAATGGAATACAATTTGCTGCCCAATTACAGAAATCTGGTGTTCCTATATCCTTGCATATATATCCTACAGGAGGGCATGGATTTGGTTACAATGATAGCTTTGTGTACAAACAGGAATGGCTTCAGGAACTCGATGTATGGTTGGAGAAATTAATTTATTAATTCTTTTAGTTGCCATACTTTGAAATATACTTCTTATATTTGTCAGTAGAATATTTAATAATAAGAAGTTATGAAAAATTTTAATGTTACATCTATGCTAGTAATGCTGATGTTCATGTGTATTACAAGTATGCAGGCGCAGAGTATTACTCCCAGTAAGAAGTATATCACGAAAGAACTGAATAATGTGAGTAATTTCAGTTCAATCAGGGTCCTGGGTAGCCCCGACGTTGAGTATCGTCAGAGTAGTGATTCTAAAACAACAGTTTCTATATATGGTTCGGATAACCTGGTTGACCTGTTGGAAGTATCTACGGTAAATGGAGTGCTGCAGGTAAATATAAAGAAAGGCGTTAAGATTCTTAGTGGAGAACGCCGGTTGAAAGTGATTGCCTCTTCTCCTTCATTAGATGATGTAGATATTAAAGGCTCGGCCGATGTATATCTGAAAGGTACCCTCAAAGGAGCTGATTTAAATCTGAATATAACAGGTTCCGGAGATATTGAAGCTGAGAATTTACAATACACCAATCTATCTGCTTTTATAAAAGGTAGTGGAGATATTGATGTGAAGAATGTGAAGGCCACTACTGTAAAAACGATAGTTAGCGGTTCTGGTGACGTGAAGATGAAAGGTTCCACTCAAACGGCTATGTTGACTGTGAATGGTTCCGGCGATATCAGTGCCGACAAATTGACGGCTACTAATGTAGTTGCTACAGTTTCGGGTTCCGGTGATATATCTTGTTACGCTTCCAAACAGTTGGACGCAAAAGCCAGTGGTAGTGGAGATATTGAATATAAAGGAAGTCCTTCTATTGTAAATAAGCAAGGCAAGAAAGACTCAATTTCCGGCAAGTAAAAAATTAGATCCCTTACAGGAAGCGGGTAAATATGTAACATAGCACATATTTACCCGCTTTTGCTATAAACAAACATAATACATGATAATTGGGGGCATACATTTCTGGGAGAAAGGTGAAAACGAGTAGAAAAATAAGTAAGCAAACGTAAATACGGTTTTAAAGCTATTAAAATAGATGAATTCCGGCAACAAACAGATATACTGATTGTTGTGTCAATGAATCATTCGTTTTTTTTATTCACCTGAAAAAATACAGACTATGGCAAAGAATTCTCCCGATGAAGGAAAAAGTACAAAGATGGTAGAAAAGCAGGTAGATCCCTCTTTTAACAACCTCAAAGAGTACCGGGCAAAAAGACAATTCAGTGAGACTCCGGAACCGATGGCGGATACCGTGGAGACTCCAAGCCGGATACCTGTTTTTGTTGTCCAAAAGCATGAAGCCAGTCATTTTCATTTCGATTTTCGTCTGGAAGTGGATGGAGTGTTGAAAAGTTGGGTGGTACCTAAAGGCCCTTCCATGAATCCGAAAGATAAAAGACTGGCTATACAGGCAGAAGATCATCCTTTGAGTTATGCACACTTTGAGGGAGTTATACCCGAAGGCAACTATGGAGCAGGTACAGTGGAAATATGGGATAGCGGAACCTATGCTTACGTCGGTAATAATCGTAACATATCCGCTGCCATTAAAAACGGAATACTTGAATTCAAATTACATGGTCATAAGCTCAAAGGCCTGTTTACTCTTATCCATACTAATATGGACGACCAGGACAGAGACTGGTTACTAATCAAGAAAGATGATGTCTTTGCAGTCACTCATGTCTACGATGCGAAGAAAATTCCATTGTATGATGAGGTATTTCTATGATATATATGTTTCTTATGATTAAACGATACTCACTTGCATATATAATTTTCTAATTATATATGTAGCTTTATAATTCAATATACTCTATTGTTTTGATGATTCAATTAACTTTTATGATATTATGACCGTATTATTTACGATGAAAATAATTAACTAATGAGGATTGCCTGGGTAAAATGAAGGCTTGATGGTATACCCTCTTAATATTTCGGTAACAAAAGACATTGTTACCATTTTTGATAGAAAACACCCATTGTTTTTGTCGGAAACCACCTCCTGTGTATACATTGAAAAGTTTATACTTGCATCGGGTTTTAAGCACGTTAAAAGATTCTTAGGCGTGTTTTACTAAAGGTGTAAAATATTAATCAAATCCGATATTAGTATGAATGATTGTTACCTGAATTTCTTAGTAAGCTTCCGAGCTTTGTTTTCTTTAGATGTTGGAGCCAATTTAGTAAACAGTAAACAAACTATTGGCATCATTTTACCCGATTTGTCGTTGCTCGGATATGCGGTCCCTGTGGAAAGTTTCGGCATTGGGCTATTTGTGATTTTGTTTGCCTACCTTATAATAGAATACAATGTGCAGTTGTTATCACATGAAAAATTTAAGATTGCTATGAATATGCTCCATACTGCACATACACCGTTAATATTGTTGCGGAATCAATTGGAAGAACTTAAAACAGGCAATCTTCCTGAACCCCTTTCCCAACAAGTGGAAGAAGCATTGGGATATGCCGAATGTATCATATATTGTAACCGGAATATTGCAACTCTAAATAAAGTAAATAAGAGAATTCCTCCTAAAACGTCAACGGTAAATTTGGAACTTTCCACTTATGTTACTTCCATTGTCAATCAATGCCGGGCTCATGCCAATTCCCGCCAGATACGGCTGACTGTCGGTGAATGTTCGGATTGTGTCAGTTGCAGGATAAACGAAAATATAATGACTGCAGCACTTCAACATCTTATCAACAAGATGATTTTGATTTCCGAGTCAGGCTGTTGCATATCGATCAACGTAACCCACACAATGAATTCCTGGCAGTTGCAGATTAGCAATAACGAAATAGCCGGGCAAAGAGCAGGGAAAATGTTTCCCTTTATTCCTATTATATTTCCCGTGTATGGATATAGTGATTTATGGACGGTAAGAAAAATCATCCGTCTGCATGGCGGAAAAATAACCGGATGCAGACATGGTAAAGCTGCTACTTTCCAAATCGTTATTCCGACAGACTGCCATTGCCAGAATCAGTCATGCCCGGTATTGAAACATTCTTCTGCAAAAACGAAGACCCAAATAGATGATTCCTGCGAGAGTCCTAAGAGCGATAAACAAAACACTAAAGCGAGAGAAACTTCTCATATCCTATTAGTGATGGCAGATAAGTTATTCAGTGATTATTTGAAGAAAACTTTATCACGCTATTTTCAGATTTCAGTCCTTGATAATCCGGAGCTGCTAATCAATACAGCTATCAGTCAAAATCCTGATGCGATCATTATTGACGACAATGTGAATGGAATAAGCGGAGATACACTTAGTACTCAAATTAAAGAAAATAAAATGATGGGCTACATACCAATCATTCTTCTATTAAGAACCTTTGACAGCGAAAGCTATTTATCTCATTTAGAGAGTAGGGCAGACCGTCTGGAATTACGTACGGAAAGTATTTGTAAACTTAGGGCAGACATACGTATGCTTGTCGAAAACCGCATGGTCTTGCGCGAACGGATCAGGCTGTTTCTGTCAGATGCCATTTCTCCGATGATACCCTCAAAAGCCGAAATAGAAACAGAAAATGCCGACCGGAATTTTATGGATAAAGTCAATAAAATCCTGGAAAAAAATCTCTCTACTGATAAATATACAATAGATAAATTAAGTCTTGATATAGGAATGAGCCGTACTGCTTTTTATAATAAGATAAAAGAGATTACGGGAAACCCTCCTGAAGAGTATATCAATTCATTCAAAATGGACAAAGCACTTAAATTGCTGGCTTCCCAGCAGTATCGTATTTCGGATATTGCAAGTATACTGGGCTATTGCGATGCTAAATATTTTGGAAAGAAGTTCAAAGACTTTTATCATGTATGTCCGTCCGATTATATAAAGAGCATTGTTGGATAAAAGAGTATAGAAAACGAGGGTGTCCAAAAGTGAAGTGCACCCTCGTTTCTTTATGCCTTTTTACGTTTTTTCTCTTTGACTGCAAATCTTGTTTTATACAGATGTAATAAAGTCTGCTTTATTGTATCATAGTACTTGTCCAATCCATAGATCTTTAATAACATCAGCTCAAAGTCGATTCTATCCTTTTGTTGTAATTCCTTTTCAAGAGGTAATCTGTCTCTATTGAAAATAGGTTGAAATGCTTTTATGATTTCTTTCTTTTGCGCATCAGACAGTAACTCCGGATTGAGTATCTTGAAATCCTTCTTGAATTTAGTTTCTCTAAGGTCAAGTGCTCCCAGTCCCCTGCCAAATCCGAAACTCTCAATGAAAAACATACTCAAAATATTATTCAGTAATGCAAGTAGGAAAATCTTGTTTTCATCTTTGTACTGTTCCTTTATTGAAAAGCCAATCATCCGTTGATCGAAGAAAGAACGTTTATCAAGCATGGCTATAAATAAACTTTTGTCGAAATTAATATTAACGACAAAATCTGCCATGTTTTTTGTGCTCATTTCATACCAAAACATATTTGGTTTACGTAAAGCTATAGGTAATAGCTTCTTATTTGTTTTATCCATTTGGTTTTCAAAAGATCTTATCCAATTCAGAGTCCCGGTATGATTTAAAGTTTCGAGTTCTTCGATACTTTTTGAACAACAGAAAGCCTGCGTCTGACTAGTTGCAATGAATGAAGATGCTTTCTTTAAGTTTTTTAGAACAGGCTCAATATATTCATCTTCTATTCCGTGTCCTTTTGCAGGATAAAACATACGATTACAACCTCTTCTTTCTCCACGTATAAAATCGAAAAACTTTTTAGAGTCAATAAGCTTCTCGGCTATCGTAGGCAACCAATTCAAATTAGCAAAATATCCGGACCATGGGATTCCGATATTTTCCAATTGTTTGATTTCATTTATTGAATAAGATTGAATATTGACCCAATCAGACTCTTTATTAAGAATGATTTCACTACTTAATTTCTTAATATCTGCTATGTTCTCAAGTTTCTCTTTTAATGTACAGAAAGAAATTCTCCTGTCTAAATTTACCGGATCAGAAATCTCCCTCTTGGTTGCTATTAATAATGTGGTGACAACCTTTGCATTATTGAACCATCGTCCTTTCCCGGAAATAACAACACAGTCAATATTGAAATATTTTTGAATTAACTCTAAGAATATTTCTCCATAGTCTGTTCCAAGCCATGCATTAGAAAGTATTAATCCAATTTTTCCATTGTCTGAGATAATGTCGTACAAGTAGAAAGGAATATATGCAAATATATCACTCTTTTTACTTAGTGTCTTTTTCGCTTTAGTCTGTTCCTTGATTAATTTATTGATTTCCTTTATATTCGGATTGAGCTTTTTGATCTCTTTCTCTCTTATAAAAGGAAGATTAGATATGATATAATCTACCTTAGGCAGTTGCTTTTCTACTTGATTTCCATTATTGGGATCTTTAAATACAATAGTTTGTCCTGCGTGCAACTCAATTACATCCGACCTGAAGATATGCAGAACTTTTCCAATATTGCCGGGATTGGATAAGGTCAGTGTTGATAGCTGGATAGGAAATGAATGTTTGTCCGAAGCCCAGATACTCTCAATAATTTGCTCTTGACCAATTTCATATTCTTCTTTAAGAGAATAAGCCTGCTTAATAATAGTTCCCGTTCCACAACAAGGGTCGAGGGTAATTCCATCTTTTTTATCTATCGTTAGCCTTGTTAATAAATCGGCTAGTTGAGGAGGAGTCGCAAATTGTCCGGCCACTTTTCTTTTGGCATAGGCGATGGACGATTGCAGTAAGTTTTGCAAGATTTGAATATCAACCCCTTCAATATTAAGGTTTGAAAGAAATACATTTAATTGAACTAGCTGCTTCCATGCATTATCAGATACTAATTCATTAGCGATATTATTCCCAAAAATATTCCAAAAATTACAGTGCTCCGAGATGTTGGCTATTATTTGTAGGGCTTCACTGACAGTTGTATCGAAAGTAATTGTTTCAATAATCTTTGCCTCATTGAAATGCCGTTTGATAATGTTGCCAAAAATAATCTTGAAAAACCAGTCGGTCAATATAACCTTTGATAGAGTGGGCAGTTTATGCTTAGCGTCTTTTGGGGCTTGCGAGCTAAATCCATATTCTGCTGCAGAAGAGAGCCACCAATTATCTATTTGCGCATCGAGTACTGCACTACTTTTTATATTCTCTTTTATGTTTTCTGCTGTCGAATCTATATTTTCGAGAACGATATCGATTATTTTATCAATTGCCAATATCTCGGAAGATCCACTTTCAGTTATTTCTCCATGCTCGAAATAATCATTTAAATCTTCCAGAATGGTATGTAGAAGATCTTTCCAAAGATTCTCATTTTCTTTCACCTCTGAACGCGAATGAAGGTCGATACTATTCCATGATTTCAAGATAGAATATGTATTCCCTTTCTTAACATACAAAACTGCGCTTGTCACATTCCAAAGAATAAAACTATTATTGTGCAGTATCTCTGATTTTATCTTGGCGTTATTTATTAATTCCGTGTCGGTTATAGGGGTATCAGGCATTTTGAGTTCCCATCCCTGCAAAATTATCTTTTTAGCAGAGTCTTTGAAGATAAGCACATCCGGAAATAAACTCGATTTTTCATTTCTGATTGTATTCTCTCCTCCGGCACTTTTTACATGCCAACTTTTGTTAGCCAGGTAAAGATTGATTTCGCTAATGACATCAATGGCCCAACTTCTTTCATTATAGTTGATTTGTGGCATCCGTTTCTAAATAGTTTAAGGTGTGATATTTTGTGATTGGTTTTTTGAAAAGTTTGCGAGTCGATGGAGTCACTTCTTCTCTTTTTAGTGTTTCTGAAATCCTATCCATACAAATCTTGATATAGTCAGTAGGCTGTATCCTGTGCAATAATACATCTTCATTCTTTTCTATTCCGATAAATCTTCTGTTTTCCAGAATGGCCGACAGCAGGAAACTGCCGCTTCCGCAAGCATTATCCAGAATGATATCCCCCGGGTTAGAGAATGTTCTGATTAGATATCTACCCAATTCAACAGGCTTTTGTGTCGGATGATAAACTTCTCCTTCCGATTCAGCCGTTTTCACATATACAAAGTCGTCATGATCCTCCTCAAAGAATACCACATCATTGGGATAACGTTCGCCATCACTTTTTACATGCTGTGGCTTGAACTCCCCATAACTTCCTGTATATTGATCTTTTCTGACCCCCTTATCATACGCTTCCCCTTTAGTCATTTGCGGATTGTACACCGGCTGTTTTTTATAGAAAATACAAATATCTTCGTGCTTACGAAGCGGTTGTTTTTTGGCATTTAAAAAGTTGGTCGGTTTTGACTTGATCCAGGTAATCTTGTATTTGAATAATTTCTCCCTGCTTAGAATCAATTTGGCTGTAAAAATACCTTGTGCAGTTAAAACGATTGCCCCATTATCTTTAATAATACGTTCGTATTCAGCCCAAAGAGCCTGCAAATCAATCACGGAATCCCATTTATTTTGTGTGGTACCATACGGTAAATCACAAAGTATCATATCTATGGATTTATCAGGAATGGATGGCAATATGTTCAGACAGTCGCCCTGAATGACTTTGTTTACAAAAGGTTTAATGCCTTTCTGCTGTTTTTTCTTTTTTTGTATGACTCCTTCTAACAATCGTTTATCTTTCTCTTTTATATCTTTGGATGTAGAACCCATGGTTTGCATATTAAATATTTAAATTGTCATTTTCTGTCAAAAGTAGAAATAATAGGATTATCTCCCAAATTTATTATATGAAATAATGGTATGAATGAATCTTTTTCATTTCATATTTCGAAGAGTATATATTCGATTTGATTATCTTTGTCTGATTTTTGAAACTTTGAATATAAAGATAACTACGCTTATGTTACAGAAAACATTTTTAGCACGTTGCGACAATAGGGCTTGTCTAGCTAAAACAAATATAATGAGTGGCTCACCGGAGGCTTGGCTGTCTAATGATATATTATCCAAGTCTAATACGTTTGGTTTGACTTTCGATTTCTTCGTTGATTGGGCGATTAATCAAATTTCTCCTTATGTCTGGATTAAAAGAATACTATTGCCTACCTATACTTATGATGAATTTATCGGTAAGTTGGACTTTGAAATGGAAAAAGAATTTGGTAAAGATTATCTATGCAGACTAGGACGGTTCGCAACAGAATATGATATGCAAATTCAATTTATTGTGTTTCATGATGATTTGGATTGGTCCAACGACAGAAATGAGTTGCTAATTGTCTCTTTATTCTTCAAGGAAGGGCATTATAGCTTTTCTCCTCAAAAATATAGCTTGTCAGAATTTAAAGAGCTGATAAAGTCTCATTCCGGAGGTCCAGTTTCAATAGGTTCCAAAGGACTTATTTATGGTACCTCAAGGTTAGAATGCAGTTTGTCTAAGACAGATAGTTTATATCCGGGTGATGCAGACCTTCTACTTTTGAATGAAGATAATAAAGCGGTTTGCATTCTTGAATTTAAAAAACACACATTATCCAGTCCTATCTCGGAGCAATGTTTCACAAACTATTATCCACGTCCTGACGGGCGCAAGTATAAACGCTTGGCCTTATTAAGAGATTATTTGGCTTCTAAATCCAATAGTCGTATTTTATTTTTTGTTCTTTATTACCCAACTCAAACATATATTGAGCAACAATGGAAATTGGAGGTTATAGAAGGTAATGCCTTTAGTTTGCGAGCAACTGATAGTTTTATCTTTGAATTACCTGCCGATAAATCAGATAATGAATACAAAAAGGTTATTGAAAAAATATCTCAGGTGATTGCTGCTCATAGCTAGATTTAGATAGAAACTTTACTTTATTGATTAAACATATAAACACTGAATAATATTATGATAAAAATTCCATTGTATCCAGATTACAGTACTACAGTTACACTGTTGGAGATAATTGCAGGCATGCCTGTTGCCGATTTTAAAATATGTGGAACACAGTTTGGGGGTTGCGAGGAACACCGCAAAATACTGTGGACTGGACTAATCCTGATGAGTGGATCGATAAACGATTATCTGGGAGAGATAGGGAGATTGCTAATAAGATTTGGCAAGAAAGTAATAAAACGGTGAATCCTCGTTGGACTCGCGGTTGTCAATTTCTTATTTCTGGTTATAATCTTATTTCAGAGAGTGATGGTATTTATCAATTAACGGAAGATGGAAAAGTTTTTATTTCTAGTTTAACTAGTGAAGTCGTGAGGAGAATAGATATTGAAGAGGGAGTGATCCAAATTCTTCGTCAGTTATCTTTGATTGGTAATGGTAAACGTGCTGATTTGTTGGATGAATGGAAGGAATTTATAAAATACAACTCAAATATAAAACAAGATTCTGTAAGTAAGGACTATTTGCGGCGAAGACTTGTAAATTTGCTTGATCGAAAATATGTAAAACGTGAAGGGAATACTTATTATATAACGAATAAGGGGTTGGATTATCTTCAATTTGTAGAGCAATCTAATCCAGATTCTACCATAAATAAGGAGACACAGTTAATAAAGACAGTCGAGTCGTTTAATAAGGAACAAAGACATTTATTAAAAAAGTATCTTGAAGAGACTACTCCTTATAGATTTGAGAATATAATAAAGGATCTTCTTGTAGCGATGGGGTACGATGACGTTACTGTAACAACTCCTACAAATGATAAAGGGGTTGATGTTACTGGAATCAGCCAAAATGGAATTACTACGGTAAAAGAAGTTATTCAAGTTAAACGTAACATTACCTCAAATGTAACTCGTCCAATCTTGGATGCTCTTCGTGGTTCTCTTCATCGTTTTGATGCATTCCAAGGTACTATAATAACATTATCGGACTTTGCAAAAGGAGCAAAGGAGGCAGCTATTGAAAAAGGGGCAGCACCTCTTACCCTTATTAATGGAGATAAACTTATTGATCTTCTGATTAAAAATAATATTGGCATTACTCCTAAAATCGCCAATTATTATCTTGTTGACGAAAAGTATTTTGAAGAAGAAGAGAATGTTGATTGATTGTTATTCCAATATTGAGTTATAATAGTTCATTTATTTGCAGAAACACTTGTTACATATGAAATTAATTGCTCAACTTAGAAAAGATTGGAGACTATTGCAAGAAACATTACCCAAGGAGAATAGCAAGATTGAGTGTTTTATTGAAGAAGAGTCAGCGGAAAGACTAATAAGTTTTCTTATTGTAGCTGAAGATCATAGGTATAAGTATCATATAGGTTTTGATATAATTGCAATTATTAGAGCGTGCTTTAAACTATTAATAAATGGCAAAAAAGAAGGAGCAAGTACAATAGAACAACAACTGGTAAGGGTTGTTACCAACGATTATAGATATACTTTAAATAGGAAAATAAAAGAAATTATTTTAGCAATTCTACTTAAACGTATTATCAATAAAAAAAGAATAGCCCTTATTTACTTAAATATAGCCTATTATGGAACAAAATATCAATCATTAGATGCAATATTGGAAAAATTTGATCTTACAAAATCTGACCACATAGATAATCGAACTTGTGCAGAGATAATAGCACGGTTAAAATATCCTGAGCCATTATCTTACAACTTTAATCGCCTATTACAAATAAATAAAAGAGTACAACATATACTATATTTATACGATAAACATTCGAAATCAAAAATATTAATAATATGAATATCAAAAAGTATCTGAATATCTCAAAGGTATGTATGGAAATAAATTCTACATATACTTCTCCTGAAATATTTAAAAAATGCTATACCTCTTTGGAAGGTATTGAACAAAAATCATTAATAACTCATGTTATTATAAAAAACATTCCTTATCTCTTTCGGGATAAACCATTGTTATTTGAACAAATTATTCAATATCTATCAGATTCTTTGGATATAGAAGGTGAGTCTATAAAACTTATTGGGAGTGCAAAAACAGGATTTTCTGTCAGTCCTCCTCCTTGTTATGGTAAAAAATTCTCAGATAAAAGTGATTTGGATTTTACTATAATTAATAATACTCTTTTTGATAAGCTTGAAAATGAGTATCAATCGTGGAAGGATGCTTATATAGATAGGATAGTTTTTCCTAAAAGTGAAACAGCAAAACGCTATTGGGATGATAATGTTTTACAATTAAAGAATACTATAAATCGAGGTTTTATTGATACTAATAAGATTCCTAATATAGAAATTTGTCCTACAACAAAGAAAATTAATAATGCAATGTATCTTATTCCATTAAAGTTAAAAGAATATCATGATATTACAACATCTAAAGCGTCTGTTAGAGTGTATAAAAATTATCATTATTTTTATAATCAACTTAAAATTAATACAGATCGGATAGTATAATCAACTTGAAAAATGATAAGTATTTCAGCTATTCGTTATTTTATTTAGAGAATATTTTTGATACTTTATTTTAAGGTGAAGTGATTGTCTAAGTCAAAAGAAGCAATGGTATCTTATTGGGGAATATATTGATTTATATTCATGTCTTAAACAGAATTCAGACATAAATAAACTGAATTCTGTTGTTTATTTGTACTTTTTTGATAGTATATCTGCGCAAAATTGTAGTTAGTTCTATTTATTTTCAGGCTCTTGGGTATTTTCTAATTGCTTGTTTTTAAATTCTTCTATATTTTTGTTTATTTTTTCCAATAAAGGAGCGACTTCCATCTCTTTATCAGAATTGACATATTCTTTTATTATTGTTATTATTTTTTGAAAATACTTCTCTTGCAATAACATTAGACGATACATTGAAATAAATGCCTCACCTTTATCTCTATAGTAATTAGAAATTTCATCTAGAATAGTCGAAAATCGTTTTACTGCAATTTCATTTTCTGCACTAATTATTTCAACAGTATTTGGAAACTCTTCATCTTTGAAAATCTGTTTTGTTAATTCAATATATCTTGTTCTTTGATTCTTATTTATATTTTTTATATCTAGGAATTTATTAACAACATCAACGACTGAATGAGTTCTGTCTTTAAAGTTAACGCTTTCTATTACAGATATCAGGTCATCAGATAAAGTATCTACATTAACCTTAAAATTTATTAGGTCTATATGATTCAAAAATTTTGCTGGACTAAATAAATGCCAACACAAGCTCATACCTCTTTTGTATTTTTCTAAGTATTTTCTACGAAAAAACACAAAACTCTTATCCCATGTTAAAAAGAAGGGTTCAATTTCATGTACTCGATTATTAAATAAGTGACACCCCATTAAAGAATCATTCTTTAATGCTTTGTAAGGCTTATCATCGAGGTGTTCATTATTTATTACACTTTCGAATAGGCTTTGTGTACTTTCTATGATTGTGTTATCATATGAGGGAATATCTTCTATTCTTATACCTAGTTCGTACTCTAACTTATATTCAATTATTCCATATGCAATTCTATGGAAATCATGTTCGTATGCATCTTCCTCTTTTAATTTAAAATTATCTTCCATATAGTCTGCAAAAGTCTCAATATCTTGAGGTAGTAGATTGTTTTCATGAAGATAAAAATAGTGTTTAAAAAACACGTTAGTAGAGATTTGTATTCGGGAAAATAAAGGATTTGTGGTAAATGGAATCAAAAGTAATGCTTGCTTTAGTTGATGTGTCACTTCACTTAGATAATGATCTGAAACAACTAATTCTATAAACTCATTACTTTTAGGCAACTCGATTAGATTAGTTGCTATTTTGTAATGAACATTATCGTATGGAGGATAGTTTTCATTGATACATAGTGCATATAATAAAATTTGCGTATCTAAATATGCGACTCGGGATTCTTGTCTAATATAATTGTCAAACAGGTCAGGGTTTGATATCTTGCTAAATACCTTACCTATACTGAGACGTATTATGACATCATTGGCTTTACATACTTCTACCAATTCTTTAAAAAATTTCTCTGAATCTTCTTGAGTTTTGCCCAAAGAGGATAAATATGAAATAAAATTTTGATAGTTTTTTAGCGATGTGTTTGAAGAAAGCGTATCAGTTGCTTCATCAATATCAAGGGTGAAATTTTCTTCAAAAAATAGTCCTAGTTTGTCGATAATTTCCCTCTTATGACTCTCTAATGAATAACTGTTTAGTAATTCATCTGTTTCCGCATGAAACAATTTTAGATTCTCATTAAAATTTTCTGCTATAGAGTCAAGTCGCTCTCGTTCTTCTGATGATAATGTAACTTCTTGTTTTGTATTATTTGTATAAACAATTTTTTTGTTATTAATAAGCTTCTCAATAAGACGCTTACAAGAACTTTCAGAAAGTGTCTTTTGTGAAAAATTATCAATGTGCTCTTGAAGCTTAATTAATGATAGTTTTTTTTTGTTTTGTAGTAAATGTAATATAAATGAGTTTACAATTTGATTTTTTATTACATTAGAGGAACTCCCAAAACTAATGAAATCATATAACAAACGTCCTTCCTTGTTGTTTGTAAAAGTATAATATGTAGAACTGTTAAGACTGGGATAATTGGTCAATAGCTTTTCCTTTAACTTAAGGATAATGAAAATATACAATGATAAACAATTCTTTAGACGAAAAGTTATATCACTATCATCCCAATCTGGAGAATTATGGACTTGATTCCTAGATAAATATGTTATAGCAAATAAATAAGTTCCTTCTGAATCTCCCAGAAATAAGGATAAAGTTGATTCCTCAATACGAGGATTGGTTAAAACAAAGTTAGGTGTGATATTTGTTTTCTTAAATAAGGGCATAAATGTGTCAAATTGTACTTCAGTATATGAAAACTTACCAGATAATACCAAAATTTTCTTTAAAAAGGGATCAAAACAGTTGAGTAGTGACTTTAATGCAGGTAAATCTCCAACATTAGAAATACAAGAAGTCTGCAATGCAGGCATAATTTCTCTGCTTAGTCCATTTAGTAAAGCATAGTTACATTTTAAAGATATAAAATTGTTGAATATATTAACAGCTTCATCAATTGCCTCTCTTGAAGCAACTATATGGTTCTCTAAAAAGGCTTTAGTGCAATATCCTGCAATCTTTTGCTTTATTTGTACCCAATCAATATTCATGATTTCTAGTTTTGATTATTAATGTTGCAAATATATGAATATTAAGGCATATTGAAAAACCTAATATTAAAATTATTTATTAATGTTTATTGTAAAACAGTTTGTTGTGTAATTTATATACAACCATAAATATTTTCGTATATCTTGAATTAATAAAAGAATATTTAGGGGATCAAAGATCGGTTATATAATTTAATATAAATGTTTTCTGTAGATTCTCTACAAATATATCTTCTCAAAATGTCAAAGCCTACAGCAAAAGTATCGTTTTTTTTTAAAAGGTGTATCGTAAAATGAGACAGCCAGACACTACTTTTGTATTGAGAAATAGTTCTCACCGATTAAAATGTTTAATTATGGCACTTTGGAAAATTTCAGCTAAAAACAATTGGAATTGGGGTGTAGGTAAACAACTTGTAAAAGGAATGTTTATTGAATTATCCACTCCTAGTACTTCTAATCCATTGGGACAAACTAAGTATTTAGATGTGATTGCGAAAGCATTCAATACGAAGTACTCTACCAATTTCGATAAATCAAAGATGAATTCTTCATATTTGATATCAGAGAAGATTGGTTAAAAGGAAAGAAGCATACGTATTCTGATAGGGATGTATGCTTCTTTCTTTTATATATCTATAGACAAATAATCTACAGCTGTTTACAGATGAGATGGTACGTTAGAGGAGAATTTCCAGAATTTTATTCACATCGTTTTTGATAATACCAGTTTCCGGATTAGTTAATACTAAATGTGATTGCTGGTGAGAAAGAAATGATTGTTCGTCATCCAGAATTGCGTATTTGCTCTCCTCGCAGTAGCATCCTGTTCTTTTAAACCAGTAATCAATTTCTTTTCCTTTGATGTACTCTTCTGCTGGATCAAGAAGTAGGTTTGTAGGAGTCATGCCATATATATATCCGGGAAGCTCTCTTACTCTCCACATACCGCATAACATATTCATATCATATATGAAACGCCAAGATGAGGTAATCACAATTTTTATTTCGATTGTATCTATAATGTCACGCAAACATTCTACACATTTGGAATCAAAGATAGTGCCATATTCATCTCGTGTAGGTACACCCAACATCTGTAATGTTCGATAATTCTTATTTGAATTGAGTACACCGTCAAAATCGAGAAAAAGATATTTATTTTTCATTTGATAATGACGTTTCTATAAATGATGTTATTTGTTCTATCTTCTCAAGTGGTTTTTTGCTTGTCAATTTTGCAAATGAAAGATGCATTCGATTCTCGTATTTTTGTATATCATATGCTCGCTGGAATCCAAACGAATTTTCCATCTTGTTGAAAAAAGATTCCATGCTTTCTTTACTCATGCCGTTGGTCTCACGGTTAACAAATAGATGTACGGCTTCATTTTTGTTACTATTAATAACAAGCAGTACAGCACCATTACACAGTGAAATACCATTCTTACCTTTTATTGCTACCACCTGATACCCTTTCTGATTTTTCAAATAGTCGAAAACTTCATCTGCAATCTTTTGTCGCTGTTCTTGCCTTATAGCTCTTTCCATATTAGGTATATGTTTACTTGGGGTTGATCTTGCGTCAAAGATAGCATTTTCCACACCTGTTGGTGCCAACGTGTTCTGTTTGAACTTCATCCGATACTTTATATACTTGGAATTATTCTTTGCATAACGCATGAGATAAAGTGGATGTGTAAAATTATTGCGTTGGAATATAGGGTCAAGATATTTCATTCCACACTTATTAATGGCGGCATTGAAAAACAGTTCAGCCTTTTTGCTATATCTTTTATGCCAAGCCAAATTTCCAAAGCCAAGGTAGACTGGGGGAACAAGGTGTTCTATGTCGTAATTGGTCATATTTTCTTCATCGGCAAAACGAAATGTATTGCTGGTTGTTTCTGAATGTACCAAAGCCTTACTTAGATCTGTTTCTTTGATATAGAAGAGATTGAAAATTTGTATCACACCGTTCAAATTTTCACGTCTTGGTAGATCATAGTAGAAAGCGAAGAGATCACCTACACAGTCAATTGTGGTGTCACTACCAAATTCATACCATTCGTCTTTGCTTTCGTCAAAGTGTTGGAGTTGTCTTAACGTTTCGGCATCATCAATTGCTTGGTGGGTGGAGTATTTAAATTTGGCACCACCTGGATTTTTCATTACCACTGATCCGATAACCTCCCATGAATTACTATATTGCAACAATGTCCTCCATCGAAAACCTATGGCAGTGTTCTCATCCATTGGATAGAAGTGAGTGTATACTTTCATAATTATTTATTTTATAAGATAAAACGCAGTCTTTAGTACTAACTATCAACACTTAAATGACTTTCATTAATCGTTTTCATATATTTCCCACATATCTTTAATACAGTCATGAAGTTGATGACGAAGTGATTGTGGTTCTAATACTTCGATCATTGCACCAACTTTTAGTAACTCCATACAGAAGTCGTATGTCGGTCGGAGATGCAATTCGAAATCTGCATATTCATCAGAAGTGTATATTTCCCGTTGTGAGGGGTGGAGTGGAAGTGTGCGAAGATAATGCTGGTGATATCTGTCAGCACGTAACACGATTCTTTCTTCCTTAATATCCTTATCAAGCACAATTCCAAAGAAAGAAGCGAAATAGGATTTAGCATCAAAGTCCTCTGGCAAAGTGAAACGTGTATCGGTCACACTGGCGTTCTCTATTCTGTCCATAGCGTACAGTCGTATCTCATCATCATTGATACTATGGGCCAACATATACCATCGTTTCTGGAACATCTTCAGACAATAAGGCTCGATAGGAAAGGTGCAGGCATAATGCCGCTGGAAGCCTCTGTAAGTCAGCTCTATTATCTTATTATTTTGCATAGCTCCGATTATGTCCTTTAAGAAATTTTTACTTGAAGGGATTTCTTCTACGAGAATTCTGTTTTTTAATGCAATACTTTGTGATAGGGTATTGATAGTGGAGAATGAATCGAGCAACCATTTGTTTAGTTCGCCTTCCCTCAACACTTCAGGATTGTATATGAAGTATTTGTAACCCGCTTTCAGATTACAATCGATAATTATCCCAAATATATCTAAAATACCTGTTTTCCAGCGGTCGAATGTTTGGCGTGATATAGGCGATCCGCCACTCATTCCCGTGTCCATCCATTTCTCACTAAGTTCTCTTAATGAGATTTGACGGGCACGGTAAATGGTTTCTATGACCCAAATATATTTTTGTATGAGTGACATGAATTATTGTTTCTCGGATTGTTACATAGGCAAACCTTTATCTTCTATCTCTTCTATGATCTTTTTGATTTTGGAGATAATCCAATTTGAAACCTCCCCTGTACGTATTGGTAAGTAGCTACTGGTGGAGTGCCAATCGGTGTATGGAATCCATTCCCATCCATAAGGCCAGTATGTATTGCCACATTCTGAAAGACATGATAATTGCTGTATTGGTAAATCCTTGGTCCCCGGCAGTGAACTTTGTGAAATACCGATATAGAGGTTCTTCCAATCCGAATCTCTTCCGTCATCTCTTGTAATGACTATGTAATGGGACCATTGAGGCATCCTGAATTTTAGAGCCGGACCTTCGTTTCCTTCTTTGATGGACTTAAATTCCATCCCCATTTTAACTGCGAATTCGTTTAACGGTTTAAAAATGAATTCTGTTCTTAATTTGCTACTTATTTCAGCTCTGTTATCCATCAAGGCAACTACTGCTTCCATGTTATTGATGGCTAAATCTACAATTTTATCACTACTATCTTTATTCATATCTTGTCCTGTGAGTTGTTTAATAAGTGTTATATATTGGGAAATTATCTCTCGCACCAGAGGTTTGTCGTATGCCAACATTGCACATGTTGATAGCCAATTTAGGATATGTTCTTTGTACGAGATACAGTGATAGTCAATCTCATTATCTCCTAATGAATCTTTACTTGCCTCACGACCATCAAGGGTAAGATAAATCAACTTAAAGCCTTTTGGAAAACGTTGTTTACCATAGTTATTGTATCGCAGTAATTGATGGTGCTGATCCGTAGCATATATTTTATTCTCAATAATAATTGCATGTTCACCATCTTCCAAGATTATATCGATACGTCCACCGGTAGTTTCCGTCCGCCTACCAATATCTCGTTCAACTATGCCGGTATTGCACTTGGATATATAATCTCGTTTTAAGCCAATGGCTACAAGAAATTCTTTAAGCATAGCATCCTTTAGGCCATGATTTCCGTTAGGATTCAGCAATTCTGCAAGAAATGCGGAATGCAATCTAACTTCGTTAGACCGTAATCCAAGAGTGTTGAAAATGTTAAAACAATCACCTTTTCGCTGTTTGTGCTTCATTCGCTCTTGCTCAATAAGACAAATCTTGCTTATTTCCATTAAAAGATCATTCAATTCCATGTTTTAAATATTTTGTTAATACAAAAGTAGTAAAAGATAGCCTCATTTACTGTATCATAATTTTAATTTAATTGATATTTATATAACTTGATTATTGAAAAGTTCTTTCCAAACTACATCGTTAAGGAGATTATCCATAAACTCATTTGATACTCTCTTTATTGCCATAATACTTTTGTTCTGATTATTAATGAAGTTTGGTGCAAAAATAAAAGTATGGTGTCTCATTTTATGTGACACCTATAATATAATCACATGTTTTTCTCCTCCTTCACCATCTTTCTCCACCTCTGAAACGCCCTCATCAAACTTTCTTCTTCCACTAACTCTACCATATTATAATGTGCGACAAAAGTTTCCATTGATTTTTTGAACATGATGCCGTGGCAGTATTTATTTTCCAGGAGAAATTCATAAAGTTCGGCCTTCATTTCTACTTCCATTGCTTTTTCAATGATAAGTGCACTGTCATGACCTATATAATTATATACATTTGGATTTTTGCCGTTTCTAGGGTGGGGGAGAGTGAAGGTGATATTTCCGGTTTCGTGCCATGAGGCATTGGGAGGGTGTGGGATGGAAAGTTGGTGGAGGAAGTGGTAGATAGGCTGGGTGTCGAGAAGATGGATAGCGGAAAGGGAGGAAGAAAAGCGGTCTGGAGGTACATCGAGGTGATTTTTATAACGCACGTACATGTAAGCCGCTAGATAGGGCTTAATTTGGAAAGTAACTGTAACCATTGTTTTTTAGATTTGATTTGTAAAATATTTATCAGAAGAGTGCTGCTTTTAGTATTGGTATTTGCATTATTGTGTTGAGAAATTTCTTATAAAAGAAAAGTACGATAGATTGCTTGTGTAATAATTTGGTTTTCAGATGGTTACATAAGTGTTTTTTGGTTTAAAACCAACGGGTCGTTCCTTTAAAAGGAACGACCCATTACACACCGAGGAACACCCCGTTGGTTTTAAAGCAACGAGGCGCTCCTTAAAATCAAGAGATAAAACTATAGTAAATATCTCAAAAAAATGAAATCATGAAATAATCTAATCTTTTTCAATGTAAAGAAATTGTATCACTATGTATTTGAGTGTTTTTATCTGTATAAAGAAACATACCGAGTGTCATATATGAAGAATTTTCAGATAATAGCTATTTAACATAGTTTAAACGAGACTCTTTTATAATTCTGATTTTATTTTATGTTTAAGGTAAATTTGAAATTTAATTATAATGTTGATGAAAGGTTTAATAGGAAGCTAATTGAGGTAAAATGGCTATAGATTGCTTCATTAAAAGAAAAATCACCAAGTTCTATCAGAACTTGGTGATTTTTTATACTCTATTTATATTAAAATAAATATATAGTTATTAAAATAAAAATTATCAATCTTTTTCAGATTCTATTTATTAACAATTCCTATTTGGTATTATATAATGGAACAAAAGTATATATTCTTTTTGCAAAAAACAACGAAAAGACATATTTTTTTTGTGAAATCGTTATATGGATTGATCGAAAAAGTAAAATCAAGCAACATTTCCTCCCTAGATGACATATTTGATGCAAAAACACAACAAAAGCAATGAATCGTAATTAAGTTCTGATAGAACTTATCGAAGTGTGAAAAGTGAGTTTAATTGTTTTAGGGCTATTTAATAATTTAAAAAGAGATTTATGAAGAAAAAATTAGCGCTGCTATTTGGGTACCTTTTTATAGGTATCGGGCTGATAACAGCTCAAACGCAGAAAGTCACGGGAACGGTGATTTCCGATGATGACAAACAACCTGTTGTAGGGGCTTCAATTGTCGTAAAGGGCACTAACTTAGGTACAATAACAGACATAGACGGGCATTTCACACTATTGAATGTGCCAAATTCTGCAAAAATATTGCAAATCTCATATATAGGTATGAAAACGGAGTCGGTTCCTGTTCAGCCGACTGTTAGAGTTATTTTAAAATCTGATACACAATTGATGGATGAAGTTGTTGTAGTTGGCTACGGTTCTGCCAAGAAGCTAGGTTCGGTAGTCGGCTCGGTGACAACAGTAAATAACAGTAAGATAGCCAACAGGCCTGTGGCTAATGCCGGAGATGCATTACAAGGTCAAGTTGCCGGTTTACAGGTGTTTACTCCCAGTGGAGAACCAAGTGGAAGTGTTGTAATGCGATTGCGTGGAGTTAGTTCGATCAATTCAAATACAGAACCTCTTTTTATTCTCGACGGTTCACCCATTTCTTCCGGAGCATTTACAGCATTGAATCCAAACGACATCGAAAGCATGACGGTATTGAAAGATGCTTCCTCAACAGCTATATATGGCTCCCGTGCTGCTAACGGAGTCGTGATAATGACTAGTAAGAAAGGAAAAATGGGACAGAAAGCCCGCGTTAGCATCAATGCACAATATGGCTGGTCGAAAATGACAGGAGATAATATAGAGATGATGAACACTGAACAATGGCTTAACCTGCAGGAAATGCTAGATCCGGGAAAAGCATACGACACTACATTTCAAAAACGGAAGAAGTTCTATATAGATAATGGTATATCTACCGACTGGGCGGATGTATTCTTCGGAGATGCAGCTCCCACCCAACAGTACGATGTAAATGTGGTTGGTGGTTCCGAAGGTATCAACTACTATATCTCATTTGGACACTATGACACGGAGGGAATTATGGACGACTCCTCATTGCGTCGCGAGACTTTACGCAGTAATGTAGAAGTAAAGGTGACCGACTGGCTGAAAGCCGGGATTAATGTGAACCTTTCCTATCAGAAATATAATACGACAACCTTTGGAACGGAAGCCAACAGCGTTTATAACAAAGCGTATGCCGCACGTATTTATCGTCCCGACCAGACGATGAACGAGATATTGACCGACGAAGAAGGTAATTTCACTGGTTATGGCAAACGTCTGGATTATTTAAACGATATGGGATATTATAGTCCGTATTATCTGGCAGAACTTCAACCCAACAACCGGAGTACGGTGCGTATCAATGGCAATACCTTCTTTAATATAAATCCGATAAAAGGCTTGAACATTCGTACCTCACAGGCAGTCGATGCTTTTGATTATCGTAACTCACATAAAGCCTATCCGGAAGGACCGTTTGAAGGGGCAGGAGTGGCATCCGAGTCGTTTGAACGTTATTATTCCTTTACGTTCACCAATACAGCGGAATATAAGTTCAGCCTGTCTGGTAAACATCATTTTACTGTATTGGCTGGGCAGGAGTCCATTATCACAAAGAATGAGAATTTCTCGGCAACTTCTAAAAAAATGGTAGACACACGAATGATGCTAATGGCAGCAGGGGCAGAGTCAGAAGTGCCGTTACATACTATGTATGACAAGGTTTTCAATTCTTATTTCGGTACAATCAGCTACAGTTTCGCTGACCGCTACTACATCGATCTGGCAGCACGGCGAGACGGTTCTTCGTTGTTTGCTAAAAATAACCAGTGGGCAAACTTTTATTCGATGGGAGCCATGTGGGATATGAGAAAAGAAAATTTCCTGCAGGACGTTTCATGGTTGAACAGTCTGCAGTTGAAGGTGAGCTATGGAACAACAGGTAATTCCGGTATCAGTGCCTATAATGCGTTGGCATTGGTCGGCTCCGGTTTGCTGTATAACGGGCAACCGGGAATTGCTCCTTCTACCGTCGGCAATGATAATCTGACATGGGAAAGCATGAAGACATTGAATATAGGAATCAGTACCAAAGTCTTTGACCGCTTTTCAGTAGAATTGGAGTTTTATAACCGTCAGACGGACGATATGCTGATGGGTTATCCGCTGTCGTATACTACCGGACATGGCAGTAGTGTAGAAAATGTAGCAAGTATGCGCAACCGCGGTTTTGATATTACATTGGGGGTGGATATTCTAAAAATGAGAGACTTCTCATGGAGTGTTTCCGGAAATCTGAATTATAATAAGAATGAAATAACCAAACTGTTTAACGGACTGGATGAATATACCTTACCTGATACCGGTTTGAAAATGAAAGTTGGCAAACCTTGGGGAGAATACTACTATGTAAGATGGGCAGGGGTTGATCCGCGTGACGGATATAATACGTGGTATGATAAAAATGGAAATCTGACGAAAAGTTATTCGGAAGAAGATGCCGTTTTTGTAGGTAAGCAACGCTATGCTCCATGGTCCGGTGGTTTTGGTACCCAGTTCGGATGGAAAGGAATTTCCGTCAGTGCCGATTTCTCCTTTATGCTCGGCCAGTATATGTTGAATAATGAACGCTTTTTCACAGAGAACCCCACTTTCGCAGGCTCGGACAATCAGACGGTAGAAATGCTTACCATGTGGCAAAAACCGGGAGATGTAACCCTAATTTCTACTCCCGACTCCCCGATGCAGTTTGATACGCATTTGCTGGAGAATGCTTCATTCATGCGTATGAAAAACCTGACTGTCGGGTATACTTTCCCTGCCAAACTGATTCAGAAAACAGGGGTAATCAGTAATGCCAGAGTCTATTTTGTGGGACGTAACTTACTCACGGTAACTAAATATAAAGGATATGACCCGGAAGTGGACAGTAATATCCAGCTGGGTAACTATCCCAATACCAAGCAATATTCTTTCGGGGTCGAACTAACTTTCTAACAATATAAAGAATGGTGAATATGAAGAAAATATCTATGATAGTATTGACTGTACTGACATTTGGAATGACTTCCTGTGATATGGATAAAATGCCTTACGATGCTATTCCGGCAGAGGAAGCATTAACAACCATAGTCGGTTTTGAAGAAGCGCGTGCCGGTATCTATTCCGTATATTTAGGACTGACGGGAGGAAGCTATGTACTGGCTCCGGAAGTTCAGGCGGATGCTTTTAATGCAGTAGCGGATTTTTCTAATAAATATGGTGAGTTGCACCGTTGGACTTTCGAGAGCACCAACTCTACCGTAGAAACAATCTGGGCAAATTGCTATGCTGCCATCGGACGTGCCAACTTCTTTATTGACGGGGTAGGCAAGATCGATGAAAATCCGGAGATAGAGTTGACGGAAATCCAAAAACAGCAGATTAATGTATATGAGGGGGAAGCTTATTTTACAAGAGCATACTGCTACTTTTATCTGGCTACCTTATTTTGCCGCGATTACGATGTAGCTACCGCAGCAAACACTCCGGGACTGCCTCTTCAGGTGAAATATGAACCCCAGCTTGCTGCTACCCAGTATCCGGGACGATCCTCACTGGAAGATACCTATAAACAGATATTGGAGGACCTTGAAGAAGCCGAGGTGCGTATAGAAACAGCCAAAAATGGCATTGCTGATTATGACAGATATATCAATGGCGCATACGTGACGGTCAATACTGCTCCCAAGAACTGTGGAAATTATATCACAGTAGATGTAGTGACTGCCTTGAAAGCGCGTGTTGCTCTGCAAATGGATGACTATGAAAATGCTGCCAAATATGCAGGTGACCTGATTAATTCGAACAGATATCCATTATCGAACACAGCAACAGATTTTGAAAGCGTATGGAAGAATGACAAGGGAACGGAAACTATCTGGCAGATTGCGATGACTAGTGCCGACGATGCCGGCGTACCCTTGGGAACTGTTTTTATCGGTTATCCGACTACCAAGAAAGATTATATTCCAACACAAACATTGATTGACTTATACAATGAGAAGGATGTCCGGCTGACTACTTATTTCGGAAAGTATCACTTAACCGTATCGTCCGGTAATGCTGCGGATATCTATTTCTTTAATAAATATCCGGGTAATGAATATTACAATGCATTAGGGAATGAAACACGCTATTTGAATCAGCCGAAACCATTCCGTATTGCAGAAATGTATCTGGTTGCCACGGAGGCTAATGCCAGAATCGGGAGTGCAACTTCTGTGGAAAAAGGCAACAATACCTTGAATGCATTAAAGAAAGCGCGAATTGAAGGATTCACCAATGCAACCTACGATAAGGAAGCTTTGTTAAATGAGGTTATGAATGAACGGGAGCGGGAACTTGTAGGTGAAGGCTACCGCCTGATGGACCTGAAACGCTGGGGAAAAGGTGTGAAACGCGGAAAACCGCAAAGTAAAGGATTAGTGCTTTTTCCGGGACAGGCAAGTACTGACGGACTGGATAAGCCCGTTGATGACCAGCGAATGCTTTGGCCTATTCCAAAAACGGAAATGGATGCCAACCCTCAATTGGCAGGTCAGCAGAATCCGGGATATTAATAAATGAATAATGTAAATCATCAAACACTTGAGTAAAATGAACTATCTGAAAATATACACCCTTCTTCTGTGCACCGTCCTGACCACTGCCTGTTCGGACGATGAGGAACAGTTTAATTCCGGAGCGGCTACGGTAAACTTACAGGAGACAGTAATGACGGTGAAGGAGTCTGCCGGTTTATGCACTGTGCCCGTTGTAGTGACAGGCGAACATACCGGAACTATCCGCGTGACATTCGAATTAATTGATCATACAGCAAAAGAGGACGAAAACTATATTGTTACAACAAAAACATTGCTTATCCCTGCCGGACAAGAAACTATAAATTTTGAATTTAAAACCGTTGATGACAAGCTTGTCAATGACGACCGTTCTTTTGATATTGAAATAGCCGATGTGAAAGGAGCCTCTATCGGTGAGAATAAGCGGTTGGCAGTGACTATCAAAGACAATGATTCCAGTTTATATGAGACGCTTTTGGGAACCTGGGTGTTTACCGGAACGGCTTCTACTAACCAAGTTACTAATGCGCCGGTGGGATTTTCCGTGAAGGTAAATACTGCGGAAGAAGGTACGGAAGCATATGGGCACTATTTGGTTTGTTCGAATAAAAACGGATTTGATCCGGATAACGATATTGAGTGGGAATTCAGCTGGCGGTTACATTATGAATATGATTCGGCAACACAGAAAACTTACATATCTCTTGTGCCGGATGAAGATGTCGCTTCTTATGGCCCGTACACCATTCGATTCAGGAGACTGGCTTTGGACGGAAGTACTTCCGACGTGTATCGAGGAGAGTATGATGCTGAAACTAGCACAATCACATTTGAGAATGCCAATCTGATTGGTGATATGTATAAGGACGGTCTGATACAAATGCAAAAATTCAGACTATTTGGTTGTAAGATGGAATACATCAGATAAGAATCAAATTATTAACATAACAAATATATAAGAATTTATGAGAGCATTAATTGTCTGCATTACCCTGTTGTTTGCTTTTCTAACCTGTGCCATGGCACAGATTCCATCAGTCAAGGTCGAAGATACTAAAGGAGCACAAGTTAACACCGCCTCCCTGGTTAATCACAAAACACCTATGATTATTTCTTTTTGGGCAACAACCTGCAAACCTTGTATTCGTGAGTTGGATGCTATTAATGAACAATTGCCCGATTGGCTGGAAGAAGCCAAATTCCGTGTGGTAGCTGTTTCTACAGATGACAGCCGTTCTACGGCTAAAGCACGTGCATTGGCGGAAGGACACGGATGGGATGATTTTATCATGCTGTATGATAAAAATCAGGAATTTATGCGGGCTATGAATGTGAGCCTGACTCCACAGGTATACGTGGTGGATGCGGATGGAAAGATCGTTTATTCACACACCGGGTATGCTCCGGGTAGTGAACTGGAACTACTGAAAGCGATAAAGAAACTGCAGAAATAGAGAACTATTATTATTCATAGATAAACGCAATGACATGACTAGAATAAGAATTCAGGTGTTGGCTTTATTAGCGTTGGCATCAACTCTGGCCCATGCGCAGGATGATAACAAGAAAGGTTATCTGACAGGGAGCTTTGAAACAAATACGATTTATTACCGGGATGACAGCAAGACGGAAGCAAAGTCACCGGAAGATCATTTCGGCTCGAACAATTATCTGAAGTTGGATTACTATCAGGGGAAATTTGCCGTAGGTGTGCAATTGGAAGCCTATGAACCTGTACTGGTAGGGTATCCCGCAGAACTGGAGAAAGCAAAACTGACCAACTATTATGTATCTTGGGCAGATAAGGACTTCTCCGTAACAGCGGGTACATTTTATGAGCAGTTCGGGAGTGGACTGTTATTCCGTAGTTGGGAGGACCGTATGCTCGGATTGAATAATGCGGTGATGGGAGCACGTTTTACCTACAATTACAAGAATATTGTAGGTGTGAAAGCTATTTGGGGAACTCCACGATTCGGTATGGATTTTTCTGATACGCAGGTACGTGGTGTAGATGTAAGTTTCTCCCTATCTGACTTGCTTCGTTGGCAAAACTCTTCTTTGAGTATCGAAGGAGGAGCATTAAACCGATATGAGAAAATAAATATTGACCTGAAAGAAGAGGGAGGAAAACCTTATTCGAATGGTTTCTCGGGACGGGTAAATTTTGAACGTTTCGGATTTACAGCGAAGGGTGAGTATGTAGACGGAGGTAATAAGTATTATAATTTCATTCATGATGACAAGCTTTATGCAAAGAAGCGTGCCAATGCACAATTGCTGGAACTGGGATATAGCGGCAACGGATTAGGGATAAACCTGACCGGACGTCGTTTGGAATGGATGAGCAGTGAAATTATTGCCGGTAATGGCTCCACTTCGAATCTGTTGAATTATGTTCCGGCTATGAGTACGCAATATACCTATATGTTGACCAATTTACACCCTCACACTCCACAAATAGGAGATGTGACAAAAGCAATCAGCGGGGAGATGGGCGGACAACTGGATGTTTTTTATCATTTCAAAAGAGGAACGGTTATCGGAGGCAAACGCGGTTTGAAATTACATGCTAACTTTTCTACCTATTATGCTTTAGAAAAAGAAGGTACAGCACAGATGGGCAACTTGTCATTCCGTGATTTTAGTATTGATGTGGAAAAACAATGGACGAAGTCATTCAAAATGAATTTGCTTTACTCCATGCAAGAATATAGTCCTTCGTACGGAGCGAGTAAGACAACCAACCTGTCGAATATTTTTGTGGCAGACTTACAATATAAGTTTACCCCTTCTTTCTCAACCCGTATGGAGTTACAATATCTTACTACACAGGAAGATAAGAAAGATTGGATGGCCGCTTTACTGGAAATAAACTTTGCTCCTGCATGGAGTATTTATGGAAGTGACATGTATAATCACGGTAAAGATAAAATCCATTATTACAATGTGGGAGCCAGTTATGCCAAATCCCGTACACGTGTCGCTTTGAGTTATGGGCGTAACAAGGAAGGGTATGTCTGTTCAGGTGGAGTTTGCCGGACGATTCCTAAATATACAGGTGCTAACCTGACGATAACTACTTCTTTTTGAGTGCAGCGAATCATTTATTAATTAGAATATAGAATATGAGAAAATTTACAATGTTTTTTATGTCAAGCCTGATATGCCTGTGCGGATGTTTTATGGCATGTAGTGGCAATTCTGACGACAATGAAGTGCCGGATAACGGTGAAGTGACGGGACCTATTACTCTGACTGTGGATAAAGCCAAGATTGAAGCCAATGGAACAGATATGGCGACTTTCATGGTGACGGATGCTAATGGGAAAGTACTGACAACTTCCGAATATATTAAAAACGTATATTTTGAAGATCTTACTACCGGTGATTATCTGGAAAGACGTACCTGTACATTCTCGGCAGTAGAAAACGGGACTCATAAGTTTAAGGCGTATTATTTGGACTGGGAGTCGGATGAAGTTTCCGTAACTGTACAGAATCGTAAGAATTATGAGCTTTTTTACCGCAAGGTGGGTGTTTTTAAGATGACCGGAACTTGGTGTACTTATTGTCCGGCTATGACTTCATCATTGAAGAAAGTGGAAGAAAAGATACCGGGACGTATGGTGAAAATGGCTTTTCACTCTTCCAGCAGTTCTGACACCGACCCGTTCCACCTGTCACAAACAAGCACAATTATGAGCCGTTTCGGAGCATCCGGTTTTCCTACTTGCATCTATGATTTGAAGGTGATGTCGATAGATAGAAATGTAAGTGTAATCAAACAGACCTTACAAGATCAGATTAGAAAATATCCGGCTACATGCGGAATCAAGGTGAATACATCTTATAATACTTCTATTGGTGAGATAACGGTAAATGCAGCATTGAAGTCAAGCCAGGGAGGAGAATATGATCTGGTGTATGTCTTGGTTACTGATGGTTTGACCGCATCCGGAGGAAATGAATCCTCGTATGACTATACAGTCAGAGCTATCTCCAATAATTACCTGTCAATGTCAACAGACGGACGATTCACTGTAAATGCAAACGAAGAGCATACTGCCGCAACTTTCACTATTTCTAATGCCAAGAACCTGAATCCTGCAACATCGCGGGTAGTGGTTTATGCATTGCGGAAAGTTGATGATGCATATATGGTGGATAATATAACCGAATGTTCTATCAATGGTAGTATAGACTATCTTTATAATGATTAGATCCTATGAATAAATTATACTCGACAATTCTACCAATTGTAATGATCCTTTGTTTATCAATGCTGTCATCCTGTTCCGGCAGTTCGGACGAAACGGAGAACGGAGGGACGGATGACGGCATTCTGCGTATTACGGCCGATAAAACGGCTATACAGGCAGATGGGGTGGAGAAGGTGACTTTTACAGTTAAGTTGGGCACAAAAGATGTAAGTAACGAGAGCACCATGAACCTGATTTTGGTAAAGGAATCGGGAGAGGAAAATATGGATTACAGTGTTCGTGCTTTCAGTACTTCAGTGCCGGGTACATACGTTTTTAAGGCCCGTTATTATGAAGGAAAGTCAATAGTCAGTGAAAATGAAGTTACCGTTCAGGCTACTTCCGTATCAGGAGGAGTCAGCTTTTATCATAAATTGCTGGGGATGCAGTTTACCTCTGTCGGGTGTCAGGCCTGTCCGGCACTTAGTACTACATTGAAAGCCATTCAGACTGAACAACCGGGACGATTAGCGGTGGCTTCTTTCCACATGGACTTCGGTGGGGTGACCGATCCCATGAGTACAGCAGCTACTAACAACTACCGGACTAATATTCTCGGTAACTTCTCGGGACTGCCCCGTTTCTTTTATAATATGCGAAAAGGTACGAAAGAAATGATCAGTATTAAGAGCCAGATTGAAAAAGAACTTCAAAATGAGTTGAGTAACTATCCCGCCTCTTGCGGTGTGGCCATTGAATCAGTGCATAATGCTGCTGACCGTACAGTAATGGTTACCGCCAAAATAACTTCTAACGTGACAAATACCTATCGTTGCCTTATCTATCTGGTAGAGGATGGAATTAAATATACCCAAATGAATGGAGGGAATGATTATACGCATAACAATGTGGTTCGTGCGGTGGTATCTACGTCATTGAACGGTGACCGTTTCAATGGGGAGGTAAAGGCAGGAACAGAAGCTACCATGCAACGGTCTTGCCAATTGGAACCGGGATGGAATGTGGATAATATGCGTGTTATTGTGTCGATGCTGACAACGCTGGATGGGGGAAAAACTTATACATGTAACAATGTAAATGAGTGTAAGCTTGGAGAATCGGCAGATTACCTGTATAACGAATAAAAAAGAGCTATGTATATAAATGTTTATAAAATACTATTGTTGGTCTGCATGTGCGGCATAGGTATATTCTGGATTTCCTGTTCAGGTAATTCTGATGATTCGGAAGAGACGGAAGTGCTTTTGAATGTCAGTAAGAATACGCTGATTGCTGATGGAAAGGATGTTATAACCTTTACGGTAACACATGCCGGAGTAGACATCACTGCTGATGCAGTCATCCGTTCCGTAATGGACGGGCAAATTTTGGATGGAAGCACATTTTCTACTTCCAAAGTCGGGATGTATGCTTTTGAGGCATCTTACGGCAAGTATGTATCCAAATTGATAACGGTGATTGCGCGTGAAGCACCTGGCACGCCCTCCAAGTTTGTAAGGCGCATTTGTGCAATGGAATTTACCGGGACGTGGTGTGCTATGTGCCCGGCTGGAATGACTCGTTTGAATTATCTGATAAGTTCTAGCTATGAAGGTATTGTTTATATGATGGCTTTTCACGTCAATGGTTCACCTGCTGATCCGATGGTTATCGATCAGTCTTCTATCCTGTCCAATAAATTTGGTTTATCTGCTTACCCCTCGTGTGTCGTTGATATGCGTGGAAAAATGGGATTGTCTGAAAACTATGATGTCATGAGGTCTGTGTTCAATGAATCACTGGATAACTACCCTGCCCATTGTGGAGTGGGTATCCAGTCGCAATATGATGGACAAGCAACCGTTACAGTGAAAGTTAAATCGGAAAAGGATGCTGAATATCGTTTGATCTTATACGCAGTAGAAGATGGATTGAAATATCAACAGAATGACGGAGGGATCTATCGTGATTACACACATAACCATGTAGTACGCAAATTACTGTCTGCTAGTGTCGATGGCGATAAGTTGGGGCAGATAGCAGCAGGTATGGAAAAAGGCATAGAGTATACTGTAATTATGGACGAAGGATGGAAAGCAGAGAATATTTCTTTTTATGCACTGGTTACTGATAAAAACGGCTATGTAAATAACCTGGCAGTTTGTAAGGCAATCAATGGCGATACCGATTATGAATATGTAAATGATTAGTCACATTTATCACTTTTAATTATGAAGAAAAAATTATTTAGTTTATTACTCATGTTGGGATTTATTTTAGTTGTAAGTCCCATGGTCTTTTCGTGTTCGGATAGTGACGAACCGGGCGTAGAACCTGATGTACCGGTAAATCCGGACCCATCGCTTCCTCCCAACCCTACACCTATAAAATGGGGTGAAAATGAAGTGGATGGCGGTGAGCGTGGAGTAGGTATTAAAGTTACTAGCAATACCGAACATAATTTTGTATTTGAGTGTACTCCGGGATCTAAAGTCCAGTCTTATCGGTTGGACGTATATCCTTTATGCCGTATGTATAATTATTTGTTTGAAAGTGTAGGCAAAGGGGTACAAGCAACAGAGGAAGAAGTGGAAGACCTGATAATAGAAGCTCTCTACAATTCTGAAGGAGCGGGGGCATATACATTTAGCCGGTCGACTTTAGGAGATAGTTATCCGAATGCGGAATTCGATTGGGCTAACTCAAAATATTCCCAGTCGGAAATTGTGCCCGGTGCAGAATATTTGATTATTACTATTGGCTGTAATGATGAAGGTGGACAGAATCCGGCGGATATGAAAATATGTCATCTGAAGACACCGGTTCAGAGTGTGGTAGGCAGTCCTCGTGTGGATATTGATGTAACTACAGGTTATCGTGCAGTTGGTATTCAATATCGTCCTAATGAGGATTGTAAATACTTCTATCAGTTTTGTGGAGATGCGGAGCCTATTGATGCATTTATAAATACGTATGGTAAACCATTGTATATAGATTTTATGAGACATTGGATTAAGGCCGCAGAAGAGGCACAGGTTCCTCAAGAGGAATTGTATTATACGGTAAACTTTGGGTATACGGCTGATCCTAAGAGAATGGTAACTGCTACCAGTATCGGGTTGGATGAGAATAAGACTCCGGGTGAATATGTTCGTCAGGATTTTCATCTGAAGGAAATAGATCAGAATGCAGAAAAGCCGGAATGTAGCTTGGTTGTTAGTAGAGCCGGTGCATCCATGGTTGATATGAATGTGGAAATGAAAAAGAATTGTGTTGCTATGTTCTACCGTATATTCAGCGCCTCGGATTGGGCTCCTTATGAAAATGGGGATGAAGCAACCATGACTGCTTTAGCACAAGCTCTAGATCAAGAAGGATGGGGTGTGAAAAACACAAATTTTGCACAGGAAGGTTCATTTAAAGGCACACAATTCCAATATGATTTGGCTCCTAATACTTCTTATGTAGTGGCTTACGTTGGTCGCAATAAATATGGTCAGCTATCTGGAGTGAAGCATGCTTCTTTTTCTACTATAGCGCGCATTACGGATACTCCGGATGCATCTGAAGCTGATATTAATATAACAATCAGCGATCCGGGACGTACAAGCTTGAGGTTGAATTATTCTTACAACCAGAACACTGCAGTATTCTATCATCAGTATATCATGACACCGGATTTGCTGGAAGATGGTAATAAAGCGGAGTTGATAAAATATCTGTTATCTGCAGATTCAAATGTATGGCCTGCCGAAGCGACAGGAGGAGTGGAGAGCTTCACTTGGACAGGACTGAATCCGGCTACCGAATATACGTTTGCATATCTGGCAGAAGATTGGAACGGTGTATTGACAGATGTAAAGATTGTGAAAGCTAATACAGAGGCAATTATAGCAGGTCCGAATCCAACAATGGAGCTGGATGGGTATATGAGTGAAATCGGTAATTTCACTGTACATTTCTCTATTGTAAAGGATGTGGCCAAGGTTTATCATACAATTCTTGAGGACAAATATTCTGCCAGTGGTGACTATACTTATCAAGAGTGTATGGACGTATGGAAAGAATATTGTTTGGATTATGGTTTGACAACAGTGAACTCCACTACTCAATCATACGACAAGACAAGTGAAGCCAAACGTTTAGTCGCTTTATGTGTGCCTATCGGTGCTGATAGTGATGGTAATGAAGTGATCGGTGACCTTTATACAGTATTCTATGATAAGGACAAAGGTATAATAACAGATCCTTCCGTATTGTTCCCGGATGCTCCGAAATCAGCAAAGGGGATGATAGGAACGGCAAAACCACAGGTTATCAAGAAAGATAAACGGATTCCTGCCAATATGATCATTAAGGAAGAAGTGAAAAAGAATACTCCGGGGGCGATGATGAGTGGAAGTACTATTTATCTTGATCTGAAAAAACTGGGTAAACATCCTCATGCTAAATAGGGGTTGCTAAAATAAATTATTCCGCACGATGGTGTGAAAGTCTGTCGTGCGGCTTTTCTCTAATCATCAAAAAAATATGGATATGAGAAGAATTCAATTTTTTATGGAGTGCAGGAAAAAGATGTTTTTCCTGATGGCTGTATGTATAGTAATGTTTTCGTCATGTTATAACGACGATGATCTAAAAAACTCTATTTCCGGTCTGGAAGATCGCATGGATAAATTAGAAGCTTCCTTGCAAAATGTACAAAGCGATATTTCTACGTTGAAGACACTGACTGATGCTCTCTCACAAAATAAATCAATAGCTTCTGTATTGGAGAATGAAGATGGTAGTTATACTATTAAATTTTCGGATAAGACAGAGATTACCATTCGGAATGGAGGAAATGGGGAAGATGTTCCACAAATAACCGTGATAAAAGATGAAGATGGCATTTATTACTGGGGAATGACCGGTACGGATGGTAAGAAAACGTTTTTAAAAGATGATGAAGGCAATAAAATGCCTGTGACGGGCACTGCTCCTAAGATTCGTATCAATACAAAAACGAAGGAGTGGGAGATTTCTTCTGATGGTGGAAAGACTTGGGAATCTACTGGTGTGTATGCCTCCGGTGAATCTACGGGAGATACTTCTCTTTTTAGTGGAGTAAGTGAGGACGATGATTATGCTTATTTCACACTGAAGGATGGTACGGTATTGAAAGTCTTGAAATCTAAAGATTTGAAATGCGAGATGTTGTCAGGAAAGCAATATTTTGCGAACGGTGAAGAGAAACTGATACCGGTTGAGATGAGTGGTATTTCAAAATATACTGTAACGAAACCCGACGGTTGGAAAACTTCGTTAACAGGAAAAGGACTGACCATTATTGCTCCTGTGAAAGAGAATCAGTATGCAGAGAGTGGTGGTAAGGTTGCTATAGTAGCTGTTGCATCTAACGGAAAGAGTATTATTTCGGAAATTCCGGTAGTGATAGGGGAGGCTCCTGTGAATATATCAGTTGAGGGACAGATGGTTTCCACCACTTTGGCAAGTGGAATAGAAGTGTATTATCTGGGAGTGTTGGAAATCAGTGAATATAGTGCAGAATCTGTAGCTGAACTGGTAAACGGATATTCTGCCCGTATGTATATGAAAACAAAAGCTCTTGATAAAGTTGCGTTGGCAGAATTACTGGGCAAGGATCCTGAAGCCGGAATGACATATATGATCTGGGCAGTGCCATCACCGGAAATGGATGAAGCGTGTTTGCCTGATGATGTGATTGCAACTGTGATAAAGACTGCTGCGACTGTAGAATTGAAGGTATCGGATATAACATTTGAAGGTGCAACGGTTTCTGCGACTAGAAAAGGCTGTGAGTCTTATTATACCGGGATTACGAATAAAGCCAACTATTCACCCGATATGGTAATAGAAGATCTTGCCTTTGGTGGCGGAACCAAACAGTCTTCTGATTATAACGGACCATTAGAAGGTAAGGTGTTGGATTTTTTGCCAAGAGTTATACCGGGAACAACTTATGTACTTTGGGCTATTCCTTATAAGATAGAAAAGGGATATACAACAGAAGAACTGGCAGCAGTGGAGATTTCAATTCCTGCGCTGACGTATGGTGGAACTGCTACAGTGAATATAGGGACAATAAAATCTACGGTAACTAGTGTTAACGCCCCCATCACTCCGGGGACAAACTGTTACAAATTTTATTACTCTTATATGACAGAACAGGCTATAACCCACTATGCTACAGAAAAAGAGATTATTTCGTATCTTATCGAGAACGGAAATTTATCTAAAGAGGCTGTTGATTTTGAAAGGGCTTCTTTAGAACCGGGAACAAAGGGATTTTTGGTTGCGGTGGCTTTGGATAATAAAGGACAATTGGGCTCATTAATTAAAGTACAGGCCGATTCAAAAGAAATGTCGTATAATTCTTCTATTTCGGTTGATGTATCTATCGAAGCGGGAACCTTATCTACTACTTTGACATTGACACCGACTGGTAACCCTGTGAAATACCGATATATTCACATGAAAATGAGCGAGTTCAAGAATTATCCGTATTGGGGAGATGAAGAAATGGTAAAGCAAGCTTTGATAATGAACAATGAAGTGACTGAAATTGCGGTAGCTGACTTGAACAACCATCAATTGCTCATTGAGGATATACAGTTTAATACAGAATATGTACTCTATATGATAGCGGTTGATGCTGACGGTAATCCGTCTACAACAATGGTTAAAAAGGAATATACGAGCAAAAAGGTAACCTATGTCCGGATAAAAGATACGGACTTGTGGAATGCCAGTGTTCCGGAGGTGAAGATTGATAAGATAGTGAAAGATAAGTTTTATACAATCTCGTATACTGTAATTCCTAAAACTGCATGTAAGATGTTTTACGTATATGTGGCACCTGCCGACTATCTGACCGGCATGTATGATGAACAGATAAGATCTGTGATGGCACATGGGGAGAAGCAAACATCTACTTATTCAGGTTCTAAATATACTTCATTACCAACGAATATTAATGTAACCTGGATAGATGAGGAAGGACGCTTTTATGAAGTTTCCAAAACTGTCGTGGAAGCCCCGGCAGAATAATTTTTTAGTTTTCCAATTTAATAAAAAGATAAATGAAAAATATATTTTATAGTTTTTATAGTGTAGTATTACTTGTCTTGTGTCTGTTTACGTTCAGTAACTGTTCGGATAGTGACGACGGAGAAGTGGGAGACGATACGGATAACGGAATTACCGCAATCAGCAATGAAACCGAAAAAGCGGTTTCTCAATATGGAGAGACGGTTGATATTTCATTTACTGCTGTAGGTAAATGGACTCCTTCCCTGCAATATTCTACGGGATCGGATTGGGCCTCAATGACTAATATTAGTGGCAATTCGGCTGCTGGTAAGGGAGGATTCAGAGTAAAGGTTGATAAAAATGAAACCGAAAAGGAACGAATACTGACAGTAGTCGTACAAGTAGAAGGATATAAAACTCCTGTTACTGTTTGTACTATTACACAAAAAGGAGGCTCCGGAACAGCAGTAGATCTGGCTCTTAATGAGTTTATGGATAAATATTTGAAGGAGCATTATCTCTTTAAGGATGAATATAATACATTGGATATAGATTATAAATCAGTATCTTATGATAAATTTCTGACAACTTATCTTTTACCGATGAAAACCAACATGGAGGATGGAGGTACTTATCGTGCATTCTCTGTCAATGCCGGCAAGCGTTATATCTATTCTTATATTACGGAGACTACTGGTTCCGGTAGAACGCGTGCAAATACTCGTGCAACAAGTGTCGTAGGATCGGGGCTTGGTACGTTTTTCTCTTCTTATATGCCGGATAGAACAACTATTGGGTTATCTATTGGATATGTGTATTTAGAATCTCCTGCTACCAAAGCCGGATTGAGACGGGGCGACGTGATTGTTTCTGTTGATGGGGTTACTTTGAATAAGAATAATTACCAGCAATATATGAGTACTTTGTTTTATGCAGGTGGAGGTGAAACTTTTAAGATCGGCTATAGACGCAAAATCTTTGATGAAAAACAGGGTGGTTATGATTTAGTGGATGGAACGACTACATTAACTACCGGTGCTTACAACAATAGTCCTATCTTGAATTCGATGTTTATAAAAGATAAAAAAGAGAATAAATTCAACATCGGTTATTTGGTTTATCTAAGTTTTGATTTGAACTTTGAGGAAGACTTGAAATATGTAATTCAACAGTTCAAAGCAGAAGGTATCACAGATTTGATTTTAGATTTGCGTTTCAATAATGGAGGTTCAGTTGAATTAGCCCGTTATTTAGCAGCTTCCATCGCTGGTACATCACATCGTTCGGATGTATTTATGAAAATGCAACGTAGTTCCGGTGCGGATGAATATATCCGTTTTGGAGATGGTGATGATCTAAATCTTAATTCTGTAAGAATCATCTGTTCAGAAGAAACGGCTTCCGCCAGTGAATTGATAATTAATGGATTAAGAGGAATCGACTTCCCTGTGAAATTATTTGGTAGCCGCACGGAGGGAAAGAACGTGGGAATGGAAGTGCAAGAGTATAAATATGGAAATAAATATTATGAATTTGCTCCGATTACTTTCCGTTCTTTCAATGCTAAGGATTGGGGTGATTATGCTGATGGCATTGATCCGGATGTCATGTTGAACAATCAAAACTCAAGCTATGAGGATGATATTGATAATGTATTTCCTTATGCTTTCGGAGATTGGGATAATTTTGATTTCAATTATCCATTATATTGGGCACTATGTGATGTTCAAGGAGTGGATCCGACTACAGGAGAACCTGTGAAACGTAGCGGAAGATCAGGAATGACCCGCTCGCAACAAGATGAAATCATTAGAGTACCATCTGTACCTTTGAAACGCCCTGTGGGAACTTTTGGCTCGCTCATTTATAACAAGCCGGAAGTGGAAAACTTATATTAGTAAGACTAAATCTCTTGTGAAATAAATTTTCTCTTAAGTTTAAGGGGATGCTTCTCGGTAAGGTGTTAGTGAGGGCATCCCCATTTTTGCTCTATAAATAAATAGAAATAAAATGGGATACTATGATGAATAAATCGTTATATAAATTAATCATATTCATTGGAATGTTAGGATTAATAAGTAGTTGTTCGGATGATGATTCTGAAAGTGAATCAGAATATGAAGTGGTGGATAATGTAGTAACTAGCTGGTATTCAAGCTATCATTACGAAAAAACACTACCTTTAAGTGAATTGTTATGTATTGGAGAGAGTGATAAATGTCCTTTGTCGAATACATACATATCAATAGTAAATTATGATTCTGAATATCCGATAGTCATACCGAGAGGTGTCTATCAATGGAATGACTATGGACGTTGGATAGATAGACCTGTACCTTCCGATGGGGCTATGAAGGAAATATTTAATTCTGATTGGTATGCGACTGTTGTAGTATTATATGGTGGTGAAGGAACATACAATTTTGCTGTAAGAATTTACAATCCTACTTTAAACAAATATTTTGTAACCAAGCCATATCAATTGAAAGTATGGAGAGAAGGAACGGAGGGGGAGTATAAGTGGTTTCGTTCTATTTCACTGGTAAATAATTAATTAACTTTAAAGAAAGAATACTATGAATGATAAAAATATGATGAGTTTCTTGTTCTATTGTTTGGTGGCTTCTTTTTGCTTTTCATGCAGTAGCAATCTGGAGGAGTTGGTAATTAAAGATAAAACAACTTCAGAGAAAATAAAAACTAGAGGACTAGAAAGTTATTCTTCTATTCTTGAGGCTGATAAAGCAATATTAGCAGCTCATGGGTATGATACTATAGCAATAGTAGATTGTGATTCTTTTTATCTGGTTGAATCGGAACTTATTTTTGAGAAATCAAGATTACAAGAATTACGTGAACAACCTGAAGCACGTTTGAATTATAAAAAACGGATAGATCCTGAATGTTATCGAATGCATCTGATACTTCATGATAACCAATATAGTAATGAAACTATTTTTAAAGAGGCTGTAGCGGAATGGAATAAATTGAGCAAATGCTGCCTACATTTTAGTACTTATTTTGATACGTTTTCACCTAAAAACCGCCCATTAATAGATGTTTTATTCCAAGATAATGCAAATTCAATGAGTTCATCGGAATTTATACGTGTTGATGGAGTTGTAAATGGTAAACTAGGAAGTCGTATATATATAAATACCAAATATAAATACTGGTCAGAATTGACTAAAGATCAAAAGAAGTATGCTTTGATGCATGCTATAGGGCATTTAGTAGGATTGGAGCATTCTAGTGAATATGATACTTCTATTATGCAACCAGAATCGGGATTAGCAACAAATAAAAATCTTTGGAATGGATTTTCTTTTGAAGATAAAGTTCTTATTCCTGAATTATATCAATTGAATCCAGCTAAAATTCAAATTGATTACAACCCGACCCCTGAAAATAATAAAGGCACAATGAAACTAAAAATAGGAGTGAAATATACTGTTACAACTTCGTATACATATGAGTGGTGTTATGACCCCAAATATACAATTACAGTAGAACCTGTTGCTAATCCAGGATCTTATGAATTTAAGAAAACAGGTGAAAATTCATTCGATTTATGTTTCACAGAAGCGGGGGGATGTATGGTTACTTTTGTAGTAACTGATTACATAGATGGTACCGAGCAGAAATATACAAAGAAGTTTAATGCCGCATATGATAAACCAACCTTTACAGTTCCAAGCAGTATTGAACTTGGAGAGTATTATGATTTCAAAGTGGCGTATCAGGAGGATGGATTTATACCTACTTTTAGAATTACCGTAGAAGAAAGTGCGTTTGATAATAATACAGCACAAAGTGTTTCGATAGTACAAGTCACTAATGGACATGTGCGAATTAAATTTAATGACTATGGGAATTATAAAGTTACTGCAAGAGTCTCTAATAATAGAAATATCCCGGCGAGGTATTTTCATTTTTCCAAATATTATCGTCCTGATTATAATGTGACTTTTACAGAAGAGGGAAAAGTAAATGAAGGAAATGTTAGTTTACCTCCAAGTAAGCCAAGTCAGCCGACAGGAGAAAATAGGTTAGAGCGTTATAGATATGATATAAGTATGGGGCAAGCATCGACATTTGAACATCGTGTGGCTTGTGATATTAAAACTACATATATTCAGAACTTCTTAAAATTTCGTCGTATTGATCGTAGCTATATCGAAGACTCCGCACCTCGTGTTTTTCGTGCGGGAGAGTCAACCCAATTGGGATTAACGGTTTATAGTATGTATCATCCAGATTCATTAAATTACGTGGATCATCATTCTATTCTTTATCCTCTTAAATGTGAAGTCGTATATCCTAAAGATGCTTGCTATTTGATAAAATAAGAGTGAAGAAGAAATTGATGGATTATAATTTAGAACTTAGAAAATGAGAATTGTTTTATTTATCTTATTGAGTTGGTACACAATCGGGAATATACAAGCACAAATCAAAGAGCCTGTAAAGTTCAAGAATGAGTTGAAAATAACTTCGGAAACAGAAGCCGAAATCGTATTTACAGGATCCATTGAGAAAGGATGGCATGTATATTCGACTGAATTGGGAGATGACGGTCCTATTTCCGCCACTTTCAACCTAGATACAAGTAATCATGTGGAAATAGTAGGTAAACTGCAACCTGTTGGAAAAGAAATCAGTATTTATGATAAGATGTTTGAGATGAATGTACGCTATTTTGAAGATACGGTACAGTTTATCCAAAAAATAAGATTTACAGGAAGTGATTACTTTATAGAAGGATTTTTGGAGTTTGGGGCTTGTAATGATGAGAGTTGTTTACCTCCGACTCAAATCCCTTTTCAATATGGAACAAAAGCAGAAGCGAATATCGCAGTTATAAAAGAGGAGGAAGCGACTCCGGTAAATGTAGTGGAGAAGCAATCGGAAAATGATCTTTGGAAGCCGGTTATTAATGAACTGCAAGAGTTGGGTGAAGAACATTCTCAAGAGGATAAATCCTGGCTGTATGTATTTGTCACCGGATTTATTGGTGGGTTATTGGCTTTGTTCACTCCTTGCGTATGGCCGATTATTCCTATGACTGTGAGCTTCTTCCTGAAGAGAAACAAAGACAAGAAGAAGGGAATTCGGGATGCATGGACTTATGGCGCTTCGATTGTGGTGATTTATGTGACCTTGGGACTGGCAATTACTTTAATTTTCGGTGCCAGCGCATTAAATGCCTTATCAACGAATGCCATATTCAATATTCTCTTTTTCCTGATGTTGGTTGTTTTTGCAGCTTCTTTCTTCGGGGCGTTTGAACTTACTCTACCGTCTAAATGGAGCAATGCGGTGGATAGTAAAGCGGAAGCGACTAGTGGATTATTAAGCATTTTCCTGATGGCGTTTACACTTTCTTTAGTTTCCTTTTCTTGCACAGGACCTATTATCGGCTTTTTGCTCGTACAGGTTTCTACAACTGGCAGTGTAATTGCTCCTGCTATCGGAATGTTAGGTTTTGCCATTGCTTTGGCTTTACCTTTTACACTATTCGCCCTTTTTCCTTCGTGGCTGAAGTCAATGCCCAAATCAGGAGGATGGATGAATGTGATTAAAGTGACACTGGGCTTTCTGGAACTTGCTTTTGCACTGAAATTCCTGTCTGTGGCCGATCTTGCATACGGCTGGAGAATCTTGGACAGGGAAACTTTTCTAGCATTATGGATTGTGATTTTTGGTCTGATGGGCATATATCTGTTAGGGAAGATCAAGTTTCCGCACGATGGTGATGAAAATAAAGTAGGCGTTACACGTTTCTTTCTTGCACTTGTCTCTTTAGCATTTGCTGTGTATATGATTCCCGGACTTTGGGGAGCTCCCCTAAAAGCTGTCAGTGCATTTGCCCCTCCTGTTATGACACAGGATTTTAATCTGTATTCGAATGAAGTCCATCCGAAGTTCAGGGATTATGATGCCGGAATGGAGTATGCCCATCAACAGGGAATGCCTGTAATGGTTGACTTCACAGGATTTGGTTGTGTGAACTGCCGGAAGATGGAGGCTGCAGTATGGACTGATAATCAAGTAGGCCGCATTATTAATGACAAGTATGTGCTTATCTCTTTGTATGTGGATGATAAGACTCCGTTGGACAAGCCGCTTAAGGTTACGGAAAATGGAACGGAGCGTACCTTACGCACGGTAGGGGATAGATGGAGCTATCTGCAACGTGTGAAGTTTGGAGCAAATGCACAACCTTTTTATGTATTGCTGGATAATGAAGGTTATCCGTTGAATAAGTCGTACGCATATAATGAAGATATTACTTCCTATATTGAGTTTTTACAGAAAGGATTGGAACATTACGTAAAATGAATTTAGTCATTTATTTTCTTTTTAACCTGGACTCGTGATCGATAGGATTAGAAAAAGAAATTGTTTTTAGGTAGTAAGATCGGCATACAAAGCGTGACTTTGTTTGCCGGTCTTTTTTATGTTCCCTTGCCTCCCTGCTTGTCGTTTTTTTCAAGGTATTGGGTTGATTATTTGCTATAAATATTGTTTGTAGGCTTTGTAGTGCCGATAATCGCTTGTCGTTTCATGTCCGTTGAATATGCCGCATCTTTGCATCGTTAACGTTAGCGAAATAATTATTAAACAGTATTCATTAAAAAAAGAAAAGTATTATGGCAATTAGATTTAAAAGAGTTCAACGTCTGTGTGACCCGACAAACAAAGAGGCAGGAAAGAAAGTGTATCCGGTGATTTCTTATCAGTATGATACGAGTGCTACACTGGATGAGTTTGCGAAAGAAATCTCTTCTACTTCCGGTGTCAGTGAGGGTGAAACGATTAGTGTATTGAAAGATTTTCGTACACTTCTACGTAAGACATTACTTTCGGGCCGTTCAGTGAACATTAAGGGATTGGGTTACTTTTTCCTTTCAGCTCAAAGCAAGGGAACGGAAAAGGCGGAAGACTTTACTGTATCCGACATCAGCGGTCTGCGGGTTTGTTTTCGTGCGAATTCGGATATTCGTCTCTTTACAGGAACTTCGACACGTTCGGATGGATTGAGGTTTAAGGATTTGGATCATATCAACGACTCAAGTATCATTGACGGTGATTCAGGTGAAGGAGGCGAAGCACCGGATCCTGACGGAGGTGCAGGAGGCAATGGTGAAGCACCCGATCCGGCAGCTTGATAAACGGGAAGTCGGGAATTAGCGACTTTGTTTGGAATGGGGCTTCGGCCTCATTCTTTCTTTATAACTACATAAATAGATCAATATGCAAATAACTACAATCCTTGCTTTCATTACTGCTATGGGTGGTTTGGAAGCGGTGAAATGGATGGTGAGATATATCTCTTGCCGGAAAACGGATGCACGGAAAGAGGAGGCAGACGTAAGCAGTCTGGAAGAAGAAAATCGTCGTAAAAAGGTGGATTGGCTGGAAGATCGCCTGACACAGCGGGACGAGAAAATAGACGGGCTTTATATTGAGCTTCGCAAGGAGCAGGAAGAGAAGATCGACTGGATACATAAATGCCATGAGGTAGAGTTGGCACAGAAAGAGTCGGAGGTGAAGAAGTGTGAGATCAGAGGGTGTGTGAAGCGCATTCCTCCTTCAGAATATTAATGAGGTTAGTTGATAAGAATAAAATGTCATGAGAAAGATAGATTCTATTATAGTGCATTGCTCGGCTACAAAAGCCGGACAGGATTTTACCGCCGCAGATATTGACCGTTGGCACCGGGAACGTGGGTTCAACGGTATTGGTTATCATTATGTTATCCGTCTGGACGGAAGACTGGAGAAAGGAAGGGAGATTGATTTGGCAGGAGCGCATTGTAAAGGTTGGAATGAGCGAAGTGTCGGGATCTGTTATATCGGGGGGCTGGATGAGAACGGACATCCGGCAGATACCCGGAGAAATGCTCAAAAACGGGTGCTTTATCAAGTAATAATGGATTTGCAACGGCAATATACTATTCTTCAGGTATTGGGACACCGGGATACTTCGCCGGATTTGAATGGAGACGGAGTGATCGAACCTTATGAATATGTGAAAGCGTGTCCTTGTTTTGATGTGAGGGAGTTTATGAAGAGTGGGAGGGAGCTGCTGTTTGTTTTATTATTGGGTCTCGTTCTTCCGGGGGTGCTTTCGGGATGTAGGACTAAGAAGGAAGTTATCAGTAGGAGCAGTGAGGTGCAGATGGATTCAAGTTCTTCCGGGCATTCTTCCCATGTGGCTTCGTATGATGTTAATCAGGAAAGGAAGATGCTGGAACGGATGGAGGAGTCTACCGAACAAATATTGGTAGTATTGGGGAAAGATACTGCGACAGGGGATTTCTCTTCCACCTGTTTTATTTCAGGTAGCAGAAAGACGGTGAATAAGGTTTTTGAAAAGAAAGAGAGAATAGATGAGAAAGAAGATACTCAAATATCATCTTTCATCGACACGAATCATCATAAAGTGGTTTGTGAGGAGGAAGAGAATAGCTTATATTATAGGAAAAATATAAGTTGGATGCTAATAATTAGTATATCGGCATTGATGTTACTTTACTTTATTTATAAAAAGAGGAGAATTCTTTTTTGAGGATTTGCATAGAAATATATAGAATAATACTATCTTTGTAGAGGTATATCGGGCTTAATGGAGTGATTGTTCAATAATATTCATATTCATCATCGGGATATACAATGAGAATGAGGGCGAATTTTTCTATTGTGATAATTGGAATTGTATAGCCCTAAATGTGCGAATAACGTAAAAGTGGTAGCTTTTGAGTTTGAATTTTGCATATACTGAAACAGGCTATTTTAAAATATTAGCTATTAGTCTTGTTTGTAAACAGATATTGTTCTCTTAAACATGAATACAATTTGCCATATTCGTGATTATACGGACCTTTGCAGAAGGTAACTAACAAACAATATTAGGGATTAATGATTATATATAATAGTCGATTAGCAAAATGTCTTCTCGATAAAAAAACATTCTTTTATGATTTTTGGGTGCTACTTTACCCGTTATAAGCAATTAGAATTTTGGGAGGAAATGGAAAACCGGATTCATGTAAGGCAATACATGGAATACTTTTTGCCTGCATTGTTATCAGCAGTAGGAGTATCGCTATGAGTGAAGCTATCATCATCAAGATGGGCTGACTAAGATAAAGATCCCTTGTGGATCGGCTGCCTGTGAAGGTCGCTCTATTGTTTGTTTTGTTTGTGTTTTGGTGCACCTTTATTCTGTTGAAGAATAGGGTGCACTCTTTTTATGGTTATGTAATAGTTTAAATATATCTTTGAAGAAAAAAAGAAGATGGGTGAAAAAGCTTCAATGTGGAATCTTTGGCATGGCTGTCACAAATTGAGTGAGGGCTGCCGCCATTGTTATGTGTATCGGACGGATGGTAAATATGGAAAAGACAGTTCTGTGGTGACAAAGACGGAGAAGTTTGATTTACCCTTGCTTCGGAAAAAGAACGGTACGTATAAGATACCTTCGGGCAATCTGGTATATACCTGTTTTACTTCGGATTTTCTGATAGAAGATGCTGACGAATGGCGTGCCGAAGCATGGGAGATGATGCGGATACGGCAGGACTTGCATTTTCTTTTTATAACCAAACGAATCGATCGATTACAACAGTGTCTGCCTACGGATTGGGGCGATGGATATGAGAACGTAACAATCTGCTGCACAATGGAGAATCAGGATAGAGTGGATTATCGTCTACCTATTTATAAAGAAACACCTATTAAACATAAAATTATTATCTGCGAGCCGCTACTTAGTCAGATTGATTTCAGAGGCGAGTTAGGGGATTGGGTGGAACAGGTGGTTGCCGGAGGAGAATCGGGAAAGGAAGCCCGGATATGTGACTATGAGTGGGTGCTGGATATTCGGCAGCAATGTATAGGTGCGAATGTCGGCTTTTGGTTTAAACAGACTGGGAGTTATTTGCTCAAAGAGGGACATGAATATAAGATTGCCCGGCAGTTCCAACATTCGCAGGCGAGGAAGGCAGGATTGAATTATACGCCTGATAAACAAGAAATAAAAGGTTAGTTCAAATATTTTTTACTGAAAGCGAGGGTTGCTTGGCAATCTTCGCTTTTTTGTTTTATTGAGTACAAAATACGGATAATCACGTCTTTTTATAAAGATATTGTGTAAATTTTAAATTATCCATATTAATGAAACAGATAAAACTGTTACTTCTTTTAGCTTCCGCCTCCGTTACGGGAGCACTTGCGCAAAGCAATGGATTGACGGATATGAGTCAGAGCCGTTTTGCGAAGATGGCGAATACCGGAATCGGTGCCGTACATTGGACGGATGGATTCTGGGGAGATCGTTTTCAGGTATTTAGCCGGACTTCCCTGCAAAGTATGTGGAACACTTGGAACGCGCCGGAGATCTCTCACGGTTTCCGTAATTTTGAGATTGCTGCCGGGGTATGCAAAGGAGAGCATTGGGGACCTCCATTTCATGACGGAGATATGTATAAGTGGATGGAAGGAGTGGCTTCTGTCTATGCTGTCAACAAAGATCCGGAACTGGATAAGTTAATGGATAACTTTATTGCTTGTGTCGTAAAAGCCCAACGTGCAGATGGTTATATACATACACCTGTTGTTATCGAAGAACTGAATAAAGGGATTGACTCCCATGCATTAGGGGATCAGTATAAACAAACGGTCATTGGAACGAAAGTAGGTGATGAGAATGAAAAAGGAGCTTTTGCCAATCGGCTGAACTTTGAAACATATAATCTGGGACATCTGATGATGGCAGGTATTATTCATCGTCGTGCCACCGGAAAGACTACTCTTTTTGATGCTGCCGTAAAAGCAACGGATTTTCTTTGCCACTTTTACGAAACGGCTTCTGCCGAACTGGCTCGCAATGCCATTTGCCCTTCACATTATATGGGAGTGGTCGAAATGTATCGTGCTACGGAAAATCCCCGTTATCTGGAACTTTCGAAGAACCTGATTGATATTCGCGGTATGGTGGAAAACGGAACGGATGATAATCAGGATCGTATTCCTTTCCGCGACCAATATCGTGCAATGGGGCATGCCGTACGTGCAAATTATCTGTATGCAGGAGTAGCGGATGTATATGCCGAGACAGGCGAACAACAATTGATGAAAAATTTGACTAGTATCTGGAATGATATTGTGACCCGGAAGATGTACGTGACCGGAGCTTGTGGTGCTCTTTATGATGGAACGTCACCGGACGGGACTTGCTATGAGCCGGATAGTATTCAGAAGGTACATCAGAGCTACGGACGTCCTTATCAGTTGCCGAATAGTACAGCGCACAATGAAACATGTGCCAATATCGGAAATATGCTTTTCAACTGGCGTATGCTGGAAGTGACAGGGGATGCGAAATATGCTGACCTTGTAGAGACTTGTCTTTATAATAGCGTATTGAGCGGTATCAGCCTGGATGGAAAGAAATATTTCTATACCAATCCGCTTCGTATAAGTGCCGATCTTCCTTACACGCTTCGCTGGCCGAAAGAACGGACGGAATATATCAGTTGTTTCTGCTGCCCGCCGAATACATTGCGTACATTGTGTCAGGCACAGAATTACGCCTACACATTGAGTCCGGAAGGCATTTACTGTAACTTGTATGGTGCAAACACGCTGACTACGACTTGGAAAGGCAAAGGAGAACTGGCATTAACACAAGAGACGGATTATCCCTGGGAAGGAAATGTACGTGTAACGTTGGATAAAGTTCCTCGTAAGGCGGGTACTTTCTCGCTCTTCTTGCGTATTCCTGAATGGTGCGAAAAGGCTACGCTCACGGTGAATGGACAACCGCTGCAAGCCAACACAAAGGCAAATTCGTATGCGGAAGTAAATCGTACATGGAAGAAGGGGGATGTAGTGGAGCTGGTGATGGATATGCCTGTCCGTTTGCTCGAAGCTCATCCGTTAGCAGAGGAGATTCGTAATCAGGTGGTCGTGAAGCGCGGGCCGTTGGTTTACTGTCTGGAAAGTATGGATATTGCAAACGGGGAAAAGATTGATAATGTATTGATTCCCGCTGATATAAAACTAACTCCGAAGAAAATCACAATCGAAGGTAGTCCGATTGTTGCACTTGAAGGAATGGCACGTCTGGCATCTGCAACTTCGTGGGAAGGAGTGCTTTACCGACCGGTTGTTCAGGCTGAAAAGACAGTAAATATCCGCTTGATTCCTTATTATGCCTGGGGAAACAGAGGAAAGGGAGAAATGACTGTATGGATGCCTCTTGCCAGATAATCCGGATTGTTTAGTATACAGAAATGAAAAAAATCATGAAAAAGTTATTTTTAACGGCTATATGTATCTTGTGCAGTCACTGGCTATTGGCCGGTGAGATATGGATTTCTCCCAAGGGCAGTGACTTCAACGACGGAACTCGTCAATCTCCTAAAGCCACGCTGACTTCTGCCTTGCGACAAGCACGAGAATGGCGCAGGACAGAGGATAACCGTATTCAAGGTGGAATCACAATCTATATGGAAGGTGGAACGTATGCCTTCCATGAACCGGTTTTTATCCGTCCGGAAGATAGCGGAACCAAGGAATCGCCCACAACCATTCGTTCGGTAGGCGATGAAAAGGTGATATTGAGTGGTGGAATCAGCATAAATGGATGGAAGAAGCAAGGGAAAGTTTGGGTGGCAGATGTACCGGTATTTAATGGACGTCCATTGGATTTCCGCCAGTTGTGGGTGAATGGGAAAAAGGCAGTTCGTGCCCGTGATGTGGAAGATTTTGAAAAGATGAATCGCATTTGCAGTGTGGATGAGAAAAATGAAATTCTTTATGTACCTGCAGTTTCCATTCGCAGACTTATTGATAATAAAGGGAATTTGAAAGCTAAATATGCCGAGATGGTATTACACCAGATGTGGTGTGTTGCCAATCTTCGGATTCGTTCAGTTGAAGTGCAGGGAGACAGCGCAGCAATACGTTTTCATCAACCGGAAAGCCGGATTCAGTTTGAGCATCCCTGGCCGCGTCCGATGGTGACGACGGACGGACATAATTCTGCTTTCTATCTGACAAATGCCCGCGAATTGCAGGATGTACCCGGAGAATGGTATCATGATATAGATGCCCGTAAAGTATATTATTATCCACGGGAAGGAGAGAAGATGCAGGAGGCGGAAGTGATCGTGCCTGCCGTTGAGACATTAGTACGGGTGGAAGGAACTTTAGATCGTCCTGTGTGTCATATTCGTTTTGAGAAAATTACTTTTTCCTATACTACGTGGATGCGTCCGTCAGAAAAAGGACATGTACCTCTTCAGGCAGGTATGTATCTGACAGATGGTTACCGGATTGATCCGAAAATGCAACGGAACTATTTGAATCATCCGTTGGATAACCAAGGATGGTTGGGACGTCCCGCAGCTGCTGTTCGTGTGGTTGCTGCAAGGCAGATTGATTTCGAGCGTTGCCGGTTCGAGCATTTAGGCTCGACCGGATTGGATTATGAAGAAGCGGTGCAAGGCGGTGTTGTTTGTGGCTGTCTCTTCCGCGATATTGCCGGAAATGGTCTGTTAGTCGGCAGTTTTTCTTCGGCTGCCCATGAAACGCATTTGCCATACGACCCTGCTGACCGTCGGGAAGTATGCACACAGCAACATATCAATAATTGCTATTTCACGGAAATAGGCAATGAAGATTGGGGATGTCTTGCCATTGCTGCGGGATATGTAGGGGACGTCAATATCGAGCATAATGAAATCAGTGAAGTGCCTTATAGTGGCATCAGCCTTGGTTGGGGATGGACGCAAACTGTGAATTGTATGCGTAATAACAGAGTACATGCCAATCTGATTCATCATTATGCGAAACACATGTATGATGTGGCAGGTATTTACACACTCGGTTCGCAGCCGAAAAGTTATGTAACGGAGAATTGCGTGCATAGTATTTATAAGCCGGGGTATGTGCACGATCCTAATCACTGGTTCTATCTTTATACGGATGAAGGTTCTTCCTTTATTACTGTACGTGATAATTGGACAGAAGGAGAGAAGTATCTGCAAAATGCCAATGGCCCGGGAAATGTATGGGAGAACAATGGCCCGAAGGTGGATAGTGTTATTCGTGAACGTGCGGGAGTGGAAGCAGGATATAAGGATTTACTAAATATCCAGTAGGTATTGACAAGTCATTTAACTGTAATACGTGATTCGTTCCACAGATATGGAACTAAAGGAAAACAATTGTAGAACTAAAGGGAAACAGATGTGGAACTAAACGTCAACCACTGTGGAACGAATTATTTCTTACGATTCAGTTTGTTAGTAATAGAAAGAAAAATGAAAAAGAAATATATGATATTGCTTAGTGCCTTGTCTTTGGCAAGCAGCACATTTGCCCAGACCTGGATATGGTATCCGGGAGACTACGAAATCTGGTTGGGAAATCAAATGAATAACCGTCGTACGGAACGAGGTGCATTTTTCCCTCCTTTTTGGAAAACGGATAGTCATTATGTTGTCGTAGAATTCAGCAAGCAACTGAATCTTTCCGAGCCGGAAGAAATCTTTATTGCTGCCGAAGGAAAGTACAACGTCAAACTGGATGGAAAGCTTCAGTTCGGTATGCCGGAAACCATGTTGCTTCCGGCTGGAAAACATAATCTGAACATTAAAGTCTGGAATCAGGCTACTCCTCCCACTATTTATGTGAAGGGAAAAACAGTGAATTCAGACTCTTCCTGGCGTGTGACTTACGAAGATAAAGAATGGATTGACGAGAGCGGAAAAGCCAGTGACACATCTGCCACTATCTATATGGATGCCGGATGCTGGAACTTTGACGGAGCTACCCAACGTCCTTCCCAATTCAGTCTGATGCGTGAACCGCAGCAACCTGTTACGAAGTCAGAACAGTCCGAAGGAGGTATCCTTTATGATTTTGGAAAAGAAACATTCGGATTCATCACATTGAAGAATCTTTCTGGAAAAGGAAAAATAGAAATTTATTATGGTGAAAGCCCGGAAGAAGCAAAAGATAAAGCATATTGCGAAACATTGGACAAACTCTTGCTCGAACCGGGACAAGTGACCGACCTTGCTATCCGCAGTACTTCTCCCTTGAGTAATTCTGAAAACGAATATACATTGGAGAACAGTAAAGCCTTCCGCTATGTCTATGTAACTCACGAGCCGGGTGTACATATTGGAGAAGTCTCCATGCAATATGAATATCTTCCTGAAGAATACCGTGGAAATTTTCGTTGCAATGATGAAGAACTGAATCGTATTTGGGAAGTTGGCGCATACACCATGCATCTCACTACCCGCGAATTCTTCATTGACGGTATCAAACGTGACCGTTGGGTATGGAGTGGCGATGCCATCCAAAGTTATTTGATGAATTATTATCTTTTCTTTGATAACGAATCCGTCAAACGTACAATCTGGTTACTTCGTGGCAAGGATCCTGTAACCAGCCACAGTAATACAATCATGGACTATACTTTCTACTGGTTCCTTAGCGTATATGACTATTATATGTATAGTGGCGACCGCCATTTTGTCAACCAACTGTATCCACGTATGCAAACAATGATGGATTACGTGTTGGGACGTACCAATAAGAATGGCATGGTAGAAGGTATGACCGGTGACTGGGTATTTGTGGACTGGGCAGACGGCTATCTGGATAAAAAAGGCGAACTCTCTTTTGAACAAATCTTATTTTGCAGAAGTCTGGAAACGATGGCTTTGTGTGCGGAATTGGTTGGAGATGCCAATGGCAAACAGAAATACGAGAAACTGGCTGCTGCTTTGAAAGCAAAGTTAGAACCTGCCTTCTGGAATAATCAGAAACAGGCATTTGTACATAACTGTGTCAACGGTCAGCAAAGTGATGCGGTCACCCGCTATGCGAATATGTTTTCTGTCTTCTTTCAATATTTGAATGAAGATAAGCAACAAGCCATTAAACAGTCTGTTCTGCTGAATGACAGTATTCTGAAAATAACGACTCCCTATATGCGTTTTTACGAACTGGAAGCACTTTGTGCCCTTGGCGAACAGGATGCTGTAATGAAAGAAATGAAAGCCTATTGGGGAGGAATGTTGAAGGAAGGAGCTACCTCCTTCTGGGAAAAATATAACCCGGAAGAAACCGGAACGCAACATCTTGCCATGTATGGCCGTCCTTATGGAAAGAGTTTGTGCCATGCCTGGGGAGCGAGTCCTATCTACCTGTTGGGCAAATATTATCTGGGAGTGAAACCTGTAAAAGAAGGATATAAAGAGTTTGCTATTGCTCCTGTGTTGGGAGGATTGAAATGGATGGAAGGCACTGTCCCCACTCCGAATGGCAATATCCATGTCTATATGAACAGCAAAACGATGAAAGTGAAAGCAACAGAAGGGAAAGGCTATCTGACCATCAAAAGCTGTCGTCCACCTAAAGCAAATATCGGAACACCGGAAAAAGTGTCGGTAGGAGTATGGCGCCTCTGGATCGATTCACCTGAAGAAAGAATTGTTACCTATCATTTATAATACATTGTTAATTAGTTAGTGGAGTAGTCCTTGATTAACGGTTCCTCATTTTAATGGGGGATTGTTAATTGGGGACTTTTTTCGTAAATACCTCTAGGTTTTCTAAGGAATTTGCTACATTTGCTTTTCATAAAGAGAGAAACATTTAGTTCTTTTGGAAACAAGTAAACAAAATCCGAAGAATGAAAAACAAGATTGACCAATATACTGATACAGATGATGAGAAACTCTTCGCCTTGATTGAACAAGGTGATGAAGGAGCTTTCACCCAAGCCTATGAAAGGTATCATAAACTATTATATGTATTAGCCTATCGTTATTTAATGAGTTCTGATATGGCAGAAGATGTAGTGCAACATGTCTTTAGCCGTTTGTGGGAATTTCGTTCAGAACTACGTGTGGGAATCAGCCTAAAGAACTATCTCTTTACGATGACAAAAAATCATGTCTTGAACTTGATTCGCAATGAAAACAGCGCGATTGCAAAGAACTATGAGATGGCACAAGCCGCTTCGCCTTACGAAGATAATCTGATAGAAAAACTGGAGAAAAAAGAGTTGATGTCCAGTTTTTATAAAGCAGTGGATATGCTTCCTGCGCAAAAACGGGATATTTGCTTGATGAAAGTACAGGAGGAACTGACAAATCAGGAAATTGCGGAACGGATGAATCTATCCGTAAATACTATCAAGACACATTATTCGGAAGCGTTGAAACTTCTCCGTATCCATCTAAGTAAGATGTTAATAATTGTTGCATTTACCACACTAATGACCTTTTTGAGTGTCCATTTAATAAAGTGATAAAAATGAATAGACCTACTGATAAACAAATAGAAGAAGTCCTGGCAGGAATTGCCAGCCCGGAAGATGCAAAATATGTGGCAGAGTGGTTTGCCACGGAAGAAGGTAGCGACTATCTTGAAGCTGCTATGACACAGGATTCCGAACTGATAAAAAATGAGTTTGCAGACTTGTATGTAGACCATGATATTCCTTCAAAGAAAATATTAGAACAGATACGGAAGAACATTCGCATCAAGAAGTTGAAGCGTATCTGTTTCCGAGTTGCAGCCGTATTGATACCTGTTGTCTTAATTGTCGGACTTTATATGCAACTGAACTCAAAAGTCGACCTGTTCGGTACTTCCGAATATGAGGAAGTGGTGGTAGATAAAGGAGAACGCATACAAATCATGTTTCAGGACGGAACAAAAGTATATATCAATTCTGATTCGAAACTAAGATACCCGAAGAAGTTTGCTTTGAACACCCGGGAAGTTTATCTTGAAGGAGAAGCCTATTTCGTAGTAGCCAAAAATAAGAACCGTCCTTTTATAGTCAATTTAAGTGGACCGGCAATTCATGTATTGGGAACTTCTTTCAATGTACAGGATTACCCGGAGAATAAGGATATAGTAGTATGTCTGGATGAAGGAAATATTAATCTTACCCTTCCTACGGAAAAGAAATACCCGGTGCAACCCGGCGAAAGATTAGTGTACAACAAAGATAACCAGCAGTGTACTATTTCCAAAATGAACGATATGCAACGCCTATCGATGTGGAAACAGAATGTGATAGTATTTAAAGATACCCCGTTGCCGGAAGTCATTAAAATATTGAACCGCTGGTATAATGTAGAGTTTAAAGTCGAAGATGAAAACGTTTTGAAGTATGTCTATACATTGACTTCGGACAATACATTATTAGAGAAAGTATTAATGGATTTAGAGAAAATCGCTCCGGTGAAGTTTGAGTATAATGAAGATAAGAAAGAAGTGATAGTAAAAATGAAATAATATAATCATTAGAAATAAATGGGGTATATGAATAAAGAAGTGGATTTATCCGTATCTTGTTATGGAAAAGTAAAAGACAGGAAATATGATATTGTGATATTGCCGTGGGGAGCTACTGAACCTCATAATCTGCATTTGCCATATATGACAGATTGTATTCTTTCCCATGATGTAGCAGTTGATGCTGCATTGATAGCTAAACAGAAATATGGCGTGAACTGCATGGTTATGCCACCCATCGGCATGGGTTCACAAAATCCGGGACAACGGGAACTTCCCTTCTGTATCCATACGCGTTATGAAACACAGAAAGCAATACTGACTGATATTGTTTCTTCCCTTTATGTTCAAGGTATCCGAAAATTGGTTATTATCAACGGGCATGGAGGCAATACTTTTAAAAGTATGATTCGTGATTTGTCGGTAGACTATCCTGACTTCCTGATAGCATCGAGTGAATGGTACACCGTGTTAAAGGTAAAGGACTATTTTGAAAATCCGGGTGACCATGCAGATGAAGTCGAGACATCCGTAATGATGCACTATCACCCCGAATTAGTCAATCTTGAAGAAGCAGGGAATGGAGAATATAAAACTTTTGCCATACAATCTTTGAATGAAAAAGTAGCATGGATTCCCAGGAACTGGGGGAAAGTATCTAAAGATACCGGTGTTGGCGATCCACGTGGAGCTTCCGTAGAAAAAGGAAAGAAGTTTGCGGAAGCAGTCGCAGAGAAATATGCAAAGCTCTTTGACGAATTGGTGAATCAGGAACTTTACTAGATTGCAAAAAATATAGTGACGCTATCCTTTTGTGATAGTGACAGTATCCGGTAAGTATAGCGTCACTATGTGAACAAGATACCGTCACTATCACAAAAGACTGTTTCTAGCGAATTGCCAAGAACACGAATCTATTGTTATAAGTCCTTCTGAAAATAAAATCCGGAAGGACTTTTCTTTTTATATCCCATTTTCCTACAAATAAAAACTAAACCATATCTTGTTGAAAACTAATGCATTATCACACAAAAAAATATTGGAAATAAAAAAACTTCAGAAAAAAACGTTTTTTCCCTCACCCGCTTCTTAATCTCGTGTGTCCACTAAATACAAAGAGATTAAGAACCTATTTATAACTTTAAACAAACTAAGTATGAAGAACAGAGTATTGCTTATATTGTTATTGAGCTTTGCTGTAAGTCTTGCGGCGTCGGCTCAGAAAATAACAATGAATCTTCAACAAGTCAAGTTGGAGAAAGTCTTTTCGCTCATTACTAAACAGACAGGACTTACGGTAGCATATAGCCGTACGATTGTCAATCCCGAACGGATTGTTTCTGTCCAGGCAAAAGACAAAGACCTTTCTAAAGTATTGGATGATTTATTCGCAGGTACAAATGTAGCTTATGAAATTGGAGAGAAGAAAATATATTTGAAAGCAAAAGAAGCTCCCGTTACATCACAAGGGAGCCAAAAAACAAAGAAAATAACGGGAACCGTGACGGATACCAAAGGCGAACCGATAATTGGTGCCAGTGTATTGGTGAAAGGAGCGGGGACAGGTACTGTGACAGACGTTGATGGTAACTTTACATTGGATGCTCCGACAGATGCTCTTCTGGCAGTCAGCTATATTGGTTATAAAACACAGGAAGTAAAGGTGGGGAATAAGAACTCATATTCTATCCAATTGCAGGACGATACGGAAGTACTGGATGAAGTCGTAGTAGTTGGTTACGGCGTGCAGAAGAAATCAAGCCTGACAGGTGCCGTTGCTTCCATCTCTTCCCAAGAAATCAGCAAACAGGTATCATCTAATGTTGCTTCAAGCTTACAGGGGCGTACACCGGGTGTAGACATCGTGCAGCAAGCTGGTGTTGCTGGGGCAGATGTAAACATCGTGATTCGCGGTGCCGCTTCTTTTGGCGCTACCGAACCTCTGTATGTCATTGATGGAGCATTCAGTAATGCCGGATTAAGCTCATTGAATCCCAATGATATTGAATCTATCGAAGTACTGAAAGACGGTGCGGCAGCCGCTATCTACGGTTCACGTGCCGCCAATGGGGTCGTTTTGATTACTACCAAGAAAGGAAAGTCCGGTAAGCCCGTCATTCAGATAGACGGTTCGTTCGCTTTCCAGAAAACGACTAATATTCCGGAGTTCCTCAATGCATCGGAATGGAGAGAGTTTGCCAATATGGTGGCAGATAACAGTGGCTTGCCTCATGCACCGGAGAATGACAATCCCACCAATCCGAACCTGAATACCGACTGGTCAAAAGAATGGATACAGTTTGCTCCGGTATGGAATCTGAATGCCAGTATCGCAGGGGGTGGGGACAACTCTACTTTCAGCACAAGCCTTGGTTATCTTGACCAAACCGGTATGACGATTTATTCGGATTATAAACGTTATAACTTCCGCCTGAATACCTCTTATAAAAAAGGACGTTTCTCATTTTCCGAAACTCTCGGACTGACGCATAAGGATAAAACTCCTACAACAGCTTTCAACATAGCTTTACCAACGTTACCTATTTATGATGAACAAGGACGGTTTACCTCTGGTGGCCCTGATTATTACATCAACCCCGAAGATGGCAAGGCGCAGAATAAGATAGCCCCGTTACATTATACAGACCAGTTTAATAAAGTGACGGATTTAATCGGCTCTTTAAATGCCCAACTGGATATTTGGGGCGGCTTAAAATACAAATTATCGTTAAGTGGAAATTATAGCAATAAGCATAATTACACCCATACCCCCGAGTACTATACAAAGTGGAACTCGGATGGAACTCCCGATAAAGATTATGGCAACACACGTAACAGTGTATCGGAAACAAGAGGTGAAGAGTTCACTTATACGATTGATAACTTGCTGACTTACAACAAAACATTCAACCGTCACTCAATAGACGCTTTATTAGGAACAAGCTGGATGAGAGAATACTATCGTTACATGACCAACTCTACCATTAACGATTTGGGAGGAACGGATATTACCGGATTCCAAAATGAAGATGGTAAGATTTCGGCAGGCGACAGTAATGCAGCATTGCTCTCTTTCTTCGCCCGTGTGAACTACGATTATGATAATAAATATCTGCTATCCTTGAGTATCCGCCGGGATGAATCTTCCAAATTCCATAAAGACAATAGAGTAGGTTACTTCCCCTCTGTCTCTGCCGGATGGAATGTGCACCAGGAAAAATGGTTCCAAAATCCTGTAATGAGCAAATTGAAGATCAGAGCTAGCTACGGTGAGTTGGGTGCCAACTTCCTCAATCCTTATAATTTTGACGCGATAGCTTATGGACCTATTCCTTACACAGTAGGCGGTGAACGTTATGTGACAGGACGCGCAGCCTATCTGAAATCGAAAGACTTGAAATGGGAAACTGCCAAAACCACAGATATTGGTATCGAACTGGGTTTCTTTAATAACGATTTGACTTTGTCACTAGACTATTTCGTGAAGAAGAACGTAGATTTGTTGGCACAGATTGACTTGAACCTGTCTTCCGGACAAATCTTTGAAATCAACAGTTCACGTGAAAAACCATACGTCAATACAGCTTCCGTAAAAAACACAGGATGGGAGTTTATGATGAATTACAGGAAACAATTGACGAAAGACTTCCATATAGATGCGACATTCAATATCGCGACGTTGAAGAATAAAGTATTATCACTGGGGGAAAACGTACAGCCGATTACTTCCGGCGCAATGTCCAGCTACTTTAATGATGCAGCTTCCATTACCATGCCAGGAGAAGCTATCGGTTCATTCTATGGCTATAAGATTGACGGTTTTGATGCGGAAGGAAATTTCATATTTGCGGATACGGACAAGAATGGAGTAGTCAATGCAAATGATAAAGTTATTCTGGGCAGCCCTATCCCTGACTTCACATACGGTTTGAACATCAACATGGAATACAAAGACTTTGATTTGACTGTCTTCTTCCAGGGAGTGCAGGGAAATGATATATTCAATCAGAAAAAGTACACCTATTATTTTGATTATTCCAATAATGTGGTCAAAGAGGCTATGAATGGATGGACGAAAACAAATAGGAATACAGGAATCCCTATTATGAAAACCCAAAACACTAGTGGCGGAAACTCCCTGCCGAGTGAATTTTATGTTGAAGACGGTTCCTATTTACGTCTGAAGAATCTTCAGTTAGGTTATTCACTACCTAAAAAGTGGTTGGAAGCAATCCGGTTCAATAAATTGCGTGTTTATGCAGGCGTACAAAATCTGTTTACATTGACCAAATATTCCGGTTATGACCCGGAAGTCAGTTCAAATGTATTGTTCTCACGTGGCATTGACATCAGTTCATATCCTAATGCCCGGACATTCACTTTTGGTTTTAACGCTTCATTCTAATAACTAAAAATATGATTAATATGAAAAACTATAAGAAAATATATGCCGCATTTATCTTGGCGGGCGGCTTGATATTACACGGATGCAACGGTATCTTTGATGACCTGTCAATTAATCCGAACCAGCCGAGTATGGGAGCTTATTTCACCAGTCCGTCCGCTGTTAATGACGCAGTGATGACCATGTACGGGTATATGTCTACGCAACGCTGCCTGGGAGCTTCCGGCTCTAAGACAACGATAATCCGCTCTGACGAGGCATCGTCCAATTCGGATTATGGAAAGCCGGGCATGTTTGGTGCCGACTTAAATGCCAGTTATTACACTATCGAGCAACCTTATACATTGATGTACACCACTGCTTCTCAAGCATCCTACATCATTGAAACCGCCCCGTCTGTCGATTTCAGCGGCAATGAGGAACTGCGGAACGCATACATGGGTGAAGCCTATTTCTGGAGGGCATTTGCGCATTATTACCTATTGATTAATTTCCGGAATATATCTCCCATCAGACAGATGCCACGCAATGGCGATGACTATGTCCGTCCTTTGGAAAAACCTGCTGCCGTATGGAATTTTATTCAAGAAGACCTGGCACACGCGAAAGAACTGCTGCCCGTGAAGGGATATTGGGACAGCAAGAATGCCGGTCGTGTGACAAAAGCTTCCGCAGCCGCCTTATTGGGAAAAGCTTACCTCTACCGTAGTGGAATCGAACAATATTATGGTGAAGACAAGACTACATTTTACAGTGAAGCTGCCAAAGAATTTGGTGATGTTATAGACGGAAAGTACGGAACTTATGACCTGACTAAAAATTATGCTGATAATTTTGATGTTGCTCATGAAAATAATGAAGAATCAATCCTTGAGTTTCAATTCTTAGGCGATGTCGATAATGCAGGATTCAATCCGGGGCTTGCCACTTCCGGTTTGGCGTTCGATTCACGTGGACTGATGTTGCCGGGAGCGGGAGTAGGTTATGAAGGCGTAGTACATAACTGGCTTTATAACGCGTTTGTGAATTCGATAGACAAGGACGGCTATACGGATATCCGGATGTTCTCCACAATGATATTCAATGATTTGGATGCGAGCATTCATTTGAGAAATGATGCAGGCGGCAATCCTGTACGTCTGGAAGGTCCCGGCGGTTATAAATGGGAAGAACTTTATCCTGCAAAGAATGGAAAAGAAGGATTTGCTACCGTGTCCAATCCTTTGGCACATTCATTCAAAGCAGGTATAAGAAAAGGGATTGATTGTTCCATGCCTACACAAACGGAAGCAGACGGGACTCCTAAACTGGTCGGTGTAGGTGCAGGCGTCAAGGAGTATGTATATAATCAGCCCCGTGCCCATGGAGTGAATTGGCGCTATATCCGCTATGCCGATGTGTTGATGATGTATGCGGAAGCTGTCGTTAGCGGTGGCACGCAAGCATCAAACATGACTCCCTTGCAGGCGGTAAATAAAGTACGCGGACGTGCCAACATGAGCGAACTCCCTTCCGTAACCATGGCTGATATTCAGAATGAAAGAATCCTGGAATTTGCTTTGGAAGGACATCGTTTCTATGATTTGCTCCGTTGGGGCAAGCTGGCCAGCCGTTTTACAGAGTTGCAGGAATCCGATCCTAACTTCAAGAAGTTCATATCGGCAGATGACTTTAAAGGATTCGTCACCAATAAGCACGAATGGTTGCCGATTCCTATCAATGAAGTGAATTCTAACCCTTATATCACAGAAAATAATCCGGGATATTAACTAAGAAAGAATTAGCATGATAAATTTGAAAAATATTGCGGTACTACTGTTCAGTTTGGTAGTACCGGGGCTCGCTATTGCCCAAACAGAAGTACTTTACAATGGCATACACCTGCCTGAACAATGGCCACCTCGCTATACGGAGCCACAAAAAGCACAAGATATGCCGATACCCTATCTTGAACAAAAGCCGGGAGTAATTCCTGTAAATGTAGGACGACAACTATTTGTTGATTCTTTTCTGATTGCAGAAACTAATTTGAATAGAGTGATTCATACTCCCCGGTTCTACGAAAGGAATCCGGTACTCGGACCTGATAAGGAATGGGAAAAGACAACCGAAGGCGGACTCTACGCTGCACCCTTCAGTGATGGGATCTGGTATGACGAAAAAGACGGGAAGTTCAAAATGTGGTACTTGGCAGGTGCAGGTGTTCTTCACAAAGGAGACAATCAGACCTTTTATACCGGATATGCCGAATCGGAAGACGGCAAGTACTGGACAAAACCTGTACTGGATATTTGGAACCAAACCAATATTGTAGATACCTGCAATCGTGACGCAGCTACTATTTGGCTGGACAAACAGGAGAAAGACCCGTCCAAACGGTACAAGATGTTCAATGTCGAACGCCGCCCCACCGACCGCAGATGGCAATTTATTTTGAAATACTCATCGGACGGGATTCATTGGGGAGAGGGAGTCGCCCAGTCCGGTGATTTATACGACCGTTCATCCGCATTCTACAATCCGTTCCGTGATGTGTGGGCATTGAGTATGCGTTACGGGACAACAGTTTCTTCCCGCTCACGCAGTTATTTGGAAAATAAAGACCCGGAAATGGCAGTAAGTTTCGCACATCGTATCCGAAAAGGAGTACCTGATAAGAATATGGTCTACTGGTTTACTCCGAGCGATAAAGAGCCGCGTCATCCGGAGTTTCCGGAAGTAGAACCGGGTATTTACAATTTTGATGCCATTGCTTATGAAAGCATTATGTTAGGATTGTACAGTGTATGGCAGGGACCGGAAAATGGAGTTTGTGCCAAACTAGGTATTCAGAAAAAGAATGAAATCTTTCTAGGGTATAGCCGTGACGGCTTCCATTTCTATCGTCCTTCTTTCAAGCCTTTCATGGCAGTGAATGAGACGGAAGGAGCATGGAACTGGGGAAATATGCAGTCTATCAATGGAGTGCCTTTGATAGTAGGAGATTCACTTTATTTCTATTCTAGCGGACGCCAAAGGAACAAGATTATGTGGGATAGCTATACATCTACCGGACTGGCTACTTTGCGCAGAGATGGTTTTGTCTCCATGCATGGAGATAAGGACGGCTATCTGCTGACGGAGAAGGTTCGTTTTGACGGCAAACATCTTTTTATCAATGCAGATGTAAAAGGTAGCTTGGCTGTAGAAATTCTGGATGAAAATGGAAAGCCATTAGAAGGATTCACACGGAAAGACTGTGTACCGATGAAGAAAACGGATAAAACAAAATTGTTGGTTACATGGAAGAAACACCAGAATATAGCATCACTTATCGGGAAGGCTGTCCGTTTGAAGTTCTACCTGGATAACGCTGATATATATGCATTTTGGATTTCTCCGTGGCAAACGGGCGAAAGCCGTGGATATACAAGCGGCGGCGGACCGGGACTGTCAACCTGTGGCATAGATGTTCCTGCAAACAAATAAAAGATAAATGACTATGAAACGTTTATTTTATACATTACTATTTTTCCTGCCTTGTATGCTGATAGCTTGCGGTGGCAGTGATGATACTCCGGATGGAGATAATAATCCCCCGGTAGTGGCTCCCCCTAGCGAAGAGCCGGTAGATTCACGGCTATTGTACAATGGTATTCGTCTGCCCGAACAGTGGCCGCCGGTACGTTCATCTTCGTCTGAACTGGAAAAAGGAATGTCACCTTTTTATCTGTCGGATAAACCTTCTGTTATTAATATCTCGGTAGGACGCCAGTTGTTTGTAGACAATTTTCTGATAGAATCCACTAATCTGAAACGTACGTTCTATTATCCTGAATATTATTCAGGCAATCCGATACTGACACCAGAACAGGATTGGGAGAAAACCGGAACAAAAGGTGCGGCATTTGCCGCTCCTTTCAGCGACGGGGTATGGTATGACGAAAAGGAAGGAAAATACAAAATGTGGTACATGGCAGGTGGTGGCTCCTATGCAACTAGCGGAGCAGGAGTGACTTGTTATGCGGAATCAACGGACGGTATTCACTGGACAAAACCCACTCTTCCCGTTGTAGCCGGAACAAATATCGTTGACTATAACTCAGAACGTGACGCGTCTGTTATTTGGCTGGATAAACAGGAAAGTAATGCTTCGAAAAGATACAAGATGTTTTTAGTTGCCCGTGAATCCGGGAAATGGAGATACCATTACAAGACTTCCCCGGACGGCAAAGTCTGGCGTGCCGCAGTTCAATCGGAACCGATTGCCGACCGTTCAACAGTATATAAAAATCCTTTCAGAAACGTTTGGGTATATAGTATGCGGCATAATGTCCGGGTGGATGCGAATAAGCTGGTACGTGCGAGGGATTATAATGAAAACGCCGATCCGGAAGCCGGAACAAAGAAAGCGGAAGCATTATTGAGTGCATTCTGGTTTGGTCCGTGGGCTAATGAGCAACACCATACAGACTATCCGAATATAGCGCCTGCGATATATAATCAGGATGCCACGCCTTATGAAAGCATTATGCTGGGATTCTTCTCCGTTTGGCAAGGGCCGGAAAATGATGTTTGTGCTTCGGACAACGTAATCAAGAGAAATCAAGTTATGGTAGGATATAGCCGTGACGGTTACAGTTGGTTCCGTGAGGATATGAATCCTTTCCATGCCGTAAATACGACCACCTCGGACGCATGGAATCAAGGTAACCTGCAATCCGTAGCCGGAGCACCGTTAATAGTAGGTGACAAACTCTATTTCTATCTGAGCGGTCGTCGTTTGAGAGGCACTCAAGAGATTACCACTACCGGGCTTGCCATGCTTCGTCGCGATGGATTTGCATCTATGAAAGGAACAGGAGAGTTGCAAACTTCCTTACTGAAATTTGACGGTTCCTACTTCTTTGTCAATGCCAATGTCGCGGGAGAAATGAAAGTGGAACTTTTAGATTCCAATAATAAAGTAATCGAAGGATTCTCAAAAGATGAGTGCAAAGCCTTTAAAGGGGATAATGTAAAAGCGAAGATAGAATGGACAGGAAACGCTTCGTTAACCTCTTTGAAGGACAAACAACTGAAAGTGAAATTCTATATTGATAACGGTGAAATATTTGCTTTTTGGATTTCTCCTTCTGCGAATGGAGAGAGTATGGGATATACCGCTGGCGGAGGTCCCGGGTTGAATATTTCCGGAATAGATAAAACCAATTAAAAAATGAATACTATGAACAGATTAGCTTATTTATTATCATTGATTTGTATTCTTGCATTTTCTTCTTGCGAAGAGGATAAGGTATATTATCACACTGCGGCAAAGGCAGACTTTACCATTGGTGAGAATATGTACGAACTGGGACAGACCGCTGTTTTTAAAGATGCTTCCATACCCGATGAAGGAAGCCGGATAGTAGCATGGTTATGGGAGTTTGGCGATACAAAAAAATCCGTCTCGACGGAACAGAATCCAACTTTCGTTTATCAATCGGACGGTACATTTACCATTAAACTGACGGTGACTGATGATAACGGCTTGAGTGCGACAGCCAAGAAAGACCTTACCATCTTGGATCCCGCTAAAGCAATCAATGTAATGTGGCAGAAAGAAATGGGCGGACCTATTGAAAGTACAGTCTCACCTGCATTGTCGGCTGATGGTAAAACGGTTTATATGATTACCGACCAGACTTCCACAGGAGCATTTGACGTGAAACTTTATGCTTATGATACGGAAAATGGGATACAAAAATGGGCATTTGACGTAACCGCCAACATGAATGAACTGAATCCGGGTGGTGGGGCAAGCATGGTATATGCAAGTCCGGCAGTAGGACCGAATGGAGATGTGTATATTGTGGTCCGCGATTTGAAGCCGGCTACCACTGAACATCCCCGTGCTTTATTCTTATTTGCTATAGGAAGCAATGGTAGTAGAAAATGGGCATACAAAGCTGCCGATTCTAATTTATATGCTGTTACTCCGGCTATTGACGCATCTGGTAATATCTACTTCGGACATAGAGGAAAGAAACTAATCGTATTAAGTCCTGCCGGTGATGTAGTCAAAGAAATAGCTTTAGATGTAGAAGTGTTGTCCGGTATGTCTCTGTCCAAAGACGGAACTGTCTATTTCGGCTCTTCCAAGAATACGGGGTATTTCGGTTATGATTTTGCTACCGGTACTCAAAAGTTTGTCTATCAGAAAGATTTGGGTGGTACAGCATTGAAAGGAAACTCGTACACAGTAGGAACGGACGGAACTATTTATACCGTAGCCGAACTGACATCAGGTGGCGCCATCATAGCTCTGAATCCTGACGGAACGGAAAAATGGGTGTACAAGACACCGGGAGCCATTGTTAACGGTGGTGTTGTGATTGGTACGGATGGAACGCTTTATGCCAACGGTGGAAATACTGTTGCCGGTGAAGCTTCGGCAGGTGTTTTCGCTTTGAATTCGGACGGTTCTTTAAAATGGCATTATGCTACAACGGAGGACGTTAGCAACTGCGTGCCAATCATCGATAACAGAGGATATATCCACATCATTTCGGACAAAGCCATCTATTATATTGTGAAACAAGACGGTAGTTTGCTTGCATCCGCCGAATTAGGAGTTAAATGTACCTCCAGTCCGGTAATGGATTCAAGAGGATATTTATATATCGGCATAGAAGCTGTCGCAGGTGCATCTGATATGGTATGTATCTCATCTGGAGCTACTTCCTATGCAGCTTCTGCATGGCCGATGAAAGGCCAGAATCCGCAACGGACAGGTTTGCAAAAGTAAGTAGTTTAAAATGTAGACGATTATGAAGAAATATTCTTTATTGGCAGTTTTCTTATTATTAATGTGCAATGTTTCGGTATGCGGGCAAACAGGACGTATCCTTTTTGTGGATACAACATTCATTGAGAAAACAAATCTGCAACGAATACATCATTCCCCCGTCTATTATTCAGGCAATCCTGTATTGAAGGCTGATAAAAAATGGGAGTTGAATATAAATGGTGACCCTTATGCCGCCCCTTTTAGCGGTGGCGTATGGTATGATGAGGAAGAGCAAAAATTCAAGATGTGGTATTCTGCCGGTGGCGGGAAGTTATTAGGGCTCGTCACTTGCTATGCAGAGTCGTTCGACGGGAAAGTCTGGATAAAACCGGAGCTGGACGTTGTTCCGGGAACCAATATCGTAGATACATTAGAGCATGATTGCGTTTCCGTGTTGCTTGATAAATTTGAGAAAGACCGGACGAAGCGTTATAAAATGTTTGTTGTAGAATTTAATAATCGCTTCACAGTCAGCATGAAACTCAAATATTCTTCTGACGGAATCCATTGGAGTGAGCCGAAAGCTCTTTCGGGAGAATTGTACGACCGTTGTGCGGCTTATTACGACCCGTTTCGCAAGAAATATGTCCTGTCATTGAAAACCATAAATGGAGTGTATAGGCGTTCACGCAATTATTTGGAACATGAAGATCCGGAAATGCTGGTTAGCCTGGCACATAGGATATATGACAACAAGAGTGATAAGTTTATCCGTTATTGGTTTAATGCCGATGACGACGATCCGCGTCATCCTCAATTTCCCGAACTGCGTCCACAGATATACAATCATGAAGCAATGCCGTATGAGGGCTGTATATTAGGCTACTTCACCGTTTGGCAGGGACCGGAGAACAATGTTTGTGACAGTCTGAACATTCAAAAAAGGAATGAAGTCCTGATAGGTTGGAGCAAAGACGGTTTTCATTGGAACCGGGAAAACAAGAAACCATTTCTTCCTGTCAGTGAGGACTTTCATGCATGGAATGCAGGCAATGTACAGTCTACTGCGGGTAGCCCTCTGATAGTCGGAGACTCTCTTTATTTGTATGTCAGTGGACGCTATAACAGCAAGCCGAAACATGATTCCAATTTTGCCACAGGACTTGCGATGCTTCGTCGTGATGGTTTTGTCTCGATGCGGGCAGGAAGAAAAGAAGGATATGTAGAAATAAAAACTCAGATTCCGGCAAATGGAAACTATTTGTTTGTAAATGCAGATGTGAAGGGAACTTTAGCGGTAGAAGTGTTGGATGATAACGGTCAGCCAATGGAAGGATTTACAAAGAAAGACTGCATATCAATGAAAAAATCGGATAAAACGAAACAGATGATTTCATGGGAAAAACATCCAGGCGTAACATCACTGGTGGGGAAAACAGTCCGGTTGAAGTTTTATCTAAATCAGGCGGATATCTATGCATTTTGGATTTCGGCATGGCAAACAGGCGAAAGTGGTGGATATACCGGCGGTGGAGGACCGGGACTATCAGACAAGGGTATAGATACCCCCATGGATAAATTGAAAAATAACTAAATATATTAAACTTAAAAAAAGAAACTGTATTATGGAAAAGATTATAGGATTAATCAATGCTCCTTTTACTCCGTTTTATGAAAATGGAGAAGTAAATTATGAACCAATCGAAGCCTATGCAAAGCTACTTGTAAAAAATGGCTTGAAAGGTGTTTTCATCAACGGTTCTTCTGGAGAAGGGTATATGTTGACTGATGAAGAACGAATGAAGTTGGCAGAACGTTGGATGGAAGTTGCACCGGATGGCTTTAAGGTTATTGTACACGTGGGGAGTTGCTGTGTAAAGTCAAGCCGGATGCTGGCGGAACATGCGCAGAAAATCGGAGCTTGGGGAATTGGTGCAATGGCACCTCCTTTCCCGAAAATAGGACGAATAGAAGAATTGGTAAAGTACTGCGAAGAAATCGCTTCCGGAGCACCGAAGCTGCCCTTCTATTATTATCACATTCCTGCATTCAATGGAGCATTCTTATCGATGCTTGCTTTCCTGAAAGCTGTTGAAAACCGTATTCCCAATTTTGCGGGAATCAAATATACCTTCGAAAGCCTGTATGAATACAATCAATGTCGTTTATATAAAGACGGCAAGTTCGATATGCTTCACGGGCAGGATGAAACCATTCTTCCTTGTCTCGCAATGGGAGGGGCGCAAGGCGGAATCGGCGGAACGACCAACTATAACGGTATAAACCTGGTAGGTATCATTGATGCCTGGAAAGCCGGTGAATTGGAGCAAGCCCGTGAATTGCAAAACTTCTCTCAGGAAGTGATTAACGTAATCTGCCATTTCCGTGGGAATATTGTTGGTGGCAAACGTATCATGAAGCTTATCGGACTTGATTTGGGCGGCAACCGTACTCCTTTCCAAAACATGACCGCTGACGAAGAAAAACAAATGAAAGCGGAACTGGAAGAAATCCGTTTCTTCGAACGTTGCAATAAATTCTAACAGGAGGACGTATGAAGAATATTACTGACTATATACAACAATGGGCTAATACCTATAAGGATGATATGCAGAATAATATCATGCCCTTTTGGATAAAGTATGGACTGGATAGAGTGAATGGTGGTATATATACTTGTGTAGATCGCGACGGTGCATTAATGGATAGTACAAAATCCGTTTGGTTTCAGGGGCGTTTTGCATTTACTTGTTCCTATGCCTATAATCATATAGAAAAGAATCCGGCATGGTTGCAAGCCGCAAAAAGCACACTAGACTTTATAGAGAAGTATTGCTTTGATTCGGACGGGCGTATGTACTTTGAAGTGACAGCAGACGGACGTCCTTTGCGCAAACGTCGTTACATTTTCTCCGAGTCATTTGCAGCCATAGCGATGTCCGAATATTCGATAGCGTCGGGGGATAAGACGTATGCGGTGAAGGCACTCGAACTGTTCAAACGTATGCAATATTTCCTGCAAACTCCCGGACTGCTTGCTCCCAAATATACAGATACGCTCCCCATGAAAGGACATTCCATCACCATGATATTGATAAACGTAGCTTCCCGAATCAGGGAGGCTATTCAAGACGAATGTCTGACACGGCAGATTGACGAGTCCATTAGCTGTCTGGAAAAAGATTTCCTGCATCCGGAGTTCAAGGCATTATTGGAAACCGTAGGACCGAACGGAGAATTTATAGACTCCAATATGGGACGTACCATCAATCCGGGGCATTGTATCGAAACAGCTTGGTTTTTGCTGGAAGAATCCAAGCTCCGGGGAGGGGATAAAAACATAAAAGAATTGGGGCTGAAGATTCTGGACTGGTCATGGGAGTGGGGCTGGGATAATGAATTCGGCGGTATTATCAATTTCAAAGATTGCAGGAATCTTCCTTCGCAGGACTATGCGCAGGATATGAAATTCTGGTGGCCGCAAACAGAAGCAATTATCGCTACCCTGTATGCCTATCTGATGACGAAAGAAGAGAAATACCTGAAGATGCATCAACAAATCAGCGAGTGGACATATACACATTTCCCGGACAAAGAATACGGAGAGTGGTATGGCTATCTCCATCGGGATGGAACGGTCGCCCAGCCGGCAAAAGGAAATTTGTTTAAAGGACCTTTTCATATCCCTCGCATGATGACAAAAGGATATATGCTTTGTGAGGAAATAATGTCTGAAATAAAAAAAGAAATAAGATGATTGTATCCAATTTACAAAATAGCCAACGGGTGGAGAAACTTCACCCGTTGTTCAAACAGCTTTTCGATTATGTGAAATCGCACGATCTGTTGCACGAGGAACTGGGAACTATCAGACTGGATGGTGATAATCTGATTGTCAATAATATCTATCCCGAATGTATTCCTGAAGGAAAGCGTTTATTAGAACTGCATCACGATTATATTGATGTGCACATATTGCTTGAAGGCAAAGAAACCATTGGCTGGAAAGCCTTGGAAGAATTAAAAGTGGAAAGACAAGCTTATGATAAAAAGAGTGATTGTGCCCTATATGGTGACGTTCCTACTACTTTCATCAATCTCTTGCCCGGACAATTCGTCATTGTATATCCGGAGGACCCCCATGCTCCGGCTATCGGTAAAGGCTGGATACGCAAACTGATAGCTAAAGTAAAAGTCTAAGTAAACAGTCTCAAAAATCTTTTAAATATAACTACCATGAAAAATAAAAATATTTATCCATGGGTAGTGGTTGCGTTGCTTTGGGTAGTAGCGTTGCTCAACTACATGGATAGACAAATGCTTTCTACAATGCAGGAAGCAATGAAAATAGATATTGTAGAGCTGACGAAGGCAGAAGCTTTCGGTGCATTAATGGCAGTCTTTCTTTGGATTTACGGCTTTATGAGCCCGGTTGCCGGAATTATTGCAGACAGGCTTAGTCGTAAATGGTTAATTGTCGGAAGCTTGTTTGTTTGGTCGGCTGTAACATTCCTGATGGGATATGCCACGACGTTTGAGCAATTATATGGTTTGCGTGCAGTGATGGGGATTAGTGAAGCATTGTATATTCCTTCCGCTCTGTCCTTGATAGCGGATTGGCATCAGGACAAATCACGCTCATTGGCAATTGGAGTTCACATGACCGGACTGTATGTCGGTCAGGCAATCGGTGGGTTTGGAGCTACGGCAGCCGCTGCATTTTCCTGGCAGAGCACTTTTCACTGGTTTGGCATTGTAGGTATTGCTTATTCTGTGGTTCTTATCTTTTTCCTACATGAGAATCCTGTCCGAATGAAAATAGAAAAGGTTGTTGCTAATGGCATTAGCAAGGGGAATTCAATTGGAAAAGGGCTGTTACTGTTATTTTCAAATATTTCTTTTTGGGTGATATTATTTTATTTTGCGGCTCCAAGTTTACCGGGGTGGGCTACAAAGAACTGGTTGCCAACGCTATTTGCGGAGAACCTGGATATTCCGATGTCACAGGCAGGACCAATATCTACGATTACCATTGCTCTATCTTCATTTGTCGGAGTAATATTGGGAGGATTCTTGTCGGATAGATGGGTGCTGAAGAATATCCGCGGACGTGTCTACACAGGGGCAATCGGACTGGGGATGACTATCCCCGCACTGTTATTGTTAGGTTTCGGACATGGTTTCATTAGCGTAATAGGTGCAGGATTGTTGTTCGGCATCGGCTTTGGTATTTTCGATGCCAACAATATGCCTATTCTATGCCAGTTCGTTTCTGCTAAATATAGGGGGACGGCATATGGTATTATGAATATGACAGGAGTTTTTGCAGGAGCTGCAGTAACTCAATTATTGGGAAAATGGACGGACGGTGGAAGTCTGGGCGAAGGATTTGCTATGCTTAGTATTGTCGTTGCACTTGCATTAGGGCTACAAATCTACTTTTTAAGACCTAAAACGGATAATATGGAGTAATACAATGATGGTTATAGTTTGGGTTGTTATGAGTAATAAGAAGAAAAGAATATTAGTGTAAAGCTCATTTATTATCTCAAATGTATAGATATATTTGTAAATATTGTGTTCGTACTATTCTTACTCTTAAACTGTTTTCTTTTTATTATACAGGATGCTAATAAACTCAATTTGCATTTTTAATAAATAATGAAACAGTTTATTATAAACGGGTCTTACATTTATAATAAACGATATTCGGGATAATTCACTAAGTAGGCACGAATATATTAAACAAAATGGGGTGAAATCTATGTAGATTCCACCCCATTTCTATTCTTTCAGACACATATTTATGTTTCTGAAAATTCTCTTTATGTCTTTATTTTTGTATATATCATATCTATTGTTAGCTAATTGGTTATTGCAAATATACAAAATTAAAAGAGGAAAGTCAATAGCTTTTTAAAATTTGATGTGATACAACACATGCCTGCACAACGGATGTTCACCAGGGACAAGCGGATGATCGAATTCCCTTACTCGTTCCATTCCTATTTTCTGCATTACACGTTCTGACCGTTGGTTGAGAAGGGAAGTAAAAGAAAAGAGTTCTTTTATATCCATTTTATTGCGTGTATGCTCCAAACAAGCTGTTGCAGCTTCAGGAGCATAACCCTGTCCCCAATATTCGTGTGCTAACCGCCAGCCTATTTCTATGCCCGGAGCAAAGTCTACATCAAATGTAATCTGATGTAGTCCGGTATAGCCCATAAAAGCATGATCTTCTTTTCGTTCTACAGCATACAAACCGAAGCCACAGGTTTGGAACTCATTTTGAATACGCTGATAAAAGGCAAATGATTCTTCCGATGACAATGAACTAAGAAAAAACTCCATCACATTCGGATCGGCATTCATACGGGCAAAAAACGGGATGTCTTCTTCTTTCCAGTCGCGGAGAATCAGACGGGGTGTTTCTATATACTTTTGCATAATAATGATAATAATGGAATGCAAAGATACAATTCTTTTTTCCTTGTTGGAGGTTATTCATTATTATAAGTATTAACTATTATTCATTGAATCCCCTCTTCACTTATGGTCAGTCTAGTCAGCAGCATGGTACGGGTGTGTAAACCAGAAGCAGGAACCTATTCCTTCGGCCGAATCCACGCCAATTTCTCCTCCCATTTGGGAAACAATGCTCTTACAGATAGAAAGTCCCAGTCCTGTACCCTGAACAAAAGTATTCAGCTTCACAAAACGTTCAAATACGCTCTTTTGCTTTTCTTCCGGTATTCCCATTCCGGTGTCGCGCACATAGAATTTTATTTTCTGATGGGATACTTGTTCATATCCCAAAGTGATACTGCCTTGCTGGGTGAACTTTAAGGCGTTATTTATAAAGTTACTGATTACTTGGGTGAATCTATTCTTATCCGTATAGATATAACATTCCGGAAATGGTTCCTCCAGAATCAGTTCAACACCTTTACCTACTTTCATTCCCATTGATTTGATAATTTCAGAACAAGTCTCGTTTACATCCACGTTGGTATATACAAAATTGAATGTTCCCGCTTCGATTTTCGAAAGATCGAGAATGTCCGATATCAGTTGTAAGAGAAGTTCATTATTCTCTTGCACAATCTTGATATATTCCTGCCGTTCGCTTCTGCTATCCGTTTCTGCCAGAAGACTGGAAAAGCCGACAATAGCATTGAGAGGAGTACGGATCTGTACGGATCTCATGGCTCATGTTAGCCAGGAAAGCCGATTTCAGACGATCCAGTTCTTCCGCTTTATCGCGGGCAATAATCAATTTCTGTTCAGTTTCTTTCAAAGGCGTGATGTCATAATTGATACACAACATCTCAATAATGCCGTCTTGCGGACGATAATCTCTGACCATTACGTTAATGCTGGTCCATGTATATTTGCCATTCTCCCTGCATACACGAACTTCTTTACGCAAACTGGTTGCCTTTCCCGTTTTCACTTCACCTACAAAGTTTTTCAGAACAGCCTGATCTTCAGGAACCACATGTGCATATACTCCGATAACCTGTAGCATGGGAATACCTTCTTTCTCTCCCAAATTCCTGTACCATGTATCTTGGGCATATCCGTCTCTTGTCAATACATTGAAATGAGCAAATCCTACCTTGGCATAATCACCGATGAGAAGAAACAGATTCTCAAATTCCTGTATCTTGGTGTATGCATTGGTCGTTTCCGTCGTATCTATATTGATAAACAGATAGTTGATAAATCGATTTTGAGAATCATAGAGAGCAGTAACTTTAGTGTTAAGATTAATAATCCCATTTCTCCGGCTATCTACATATTGATTTATTTTGGAGAAGTCATAATTGATGGAGAAATTTACATCTTCTTTCGCTCTCAATCTCTCTTTAACCTCTGAAGGAATATTGGGATTATCGAACAGATTAACTCCCAATGCCTCATTCTTGTCAGACAAGCCGAATATTTCAAGCTCTTTATCATTAATATCTACCAGATAACCGTCTTTGTCGTAAAGTTCGACGCCTGCCGGAAGATTCTTATAGATGTTTCTCAATATCTTCTCGCTGTTGTCCAAAGCTAGGCGATCTTCTTTGGCTTGTAACTCCGACTTTCGCAATTCGATGCAAATACTGATAATATTAGCAAGGGAGGAGAAGCATTGATAATCCACATTGCTCCAGCTACGCTGCGTTCTTACCATATCAATTCCCATATAGCCCCATACCTCTTCTTTAGAGATTAGCGGAACTACCATCAGTGACTTGATATCCTGCATCTCCAACGTCTGACGATATTCCGCAGCTTCTTCGGGCATATCGTCCAGCGTGTTCAGTATGATAGCCCTTCTTTCAGCTATCTGATGATTCCACCAGGTAGAAGGGTCCCAGGGAATATTGCTCAAGAACTCCTGTTCCTTGGATATTCCTTCGGCGGTAACCTCATAAGTGCAATCCTGGCGTTGTTCTTTTCTGTTTATTTCGAAGATATAGATACGATCGCCCAAAAATTGGTGAAGGAGATCTCCTAACGTCTTGTTAACCACTTGAGTGACATCATCACATTGCAGAAAAGCAAGCAATGAATATGAAATATTAGTTTGTTGGTAAAGCAAATTGCTCACTTGAAAGAAATCAATGTTTCCATTCGTAGTATCGATCGGTCTGTCAATATATTGCAGAAAGCCTGTCATGTTCCTATATCCCTCTTTATCGGGCTTTTGGAAATTAATCTTAGAGTACACCCATATTTCCCCGTTTTTTGCCCGGATTGGGAACATTTGTTCGTATGTTTCCAGATAAGAAAGAGACATATATTCATTTTTAAGACGCAGCCGGTGGTCTTCACGTATTCTTTGGTGGAATTCGGTGAAACTGATGCGGTTACTTTCAAGGCCGAGTAAGTCAACAATAAAGTCAGAGCAGATATATTCTTTATTCTTCAAATCTGACTCCCACCATCCCATTTTGACCATCTGTGCTATCTGAACGTATTTTTCATAGTCATAATTTGTTTGTTCTTTCATATTGTTTGCTCTTGTTTTCTGTTTTATATTATAAGACACTAGCCGGCAAAGATAAGCATAACTTTTAAATAATGAGGTGTTTGCATATCACAGCAGGATGAAAGTGGAAATTTGGTGCTGAAAAGTGGAAAAAGAGACGAATGAGTACAAACAGGGGATTATTTCGTCTTTCTCTTAGTGAAGAAGTGAATTATATAATCTATAATATATATCAGAAGAATGAAAAATACCAGATTATTCATGTTTGCGGCATGCACACTTTTTTTGGCAGCGTGTGGCAGGCAAACCGTGAAGATTATGACTCCGCCGGATGCGTCAAATCGTGTTCTGTTTGGTGCGGAGCAGTTACAGACTACCTTGGATAAAGCCGGTTATCAGGTAATGATGCAACAGGGAGACACGACATTCTCCGATCCCGAAATCAAAACGATTCTGTTGACGGAAGTAAATGACACGACGCTCAAGAAAGAAGGTTTTCATATTTCGACGACGGGCAATCTGACCAAAGTGTCCGGCAGGGATGGGAGTGGTGTCATTTACGGATGCCGTGAACTGATTGACCGTGTGAATGATTCGGATGGTAAGTTGAACTTCCCGGAGGAACTGAAAGACGGTCCTGAAATGGTATTGCGTGGTGCATGTGTAGGATTACAGAAGATGACCTATCTGCCGGGGCATGGTGTGTACGAATATCCGTATACGCCGGAAAGTTTCCCCTGGTTTTATGATAAAGAACAGTGGATTAAATACTTGGATATGTTGGTTGCCAACCGCATGAATTCGCTGTACCTTTGGAATGGCCATCCGTTTGCGTCATTGGTGAAACTGGAAGATTATCCGTTTGCGCTGGAAGTAGATGAAGAAACATTCAAAATGAATGAAGAAATGTTCTCTTTCCTCACGGAAGAAGCGGACAAGCGCGGTATCTTTGTCATACAGATGTTTTATAATATCATTCTTTCCAAACCTTTTGCAGAGCATTACGGACTGAAAACACAGGACCGTAACCGTCCTATTACTCCTCTGATTACCGATTATACACGCAAGAGTATTGCCGCTTTCATTGAAAAGTATCCCAATGTAGGATTACTTGTTTGTCTGGGTGAAGCGATGTGTACAGTGGAGGACGATGTGGAATGGTTTACTAAAACAATTATTCCGGGAGTGAAAGACGGATTACAGGCATTGGGACGTACGGATGAACCGCCTCTTTTGTTGCGTGCGCACGACACGGACTGCAAACTGGTGATGGACGCTGCCTTGCCGCTCTATAAGAATCTTTATACGATGCATAAGTATAATGGTGAATCGTTGACTACCTACGAACCTCGTGGTCCCTGGTCGAAAATTCATACGGATTTGAGTTCGTTGGGTTCCATTCATATCAGTAACGTACATATCCTGGCAAATTTGGAACCGTTCCGCTGGGGTTCTCCGGATTTCGTACAAAAGGCGGTCACTGCCATGCACAATGTACACGGTGCCAATGCGTTGCACCTTTATCCGCAGGCTTCATATTGGGACTGGCCTTATACGGCTGACAAACTACCGAACAATGAACGTGAATTCCAGTTGGATCGCGATTGGATCTGGTATCAGACCTGGGGACGCTATGCGTGGAACTGCCATCGCGACCGTACAGATGAAATGGGTTACTGGGACCATCAGTTGGGCAAGTTCTACGGAACCTCTGACGAAAATGCAAGTAATATCCGTGTAGCATACGAAGAAAGCGGAGAGATTGCTCCGAAGTTGTTACGTCGTTTCGGTATTACAGAGGGAAATCGCCAAACGTTATTACTGGGTATGTTTATGAGTCAGCTTGTCAATCCGTACAAATATACGATCTATCCGGGATTCTATGAAAGCTGCGGACCAGAAGGAGAGAAGCTGATAGAGTATGTAGAAAAAGAATGGAAAAAGCAACCTCATGTAGGTGAAATGCCTTTGGATATTGTTGCTCAAGTAATAGAACATGGAGATAAAGCGGTAGCGGCTATTGATAAAGCAGCAGGTTCCGTCTCTTCAAATAAGGATGAATTTGCACGTTTGCAGAATGATATGCATTGTTATCGTGAATTTGCGTATGCGTTCAACCTGAAAGTGAAAGCTGCCAAACTGGTATTGGATTATCAATGGGGAAAAGAGATTAAGAATCTTGAAGAAGCTATTCCTTTGATGGAACAAAGCTTGGAACACTATCGCAAATTGGTGGAACTGACGGACGAACATTACTTGTATGCCAACAGTATGCAGACTGCCCAACGTCGTATTCCTATCGGTGGAGATGATGGAAAGAATAAGACTTGGAAAGAATTGCTGGTACACTATGAGAAGGAATTGGAAAATTTCAAAGCCAACCTCGCTTTGTTGAAAGAAAAACAGAATGGAAATGCGGTGACTGAAACTGTCGAGATTGCTGCCTGGACTCCTGCAAACGTGAAACTGATTTCTAATTATCCGACAGTGAAAGTGGATGAGGGTATTTCTTTATTTGTGGATGTTCCAGGTAAGATAGAAGCAGTAGCTCCGGAATTGAAAGGAATGAAGGCGCTCCGCTTTAATGGAAATGAGCAGAGAGAGAAAGGCACAAGCATCACTTTCGAAACGGATGCTCCGGTGAAATTGTTAGTCGCTTATTTCAAAGACGACCAGAAAAAGTATGCAAAAGCTCCGAAACTGGAAATCGATGCGTCAGCCAATGATTACGGTCAGGCGGAACCTGTATTGACGAATGCTGTCCGTATCAATGGAATGCCTTTGGCAAATGTGCATGCATATAGTTTTCCGGCTGGAAAGCATACGTTGATGTTACCCAAAGGCTATCTGCAAGTGTTGGGATTCACGGCTGCGGAAACGAAAGTGCGTAATGCTGGGCTTGCCGGGGATGAAGAAACGATGGATTGGTTGTTTTATTAATGAGAATTTATATTTCACCACAGAGGACACGGAGGACACAGAGTTCTTCTCTCTCTTTTCCGCAAGTAAAACAGAGCGATACATACGATTATAAATACGTAAGACTCTTTGTTACTCTATAGTGGATAAAAATAATAAGCCTCTGTGTCCTCCGTGTCCTCTGTGGTGAAATATTAAGTATTAAACGATTAGAAAAAGTATCATGAAGAAGTTATTGCTGGCAGTTTTTAGTATAGCCGCCACTTTCTCTCTGTATGCGCAACGGGAAGTTCCGCAGGAACGAATGGAGCAGATTTACGAGGAAGTAAAGACACCATACAAGTACGGGCTCGCAGTTGCCCCGGCAGACAATTATCATAAGATTGATTGTCCTACCGTTTTTCGCCAGGGAGACAAGTGGCTGATGACTTATGTGGTTTACAACGGTAAAGGTGGAACCGATGGTCGTGGTTACGAAACGTGGATAGCAGAAAGTGATAATTTGCTCGAATGGCGCACTTTGGGACGGGTTCTTTCTTATCGGGATGGAAAATGGGACTGCAATCAGCGTGGCGGATTTCCTGCATTGCCGGATATGGAATGGGGTGGAAGCTATGAGCTTCAGACTTATAAAGGTCGCCATTGGATGACTTATATCGGTGGTGAAGGAACGGGCTACGAAGCTGTAAAAGCTCCGCTTTATGTCGGACTGGCATGGACGAAAGGAGATATTTCTACGGCACATGAATGGGAATCTCTGGACAAACCGATTTTGAGCATCCATGATAAAGATGCCCAATGGTGGGAAAAACTGACTCAATATAAGAGTACTGTTTATTGGGATAAAGATAAAACATTGGGAGCTCCGTTTGTGATGTATTACAACGCGGGCGGACGTCATCCGGAAACGGATTTAAAAGGCGAACGTGTCGGCATTGCGCTTTCCAAAGATATGAAGACATGGAAACGCTACTCCGGAAATCCGGTCTTCGCGCACGAAGCAGATGGAACCATTACAGGAGATGCGCATATCCAAAAGATGGGAGATGTGTATGTGATGTTTTATTTCTCTGCTTTTGAACCTTCGCGTAAATATAAAGCATTCAATACATTTGCCGCCAGTTATGATTTGGTGAACTGGACAGACTGGAAAGGGGCCGACCTGATTATTCCCTCCAAGAACTACGATGAACTGTTTGCTCATAAGAGCTATGTGGTGAAACATGACGGAGTGGTTTATCATTTCTATTGTGCAGTAAACAACGCAGAGCAACGTGGCATTGCCATTGCTACCAGTAAGCCGATGGGACGTTCGGCCGTCCGTTTCCCGAAACCGGAAATCAAGAACCGCCGGCAGATCACTACATTGAATGAGGGTTGGAAAACCTGGATTACAGAGGCAACTCATTTGAAAGGTAATTTTATGATGCCTGCAAAAACGGTGAATATTCCTCATAATTGGGACGATTATTATGGATACCGTCAGTTGACACATGGAAACCTGCATGGAACAGCTATGTATGTGAAAGATTTCACGGCAGATGTAAAATCCGGGAAACGGTATTTCCTTCGTTTTGACGGAGTGGGTACATACGCCACCATTACAGTGAACGGAAAGAATTTCGGTCGCCACCCCATAGGACGCACCACATTGACTTTGGATGTCACAGATGAATTGAAACAGGGAGTAAATAGCCTGGAAGTGAAAGCCGAGCATCCTGAAATGATCGCCGATATGCCTTGGGTATGCGGGGGATGTTCATCGGAATGGGGATTCAGTGAAGGTTCCCAGCCGTTAGGTATCTTCCGTCCTGTGGTATTGGAAGTAACAGATGAGATTCGTATAGAACCTTTCGGTGTACATATTTGGAATGACGAAAAAGCTGCTAACGTATTTGTTGAAACAGAGATAAAAAATTATAGTAAAGCAACAGAAACGGTAGAGTTAGTCAATAAACTAAGCAATGCCGATGGAAAACAAGTTTTCCGTTTGGTTGAGAAAGTTACTTTAGCTCCGGGAGAAATGAAAGTGATTCGCCAGCAGGCTCCTGTTGAGAATCCTGTCTTGTGGAATACGGAAAATCCATATCTCTATAAATTGGCCAGCATGATAAAGCGTGATACGAAGACGACGGATGAAATTTCGACACCCTTCGGTATTCGTACCATTAGCTGGCCGGTAAAACGAAACGATGGAGACGGACGTTTTTACCTGAATGGAAAGCCGGTGTTTATCAATGGAGTATGCGAGTATGAGCATCAGTTCGGACAAAGCCATGCGTTCAGCAATGAACAGGTTGCTGCAAGGGTAAAACAGATACGTGCGGCCGGTTTCAATGCATTCCGGGATGCTCATCAGCCCCATCATCTCGATTATCAGAAGTACTGGGATGAAGAGGGAATCTTGTTTTGGACACAATTTTCCGCCCACGTGTGGTATGACACTCCGGAGTTTCGTGAGAACTTTAAAAAGTTGCTTCGTCAATGGGTGAAAGAACGTCGTAATTCTCCGTCAGTGGTGATGTGGGGATTGCAGAATGAAAGCACTTTGCCTCGTGAGTTTGCACAGGAGTGCAGTGATATTATTCGGGAGATGGATCCGACTGCAAAGACAATGCGTGTCATAACAACCTGTAATGGCGGTGAGGGTACAGACTGGAATGTGATTCAAAATTGGAGTGGTACGTATGGAGGAGATGTGACGAAATACGGTCGTGAGCTCTCTCAAGCGAACCAATTGTTGAACGGAGAATATGGAGCGTGGAGAAGCATCGACCTACATACGGAGCCGGGAGATTTCCAGGTGAACGGAGTGTGGAGTGAAGACCGTATGTGTCAGCTGATGGAAACTAAAATCCGTTTGGCAGAACAGGCTAAAGATAGTGTTTGCGGACAATTCCAATGGATATACAGCAGTCATGACAATCCCGGACGCCGCCAACCGGATGAAGCGTATCGCAAGATAGATAAAGTAGGTCCGTTCAATTATAAAGGATTGGTTACTCCGTGGGAAGAACCGTTGGACGTATATTATATGTATCGCGCCAACTATGTTCCGGCTGCAAAAGACCCGATGGTTTACCTGGTATCACATACATGGGCCAACCGTTTCGAAAAAGGACGTCGCCGTGCCACTATCGAGGCTTACAGCAATTGTGATTCTGTATTGCTATACAACGATCTGACAAATGAAAAGGCAACCTTCCTCGGACGTAAAAAGAACAACGGAACAGGCACTCATTTTATGTGGGAAAACCGGGATATTCGTTATAACGTGCTTCGTGCTGTAGGATATTATAAAGGTAAACCGGTAGCAGAAGACCTGATCCTATTGAATGGCCTGGAACAAGCCCCTAACTTCGAACTTCTTTATCAGGATGATAAAAAGATATTGAAAGGAGAGGCAGGATATAATTATCTGTATCGTCTCAACTGTGGAGGGGATGATTATACAGATAGTTTCGGACAGTTATGGTTGCAGGACAATACGAATTATTCCCGTTCATGGGCGGAGAATTTCAAGGACCTGAATCCTTATCTTGCCAGTCAACGTACCACCAATGATCCGATTCGCGGCACTCGTGACTGGACGTTATTCCAACATTTCCGCTTCGGACGTCATCAGCTGGAATATCGTTTCCCTGTGGCAGACGGAACATATCGTATCGAACTGTATTTCACAGAGCCTTGGCATGGTACGGGCGGAAGCGCTTCTACCGACTGTGAAGGGCTGCGCATATTTGATGTTGCCGTGAATGATTCTGTTGTATTAGACGACTTGGATATTTGGGCTGAAAGCGGTCACGACGGAGTTTGTAAGAAGGTGGTATATGCCACAGTGAAGGGTGGAATGTTGAAAATTCATTTCCCGGAAGTGAAAGCAGGACAAGCCTTGATTTCAGGCATTGCTATTGCCAGCACAGATCGGGAACTGAAACCGACGGTATTCCCTGCGTCCGGCTGGAGTTGGGAAAAGGCGGATAAAGAAGTAATGGAAAAGACTCCGAAAGAGTTACTTCCGGAAGACAAAAATGCTCGTGTCAGTATATCATACGAAGCGGAAACGGCAGTGCTGAAAGGCAAATTCCAAAAGAAAGAACATCGCAAACAGATGGGAGTGTTTTTTGGTAAAGGAAAAGGCAACAGCATTGAATGGAATGTTTCTACCGGGTTGGCGCAAGTGTACGCCCTTCGCTTTAAATATATGAACACTACCGGAAAGCCAATACCTGTCTTAATGAAATTCATTGATTCAAAAGGAGTAGTATTGAAAGAGGACGTATTGAACTTCCCGGAAACACCGGATAAGTGGAAGATGATGAGCACTACTACCGGAACCTTTATCAATGCCGGACATTACAAAGTATTACTTTCGGCAGAAAATATGGACGGAATTGCTTTTGACGCATTGGATATTCAATAAATCTTTCTATCAATTGATTTCAATAAAACGGGATACGGATAAGGTAAACTTTCCGCATCCCGTTTCTTTATATTCGGATCATTTTCTTAGAAATAGAATATAGATGTTATTTTTTTATGATTCAATGTTCCGATTTTAATTATTTAAAAGATAGGAATTAAATAATCTCTATCTTTGAGGACAAACAAAAAGAGCAATAATGGAAAGTAATATACCAAAGTATGATTTGCCGGTTGATTATATTGTAGGAGAGGGATTCGCAAAAGATTTACTGAAGAGCTATAAGAATTTTCCATGTAAGATTGAATCCGGCTTATTTATTCTTTGTATAAAAGGCACTATGGAGGTGACGATCAATACCAATACCCATCATATTAGTGAAAATGATTTAATAACTTTGCCGCCTAATTGCATATTAGAGGTGCACACATTCTCATCCGATATCCAGATTTATTATGCAGGCTTTTCATCTCATTTTATAGAAAGTATAAATTTGATGAGAGCTACCCAGCACCTTCTTCCGGTAATTATGGAGAATCCGATAGTTGCTTTATCTCCACTTCAAGCCTGTAGTTATAAAATGTTTTATGAATCATCTATTCTTTCATACGCTTCACTTAGGACGCGCGAAAATAAGGAGATAGTAAAAGCTGTTCTTACCATGTTTATCCAAGGGGCTACAGAAATATATAAGTTACAGAATAATTGGTATTTGTCTTCTCAATCAAGAAAGTATGAGATTTATCAGGAGTTTTTAAAATTAGTCATGAAACATTATACAATCCATCACGGAACATCTTTCTATGCTGATGAGTTAGGACTTAGCCTGCCCCATTTCTGTTCTACAATTAAAAAGGCGGCAGGAAATACTCCATTAGAGGTGATTGCTTCTGTCATTTTGATGGAAGCTAAATCCCGCTTAAAGTCGACCGATGAACCTGTAAAAAATATAGCTCTGTCTTTAGGGTTTAATAATATCTCCTTCTTTAATAAGTTTTTTAAGCAGCATACTGGTATTACCCCTCAAGAATATAGAGGACGCTAATCTTCTGTTTTTCTATCAAATGGTAATGTAACTGTAAAACAACTACCTTTCCCAATCTCTGATTTAACGGAGATATCTCCTTGCAGATGTTCTACAATTGTTTTACAGATAGAAAGTCCTAAACCGGTTCCCTGTTTAAAAGTATCTACTTTGTAGAAACGATCAAAGATTTCATTCAAACATTCTTGCGGAATTCCCGAACCGGTATCTTCTACAAATATTTGTACTGAATCCACATTTCTGTTATCAAGCGTATACCCAAAATGAATATATCCTTTTTGGGTGAATTTCCGGGCATTATTAATGAAATTGCATATTACTTGTTTCAGGCGTGTAATATCTGTGTTGATATAAACATCTTCATCCGGTAATAATGACTTTATTTCAATTTCGGAAATAGGTTTCATTGCCTGTTCTTTCTCTATGTCCATCATTAAAGAGTTAAGGGAACAGTTGGAGAAAGTAAATTTAATCGTATTTGATTCAATCTTGGACAAATCAAGTATGTCGTCAATCAATCGTACTAAATGTTCGCTATTGATGCTGATTAGTCGCACGAAATCGGCACGTTCCTCTTCACTTAACTCATCATAAGTGGAACCTATAACATCAGAAAAGCCGACTATTGCATTCAGCGGCGTACGGATTTCATGACTCATATTAGCCAGAAACGCCATTTTAAGACGATCGCTTTCTTCTGCTTTTTTACGTGCCTCGATTAAGGTGTTTTCTATGTCTTTATATTCCTGAATACTCAAGCAGATTCCCACTAACCGATAGGGATGGCCGGATATGTTTGCAATATAAGTTGACTGCCCTTCAAACCATTCCCAAGTACCATCCCCCCGGCGCAAACGGAATGGAACTGTTTTGTCAAAAGTTGTATTACCACTAAGTTGTACAACAAAGGCATCAGCCATAGGTTGCCGATCGTCCGGATGAATCATATTCACATATTCCTCCATTGTCAAAGTATTATTTTCTCCTGCCGGAATACCTAAATGTTCAAAATAACGATCGTCAAGAGTAAATTCACTCCGACTTATATCATAATACCATGGATAGATTCTGGTTCTTTGCAAAGCAGTATTCAGAATATATTCCTGTGTAAGCTCTACTGTAATATTGCGGAAAAAGAATAAGATCTTGTTTAAATTAGTTCTATCCCTGATCGTTGCAAATTCTCCTCTTATGGGAAATTGTGTGTAATCAACCTGTTCTTGCATGAAGGTATGTTCAGGTAATGAATACGTATTTTCTCCCTGACGAATCTTTTCCAGAATAGTCGAAAGTATATCTTCCTTTTTATTTAGCAGTTTAAATAAACGATTGGTAGGAAAGGGAAGCATATCATTGACCGACGGATGAACATGCAGTTCTGCAAAAGCCTGCTGATTGAGTTGTATAACTTCTCCATTTGTATCAAATATAATCACTCCGTCGGGTAAAATGTTTAATAATTCATCGTTATAGAGTGTCTGTTTGTAATCTTCCATTTCTTTTATTGTTTTGTACTGAATATAAGATATATGAGACATATCTTATAACAAAGAAAACCATTTCTGCGAAGATTATAACATATTTACAGCTCTTTTTGAGCGACTTATACGGTTATTTTAAATTGCAAGATATTTAATGTTAATACAATATTCTTATTTTAATATTCGATATTCAAATATTAATAGAGAGAATGTGCCAAAACTCCTTTATGATTTTATTTTGGCACATTTCTTTTTCTTTATCTAGTAAGCTTTATCCCATTTATTTGCCAATCGTTTTTGGCTGTTCCTTCTGTGAAATTGAATGATTTAGTCTTGAGAGGTAATGGTTTGAAAGTTAGGGAAAATTCGGCTTCTCCGCTTTCAGGCAGAAAGAAATGCTTACCGGGAGTAATGCCGTCAGCCTTTTGTAATGTGTATGATGCACCTTGCTCGTCTACTAGTTTGGCATTTACACTTACTTGTATCCAGTATTTGGGTATGTAATATGCATAAAAATGAACGATAGTGGCTGTATCAGTCAATTCTACCTGCTTCACTTCAAGAATATCAGTATTGGTTGATTCAAAACTCGGATGATTAACGACTTTTCTATTGGTGTCCCCGGTGATACTCATTTCACGCTTTGGTGCATCCAAATATCTACGCATCTTTAATTTCAAGCTGCCTTTACCATAGCCCGACCACATTTTCACGATTTTGCCTTCGGGAGAGATAAGAACATAATTCGGAATACCGTTAACGTCATACACAGCATATAGTCCTGCAGTCTGTTTCAAGTCGCTTAAGTTTTGCCAAGTCATTTCATGTTGTGCAGAAGCAGCTTTCCACCTATTTTGCGTATCCGAACTCAAACTGATGATAGTGAGTCGGTCTTTATATTGCTCCTGAATCTCTTTCATTTCAGGTAAAGCCATGATGCAGGGACCACAACCGCTGCTCCAGAAATCAAGTAACATATATTTTCCTTTGAAATCAGCCAAATGATGCACCTTTCCATCTAAATCAAAAAGATCGGCATCTGCCATGTCATCTCCTTCTTTCACCGTTTTAGGAGGAAAGAGATTAACCCTGATTTCTTGTCCTTCAATGGAAGCTTTCTGTTCTTCGTTTAATCTGTCATACAAAGCCAGTATTTCTTCCTTATTGGTAAACTTTGGATTGTACTTCAATGACATACTCAAACGGAGTAATTTTTCCATCCAGACATTAGAAATAGGGAGTTCCCTCATCAACTTTAATTCCCGTTGATTAATAATGGAAGATATACTATCACTCTTTGTTCGAAGTGCTTTTCGTTCGGTTTCTGAAGCTGAACGCATACTTCTTTCTTTGATAGCCAAGCGTTGAAATTCGTCCCATAAGTCACGGGAATTCTCAATGAATCTATTATGTTCTTGTTGTTCTTTTACCGGACTATCTACCCTCCATGTATAAATCAGAGGGTTTGTGCCCGTTACTTTTATTTTTGCGCCCGGAGTTGCATAAATATCTAACGACATTGGAGGGAAATCTGTATCGCGACACATGAGAGACAGTTGATCCATACCGCTTTCTCCTGCATTTCGCTTGAAAAAGAAAGTTCCATTACGTATCGTATCCGTACCAACTATGCTTCCTACGCGTCCATCCGTCAAAAATAAGGAAACATGAGTTCCGTCTTTCACTCCTTTTACCTCACCTTTAATTGTGTACTCGTGTTGTGCTTGTGAAACGAGACTGCCTAATAAAAAGAAGCTGCTAAATAGTAGTTTTTTCATCATCATAATATTAGAAGTAATTATACGCCACAAGGTAAAGATTTTCTTCATAGAGTGTTACTCTTTTTATTGTTCTTTAATATTTCTGTAAAAGAAAGGGGTACAAAATACCCTTTCGTCCGTCTACTTGATATGAAGAAAAAAGAACGAATGAAAATATATACTTTGCTATTTGGTATATTGTTTGTAAGTCCTACACAGGCACAAACAATGCATGATTGGGAGAATCATCATGTTCTCCAGATCAATCGTGAACCGGCAAGAGCCGCTTTTACCCCTTTCTCTGTACAGAAAGGAGACGGTTCAATCTCTTTAGACGGAACCTGGAAATTCCGTTGGACTCCCGTTCCCAATGAAAGAGTCATGAATTTCTATCAGACAAATTTTAATGATAAAGATTGGACGGATTTTCCTGTTCCCGCCAATTGGGAAGTGAACGGATATGGCACGCCTATCTATGTTTCAGCAGGCTATCCGTTTAAAATAGATCCTCCACGGGTGATGGGAGAACCGAAAACTGACTATACCACGTATAAAGAACGAAACCCGGTAGGGCAATATCGTCGTACCTTTGTCTTGCCGGCCGGATGGGAAGCGAATGGACAGACTTTTCTACGGTTTGAGGGCGTAATGAGCGCCTTTTATGTTTGGATCAATGGCAAACGGGTAGGGTATAGCCAAGGCAGTATGGAACCGAGTGAATTTAATGTCACGAAGTATCTGAAATCCGGAGAAAATCAAATTTCACTGGAAGTCTACCGATATAGTGACGGTTCTTATCTGGAAGATCAGGATTTCTGGCGTTTTGGTGGTATTCATCGTAGTATTCATCTGATACATACGCCGGATATTCATGTCCGTGATTATGCGGTACGCACTCTTCCTGCGTCTGCTGGTGATTATGAAGACTTTATTTTGCAGATTGATCCGCAATTCAGTGTATATCGAGGGATGACCGGAAAAGGGTATGTCTTACAGGGAGTATTAAAGGATGCTTCAGGCAAAGAAGTTGCCACATTGAAAGGTGATGTGGAAGATATGCTTGATTTGGAGCATAAAGCAAGCCGGATGAATGAATGGTATCCGCAGCGTGGCCCGCGTAAGATGGGACGTTTGTCAGCCATTATAAAATCGCCGGAAAGATGGACGGCAGAAACACCCTATCTTTATAAATTACACTTAACTCTCCAAAATGGAGAAGGAAAAGTCGTAGAACAGATAGAACAGGCCGTAGGTTTCCGCTCTGTAGAAATCAAAAAAGGACAACTGTTAGTGAACGGTAATCCGGTTCGTTTTCGTGGAGTGAACCGCCACGAACATGATCCACGGACGGCACGTGTCATGAGCGAAGAACGAATGCTTCAGGATATTCTTTTAATGAAGCAGGCAAATATAAATGCTGTGCGCACCAGTCATTACCCGAATGTAAGCCGTTGGTACGAGCTATGCGACAGCTTGGGATTGTACGTGATGGACGAAGCGGATATAGAAGAACACGGATTGCGTGGAACACTCGCAAGTACCCCCGACTGGCATGCAGCATTTATGGACCGTGCGGTCCGTATGGCGGAACGTGATAAGAATTATCCATGTATTGTAATGTGGAGCATGGGAAACGAAAGCGGTTACGGACCGAACTTCGCTGCTATTTCGGCATGGCTGCATGATTTCGATCCCACTCGTCCTGTACACTATGAGGGGGCGCAGGGAGTGGACGGAAATCCTGACCCGAAGACGGTCGATGTTATCAGCCGCTTTTATACCCGGGTGAAACAGGAATACTTAAATCCCGGCATTGCAGAGGGAGAAGACAAGGAACGCGCTGAAAATGCACGTTGGGAACGGTTGCTGGAAATTGCGGAACGTACCAATGACGACCGTCCGGTGATGACGAGTGAATATGCACATTCCATGGGGAATGCATTAGGAAATTTCAAGGAATATTGGGATGAGATATATAGCAATCCCCGTATGCTAGGTGGTTTTATATGGGATTGGGTAGATCAGGGAATCTACAAGACATTACCTGATGGCCGTACCATGGTGGCTTACGGCGGTGACTTTGGCGATAAGCCGAATTTAAAAGCTTTCTGCTTTAATGGATTGCTGATGAGCGACCGTGAAACTACGCCTAAATATTGGGAGGTAAAAAAGGTATATGCACCAGTTGAGTTGAAAGTTGAGAATGGAGAGTTGAGAGTAACCAACCGGAATCATCATATTGATTTATCACTTTATCGTTGTCTATGGACATTATCAGTGGATGGTAAGGAGAAAGAACGGGGAGAAATAACATTGCCGGAAATAGCTCCAGGGGAAAGTAGCACAATCGGTTTGCCGGCTTTCCGATCATTGAAAACTCTTTCCGATTACCAGCTGAAAGTAAGCATTGTTTTGAAATCGGATGCTCTTTGGGCAAAGGCAGGACATGAAGTGGCCTGGGAACAATTCTGCTTACAGAAAGGAGATTTAGCTTCTGCCGATCTGATTAATAAAGGAGCGCTTCAGGTGAAAGAGGACGATAATTCTTTATTGATTAGCGGGCGCAGTTTTTCTGTTCAGTGGGAAAAGAAAGTGAACGGAAGTATGACTTCCCTTATATATAAGGGCAAAGAAATGCTGGCTCACTCCGATGATTTTCCGGTTCAGCCTGTCACTCAAGTTTTCCGTGCTCCGACAGATAATGACAAGAGCTTCGGAAACTGGTTGGCTAAAGACTGGAAATTGCATGGAATGGATCATCCGCAGATAAATCTGGAATCTTTCCACCATGAAAAACGTGCAGACGGGGCGGTCATTGTCCGGATTCAAACAAGTAATTTATATAAAGAAGGAAAAGTGGTGACGACTTCTGTCTATACGGTCTTTTCAGATGGAACGATTGATCTGAAAACAACTTTCTTGCCACAAGGAGTTCTTCCTGAAATTCCCCGTTTAGGAATCGCATTCTGTCTGGCGCCTGCTTATGATACATTTACCTGGTATGGCAGAGGACCACAGGATAACTATCCTGACCGCAAAACATCTGCTATGATAGGGCTTTGGAAAGGAAGCGTTGCAGACCAATACGTACATTATCCACGTCCGCAGGACAGTGGAAACAAAGAGGAAGTGCATTATCTTACCTTGACCGACAAACAGAATAAAGGCATTCGTGTTGACGCGGTAGAAAACGCATTTTCTGCATCTGCCCTGCATTACACCGTACAAGACATCTATGAAGAAACTCACGATTGCGATTTAAAACCACGTGCAGAAGTTATTCTTAGTATGGATGCTGCCGTACTCGGATTAGGAAACAGTAGTTGCGGACCGGGTGTATTGAAGAAATATGCCATAGAGAAGAAAGAACATACGCTGCATCTCCGCATCAGTAGTAAACAATGAAATAAATAACTAACACAATTATAAAAGTAACAATGAAAAAAGTAACCACTTTATTATCGACCTTAGCGTTGGCAACTACCCTGGCTGCTCAAAACCTTCCACAAACGGAAAGGCAATATCTCTCTGGTCACGGATGCGACGATATGGTTGAATGGGACTTCTTTTGTACCGACGGACGCAATTCCGGCAAATGGACGAAAATCGGTGTACCTTCCTGTTGGGAATTGCAAGGCTTCGGCACTTATCAGTATGGAATCACTTTCTATGGAAAACCATTTCCTGAAGGCGTTGCCGATGAAAAAGGGATGTATAAGTACGAATTTGAAGTTCCGGAAAAGTTTCGCGGCAAACAGGTCAATCTTGTATTCGAAGCTTCGATGACAGACACGGAAGTAAAAGTGAACGGACGCAAAGTTGGTTCCAAACATCAGGGAGCCTTCTATCGTTTTTCATACAACGTCACGGATTTCCTGAAATATGGCAAAAAGAATTTATTGGAAGTCACTGTTGCCAAAGAGAGTGAAAATGCCAGTGTGAACCTTGCCGAACGTCGTGCTGATTATTGGAATTTTGGCGGTATCTTCCGTCCGGTGTTCCTGGAGGTGAAACCAGCCGTAAACCTGCGGCACATTGCCATTGACGCAAAGATGGATGGAACTTTCCGTGCCAACTGCTACACAAATATCTCTAATGACGGAATGAGCATCCGTACACAGATTTTAGATAAAAAAGGGAAAAAGATAACGGAAACCACCGTACCCGTAAAAGCAGGAGGCGACTGGACTTCCCTGCAACTGAATGTATCTAACCCCGCATTATGGACAGCGGAAACTCCGAATCTTTATAAAGCGCAATTCTCTCTATTGGATAAGGCCGGTAAGGTTTTGCATAGTGAAACAGAAAATTTTGGTTTCCGCACGATTGAAGTACGCGAAAGCGACGGACTTTATATAAACGGAGTACGTATCAATGTACGTGGTGTCAATCGCCATAGTTTCCGTCCTGAAAGTGGTCGTACGTTGAGTAAAGAGAAGAATATCGAAGACGTTCTTTTGATGAAAGGCATGAACATGAATTCTGTCCGTTTGAGCCACTATCCGGCTGACCCGGAATTTTTGGAAGCCTGTGATTCTCTCGGACTTTATGTGATGGATGAGTTGGGAGGCTGGCATGGCAAGTATGATACCCCCACTGGAGTACGTCTGATTGAAGGCATGATAGAACGTGACGTGAATCATCCGTCTATTATTTGGTGGAGTAATGGTAATGAAAAAGGATGGAATACCGAACTGGATGGAGAGTTTCATAAATACGATCCGCAGAAACGTCCGGTTATTCACCCGCAAGGCAACTTCTCCGGTTTTGAAACCATGCATTACCGCTCTTACGGAGAAAGCCAGAACTACATGCGCTTACCGGAAATCTTTATGCCTACGGAATTCTTGCATGGTTTATACGATGGCGGCCATGGTGCCGGATTATATGATTATTGGGAAATGATGCGCAAGCATCCCCGTTGTATCGGTGGATTCCTTTGGGTATTGGCAGACGAAGGTGTGAAGCGTGTGGATATGGACGGATTCATTGATAACCAAGGAAACTTTGGAGCAGACGGTATTGTAGGACCACATCACGAAAAGGAAGGTAACTACTACACTATCAAGCAGTTATGGAGTCCGGTGCAAATCATGAATACTTCTATCAACAAGCAATTTGATGGCAAATTCTCCGTAGAAAACCGTTACGATTATCTGAATCTGAATACTTGCCGTTTCCTTTGGAAGCAAGTAAAATTCCCGCTGGCAACAGATGCTTCCAATGCTGCTATTCAAGTGTTGAAAGAGGGTGAAGTGCAAGGCAGTGACGTGGTTGCTCACTCGGCAGGCATTTTGGATATAAAAACAAATATCCTCCCCAATGCAGACGCCCTCTTCCTGACAGCAATCGATCCATACGGCCATGAACTTTGGCGCTGGACTTTCCCGGTCAACCAACTGAATCAGCAGACAGAACAGCTTTCTCCCTTGTCCAGTCGTCCTGCTTATACAGAGACAGAAAATGAGCTTACTGTGAAAGCGAATAAGCGTACATTCATCTTCTCAAAGAAAGACGGACAACTGAAAGGGGTATCTGTAGATAACCGTAAGATTAGTTTCGCCAATGGCCCCCGTTTCATTGGAGCCCGTCGTGCAGACCGCTCATTGGATCAGTTCTATAACCATGATGATGAGAAAGCAAAAGAAAAAGACCGTACATATAGCGAATTCCCTGATGCTGCCGTATTTACGAAACTGGACGTAAAACAAGATGGAGGTGATCTGATTGTTACCGCCAATTATAAACTGGGTAATTTGGATAAAGCTCAATGGACAATCAACCCGAGTGGGGATTTGGCTTTGGATTACACCTACAATTTCTCCGGTGTTGTAGATTTGATGGGTATTCGTTTCGACTATCCTGAAGATCAGGTAATCAGCAAACGCTGGCTGGGTGCCGGACCTTACCGTGTATGGCAAAACCGTATTCACGGAACGCAATACGATGTATGGGAAAACGACTATAACGATCCTATTCCGGGTGAGACCTTCACATATCCCGAATTCAAAGGATACTTTGGTGATGTTTCCTGGATGAATATCCAAACGAAAGAAGGCACTATCAGTCTGACAAACGAAACTCCCGACGCATATATCGGAGTATATCAGCCTCGTGATGGCCGCGACCGTTTGCTTTATACTCTCCCCGAAAGCGGAATCTCTGTCCTGAACGTGATTCCTCCGGTACGTAATAAAGTAAACTCCACCGATTTGTGTGGTCCCTCTTCACAACCGAAATGGGTAAATGGTCCACAAACCGGACGAGTCATTTTCCGGTTTATGTAAATGAATCATATAAAGGTATCCACATTGCGTTGGGTACCTTTTTTATTTAATCTTCTGAAGTTCGAGAATGGCATTCAGTGCTTGTTCCGCCTTCTCTTTAGGCACAAAAATATGGTCGTGGTAATATGCTGCTATTACATTTGCGCTAATGTTTTTCTCTGTAAGTTTAGCCGAGAAAGCAGCTGTCAAGCCCACTGCATCTAAACTGGAATGTATATTGAGAGTAATAAGCCTGTAAACAGACTGGCAATCTATATCTTTGCCTATGGCATCTTTCAGGTCAAGAATGAAGGTCATACCTTCTTTCTCCTGAAAAAAACCGACCGGGTTTAATTCACGCATTTTATCCCAATCAAATGTCGGGAAAGAGCAAAAAACAAAGTCACGTTTATCCAATACAGGTTCCATATTGGATAATAATATATCTAAATCTTTAATACCTGACATGAGTTCAAATAGTGATGATTGCGCAAATATAACAAATATAAACAGTTACAAAACTCTTTCCCATGAAATTAATTTTCTATATTTGGAGGCAAGAATCTTATTTATTTAAGTTTATGAACTTTCTAATATTCAGGTACAATGAAACACGATAATTCTTTTCTGTTAATAATATTTTTGTTATTAGCCGGATGCGGGCAAAAAGACCGGGCAAAATCTCAATTCGAATCATCTGTACAGACAGAAGAAAGTTATCCGTTAGCAAAAGAATATATTAAAGAAGCTGTTATCACAGGAAAAGTGTTGAACCGGGACTTTTATCCTCAAGAAAGGGAATTAACTCTCATCATTCCATTTTTTTGGAAAATGGAAAATCAATATCGTACCCCCATACAAGAAGATGGCTCATTTTCATTCCGCTTTCCGGTTTATGCAAAATTAAGAGAAGTTTCCATTCGCAATTATGCAGAACATTTGTATATCCACCCGGGAGATAGCATACATGTGGAAATAGACTTCAAAGATCTTTTTCATCCCAAAGTAACAGGTGATGCAGAAAAACTGAATCAAGAAATACTGGCATTTACAGAAAGCGCCTACTATTACATACAGAATTATAGTATAAACCCGAATTTGAATATTAAGGATTTTGAGGCTGAATTAAAGAAGGAATATGACTTTCGTTTGGAGCGAAGAAACGAGTATCTGACGAAGTATAAGCCAATGGAAGATGTTACGTTATTTACTGAAGAGTTACTGAAACAGGATTATTATTACGCTTTGTTATCCTATGGTAACCAATGCCAGTTTAAAACGAGAAAAGAAATGGATCGGTATCATAAACTTCTGCCTGCAATCAATAAACTTTATAATAAAGGGATTCTTTCGGCACGTTTATATGATATTGCCGATGAAGTAGAACGCTATATAGCTTATGGGATAACTTACAAAGATAAAAAAAATCCATCTGTAGAAGAGATTATGTCGGCAGTAGGAGAGAATGAACTGAACCAGTATATATATACCAAAATGGCAGTTGGCTCTTTGAATGCAAATGATACACTTGCTTTAACAACGAGGCATACACAGTTTGATTCGATTGTAAAAATGCCGCATTTGCGTGCACAAGTGATGCAGATATATAATCAGACTAAATCTTACCTGGAAAATCCGCAACCAGTTTCCAACAATTTATTATATGGTGAGTTTCACGAAAACTCAAAGCTAAAAACATCTATGCCTTACATGGAACCCATCTATAATATACTTGAGAAGAATCACGGAAAAGTAATCTATTTCGATTTTTGGGCTAGGTGGTGTCCACCATGCCTGGCAGAAATGGAACCTTTGAAACAATTGCGGAGTAAGTATTCCACCAAAGACCTGGTCATATATTCCATATGTGTAAGTGAACCCAAGGAAGAATGGGAAGAGTGCCTGAATGAGTATTCATTGAAAAACCGGGGAATTGAATGTATTTATGCATCTGATTATTTTGGAAAAGATAACTTACAGAAAATTCGCAAACAATGGAAAATAGATAGAATGCCCTATTATCTGTTGATTAATAGAAAAGGGCAAATTGTAGATTTCGGAACTACGGCACGTCCCAGCAATCCGCAATTAGTATCTCGAATTGAAGATGCCCTTAAATAACTTTATCATTAATAGGATCGTATGTCATTTCTTTATTCTTCTTTTCTATACGAAAGCTTTTTATTTTTGATGAAAGTGATTTTTCTAGGGTTTGTTTTGCTTTACGATACGTACCGTCATTGGATGGATGTCGTGAACTAACAATAGCTCCTATAACTTTTTTATCTTTTAGATATCCTTGATTGTAGAATAAGTTCACTGTATTGCCGATTTGTGTTATAGCGTGTGCAATATCCGTTCCTTTTAGTTCTACAAAAATATAAACACAATTAAGGGGTGATGTGTATACAAATAAGTAATCACACTTTCTATGCTCTGATGAACTATCAAAATAACCATCAATTTTTATTTTATCAACTTCGGAAATATCTTTAGATGCAATAGTGAACTTACTTTTATTTTCACAAATCGTAAAACGAGAAGTGCATTTACACTTTGAATTAACATATTTATGATCAAAAGAATCTGTATTCTTGAATACGAATCTTCTATTAAAACATTTACAACTCATTTCTTTCAATATTGCATAGTTCGTCAAAAATATATCCTAATTTGTCAGAAGCCGTATCTATGTATTCAGCTCCCAAAGATTTTATGTCAGTATCTCTTATATCTTTAACAGTTCCATCTGAATGAAAAAAGTAGGATGATACATCATCAAAATCAATTAGCGCCATTGATGGAATGAGTTCTTTAATTTTAGATAGCACCAACTTCTTTTTATTGCTTTTCTTTAATATTTCTTGTGCTAAAATTAAATTATCTACTACTGATAACACATATGGACTATGTGTCGTAATTACAATACTTCCATTTGATTTTCTCATCTTTCTCATGATCCAATCAATAAGGAAGTGTTGAGTAGAAGGAAATAAATTTAATTCAGGTTCTTCTATTACTAATATCTGTTTTTTCTTGCTTTCAACATATTGGTTAAATACAATCCACAACGGAATAATTGATTGAATTCCACTAGAAGTTTGAGATAGTTTTACTTCTTTGTTTTCATTCATTAGATATACTGTGTCACCATTGTTATTGAATGACACTTTAATGTCAAGAATGTTTATATCAATATTTTTATACTGAATTCTTGCTTTTTCGTATAAGCTACCAAAATCCTTTATGCAATCGGGAATACTAGCTCCTGCTTGAAGTAAAGAAAATATGCTATTAGAAAATGTTGAAATCAACAATCTTTCAGCTGGAATATATACTGGTATACATTCTTCATAAAGGAGTCCAACTAAGGCAGGTTTTATTAACTCTACCATTGCGCTGTCTTTTAAATCTAAGAGGTTTTTAAGACTTTTGATAAATTCTTTGTATGCAAAGTTATTTTCTTTTCGTTCTATAAATTTTAAAATAAAATCATATGACTTTGAAGTATTAGCCATTTCCATCAAATCAGCATCCTCGTAGTTACTGTGAAATTTATTTAAGCCTATTTCCCAATAGTATTTTTCATTGCTATAACGAATAATGGTTGTAGACGTAAATTCAAAATTAATATTATATTTATCCAATAACCTTAAGAAACTATTGAAATCTCCTTCTTTAATAGTCCAAAAAATCGAATTGTTAAATATTGCAAGAAGTTTTGCAATAGTACTTTTTCCACTAGAAGTATGTCCAATAAAGAAATTATATTTCTTTATTTCTATATTTGCGGATTTTATAGCCCCAAAATCTGTTACAATTAAATGTGCCATGCTCATTAAAAAATTAAAGTTATATCCCTCATATAAAAGAATAACTATTGGCAAATGTAGTCATTAATACTGGTATAATACCTAAAGTAGTTCTTTTTTATAGAAAAAAACAAGAAAAAGTTAGTAGATGTTCACTCATATTATAAATTTTCGCTAACTTCTTAATGTCTTCTTTGCCATTCACAATATGAGTACTGTCACCGATCCGGATGGATGGCCTGACTACTTCATCGGAAGAAGACTTCTCGAACAGCTTAGTAATAGGGATAAAAGACAAGGCTAATATCAACCTTGTCTTTTTTGTAGCTCCCTCATCAATTCATCTACAATATATGCATCGCTCATGAGATATAGATCTCCAAGTCGGTGGACAATGCGCTGGTAGCTTTCGCTATTATAAAATATATCAAGTGCCTGTAGACTGGAAATATGCAGACGGGTAGCAAGAAGTTCTACAATGCTGTAATATTTGCCTTGCATTACAATATCTGCATTGGGGATTTCTTTTGAGGGAGATGGGATAGGCAAAAGTATAGCATCCACAAAATGTAAGTGTTCGTCAATTACTTTTTGGTTCGTAATACAAATTTGATTGTTAGGCTCTTGATGAATCAAACGTGACAACGCTTCTTCACGAGTGTAATCACCACGCATATAAAGGTCAATAGTACGTATCACACGGTCATCTGCTATACCGCCTTCTATTATGTCATAATCCTGCCATATAGCATTCCCTTGTCGACATGCTACAACAAAATCCAGCCAATGTGCATCGTAAGTGGTAAAGTGCAAATAATGAAAAGAAGAGTTGCGGCAGGCATCTATATCCAATGAATAAATATTGAGCCACACACTATTTTCATGGCGAATATCAGCTGTGCGAAGAGCCCAACGAACTGCCTGTTCCTTTAAATCAGTAAGATAAAAGCCCACTCCGAAATCAAGATTCGGTCGGCATACGCCAGCTAATGGTTGTTCTACACGGTAAGTAGAACCATGATAAACAGTTAACATGACTTATCTCCTTTTTGCTGTGTCGAAACTTGAAAAGGACGATAATCTTCCGGTAACCATTGTGGATCACGATGATAGATATATTCTAATAAAGAATCTACTATGTAGGCTTTGCCTTGGGTATGCAAAGTATCATAAAAAGCATTTATATAGCCGTCTATAGCACCTAATTCTTTTAGTTTATTATATACATCCGCACTATAGCGTCCTAACCGTTCGGCTGTATTCTCTATACAATAGATAATAAACTCTAATTGTTTTTCTTTGAGGGTCATATTATTTTCTCCTTTCTTATCTTAATCCATTAGCGAAAAAGATTAATATTAGCAAAGATAGAAAAGTTCCTTCTTTCTTCCAATTAATTAGTATAGTATATCACGTTTCCTTATGGAATATTAAAGTCGCATTCCACATTTTTATTTTTCTGTCTAACAGATTTTATAGAGCCACAAAGGTTTATATGTAAAATACTGATTTTAATTCGATAACAATGAAAAGTTTTATATTATAGGAACTTATTCAACTCTTTTACCAACAAATGAACAGTAGTAGAAGATTCTTGTTGTGCCGGATTATTCCCATTAAATTGTCTCATGATAGTTTTAGCGTGATTAATGGCTTGTTCTTGTTTAGAAAACAAAGTATTAAACATTTTAGAACTTACACCCGATTTCTTTGTATAAGCAAATCCGAGCAAAGCGCTCAACATTTTTTCATATCTGGAACGATGCAACGCCCCTTGGTATAGATTAAAATGCAGTAAAAACCAAAATTCAAAAGCTTGGTTACTATAAGCCACTTCAAAACCATTTTGTTGCGCCAATAGGATTGCAGAGTTAAAATCATTTTCAGGAAAATCATCTTTATCAAAGACCACCCAATTCTGATTATATGTTCGTCCCTTTAGCTTTTCCTGCTCTTTTATATGGATAGCCTTGTGTACTAATGCCAATGTTCCCATACCTTGACCAAGTGCCTTCACATTGGCAGAAGTCAAACGAAAAGCGTTGAAATAATCAGGTTCGGTATTAACTCCTTCGCAAATAATCAGAAATGTTTGTTTCACCTCACGTACACTACTGATACGGGTTATCTTTCTTTCGATACGCGGATTTATATTTTTCCTTTTTGTAGCCGTCATGGTTTAATTTTCTTGGGTATTAAACAAGCGGGTTAAATCTCCAACAATTGGAATTGCTCCATACTTTCCTGATAAATAATCTTTTTCAAACGAAGCATCATTACGTACTTTATACTCTGCCAATGAATAAAGTTCGGTTGCACCATAGCGGTCTTTTTGTGTAAACCAAACCTGATCCCGCCGGAATATATTAGCACTCAACAAATTTGTATCATGAGTAGTGAAAATTAATTGAGCATTTTGGGGATTTGTTTCTTTTGAATTAAACAAGGCAATAATTCTACATGTAAGAAGAGGATGCATTTTAGAGTCAAATTCATCTATTATAAGACGCTTTCCATTATCCAAAGCATCAATGATAGGGTATGCCAGAGAAAAATACTTTATTGTACCTTCCGATTCATTTTTCCTGAATGGGAAAGTAATAGTTTTGACTTCATGACCTTCCTCGTCATATTGCGTATGTGTACTCACAATAGCATTATCAATTTTTTCAATATTTTCAATACCTAAATCAGCATAACGGGAAAACTCTACAATTCTCTGTTTCATTTTGATATCATCCAGTTGGATAGTTACTGTATTCCATATTTTTTCATCGTTAGAACCTGAAATAATAGTGGTATCATTCAACCATTTCATTATCTCTACTGCTGTCGGATCATTGAATTGTGCCGCAACAGAAAGCAATAATGCATTTGCCCTTACCATTCGTTTACCTGCAAGTTCTTTACCAACGACAAACTTAGTATGAATATCAAAATTATCTTTTTCCCGATAGAATAATTCAATTTCCTTAGCTCTCTTTTTATTGGCTTTTTGATAAAGCCATTCCGAATGTACCAATGAATTATCAGCTTCAAATCCATAACGATATTGGTTATCTTCATCACAGAATATTGCTTCAAAATAACTTGGTTCGTTCGCAGTAAGTGAGTTTAACCGGAAACTTTCTATATTAACACGTTCGCCTGCTTGAATATCCTTCGATGAATTTATCACATACCACTTAAAGAACTCCAGTGCCTTTATAAAATTAGATTTACCTGATGCATTAGCACCATAGACTACCGCGCTCTTCATTAATGATAATCCGGAAGTCCCTACATTAAAGATTATATCTTCAGCCGGAACCTGTATTTCTTTCAAAGCTGATGCTACTAATGACAATGTAGACTGTTCTTTGAAAGATAGAAAATTTCCTATTGTGAATTGAATAATCATATCTTAATTGCTTTATTCGAGATTTTATCACAAATATACTGTTTATTTTATGATATAAGGATATGTATTAGGCAAATTATATTATTTTATGTCTAATAACATACATTCCCGCTTTTAAAGAAAAAAATATCCCATCCTATATCAGCACGATAGTAAGAGGTGCAATTAGCATAGTATATCACGTTTCCTTATAGAATATTAAATCAAAATCAATATACTTTCATTATAGCTTTATAGCTTTTTCTTCTTTCACCAACTTCCTCCATCTTTGAAATGCCCTCATCAGAGTTTCTTCCTGTACCAGTCCTACCATTTCGTAGTGCTCTACGAATTGTTCTATTGACTTTTTAAACATCACTCCTTTATTAAACTTATTATCCAATAGAAAGGAATATAATTCCGCTTTCATCTCCGTTTCTATTTCCTTTTCTATAATCAATGCACTATCGTTTCCGATATAGTTATAGACTTCCGGATTCTTCCCATTACGCGGTTTGGGCAGTACAAAGCAAATATTTCCAATTTCTTTCCATGAAGTATTTTGCGGATGAGGGACAGATAGTTGATGAAGGAAGTGATAAACTGGAGTAATGTGGGAGAGATGGATAGGGATAAGTCGTTTGGCAGAAGAAGGAGAGGAGGAATGAGACTGGTTCTCTGGATCGGGTTCTAAACTTTGTCGATATCGGACATACATATATCCAGCCAAATATGGCTTGATATTAATTGTAACTGTAACCATGGGATTTTTTTTAAAGTTTGTAATAAAAAAGTATGTATATACAGCCCCTTGGACTGTGAATTCCGTTTGGTTTATTGAGAATATTCCCATGGTTATCGGGACGGAATTCTTCTTTTTATAATAAATTGATATACAGTGTATTATAGATACTGTTTTTTGGTTTAAAACCAAGGAGCCGTTCCTTTTAAAGGAACGACCTGTTTCTCACCGAGGAACGCCTTGTTCCTTTTAAAGAAACGGATGGTCCCTTAAAATCCGGGAACAAAACTAGCTGTAATATTCTGATCTTTCAAAACGCATAGTTGAAGTACTACAAGTAATATGTAAATATAAATAATCATTCTTATACATCGTTTGTTTTGCGCGTGTATAAACGTTCAGTATGTCACAAAAGATAATTGAATAAGTTGGATAATAATTTAACAATGTTTATCCGATAAGTCCTTTTTATAGTTATCTAACCCTCATTTAAGTGATTTATAGAACTATTTTGAACGAAACTTCGGAATCCATGTGCAATTTCAGAACGTTTTACTTTAATATATATTTATTTTGTAATTTCGCACCCGATAATCATTTATTAACGCAAGCAAAAGCAAAATATTCAATATACGCATCTGATGAAAATACAATATATAGCAATTCTACTTTTGATATGTTGGGGAAGCATTTTAAAATGTTCGGCCCAAAAGGTAGCAGTAAAAACAAACCTGTTCTACGGTGCATATTCAGGTACTCCTAACTTGGGAGTAGAGTGGGGACTTTCTCCACGCACTACAATAGAACTTGGCGCTGGACTTAACTGGTTTACACCCAATAAAGCATCTTCAAATAAAAAACTGGTGCACTGGCTCGGTACAATGGAATATCGTTATTGGACATGTGAAAGATTTAGCGGACATTTTGGGGGAATACACATAATAGGAACACAATATAACATAGCCGGTCATCATTTGCCACTTTTATTCGGGGATAATTCCAGCCATTACCGATATGAAGGATGGGGAGCAGGAGGAGGCATCTCGTATGGTTATCACTTCCTTCTTAGTAATCGTTGGAGCCTTGAAGCAAATATAGGTGCAGGATATGTGCGGCTACATTATGACAAGTTCCGGTGTAAGACTTGTGGTGAAAAGGTCGGAACAGAAAACCGCAATTATTTTGGACCAACTAAAGCTGCAATCTCACTTATATTTCTTATAAAATAATACAACCATGACAAAATTAAGATCATTCCTATACCTGTTAATCATATTCCTGACCATTTCTTCTTTATCATACGGAGAAGAAAATCCCAAGAAATGGTATACAGGAATTATACAGCCAACAGCTCTTGAACTACAGCAAGCGGGAGATTCATTACATATTCAAATACTTTACAACTTTGATAATATACAAGTCAGCTCCAATCATTCTATAGAACTGATACCAGTATTGATTGCTGCAAACCATCAGATGGAATTGCCGGAAATATCCATTAAAGGTCGTAAGAACTATCAGAATCTGAAACGTAAACTTGCTTTGATGAATACGCAGGAACATGCTTTTTACCAGTCAGAAGCTCCATACTCCATATTAAAAGGGTATGGAATGACTGGAAAAGAACAGATTCGGTACTCGTTGACAATTCCATTCGAGCCATGGATGAAGGATGCATATTTGAATGTAAGGAAAGAAGTGATGGGCTGTTGCAGGCCAGGCAGGTTACTATCAGCTATTCCTCTTTTTAGTGCTGTTACTTTGGAGAAACTTCCCGTCCTTTATCAAATCACTCCACATATTAGTTACGTACAGCCAAAAGTTGAACCAGTCAAAAGTCGTGAGATGTCATGTGAAGCATTTCTGGACTTTGTCGTATCAAAAACCGACATTAAACCGGACTATATGAATAATCCGATTGAACTAAAAAAGATATCCTCCATGCTTGCCGAAGTGAAAAATGATACAGCCATTACCATTCGTGGAATATCAGTCATTGGTTATGCTTCACCGGAGGGTTCTGTCCTTTTTAACAAACAGCTTTCCGAAGGACGTGCAAAGGCACTTGTTAATTACCTTCTCCCTCGTTTCCCTTTCTCTAAAGAATTATACAAGGTGGAATATGGTGGCGAAAACTGGGAAGGACTACGTAAAATGGTTGCAAGGTCTGACATGGCAGAAAAGGATGGAATTCTTCATATTATAGATCACATACCAGTTGAAATAAACTACCGAACGAATACCAGTCGCAAGAAATCGTTGATGTTATATAAACATGGCAATCCTTATCGGTTTATGTTGCGTGAGTATTACCCACATCTGCGTAAAGCAATCTGTAAAATAGAGTACGATGTTCAGAATTTTAATATAGAACAAGCAAAAGTGCTGATTCATAGTCGGCCACAAAATTTGAGTCTGAATGAAATTTATTTGGTTGCTCTAACTTACAAAAATGGTTCACCGGAGTTTATCGAATTATTTGAAACAGCCGTTAGCGTCTTTCCTGATGATAAGATTGCCAATCTGAATGCCGCTTCGGCTGCACTTTCACGTAAAGACACTCTTTTGGCAGAAAAATACTTAAAGAGAGCAGAGACTTCCACACCGGAATACGAAAATGCCGTGGGAGTATTACATCTGCTAAGAGGTGACTATGAACAAGCAAAGTTACATCTAAATAAGGCTGCTGAATCTGGATTGAAACAAGCAAATCTCAATCTGGAGGAATTAGCCAAAAAAGAAGAGAATATCGAATTGATGAGTAAACTAGATTATTGATTTTTTATATATTATAATTATCTTTTTATTTACAACATTTAAACATTTAACAATGATGAAAACAAGAAGTTTTCTATTATCTACATTGGCAGTTTTTATATTTGCCGGCTGTAGTAGTGAAGATGCCCGGGAAGGGAATATTCCGGGTGGTGAACTGGATGGCAAAGCGTATCTGTCGCTTTCGCTGCAAAGTCACACAGCTACTTCAAGAGCAGTGAATGTAGAAGAAAAACCGGGAAGTTCTGGGGAAAGTAAAGCAGGGGCCGTCAAAGTTTTATTATTTGACAAGGATGATGTGTGCCTTGATGTGGCTGATTTTGATGGTTTGACCGTTGGGAATAGCGGAGGAGAATCCGGTGGAACAGGGACCCCGGAAGCTGTAGCTAGCGATGCAAAATTAGTACCAGAGAAAACAAAAAAAGTATTTGTGGTTATCAATCCTTACACCGACGGGAGCAAAGGGTGGAGTTTAACTGCGGATGCTGTAAAAGGTAAACCTTGGTCTGCAATTAACACTGCTATTGAAGCAGTTATTGCCAACATCGCTACCAATGATAATTTCATGATGGCGAGTGCAGGCGAAGGAGCTGGCATAGAAGGAGCATTGATGGGAGTAACGGTGCATAAGCCGGATGGATATACCCAAGACAAAATAGATGCGGCAAAAAAAGAAGCAAAAGACCATCCTGCAGAAATCTCTGTGGATCGATTGAGTGCAAAAGTAGAACTTGCGGTTAAGGATCCTTTTTCTACAAAACCTGACGGTGCCAAATTTACTTTTGGCGGTTGGGAATTAAGCGTTACCAATAAGAGTGTGAAACTGTATAGTGAACTTATCACTTACGATAATGCCACGACTGGAGCGGTTTATCGTCGGGATAAGAACTATTTAAAGAGCGAACAACCTGATATTAGTGATAATAGTACTATGGAAACTAATATGGATGCAGCTTTCAATTATCTAAAAAATATAGACAGTGATACTGACCCTATACCTGAAATTAAACGAGATAAAGGAACGAGCTGCTACTGTCTTGAAAACACCATGGACGCTAATGCACAGCAATTAGGATTCACTACCAAGGTGGTAGTAAAGGCTACGTACACTCCTAATGGTTTGACCCCAAATAGTAGTTATTTCTCTTGGAAAGGAAACTATTATACATTAGACCAGCTTAAAGAAGAATACACAAAAACTGGTAGTGGCGGACTAAAAACAGACTTGCCTATATTCTTAAAGAAAGCAAAGCTCGTGGCTGGAGATGCCGATCAAAGCACTATAGACAATTTTATTACAAACCTTCAAGCGAGCGGACTTACTGCGAAAACCGGTATCATCGGACGTTTTTGTGCCGTCCGTTATTATCATGAATCTGTTTGCTATTACGATGTTCTGATCCGTCACGATCAGAGTGTAACCGAAAAGATGGCTTTAGGCCGATACGGAGTAGTGCGCAACAACTGGTACCACCTTGACCTTCAGAGCGTGAGCGGTCCCGGAACACCATGGATTCCCGATCCGTCTGACCCTGATCCCACTAATCCTACACCTCCGGGAACTGATGATGACGAATCAGATGCTTACCTTTCTGTAAAAATTACTATCAATCCATGGACTTACTGGACACAAGGTGTTGATTTGCATTGATAAATGGGAATTAAAAGACACATAAAGAAATACAAAATAATCCTTGCCGCTTTTATAGTGGCAGGGATTACCGGTTGCGATGTCTTTCATGACGACCTCGATCAATGTGACCTCTTTCTAAAATTCCGATATGACTATAATATGGCAAATAAAGACTGGTTCGCCGAACAGGTAGAAGAAGTAAAGGTTTTCGTGTTCGATACACAAGGAAAATATATACAGGCATTTACCGAAAATGGTCATTCGTTAAAAAGCCCGGACTATCGTATGCTGATACCCTATCGCTTGAAAGGCTGTACAGTCGTTGTATGGGCTGGAAAAACGGATAAATTCTATCTACTTCCGGCAATGACCGCAGGTGATCCGATAAATAAATTAACACTGAAATATGAGCCGGAAAACAACATAAGTAACAACCATCTCGATGCATTATGGCATAGCGGTCCTCTGCAAATGTTTTCTTCGGAAAATATCAGCAATACGGAAAACATCAGCTTGGTGCGCAATACTAATGATATAACGATAGGCATTACGCGAGGAAATAATCCGGTGGATGCTTCAAAATATGATATACAACTAATAACTGCAAACAATTTTTATGACTATAAAAATAATGTAGGTGAGAGTAGCAAAAATATAATTTACCATCCTTGTTCAGTTGAAGAGGAAGACAGTAAGACCGCCCTACAAACCCGCCTTCATACTCTTAGATTTATTAAGGATGCTGACATGACTTTTTCTATCACCGAAAAAGCATCAGGAAAAACAATAGACATCGGAGGAAAAACAACCATAAACCTTATTGACTACCTGTTGATGAGTAAACCGGAAATGATGGGCGAACAAGAATACCTCGACCGCAGATACGAATGGGATATCAACATTCGAATCGGAGATAAGGAAGAGAATGGCTACATTGCATTGAGTATAACCATCAATAATTGGACCTACTGGTTCCAACCCACAGATATGTAAGTCGTTTTTTTAACGGAATTATGGCACGATTAAGGATGAATATAACTATCAACATTAAACTTTCGGCAAATGTCCTGCTTTTGACAATGTTTGCCCTGTTTGCTTACTCTTGTACAAAAGAGAACGAAGCAACAGGCGCACGTATTTACGAAGGAGAAAAGATACCGATGAGTATTAAAATGGGGACGCGCAATACTACCGCCGACGAAGATGAAGTCATAAAATCCGTACGTGCAATTGTGTTTAATGACAAGAACGAACTGGTATACAACGACGTTTCTGACGCCTCCATAAATGTCGATGGCATATACACCGCTTCTATAAGGGCAGCACGGGGATATAACAACATTTACATCATCTGCAATGAAACACCGGAGCTTACCGAAGAGCTCGCTGCCATTACACTGGAAAATGAAATAGAAAAAGTGACATTCTCTGCCATAGGTATCGTTGCTCCTCCGCCCATGTATGGAAATGTGGCACGTGCCTATGTGGAATCCCGCAGTGACGGAAAAAACGCCACAGTAACAATTAATGATATTAAAATGACGGAACTGCCGGTTAAGGTAAACCGTATGGTATCCCGCATCAGCTTTACAGCAATTAAAAATATCGCTAATGAGGATGAGGATTTTAAAGTAACCAAACTGAATGTTAAAGTATGTCGTATGCCGGTCGCCACTCCTATAGGAGAAGGGCAGGCATATACGGAAGATATTTGGTCGGATGACCTTACTATCCCAGGGACAGGCGAACTCAATAATAATGGTACATATACAATAAATGGAGATAACTACACCATACAAGACGGGATAGATTTTATAACAACTCCCGCTACCTATATTCCCGAACATATATTGTCCGACCCTCAAAATGCATCACACGCAACCTATCTTAAAATCGACGCGCAATGCGTGCTTAAAAACGGAAGTGCGCAAGTATTGAACTGTATCTATCTGCTGAATATCGGTCAGAATCCCCCTAAGAACCATAATCTGACACGAAACAACCATTATCGGATATACGCCACCATTACCGGTATGGGTGCAATGGGGTTATATGCGGAAATAGTGGCAATGGAAGAACATGATATTACCATCAACTGGAAACCTATCGACGGGCTGGTCATTGTGAGTGACAAGGCGGCAGATTATGACGCGGTTGCCGATACATCCAGAAATGTGAATATATGGAATGATTTTAGTGTTTATTCGGGTATACTGAAAGCATATCATTCAGAGACGGGATATAAGGATGTCTTGTTCAAATACGGCAGCCTGATAGCCGTGCACAGTGACCCTGATACTGAAGATGGCACAAATTTCGTTCCACCTACCACTGCCGAAGCATTGAACGATGTACTTTGGTATCCCAGTTCATACGATCCCTTAACTATTACAGGATGGAGTAATGTCCCTTACCTGGCTGGCGGTGAAATCTCCGCAGACAACACCCCTGAACAAGTCAAACAGGGCTTGGGAGATCCATGCAAACTCGCCGGTCTTTCCGAAACCCAAATCAGGGATATGGGAATCGTAGACAACGGGCAGTGGCATATGGCTACACCTGAAGAATATAATCATATTATAGCGGCATCAAATAATGAAGTAAGTTCGTACGGATACCTTTCGTACCATTGGCTGTTATTCCCTCACAACCGATACAGGGATGAATCCGGTGCGTCACGTGGAGACGGTACTACCGGATGTTACTGGAGCAACAACGCCTCTTTCTTTGATTTTTCAGGTACTCCGACGGTGACTGCAAACCTTCGAGCCGATAAGGACAGACGAAACGGATATATGGTTCGTTGCGTCCGCAACGAAATACCGGAAAGCTATATGCGAGTAGGCATTATCATCAGCCCTGATTATCAGGGAACGGAAAGCGGTAAAACAGCTTATTTTGGTATTGATTCGAATATTCCTTACTGGACGGCTACACTTGTCACTTCAGGAACGGATGTGGGAACGGCAACTACCGATGATTTCTCGTTTGAATCCGGAAATGATGCCGTACATACGACACACGGCAGCAATACCCAAAATATCCCTATATATGTCAAACGCAAAGAAAGTACTTCATCCCGTTCGTTTAGGGTAAGGGTGGAAGGTATCGGATTGGACGGACAGACAAAGAGTACACTACTCACAATTTCACAAGCCGGGTATCAGTTACGTGCCAGTTCCGAATTAAGCACTTTGGGCGTTTTACCTCAAGAGGGAGGCACTTATAATCTAAATATCAAGCTTACTCCTACAGATGTCCCCATACCTGCGGGAAATTTGTATGTACAAGTTGTTTACAGTGGCGAACAAATAAGTGTCAGTGATAAAGTAGAGACTGCATCGAATACATATAGCTATCCTGTCTCAATAACAATCCCGGCAAACAAAAATCCGAGTCTTATCGGCATTACGGTTTATATCGTTTTAGAGAGAGAGACCGGAGTAGGTATTGCCATTAACAGTCTGTCTATTGATCAGAAAGGTACCAAATAAGAAAAAGGATGAAAAATATGATGATAAGCAGATATAATATGAGAATAAAAAACAATGATAAGACGTATTTTCGGGCAGTTTGCATTGTTTTGTTTTCACTGGCATTTACAGGGTGTACAAAAGACGGCCTGAATGAGTTCGGTCCGGGAAATGCTACAGGAAAAGTGGTTATGGTTAGTTTGAATGTCAGTCTTCCGCCTATCGAAGAACCAACATCGACAAGTGAATATACTACTGTTAAGCCATTCTTGAGAAATGAAAACAGCTCTGATTCATCCTTCACAGTCGTATTGGAGCGAGAACAACGTGCAGCAACTACCAGAGTTTCCGATGGCACGACAAAATTACACAATCTCTGGCTTTTCCAGTTTAATGAGGATGGTTCCATGAATGGTAATCCCCATAAGTTGAGTGATACGGCGACTGCTATAAATGATATGTTGACAATAGATGTCCCCCTTGTAGTAGCAGAGAATCAAACCTTATACCTGTTAGTCTTAGGCCCCAAACTTGACTATGACATGAGTGGAGTGAGAACTCTTGATGAACTCAAAAAATGGAGCTTTGATTATCTAATAAATGTAGAAGGGCATACCCAATCACTTATCACCGCAGATGATGAAGTGCCGCTTGCCGGAGAAGTGTCGGGTATCACTGTTATGGACATCGACGGAGGTGACCATGGTTTGGTAGAATATAACAAACCGGCCGGCTTTGTGGGAGGTATTGCAATAAAGAAGTTGATGGCACGCATTACGTTCCGTTATAAACTCGAAGTGGAAAATTACAAATTGCAGGGTCTTAAATTACTGAATGTCAACAGCAAAGTGCGGCTCACCAATCCCGAGAAGAATACCGGTACGGATACTTATGTCACGTTTGAGATAGATAAATTTGATACCCCCGATCCCAATGGTTTCTATTCGGCAACGTGGTATGTTGCGCAGAATTGTCAGGGGACGGTAGAAAGCATAGCAAGTGAAAACCAACGCTATTACAAAGTGGTCAATGGGGTATCATCGGGTAGTGCCCCCATATTGGGTATGCAGATAGAGGCATGGGCATATTCTACCTTGACATCGGCAACTGGCGAGTATGCAATTTACCAAATGTATATCGGAAATAATAATACAAATAACTTCGATGTGGAACCCAATCATTTTTATAATTTGCGTACCACCATTAATGCGGACATAAACTCGGCGAAAAACGACGAGCGAATCAGGGCATACTCTGTCAGCCAGTATGTGGAGTTTCACGCCAGTTATAACGCGGAAGTCATTGGAGGTAAATTCGATGCTACATACAACGCTTCTAGTGAGAAATACGATCTGGATGCAGCTTATGAGGTCCGACCGATAGTTGTCCAGACTCAAGGACGGATGGTGGAAGTGGGTGTATATACAGATAAAAGCTGTACCCAACATCCCACACAGAGTTGGCTTCGCCTGTCTTCTTCTTCCAATTACACAGATGCGTATAATAATGCTAAAGAACCTTTGGATACATATATCAAGGCTAGCACCATACTCCCTACTCAATTGAAGTTTTATCTATATAATGATGAATATATTAATGACGGAGAGGGGAACTTTCCTGATCCCGGTGCAGATGCTACGAAAGGAAAACGATCCTTATATATTAAAGTAACTACCACGACAAATGGAGATGCGGGAGAGGCATTGCAAACTTCACATATATTTCGTTTAGACCAGCGGGCGGCAATTTACCTTGGACGTTTAGGAGGAGAGAGAAACGGGGATGGAAGTTACAATATGGGGTTAGTATACACTAGAATGTCTTCACGAACTACATCCCGGTTATTGGCAGATGTGAATCCGGGAACTATAAGAACTGGCTATGCGAGAATCAAAACGGCAGAATTACTCTATGGAACAGACAATATGGATAATGGTAAAACGGCGACCCGGCATTTGGCGGAAAATACTTACAATCAAAATTGGGTTGACGCTTATGTCCCGATTCCACAGAAAGATGCGTCCGGACATGTGTTATTGTATCAATATCAATACCCTGCCAGTACTTTTAGCGCAAGAGCGTGTTATGACAGAAACAGAGATGAGAACGGGAATGGGATAATTGATGAGGAAGAGTTCAAATGGTATCTTCCCGCGTCAAACCAGTTGTTAGGGCTTTGCGCGGCTGCTCTACCGGGGCTTGGGGGTGGAACCTCGACAACAGAGTTTATAACACCATCCTATAATTATTGTTATTTCTTAACTGCTTCCGGTGGTAAGCTTACGACTCCAGAAAGAACCTCCGGTTCAGATAGATGTGTCAGGGATGTGCCTCCCCCTTCTGATACTCCATATTGACCATAAGAATTTAACAATATAAATTGAAAAAGAAGTATGAATATATTTAGATTAACAGTCATAAAATTTTGTATTGTGTTTTTTATTCCACTAAAAGTATATTCTCAATCGACAGAAATATATACAGATTTAAGAGGGAATAAATATGCGGCAATCAATGATAAAGGAATGGTGAAATACAAGGTGGAGGACCGGAGCAAAAATACCAACTTCCGCAGCTATATTCAGTTATATAAATACGATTCGAATGATAATCCCCAAGAGGAAAAAGATGAAAACGGTAATGATGTCTTTGTATACCGAACGACACGGCATACAGAGAGGCAAAAAGAAGGAGGATGTGACTGGAAGGTGTCCGGTTACTTTCTCGTTTCACCTGATATTGTAAATAGCGAAGGAATAGCAAAAGCACAAACGATGGATTGGGCTACGGCAAACGGATATCTTACTAGTGCCAACAGCAACGTTTATTCGACTCCCAGTTTTGCAGTTACCAGGGGATGTGCCGCATATCGCGGGAAAGATGGTCTGGATGAAACTGGAACTTGGCGGGTACCTACGCGTGGGGAATGTGCATTGATTTTGCTTTTTTATAAAAAAATGGAGGAGACTCAAGAAACAACCGGTTTTCAACCATTCGCTCTTTCCCCCAAAGATCTTACTTATTACTGGTCTGCAACGGAGAAAGGAGGAGATTCTAAAGATGCATGGTCAATGCGATTATATGCTGATGATAAAATGACAGGATACGGGCTAAATACAGGTTACTCCGATAAAGAAAAGAAGGAGTATTATCTCCGTTGCATCCGGGATATTCCATAGAATAGAAATATAAGTTTGCTCATTCATTTACAAAAGATACAAAATAACTGATCAATCAAATGAAAACGATAAAAGCCGAAATATTAATGATTGAAGGAGCGCCGTTTCCTGTCATCAAAGAAATATATGATCCTTCAAATGAAAGGCGTAATGGGAACATTACACCGGAAGCTCCCATTGTTATCACCGGTCACAATCTGGATATGCTGACATGGGAAAGTACCAATCTATACCTTGTCTCTTCCGTAAATGACAGAATGTTAATAGAATGTGGCGATATCCATAAATATTCGGACGATAAGATTTATATGACAGTTCCTGATATTAATGAAGGTGAATATTTCCTGGCACTGATGATTTTGATGAAAGATAAAGAAAGTTTTTTATACATCTTTCCCATATCTTTGGTGGTACAGTTTGCTCAATCGAAATGGCACGACTGACATCCGTATGATAAAAATAACGGCAAACAACATAATTGATAAATAGCAGTCCATGGAAAAGAACCAGCCATATAAGCAGGATAAAGTATTCGATAATATATTGGAAACAGAAGAGTTTAACGTCTATACTAAAATTGACGATTTACCTCTTGATGAAAATCCTATGTATCTTGAAGAAGGGATAAATGGGATATGCACGGGAGGAAGTGCGTTATTCAATGTTTTTGGTAATAAACGACGGATTGTTTCCAATGATCTGGTAGTCATTTTCCCTTTTCAGCTGGCTTCTGTCACGGAGATTAGCAGTGACTTTTCAATGACGTTTCTAAAAGTACCCAAAAGCCTGTTTATGGATACAATAAGCGGGATATGTATACCTACGCTTGATTTCTTTTTCTATATGCGGAAAAATTTCAGCACTCCGCTATACGATGAAGAGTGCCAACGTTTCATTCACTTTTGCAATATTTTGATTTTTCGTATCAACTTACCCCGCAACTTATTCAGACGGGAGTCTATCATGCAGTTATTACGTGTTTTCTACTGGGATATATATGTGGCTTATAAAAGAAATCCGAAAGCTGCCGAATTAGTAAAATACACCCGTAAGGAAAAACTTTTATTCGACTTTTTTTGTTTGGTGATCGAATTTCATACCGTAAGTCGGGATGTTGCGTTTTATGCGAAAAAGATGTGTGTGTCCGCCAAGCATCTTACAATGGTAATTACAGATATGAGCGGTCGTTCGGCAAAAGACTGGATTATAGATTACTCCCTTCTTGAAATAAAGGCTCTTTTACGGGATTCTGACCTTGAAATAAAAGAAGTGGCCTCACGCACGAACTTCCAGTCGAACTCTGTTATGACAAGATTCTTTCGTGAACATACCGGTATGACTCCGTCTGAATACAGGGAGAGAATTTACGTTAAAAATGAAATTGAGTTATAATTAGTTGAGTTATATATGAAATACCGCCTGTGAAGGTCGTCTATTGTTTGTTTTGTTTGTGTGGTGCACCTTCTTCCAAGAGTAGGAAAGGAGGTGCACCTTTTTTTATAGCTAAAAAAGAATAGATTAAAACGTGGAATAAATAGCTTAAAATGCTATATTTGCAAAATAGTCGCATTTTTAATATATTGGAGTATGATTTTAGAGTTTAAATTTAGAAATTTCAGATCAGCTAAGGATTGGCAGATATTAAGTTTTGAAGCCTCTGCAGATAAGGTTTCAGAAGAATATTACTGTACCACTATCAACGATACGAAAGTATTAAAACTCGGTATCCTCTATGGAGCTAATGCTTCAGGAAAGACTAACGTGTTGCTAGCACTTGACTTCATACGAAAAATAGCCATTTCTCCTAAGATAAACAAGATGCAGCCTATCGGGTTTACTCCGTTTCTCTTGGATGATACGACAAAGAAAGAATGTGGAGTATTTGAATTGACTTTTTTTGTAAACAATATGAAGCATCTCTATTATCTTGAAGTAGATAATAGTGCTGTCCTAAAAGAAACACTTAAATATTATCCTGGTAAGCAACCAGCCGAAATTTTCTCCCGAGAGACCATTAATGGAATCACTCATATCCGATTAGGAAGCAAAGTCAAACTCAATGTGGCCGAGCAGGAAAAGTTGCAGGTAAATACGCTTAGTAATATGAGTGTTGTTTCAGCTTATGCTACAGCTAACTTTATGTTTCCTGAATTAGAACGTGTCTATAACTATTTCTTGAAGCAGTGGTTGCCTATACTCTTGCCCCAAACGGATTTGAAAACATGGACAACAGGAGAAATGGAAGCAGAGAAGGAGAATAAATCCTTTTTATTAGATTTACTGCACCGTGCAGATTTTAATATATCCGGTTTTGATGTTCAACAAAATGAGAAAAATAAAAAAGATACGGATTTGATATTTGAACATACGATTGTAGCCAATGGAACATCTTCTGTTCATTACCTGCCTGATATACTTGAATCAGCAGGAACAATGCGCTATTATGGTTTGGGAACTATTCTGAATATATTGCTTGAAAGAAATGCTATCATACCTGTTGATGAACTTGAGAATTCGCTGCATCCGGATTTATTTGCCCATTTCATCAACTTATTTTTGGTTAATTCGACTTATTCGCAGCTGATTTTCAGTACGCATAATCTCCAATCATTAGACACCGAGGATTTACGTAAAGATGTAGTCTGGTTTACAGAAAAAAAGGATGATGGTTCAACAGACCTGTTTTCACTTGATGACTTCAATATCCGCAATGGCGTTTCGTTTCTCAATGCATATAATGCAGGGAAATTTGGCGCCAAACCAACGCTGGGCGGTATTTTTATTTCTAGAAGTTACCAAAAGAGTGTATTCTATTGGAAATGAGCGTGTATTAGTTGCTCATTATGGTAATAGGTTACGAATTAGTAAGTTATCTACTGCATTATTCTTCTGCGCGTTGCGTAACCTTCAAAGAACTCTTCGTATGCAAAGGTAGCGATTTTAATTGGGACTTTTGAAGTATTCCACCTGTTTTTTATTCATATTTTCCGTAAAAGCTGATTTATCCGTCGGCACACCATCGCCCAAAAGAATTTTGAACGAACGTGTGCCTACTACCGCATAAGTTGAGAAAAGGGTTTTGCCTCACGCCTAAACGACTGTTTAGACTGATGAAGCAAGGCCCATTTCTTTTGTACTTATGCCTAAGAGGTGCTTTTACGGGGTTCTGACGATTTTTCTTTTTCGATGTTCCTTTAAGCCGTAAGCGGAAAGCCGTGTCTGACCACCCGATCCATGAATGGAACAGGCCGTCACTCACGGCAGGCAAACCGGGAAGTATGGTTTTATCCATCCGACCAAACACGTTTGGCCAGACAGACAAAACCATACTTCCTTGTAGGTGGTTTGCCCGGTTTCACGCTACCGGCTATGCTCTTTCTTTTTGTAGGAGATTTCTCTTTTCACGGATTTTCTTTTCGAGATTTTCCAGTCTAATCTGCCTCTACTTCCGTTTACCTCCATTTCCGCGCCTTTCAGTGAGCCGCATCAGGCTGTCATTTCCGTTCTGGGCGCAAAGGTAATTACGGGATTGGACGGGAATGCAAGGTCAAGCCTCCTGTTTTCTGGAAAAATCTCCAGCCCTGCGGGTAGTATTTTTCCGAAAAACCTTGCAATCCCTAATCCCTACCTTGTTAAGCACCCGAAACGAAAACGACCGATGCGACAGAAAGACGCATTAAAAAAAATGTCGGATAAACGAGAGGCAGATAAGAAAGTTTGAAACTCAACTCCCTCAGCTCTTGAATCCGCATTAAAAAATAAAAAATCAAAAACAAAACGGATATGAGAACAACAATAGCAACAAAATTCGTGGCTTGGGAAGTGCCGACACTGGAAGCACTGAAAGGCAGTAAGGTTTACATTCTTCGTGAGAAACTGAACAACGGAGGACAGATGAACCGAGAGGAAAAGGATTGGCTCACCGAAAAAGTGAACAGCAACACCTATTTCAAAAGTGCAGTTCCCTTACAAGGCTGGAGGTTTGACTTCTCCGACATTCTCCGAACTTACATCGTAAAGCAGTACGGACATTGGACGGAATATAAGGCAACCGACAAGACCGCACTCCGCAGTTTCCTTTACGGCAGGATTGACAACATCGTGGAACTTGACAAATGAACGTATATAACAGCAACGGCAGACATCAGACAGACAGCGCAGTACATGGGTATTGCTATATGCACCCTAATCATGCGCACCGCCTTTGGGGTGTTCGGCATCCTTTGGAGCATCGTCAAAGAGATAGTAAACGGAGTGTTCCGAGTGGCGATAGGCATAATCGTGGCTATCCTTTCCACAATCGCCTTCTTCGGCTTCATTCTTTGGTTATTCACCCTTTAACCCTTACCGACATGGCAAAGAGAAGCAGCAGGACAGCAGCGCAGCAATGCAGATACTACGAGGTGGACAACATCTTCGAGTATATGGTGGAAACGTACATCAACGGCAACATATCCGTATTCCGTGAACTCTACCACGAACTGAACAAGGACGCACGGAAAGACTTTATGGATTTCCTGTTGAGCGAGGTAGAGCCTACCTATTGGAGAGAGATACTGAAACAGACAATCTAAAAACGAAAGCGATATGAAAGGAACAGACCATTTCAAGAGAACGATACAGATGTATTTGGAGCAACGTGCGGCGGAAGATGTGCTCTTTGCCAAGAACTACCGCAACCCAGCCAAGAACATAGACGATTGTGTTACCTACATTCTGAACTATGTGCAGAAGAGCGGTTGCAACGGCTTCACGGACGGGGAGATTTACGGACAAGCCGTACACTACTATGACGAGAACGAGATAGAGGTGGGCAAGCCTATCCAATGCCAGGTAGCCGTGAACCATGTGGTGGAACTCACCGCAGAGGAAAAGGCGGAAGCACGTCAGAAGGCTATACGGCAATACCAAGAGGAGGAAGTCCGCAGGTTGCAAAACCGCAACAAGCCGAGAACCGCCACCAAAGCGACCGCACAACCTATTCAAGAACCCTCATTATTTGATATGTTATGAAACCGAGGACACGCATACAGAAAGAGGTAGCCAAGTTAATCCGCAGACTGCCCGAACTGACCGAGAAACAGACGGCATACGCATTTGAGCATTGCTTCAAGCACTATGCCCACAGAACGAAAGGCGGCATCCTCACTTGTACCGAGTGCGGACACCGATGGAAAAGCGAACACCCGCTTGCGGAGAGCGTATGCGGTTGCACCTGCCCCCATTGCGGAAAAGAACTTGAAGTGCTTGACACCCGAAAGCGAGTGTTCAAGGATATGGAATACTTCTCCGTCATCACGACCTGCAAGCAGTTCCAAGTAATCCGTTTCTTCGCAGTACATCTTAAACGGAAGGTGTGCCAGCCTGCCAAGTATTACATCAGCGAGGTGGTCCAACGATGGATTGCACCCGACGGCAAGACGGAGACCGTGGCAAGGTTACGTTGTCAGAGCCTTTTCTACTGCGACCTATGGAACGAATGGAGCGATATGGAAATCCGTGGCAACAAGAAATTCGGGGCATACGACATAGACCCTATCTGCACTTATCCGACAACAAGGCTTATCCCCGAACTGAAGCGCAACGGCTTCAAGGGGGACTGCCACAACATCTTGCCCTATGACCTTTTCACGGCTATCCTTTCCGACAGCCGAGCCGAAACGCTTTTGAAGGCAGGACAATATCCCATGTTGCGCCACTACATCCGCAGTTCCTTTGACATGGGGCAGTATTGGAACTCCATCAAGATTTGCATCCGCAACGGCTACACCATTTCGGACGGCTCAATGTGGAAAGACACCATAGACCTTCTGCGACATTTCGGCAAGGACACCAACTGCCCGAAGTATGTTTGCCCCGCCGACCTTAAAGCGGAACACGACAAGTTGGTCGTAAGGCGCAACCGACAAAGGGAGCGTGAGAGAAGCGAGGAAGAACGGAGAAAGATGATAGAGAACGAGAAGAACTATCTGAAAGCCAAAGGAATGTTCTTCGGGCTTGTATTCTCCGACAACCTTATCCTTGTCAAAGTCATAGAGAGCGTGGAGGAAATGGAAACCGAGGGACGGCTGATGCACCATTGCGTGGGTGGCTATCACAATAAGGCAGACTCCCTTATCCTTTCCGCAACCATTGATGGCAAGCGCATAGAAACCGTGGAAGTGTCCTTGAAAACGCTGAAAGTGGTACAGAGCAGAGGGGTGTGCAACTCCAACACCGAGTACCACGACCGCATCATCCGACTTGTGGAGGATAATGCCGGACTGATACAACAACGGATGAACGTGGCATAACATCAACCTATAATACCTAACAATATGGAAGTAAGAATTGAAAGCATGGTAAGCGTATGGGACGACCAAATCCCGATGTTGCTCATCAACCTTGTGAACACAGCCGTGTTCGCAAGGAACGGGAGCGAGTTCAAGACCGCCATACGGCAGTTATCCGAAAACACGGACTTTGACAAGTTCTTCGCCTACGGCTATGGACGCAACCACTTTTGGCTGAAACAACGGCTTGCATCGGATGCAAGCAAACACATGGAGAACAGATTACTGATTGTTGAATTTTAACCCTACACGATTATGACAACAAGAATGACCATCAACGGAGTAAGCACCTGCATAGAGGCAGGAACGGAGAAGTATGAGAAATTCCAAACGGGTATCGGCAGACGCAAGCGGACGCTTGTGCAGTACGACTACCGCCACATGGACGGAGAATTGTTCGCTTGTGTGAAACCCACATTGGACGAGTGCAGAGCCGCACGGGACAAATGGTTGAATAACAAGCAAGGAAAGGAGGACAAGCGATGAATGAAGCAGGCTACCAAACGCTGATAGTCAAGTTCAGCGAACCTATTACAATTTTGGACGGCATATTTGACGATGCCGAAGCGTGGGGCGTTGATACCCTGAAAGGATGGATAGAAGACTACGAGAGCACACGTTTTACCGCCACTGACATCCATACGGCAGTCATAACGAGCGAGTACAACATGGAATGTGTGAAGGAGTGGCTGCAACGGCGGACACCCATTGCCGAAATAACGGAATATTGAATGTGTAGGCGGTGTCCGCACCGCCTACATACCATACCTAAAAGACAACGGACATGATAGCAAAGACAATTTTAGAGCAGATAGGCGGCAGACGCTTTGCCGTCATCACGGGAAGCAAGGACTTCATAGACATGGGCAACGGCTTACGCATGAGCCTTGCGAGGAACAAGACAAGCGCGAACCGCCTTGACATCATTTATGACGGAGGGGCAGACCTCTACAATATGCGTTTCTACCGCAAGACGTTCAGCAAAAAGACATTCGAGAGCAGGACAAAAGACATAGAAACGCATGAGGGGATATATTGCGATATGCTGGAGGACGTATTCACAATGGTAACGGGACTTTACACCCGATTTTAAGAGGTGGGCGGCGAAAAGCCGCCTACTTTCTTTCATGAGCATGATGGCGGGCAAAGAAAGTAGCAAAGAAACCGCTGTTTCAATCTGCGATAATGTATAAAAGAAACAGGGAGTATGCTTGCCTACTCCCTGAAGAATATTCTCTTTTTCAAAATAATGCTATGAAGCCTACAATCAAAGACAGTATGCTAATCACAAGCTACACCTTGTCATAGGGCGAAAAGGATTTTTTTGATTGAGTTTTCTTCTTTTTAGAAAACTCAATCTACAACTTAAATGAAATATCCAATTTCATGATCGCTATATTTTGAGTTTTAGACTGAATTTTTATCGTCCTCGTAGTCATTTTTGGACACTTACGATTAAACAAAAGGCGTGCCAATTTGAATATAGCACGCCTTTTGCAGTCGTTTTGTCAGTCATTTACGGTTCATACAGCAGCGCAAACTCCGCCTTTCTCCGTTTAAGCAGCATGGCGTGGCGTTTGCCCTTGTAGTTGCAGAAAGCGATATACTCGCGGTAAATGTTCCTGTCGCCCGCCTCTAACTTTCGTATCAGCGCACTTTTGTGTATCTTCTTGCTTCCTAAAAGCCGGTACGGACCGACATTGTAGGCAAGCGTGGCAAGGAGCAGACTATCTTTCCCGAATTTGCGGAACATTGCGCAGAACTTCCGAAGGTCTTTCCGCAGGAGCACGTCCGCCTCCCGCTTCGTCATGGTGCGTGCCGAATACCTTTCGCCAGGCAACAGCTTATGCCCGTATCCCACATATGGATGGTGTTTCTCCGAGTGCCAGCCCTCAAAGTATTTGGTACAGCGCACCGCCCTCTCGAATAGTGGCAGCCGATAGATAGCCGCCTGTCCGTCCGTTCCCTTATTGCGGCTGATCTGTGCGGACACAGAACAGACCACCATAAGCGAACAGAGGATAGCCATGAATACACGCATCATCGCATAATGGGTTTGAAATTCCCGATGGGAACAACCGATATAATCCCGTCGTCCTTCACGTTTCGGTTATTGAAGTCAAACTCCAGCTCATAGGAGTTGCCGAAGTTGTCCTCCACCACCACAATGAAGTTGTGAGCCTCGTTCCCCTTTGCCGTATAGTACAGTCGGAACTTCTCGTTTTCGAGCAGATAACGGTCATTGGGCAGGAAGGTGATGCCGTTGTCCATTTCCAGCGTACCGTCTCCCTCAAACTGGAAATACCAGATGGTGTAGAGCGTATTGGCGAAGTCGCCCGTCTTTTTCAGTTCACAGCGTATTTCCACCGTCTGCCCCTTCGTCACCTTGTTAGGCACGGGCATGGTTTCCACCGTAAACGGATAGGATTGCTGGATGTCCATGTCGTCATCACACGATACGACGGTGAGCGACAGGGCGGCGAACAGGCAGAGTGCCAACGCCTTGAAGATTGAGTTTTTCTTGTTTCTGTTGTTCAGTATGTTCATTGTCCTTTGATTTTTGAGTTATTGTTCAATTCTTTTTTCGTTGTCAGTTGCAGGTACTCGTTCAAGTCCTTGCAACCGTCATAGAGTGCGGAACGGTCATTGATACGTTCCTTGTAGTGTCTTTTCAGCGTTTCCAACGTGCGCCGTCCGGATTCGTCATGGTCAAGATAACAGTCGATACACCCGTAACCGTCCAGATCCCTCATTGCCTTTTCCACGTTGGCAACCGAGTTCAGCACAAGGCAGTCGCCCGTTTCCAATCCGAGCGTGGCAGCGGAGAGAAAGTCCATGAAACCCTCGAAGACGCTGCACACGTCAGTCGGAAAGCATTCCGCCTTGACTAGCGACACATCCTTCGGCGGTACGCATCCCTTGAAGAAGCGGCTGCGTATCTCATAACCGCCCGCCACGTTCGGAAAACCGACAGCAAAATACCGTTTGCCACGCACTCCGTAATTCAGTCGGCAGCAGTAGCTTGATGCGACAGCGTAAGGAATGCCCCGTTCCGCCAGATAGTCCGTCAGTGGGGATCGATGCAGTGGGACGGCTTCCACTCCCTCAAAGACAGGTTCGGAAGGTTTAGGCAGGACGGCGGGTTTTCTCACATCGGAAGCAGGCATAGGCATATTGGCGGTTTCCGCTATGAACTTCACTTGTTCCATGAAGTCCCCGCTTCCGATAAACTCCCCGGAAAGCGTGAAGATGTCGCCACCCTTGCCCAAACCGAAGTCATACCATAGTTGTTTTGCCACATTCACGCGGAAAGATGGAGTACGCTCATTGCGATAAGGGGCACAATACCACAGCTCGTTTCCGCTTCTTCGGACAGGTTCATATCCTAACCGTGCAAGAAAGTCTGCCAGGGGTATCTGCCTCATGGCTTCGATTTCCGTCCGTTCCATGCGGTGCGTCAGTTTATGATGAACTTGATACCCAAGCCCCACTGTGTATGAAACTTCTTCGTATCGCCTCCCCACAAACAACGTTCCCGGAGGTTGGCTAGCAGGGCGATACGGTCGGCCACATAAAACTCCATATCAAGCGTCACTGCACCACCATAGATGAAAGCGTCCCGGTCATGAAGCGTGGAGCCGTCATGCAGCACCTTCTCGCCCCAGTTCACCGACTCATATCCGGCAAGAGCCGAAGCACCTGCATAGACAAATACGATTTTGCGGGGGCTGGATAGCACCTTGAAGTAGTAACCACCCTCCGCCGTGAACTGCGCCACGGGTATCTTACCGTCCTTGTAGGGATTGTTCTTCAGCAGGTATTCGCCGCCGAACACCCATTTGTTCCCCTTTTTCGTGTAGGTGGAAAGAGCCGCCCCGAAGCTGTACCCGCCATTGTTGCCGCCGGGCTTGAAGCCGTCCGCCATGTTCGCCCTGACCTCGATGCCCTGCATCTTCGGCAGGCATCGCTGGGCGTGCGCCTGCCCTGCAAAGAGGGCAAGCGACGCGATGATGATTGCGATGTACTTTCTCATGGTCAGCGCACCTGAAGTTCATTGATGGTATTGGCACGTACCAAGTCCTCGTTCTCAATCACAAAAGACTGGTGGCGGCCGCCGTTCTTCTCGTTCAGTTCCACCACAAGACACTTGTCATCGGGAATGGTGAACTTCGCCATCGTGAATACCGTGCGCTCGCTCTTCTTCCCCGGCACGCAGGTGGCGTAGTTCTGCGCACGGAGCGGCAGGATGATCTGCTCCTGCACGGCGGTACGCTTCGCCACCTTCTTGTCCACTATTTTCCATGTGATGTAGTCCACATCGAAAGGCACATTGCTCTGGTTCTTGATTTCCGTGTGGAAATAGAGAAGCCCGTTGTGCGTGTAGATGCCTTTCAGCAGGTATTGGATGCCGAAACGCTTGCAGCCGATATGCTTCACCTCACGCTTGTTCTGCTTGTGGATGGACTTCATGATAAGACGTACCAGCATCGGACTTTCGCTGCCCAGTTCTTTCAGATAGATTTCCTGCGCGTTGTTCGGGCGGTTCACCTTCTCCCCGTCATGGATGAAGTCGCACATCTCCACATTGAGCAGCAACGGTTCGGCGGCATACTTCACGTTGAAGGTGTAGAAACTCCCGTCCTCCGTTATCACGGACATATTCGTTTCATTCGGGAAATTGCGCACGGTGGCCTTCACGCGGATAACATTCTCGGCACCGTCGGCTTTACCCGCAATCAGGTCGGGTGAGCCTAAATCCACGTAGCGCACCTCTGCCGGGAAGATGACATGGACAGTCTTGTCGTAGGTTACCTCCAGCCCGTGCGGGGGTATCATGCGGTCGAAAGTCAGCTTCTTTGTCAGCCCGTGATACAGGTCGCCGTCCGCTTCTTTCTGCGGATAGACTTCCTTTGTCAAGGTCGGTTGTTCCTCACTGCCGTTGTTTTCTCCAACGGTTACTTTCTCCTGCGCGTTGGCAGTTGCGATGCCCATAGCGAGGGCAAACATCATGATTTCTTTTCTCATTTTACTTTGGATTTTAGTGGTAATTGAAAATTTGATTGTGATCGATTTCTTTTGGTTGTTGATTGTCTTTATTGGTTCTCAATCTCTATCTTGGTAGAGCATGACCTTGTACCCGGCTTTTAGATGCACCTTGACCGTGCGCATCTTTTTGGCGATGTACTGGCTCGTACCCTGTATCAACCCCTTGCCCAAATCGGAGGCGAGTTGCGCCCCGGCATTGGTGGAAATATTGATACTGCTGCCCAACGAGCCGCCCATGTTGGCGGCAACCTCCCTGACTGCATTCATCTCCATCGAGTTCGGAATGAAGATGCCGGGCTGTCCGTCCGTGTCATACACCGCCAACTCCACCGGAATGATAGTGCCGTCATATTCCAACGACGTGATGCCGATGTCGAGCCGTTCATCCTGTATCTTTGCCGTGCCGACCACCACCGCGTTGCGGGGAATGATTCTGTCCGCCACTGCCATCGGCTCCAACAGGCGCAATCTGACCGCCTGCCCGTCCGTCACGCTCTGCGCTCCATAGACACACGCCGATATGGTGTTCTTGTCCGATACGGTCGTGCCGCCTATCGCCGTGTTGAAACTGCGGTTACACTCCTGCGAGAAAGATGCGACAAACTCGGCATTACTCATCGGCTGTCCGAGCGAGGACACCACCTGATGCGCCACCTGCCTGACAGGTGCAGCCCTGTTCTTCCCTGCTTTTCCCGCTTTCTGTACGGGAGAAGGCTCTGGTGACTGTACCGTTTCCGGCTTTCCGTTGTTCTGACCGCCCATATACTTCGCCGCCAGTTCGTAGGACTTCTCCATAAGAGCCACTTGGTCATCCATAGAGGACGACTTTCCTTTCTCACTTTCAAGTTCTAATTCCAATGAGGAAATACGTTCCAGCAGTTCGTCCATCTCCGCGTTGTCGTTCTTCGGCTGCTCATAGAAGTTGCCGAGCGTGGCATTGAGGTCACGGTAGGCGGCTGCGGAGGACTGTATGGTCTTCGGTACGGATTTCTCCGCTTCCTCAGTACCTCCGGGATTGGCAAGATCGAAGTCCCTGCCACCGTCCACCTCCGCCACCTCACGGTCGAACATATCGCCCAACTGCTGCATGGCACGGCTGCGGTTCTCCTTCCGTTCCTCCATCGCCCCCTGCTCGTAGGCTTTCACCTTGTCGCCGATAATCTGGCGGTTCGCCTTGTCCGCATCGGGCATCTCCATGTTGTAACCGCCCGTTCCCGGCTGTTGCTTCTTGTCGGAGGACGGTGCGAATATCAGCCACATCGCCCCGATGAACACCAGCACCATAGCGGGCAGCACTATCATCTTCTGACGTTTCAGCCGTTGGGCTTCGGTCAGCGGCTTGCGCTCCTTTTTCGGTTTTTCATTGCCGGGAGCCGCCTTGTTTTCGTTCTTTTGTTCATTCTTCGTCTGTTCCATATAAATGAGGTATTACGTTGTGATTGTTTTCCGGCTTAATGGACAGCTCCACCTGTCCGGCATGGTCTTTCACCAACTGCCTGCCGTCATTTCTGCCGATGTCATAGACGGCTTTGCCGAAGGTGTAGAGAGCAAGCATTGCGAAGGCGGCGAGCATCGTCAGCACGATGCGTTTGCGTGTTTTCGGGGGCAAGCCGTCCAGATAGCCCTTTAGCCTTGATACCAGCATTTTCTTTTTGTCATGGAGTTTCCAATAAGCACTCCAAAATGATTTCCTGATTTTCTTCATGTCCGTTATCTTTTGATGGTCTGTAAATTCTTGTTCTCGATGATGGTGAATCCCTCGATGGTGAAACCGTTGGGATTGTCGTCCGAGCGGGACGAGTTCAAGAGGCGGCACGTGGTCACGAGGCTGCGCTCGGTGACGTTGCTCTGCCGGATGATCTTCTGCGTGGCGTAGGTTGTCGCACGATACGGGTAGCCGTTGAAGTCGCACACCACGCTGTCCACCTTCAGCACTTGGTTGATGTTCCCGGCAATGATGCGGTTGTAATACCCTTTCTCGGCGAAGTCCGAATAGTAGTGGTACACGCTCTTGTCCGCCAGCAGCAACGCCCGTTTCACGTTATGCTCTATCGCGCTCTTTTCGGGCGAGAGCGTGAAGAACAGTTCGTGGAAGCGGCGCACGTGTTCCTTTGCCTCCGCCGGGCGGTTCTGCGACAAATCCTGCGAGAGCGCCAGCATCAGCGACTTGCCGTTGTCCAGCACGTAAATCTTCTCCCGCTGCTTCTCCGCGAAGCGGTAGGAACTCCACACGCTCCATACCGTTATCACGGCGCACAGCGAGAGGAAGACAATACCGAACAGACGTATCTGCCTGAACGATGATTCAATGTTTTTGAGTGATTTGAATTCCATTGTTGTTTATTCGTTTTTTATTGTCAAATATGTTGTCTTACGGATGTTCTGTCAAGGTAGCTACCTTGTGGCGGTCGAGGTAGCTACCTTCAGCCAGTCTTTGCAGCTACCTTGACAATCTCATCCGGATTGTTATTTCAGCAGCTTCCCGGCACGTCCCAGCACATTGCCTGCGGTGGCACCCGCCACGCTTCCGGCGAATCCACCCGCCTTGCCTGCTGTCTGGTTCACATTGCGCCCGTAGCTTCCCATGCCACCGGCCTGGATGATCCAACCCGCCACCGTCGGGATGGTGAAATAGCCGATGATGCCGATAATCATGAATACGATATAGACCCCGTCACTCGAATCCAGCGAGAAGTTCGGGTCTGCCTGCATACGCTCGATGTCGCTTTGCAGCATCAGCACTTGGATTTTCGCCAGTATGGTGCTGAACATGTCCGACACTGGCAGCCACAGATAGACCTGTATGTAGCGGCATATCCATTGCGTGAGCGTGCTTTGGAAACCGTCCCACACCGATATGGCGAAGGCTATCGGACCGAGTATCGCCAGCACCACGAGGAAGAAGGTGCGGATGGTGTCTATCACGAGGGCGGCGGCTTGGAACATCAGTTCCAGTATCTCGCGGAAGAAGTCGCGGATGCCCTTCTTCATGTTGTACATTCCGCGCTCGATATACATCCCCGCCATCGTCACCATATCACCCGGCGACCAGCCTAATTCGTCCAGCTGCTTGTCAAACTCCTCGTTTGACACAAGGTAGGCGGTTTCTGGATTGCGCATCATCGCCTCGTATTCGAGTTTGTCCTTTTGCTCCCGGTATCGGTTCATGTCCAGCGTTTCTGCCTCCAGCATCTTCGCCGTACCCTGCACGACAGGCGACATGATGCTGTTTATCGTACCCAATACCACCGTCGGGAAGAACATGATGCACAGGCCGATTGCGAACGGGCGTAGCATGGGGAACACGTCTATCGGTTCGGCTCTCGCCAGCGATTGCCATACCCGGTAGGCGACGTAGAACAGCGCGCCTAATCCGGCAATACCTTTCGCCACGCCCGCCATGTCCTCGCACAGCGGCATCATCTCCTCGTAGAGTGAGCGAAGTATCTGGTGAAGGTTGTCGAAATCCATAGGCTACCAGTATCTTTCGTTGGCATTCCCGTAAAGCCCCATGATGCGGTCAAGGTCGTTTTTCTTCTTCGCACGCAGGTAGCTCACACTGATGTTCTTGTTGGTGTAGTAGCTCACGAGGTTGCGGTAACGTTTCATCTTGGAGTAGCAGCGTTCCACCACGTCCATGCGCTCCTTGTCCGTCATGGAGAGCGTGGTGATGTTCACCACATTCTTCAGTTCCGTCAGCACATCGTTGGATTCCTCCAATAACTTGGTGTAACCGAAGGCGATGGCTCCCAGTTCCTCCACCGTGAAGTTGTCGTCACGCATCATCTTCTGGAAACTGGTCACATAGGTGTCGGTGATGTCACCCACCATCAGGATGGTTTGCTGCACCTTCCGGGCGTCTTTTACCAGATTGTTCACGGATTTCAGTGCGTCGTAATACTTCTTGCCCTGCTCGTAAATCTTCACAGTCTCTTGAAAATTTTTTATCATATTCTGGGCGGTCGTGGAAGTGTGTACCACGTTCTTGGAGGTGTTCACGATGCTCTGCGCGATGTTGGACGGGTCCACTACCGTCCACTGTGCGCTTGCCTTGCCCGCGACAAGCAGGCAGAGGCAGATAATCATTGTCATTCTTGTTCTCATCTTTCTTTGGATTTAGTGGTTGATATTATTGGTTATTGTTCGTTTACCGGATGTTCCGGCTGCGGTTTCACCCTGATATAGTCCCCGTTGGGCGAAAAGGTCAGGATGTCCGTCGCCTCGTTGTAGGACACGTCGATGCGGAAGCCGGTGTTCATGAACAGGTTGCCGTTCTCTTCTTTCAAAAGATAGGTTTCCGGCTTGAGCTTGCGGCTAAGTCCGCCACGCTTGAAAACCGTTACTTTGTAGGCTTCGCCCTCCTTGTAGATAAGTACGTCGGGCTTTCCCTCCACGCTTTCCCAATTCCCGCACAGCATCGTGCGCGTGTCTTCCGGTTCCGTACAGGCTTGCAGCATCATACTTGCAAGTCCTATCATGCAGCTGCCCATGAGCAGCAGTTGGTTCTTTGTTATCTTCATGTTCTTTTCTTTTTTTGTTGATGAATGATTCTGTCTTACATTGTTTCGTTACATCTGTTTATCGGTTATTCTTTGTTTCTCCTTCTTTCGGCAAGCTGACGGATGGCGGCTTCGATGTCGCCGTCCAGTTGCTCCGCCAGACGGTACACCTCCACCTTTTCTGTTTCCTCGGTGGTGTACGCCAGATACTCCTCCGCGCTCACCTCGGTGGCATAGACTGCCGACTGCGTGCCGCCCAAACCTATCCACACCTCCTTGTAGAGCCTTGACGGGTTGTTAGCCATGTTGATGGAGAGTATCTGCGACTTCTCCTTCTCCGTCAGTCCGAGCAACGCCTGTATCTGGTCAAACTTGTTCATGTACTTCCGCTGGTCGAGAAGAATCTTGCAGTCGGAGTTGTTGATGATGCTCTCCTTGACCACGGGCGAGGAAATGATGTCGTCCACCTCCTGCGTCACCACGATCGCCTCACCGAAATACTTTCGGACGGTCTTGTACATGTAGCGCAGATATTCAGCCATGTTGGCCGATGACAATGCCTTCCAAGCCTCTTCCACGATCAGTTGCTTACGTACGCCTTTCAGACGGCGCATCTTGTTGATGAAGGCTTCCATGATGATGATGGTCACGACCGGGAACAGTTCGCGGTTTTCCTTGATGCTGTCAATCTCGAATACGATGAACCGTTTGCCCAGTAGGTCAATGTTCTCTTCGGAGTTGAGCAGGAAGTCGTAGCGTCCGCCCCGGTAATACTGCCGCATGGTGGTGAGCATATTGTCGATGTTGAAGTCGGACTTCTCCACCTTGATGTCTCGTTGCGCCAGTTCCTTGCGATAATCATCGCGCATATACTCGTAGAAGGTGTTGAACGATGGAACGATGCTCCGGTCCGCCTTGATACGCTCGATGTAGGCACTTACCGCACTGCCCAGTTCGCCGCTTTCCGTCTTCGTCACCTTGTCATCCTCCGACTTCCAGAGTGTCAGCAACAGTGTCTTGATGCTGTCCTTTTTCTCCACGTCAAACACGTAGTCATCAGTGTAGAAGGGGTTGAACGAAATCGGCTTCTCTTCGGTATAGGTGAAATACACGCCGTCAGCCCCGTTTGTCTTGCGCCGTATCATCTCGCACAAGCCCTGATAGGAGTTTCCAGTGTCCACCAGTACCACGTGCGTGCCCTGTTCGTAGTATTGGCGCACAAGGTGGTTCATGAAGAACGACTTGCCGCTGCCCGAAGGACCCAATACGAACTTGTTACGGTTGGTGGTGATGCCCCGCTTCATCGGCAGGTCGCTGATGTCGAGGTGCAGCGGTTTTCCCGTGAGCCTGTCCACCATCTTGATGCCGAAGGGCGAGAGTGAACTTCGGTAGTTGGTTTCCTCCGTGAACAGGCATACAGCCTGCTCGATGAAGGTGTAAAAACTCTCTTCTGCCGGGAAGTCCGCCGCGTTGCCGGGCATCGCCGCCCAGTAGAGTGTCGGGCAGTCGATGGTGTTGTGGCGCGGTACGCACTCCATGCTTGCCAGCTGGCTGCCCACGTCGTTCTTAATGTGCTTCAGTTCCTCCATATCATCGCTCCACGCCATGACGTTGAAGTGTGCCCGTACCGATGTCAGCCCGTAGGAATGGGCTTCGTTCAGGTATTGGTCTATCCACTCGCGGTTGATGCTGTTGCTCCTTGAATAGCGGGAGAGCGACTGCATGTTCCTTGCGGACTTCTCGAACTTCTGAAGGTTCTCCTCGCTGTTGTCGATAATCACATACTGGTTGTAGATGTGGTTGCAGGAGAGCAGCAGCCCCACGGGTGAGGCGAAGGAGAGGCGGCAGTCCGAGCGGTCAGTGGATAGCCGTTCATACCGGGTGTCGGTCGCCACCTTGCCGGGCAGGTCTTCCGCATCGGAGAGGGTGTGCAGGCACAGGCGGTTGTCGCCGATGCGCATTTCCCTTGCCGAGAGGTTGATGTCCTGCAAGGTCGTGTCGCCTTCGGGCATGAGCGAGAAGTAACGTTCTATCAGTCCGGCTGTCTTCTCCGTGCCGACAATCTCGTCGGTGGAGAGACGGCGCAGCCTGACAAGTCCGCTGTCGTTCATGATGCGCTCGAACTGTTCGGCCGCCTCCATGAACTTCCCGGCGGTTTCCTTGTCCAGTTCCTTCGGGATGATATGCCCCCGGCACAGCGTGCTGAAGTTGCTCTGCATCCGGTTACGCTCCTTCGTCGTCTTGGTCAGATAGAGGTAGCAGGTGTGTTTCAGGTAGGGACGCTCGTTGAAGTGACGTTCAAAAGAACGGCTCAAAAAACTCATGTCGTCTTTTTGCAGCTCAGGCTGATAGCGTTCCTTGATGAACCAGTCCTGCTTATGCACGACAGAGAAGTCGGGCAGTACCTTGATTGCCTTGCACCAGCAGCCGTGTACCGCCTCGTACTCTGCGCTTGTCACGGTGTAAAGTTCCGGCAGCTCCACCTCGAAGGCCACCGTGATGTCGGCATCTTTGGAGATGATACAGCCATGCTCCACAGCCAATAGCGGGAACTTGTTTTCCAGTGTTGTCATTTTGGATGTATTCCTCATGTCGTTTCTTCCTTTCGTTGTCGTTTGAATAATCGGGTAATTCGCCGCCGGTTGATCAGGTATCGGGGATGGCTCCGTGCCGCTCCCAACTTCATCAGCCCGTGTTCGCCGTACCGGGCGTTCAGCGCGAAGGTCTGCCATACGAGGACGGAGGACGATACAACGCCGAAGCCGATACATATCCACTGGTCGATACCGACCATGTAGAGGATGACGAACAGGATGAAGAGTGCCAGCAGACCTCCGCAGAAGATGAAGAGGTACTGTGCCTTCAGACCCTTGAACTCTACCGGACGGCCGATCCCCTTGTTTACCGGGTATTCAGCCATACATTGCGTATTAAAGGAAGAATGAGCGCAGGATAGTGGCGGCGACAATCAGAAAGATACAGGCTCCGAACCATGAGGCGGCTGTCTTGCTTGTGTCGGGATCGCCGGACGAGAACTTGCCATACACTTTTACACCTCCGATAAGACCGACCACCGCGCCGATGGCGTAGATGAGTTTCGTGCCGGGGTCAAAATAACTGGTGACCATAGAGGTGGCTTCGTTGATGCCTGCCAGTCCGTTTCCCTGCGCGAAGACGGAGGCGGTTGCGGCGATGACGAGTGCCGTTGAGAGGATTGCTCTTTTGTTTTTCAAGATGTTCTTCTTCATAAACTGTTCTTGTTTTGTGCCGTCGAAAGGGTGGATAGTCCTTTGTCGGGCGGTTGATACTTGATTACTTTACTTTGGTTTAGTGGTTTGCCTGTTTGTTTCCACGGACTCGGGCGTGTCCGTTGCGGGTTGGCTGTACCTTGTACCGCCGTGCGCCTGTGGTGATGTCATTCTACTTTTTCATTTCCTTTCTTTTTTAGTCGTTATACATAGTCGCGGATGTCGAAGTCCTCGATGTTGTCAGGTACGGTAAACTCTTTCTTCGGCTTTTTGAGTCTGACCTCAATCAGTCCCTTGATGCGGATGCTCAGTTCCGTCGAGCCTGACATCAGTTTGTCGTACAGTTCCGTTCCTTCCATATCGGAGAAAACCTTTGCCGCTTTCTCACATTCTTTCTCTGTCGCTTCCGGGTTCTTGGCTGTCCTGACCGCATTGTCAATCTCGTCAAAACTGCTGCCCGAAGCCCGTGGCGAATCCGGTTCACCCTCTTCCGGTTCATCCTCCCCGTACTCCAGTTCCGAAGGCGGAATGCTTGTGAAGGTTTCATCAAGTTTGTCTTCCGGGACTTGTGCCGGGCGTGAGGCGGTTTCCGCGTTTCCGTCGTCAAAAGTAGCGTCTTCCTCCGACAGTTCAATGCCTTTTTCCAAAGTGGCAGTTTGTGGCACCGGTATGGCAGCGGTTGTCCGGGTTGAAGCCATTTTGAAACGGCTCTTGCCGATGATGTCCTGTACTTCTTCGGGCGGCGTTTCTGTTGTCGTTTCCTGCTTTGCCACCTTGCAGTCCAATGCCCGCCACAGTCCGGCAAGATTGCGGAAGAAGCGGACAATCTTAGTGTCCATGATGCGGTCATAGAGCAGCAGGAACAGGAACCAGAGGTTACAGCCGACCGATACGGTCAGGAGAATGATGGTCATGTTCATAGTTCTTTGGGGACAGCGTTCAACATTCGGTTCAGCTCGTTACGGTGTGTACACAGGAACTCGCGTACCACGTTCTCGGTGAAGTCGGCGATTGTAACTTCCCCGTCACCCAACCAGCGGACAAGCATGGCAATCTTGTCATGGGTTTCCTTGCTGATGTACACTTGTTTTCCCTCCCTTGCCTTGAAGCCTGATTTCTTCATGAAGGCTCGATAGTCATTCTTCTTTCTTTTCATGTCTGTTTCTTTTGATGGTTAAAATACTGAATTGTAATTTTGGGCGTACAGGCTCTTTATCGCATCCTCGCATTGCTTGAAGTGATGCGCAAGCACATGGTCGATATAGGCGGACAGCGACAGCCTGTCATGCCCGATCACGCGGGTAATGCGCATGATGCGGTCGTGGAACTCCGGGCGCACATACGCCATCTTTCCCTCACGAGCCTTTACTTCGGGTTCACGGATGAACAGCCGCAGGTAGTCCTTCTCGCCGCATTTGCCGTTTACCGGAATGGGCGACAGGATTTCCACACTCGCCTGCACTTGTGCAAGCATACTCCCGCTATTTTGCTGCGGGCTTCCGTTTTCTTGTTTCTTTTCCATATTCAGATTAAATCTTCACGTTGTTTTTTGTATAATTCGTTTATTTTCTCCTTGTGCTGTTCCAGATGTTGGCGCAGCACGGTGTCCACGTAGCCGCCTACCGAGATTTCCCGTCCGGCGATGTCGTTCACGATTTTCAAGATCTTGCTGTGTACATCGCGGCTGATATAGACACACTGGCGGGTCTTTATCTCGTTGCGGCGGAGGAACATACCGGAATAGTCATCTTCCTGCCGTTTGCGGCGTCCGCTGTCTTTCGGCGGCTTCTCCCTTGACGGCACGGGGGACTGTTCCGTTTCCGGGACGCTTTCCTCTGCGTGGGCAGGTGTGGGCGGCTCCTGCGCACGGTACAGGGTCCCGTCCTGCTTGCGTCTGCCGATGGAGGCTATCAACAGTTCCTCGTCGATGCCTTCGGTGTTCACTTTCCTGCTGCCCATAGTCATTGCGGTTTGATGATGCCGGCAATCTCTTCCGAGAACTCGCGGATGCCGCTGCCTTTCATCAGGGATGCGTCCATCGGGAAGATGGTCGAGCGGAAAACACTCTTGCGCTCTTCCGAGAGGTCGCGCCGGAACTTCTTACTGTCGGGCAGGCGGGTGGACAACACCGACAGCCCCATTTCGGCAATCACATCCTCGTACAAGTCGTACAGGCCGTTCTTCTCCCTGCCGTCCACCATTGTCCAGAACAGGTACAGCCCTTTTGTTTTCGCCTGTCCCGTCGTCATGAGGTTGTCACGGAACATCACGGCGAATTGCAGGGTGCTTTCCACGACGAAGCGGTCGGCACTCATGGGCGCGAAGATGTAGTCCATCTGCGAGAGGGTCTTTACAACCCCGTTGCTTTTCAGCGTTCCCGGCATATCGAAGAACACGATGTCCGGTTTCACTTCTTCTTCGGCAAGCATCCTTTCGGCATCGTCAAGGGCGTTGAGGGCATCGCTTGCAATGACCGGATAGGCGTTCTTTCTTATTTTGCGGAAGTGGTCACACGCGAGTGCCTTGAAATAGAGGCTCTCGTCGATAAGTTTCGTTTCACGTTCACGCAGCTCATGGATGCTGTGCTGCGGGGCGTCGCAATCTATGACGGCGACATTATGACCTTGCATGTTGTGGAGGTAACTGGCGGCAAGTGCCGTGACGGTCGATTTGCCGATGCCTCCCTTTTGTGTTGCGAATGCAACGAAGATTTCATTACTCATTGTTCTATTGTTTTTAATTGTTGATGAATTGTTTTCTTGTTCCTGTACGGGAGCGGTGGCTTACATATCCGCGTCCGCAAATCATTATCAGGGCGGTTCAGCACGTATCCGCTTCAGGGGTGAAGCCCGTATCCGGATAACCGGTGAATGACGGCATTGCGTCATGAAGTCATTGAATGCTTGAATCACCGCATTGTTGTAAGACCGGGTATCCGCTGATGCGGATATTCGGTTTTGCAAACCTCCGCCGAAGCGGTTTGCCGGGTATTTGGAAGTTCCGTTTTTCATATCTTCAAATCGTTTGTTCCTTGAATCATGCTGCAAATAAACAATGATATTTTGGAACTTGTATCACTTCTCCGGCAAGTGGCAGCACGTTGCGCCGGTTGACACTGATTGTCCGGGTCAAGCCTCTGTCCGATACTGCGTTAAGGGCGTAACTTTGCACCCGAACGGCAGGGTTCGCCGCAGGTGGCGCAGCCCGGAGTTTGAAAGGCATTCCCCCCAATCCGTCCCCGACGGATTTTTATGTTCACCTGAACATAGCAAGGTATGTTTTCAGCCGCTCAAAATATTTTGAGCATCCCGGAAAACGCCTTGCCCTTGCAGGGGGCGGGCTTACCCTCCGAAGTCGGGAAGCCTCTCAAACCTACGGTGTCTGTGCCATGAAGCGGCGGCTTATGCCGTTAAACCGCTAAATCCAAAGTAATATGAGTGAAAAAAGAAGAAAGAAAGGCGGGAGAAATCCCAAACTCGACCCGGCGGTGTTCCGCTACACCGTCCGTTTCAGCGAGGAGGAACACAACCGTTTCCTCGTCATGTTCGAGAAGTCGGGCGTTTACGCCAAGTCGGTTTTCCTGAAAGCGCACTTCTTCGGGCAACCGTTCAAGGTACTGAAAGTGGACAAGACGCTGGTGGATTATTACACCAGACTGTCCGATTTTCATGCGCAGTTCCGCGCGATAGGCACGAACTACAACCAAGTGGTGAAGGAACTGAGGCTGCATTTTTCCGAGAAAAAGGCGATGGCGTTGCTCTACAAGTTGGAACAACAGACCGTGGAACTCGTGAAACTGAGTCGTAAGATTGTGGAACTTTCAAGAGAACTAAAAGAGCAGCGAGAGCAGAGCCAAACTTGTTTGGACTCTGCCGAGTCGCGTTTGAAGAAGGGTGAAACTCAACTGGAGGCAAAATGGTCGCAAAAATCAGTTTAGGAATTTCATTGTACGGAGCACTTGCCTACAACGGGGAGAAGATCAACGAGGCGAAAGGGCGGCTTCTGACAACCAGCCGCATCTACAATGACGGCACGGGAACGGTGGACATCCATAGGGCGATGGAGGACTTTCTCGCTCTGATGCCCGTGCGGTCGAAGGTGGAAAAACCGGTAGTGCATATCTCGCTCAATCCCCATCCTGACGATGTGCTGACCGATACGGAGCTTCAGGACATCGCACGAGAGTATCTGGAGAAGATGGGCTTCGGTGGTCAGCCTTACCTCGTTTTCAAGCATGAGGACATCGACCGCCACCACCTTCATATCGTGACGGTACGGGTGGACGAAAGCGGCAGGAGCATTGACACCCGAAATAACTTTTACCGGAGTAAGCAGATAACCCGTGAACTGGAACGAAAATACGGACTGCACGATGCGGAACGGAAAAGCCGCCGTACTGATATGCCGCTGCATAAGGTGGATGCTTCGGCTGGCGATGTGAAGAAACAGGTGGGAAATGTGGTTAAGGAACTAAACCGCCGTTACCGCTTCCAGACGATGGGCGAATACCGCGCCCTCCTTTCCTTATATAATATGACGGTGGAGGAAGTGCGGGGCAACGTGCGCGGACGAGAATATAACGGGCTGGTCTATTCCGTTACGGACGACAGGGGCAACAAGGTCGGCAATCCTTTCAAGTCTTCGCTGTTCGGGAAGTCCGTCGGCTATGATGCCGCGCAGCGAAAGTTTGCCCGTTCAAAGGCGGAGATTAAAGACAGAAAACTTGCCGACATGACGAAACGCACCGTCCTTTCCGTGCTGCAAGACACGTATGATAAGGAGAAGTTCATTGATACGCTCAAAGAGAAAGGCATTGACACCGTGCTGCGCTGCACGGAGGAAGGGCGCATTTACGGAGCCACGTTCATCGACCACCGCACGGGATGTGTGCTGAACGGTTCGCGCATGGGCAGGGAACTTTCCGCCAACGCCTTGCAGGAACACTTCACGCTGCCATACGCCGGACAGCAGCCGATTCCGCTTTCCATTACCCCGGAAGGACATGAGGAAACGCCAAGTCTTTCTGTTTCCGAACACGGAAAGGATTGGGACGGCATGGGCTTGTTCACTACCGAAGGCCCGGCGGTGGATGCCGAGGAGGAAGCCTTCATCCGGGCTATGCAGCGCAAGAAGAAAAAGAAGAAGCGCAAAGGCTTGGGAATGTAAGCAATCAAAGTATCAACAATCAAACAATATCAATGTATGTCACAACAAGAAGACGATTTGAGGGCATTGGCGAAAATCATGGATTTTCTGCGTGCCGTGAGTATTATTTTAGTGGTAATGAACGTGTATTGGTTCTGCTATGAAGCCACACGGCTATGGGGCGTGGACATCGGCGTGGTGGACAGGATTCTGATGAACTTCAACCGCACGGCTGGATTGTTCCGTTCCATCCTCTACACGAAACTGTTTGCAGTCCTTCTGCTTGCCCTGTCCTGTTTAGGAACAAAGGGCGTGAAGGGTGAGAAAATCACTTGGGGCAAGATATGGACGGTGCTTGCCGTAGGTTTCGTGCTGTTTTTCCTCAACTGGTGGATATTGGCTCTGCCGTTGCCGGTAGAAGCGGTAACGGGGCTGTATATACTGACTATCGGGACGGGGTATGTCTGTCTGCTGATGGGTGGTCTGTGGATGAGCCGCCTCTTGAAACACAACCTCATGGACGACGTGTTCAACAACGAGAACGAGAGCTTCATGCAGGAAACAAGGCTTATTGAAAGCGAGTATTCGGTCAATCTGCCGACACGGTTCTACTACAAGAAGCGTTGGAACAACGGCTGGATAAATGTGGTGAATCCCTTTCGTGCGTCCATCGTATTAGGCACACCGGGCAGCGGCAAGTCTTACGCAGTGGTAAATAATTTCATCAAGCAGCAGATTGAAAAGGGCTTTTCCATGTATGTGTATGACTTTAAGTTCAGCGACCTTTCTACCATTGCATACAACCATCTGCTTAATCACCCGGAGGGCTACAAGGTGAAGCCGAAGTTTTATGTAATCAACTTCGATGATCCACGACGCTCACACCGTTGCAATCCCATTCATCCGGATTTCATGGAAGATATTACGGATGCCTACGAGAGTGCCTATACCATAATGCTCAATCTCAACAAAACGTGGGTGCAAAAGCAGGGCGACTTCTTTGTGGAATCCCCGATAATTCTGTTTGCCAGTATTATATGGTATCTCAAAATCTACCAAAACGGAAAGTATTGCACGTTTCCCCATGCCATTGAGTTTCTCAACCGCCGTTATGAGGATATTTTTCCCATTCTGACCTCTTACTCGGAATTGGAGAACTACCTTTCACCATTTATGGATGCGTGGCTCGGAGGGGCTGCGGAGCAGTTGATGGGACAGATTGCTTCGGCGAAAATCCCGCTTTCGAGGATGATTTCCCCGCAGCTCTATTGGGTCATGTCGGACAGCGAGTTTACACTGGACATCAACAATCCCGAAGAACCGAAGATTCTTTGCGTGGGCAACAATCCCGACCGTCAGAACATTTACGGCGCGGCACTTGGTCTGTATAACTCCCGTATCGTGAAGCTCATCAACAAGAAAGGGATGCTGAAGTCGTCTGTCATCATTGACGAGTTGCCAACAATCTACTTCAAGGGGCTGGACAACCTTATCGCCACCGCGCGAAGCAACAAGGTCGCTGTGTGTCTGGGCTTTCAGGATTTCTCGCAGTTGGTACGCGACTATGGTGATCGCGAAGCGAAGGTCGTGATGAACACCGTCGGCAATATTTTCTCCGGTCAGGTGGTGGGTGAAACTGCCAAGACGCTTTCAGAACGCTTCGGTAAGGTATTGCAGAAGCGGCAGTCTATTTCCATCAACCGGCAGGATGTTTCCACCTCCATCAACACGCAGATGGACTCGCTTATCCCACCGAGCAAGATTTCTGGCTTGACGCAGGGAATGTTTGTCGGTTCGGTGTCCGACAACTTCAACGAGCGTATCGAGCAGAAGATTTTTCATTGTGAGATTGTCGTGGATGCAGAGAAAGTGAAACGGGAGGAGAAAGCCTACAAGAAGATACCCGTCATTACCGACTTCACGGACGAGGACGGCAACGACTGCATGAAAGAAACGGTGCAGGAGAATTACAGGCGCATCAAGGAGGAGGTGAAGCAGATTGTTAAGGACGAGCTGGAACGGATTGCGAACGACGATAACCTGAAACATCTGTTGCAACAGAAATAACCGGGCAGACGGATGACAAAGGAACCGGGCGGAGCAAGTTTTGACACCTGTTCCGCCCGTTGCTTTTGAGAATTTATGTGTTTATTTTCTCATGCGCTCCAGTTCCTCATCACGTAGCATCTTCTTATTCAGTTTCTCCTGCATCCTATCAAGAAAATAGGTGCGGCTCTCATTCTTTCGGCGTTTGATGTCAATATAGAAGCGGTAACAGTCCTTTGCTTCGACACCGAATATCTTGTAAAGCAGCGGGGCAAGCTGCTTGAGTGGCATTTCACCGTTGTTGATACAGCCCATCTCGTTGATGCCGTAGATCAGTTCCACGAGGTCGATGGCGTTGCCCGTCCATTGCAGTGGTGAGGCAGAGCTTTCTGTTGTGTTCGTTGAGGATGTGTGGATAGGGATTAGTGGTGGCACTTGGGGAGCGGCAAGGAACTTCTGCATTCTCCTCACGAATGAGAGAGCCTTGCTGATATAAGTAGCAATCTCCGTTCTTTCTTCAGAAAGGTTGCGCACGGGATGGTGCTGCAACTCGATTTCTATGTAAGCCAATGCGATGATGGTACGGTTTATATCCGCGTTGCCGTTGCACAGCTCGATCACTTGGGTGGCGAAAGCCGTGTATGCCGTTTCTATGTTGCAGGCACCGGCTTCATTTATCAGACGGAAAAACTCGGTTTCCGCCAGTAGAAAATAATTCATGTCCTGTCATTTTTTGAAATTTTACACTCTGTTTTTGGTATGCGCACATGAATAGTATTGGCAAAAAGCGCGACCAAAAAGCAGAAAATCCGACACAGATTTCTGAATATGCTGATTTTCAGAGTGATAAAATTTAATATTTTTTATCCGGCATGAATTAAGGCTATCTTAAAATGTTCTTTTTCAGAACATTGTTTCATTAAGCGGAACCTAAAATGTTTGCAGACAGAACAGTTTTGCTACCTCATGACTTCCGTAAGTGTGTAAATGTTACGGGATACCCCGTTAGGATAGCTCTTTTGCGAGGTAAGTGTCCAGCGTGTTTCGGGAAGTGCCGACTTGAAGAAATGCCGCCCTGTCCCGGATATGAAAGGAACTGTATAAAGGATAAACTCATCCACCACACGCATACGCAGCAGTCCGTTTATGTAGTCCGCATTGTCAGGAGTCGTTTCCGCAAGATAGCAGATTTCAGTGCAGTCCTTCCGCCATTCGTCCAGCATGGAGATGGAGTAGTCGGGGGTGATATGGTAAAGTGCCTTTTCTCTTATTTCGTTGATGCCACAACGGTCAAGACAAATATCCTTGCCGGACTTGCCACATAATTCTGAAGCATGACATCCGTCCATCGTGAGGACGGCGAGAATCTGAACTTTACCCATAATCGTTTCCTTTCGTTAGGCAAGGGTAAAAAAGTAGCGTGCAATTCACACTACCTTCAAGCGATGGCTCTGGTAAAGCCTTTACGGAGAGTACGTGAATGCACGCTATGCGTAAGCATAGCATAAGCATCACGCAATCGTCTCCGTAGTTCCAATTTACCAGATTTTCGCTTGAAACGCCTTGCGGTCTTATCCTATATGTTGGCGGCGAAAAGCTCCTGCCAATCGCCGTTTTTCTCAAATGTTATGCAAAGATAGCCAAATTCAGTGAATTACGGGCTATGATTGCTTGAATTTATATTTAAGTCCATACTCTTCAAGTTTGCTGTATAGTGTTGTCCTGCCTATGCCGAGCAGTTCTGCGGCGACACTCCGGTTGCCGTTTGCCTGTTTCAACGCACGCAATATCCGCTCCTTATCCTCCGCGTCATTGCGCAAGGCGAAGCTGACAGTAGAGGTCGGTTTCGTCACGGCAAGTTCCAGATGCTCTTTCATGACAACACCTTCCTGCGCCTGCAATACAGCACCCATAACTTTCTGCCGAAGTTCCCGCACGTTGCCCGGCCATGCGTGTGTCAGCAACGCTTTACGTGCTTCGGAACTGAACCCGCTCACGCTACACTCCAGCTCTCTGTTTGCCATATCACGGAAGAACTCTGCCAGCGGCATAATGTCTTCTTGACAGTCACGCAACGGAGGAACGGTTATCCCGAAGTCGTGCAGGCGGTACAGAAGATCCTGCCGAAAACGCTTTTCATTCACCGATACCTCCAAATCTTCATTGGTAGCAGCGATGATGCGGACATTGAAATTCCGGTCTGCCTTGTCTCCGACCGGGCGATACCGCCTCTCCTGTATGGCACGGAGCAACATCTGTTGGGTTTCCAACGCGAGGTTTCCTACCTCGTCCAGAAACAACGTGCCGCCTTCCGCCTCATGGAAATATCCTTTCTTGGCATTGTCCGCACCTGTAAATGCACCTTTGACGTGTCCGAAGAAAGCCGACGGTGCAAGCTCTTTGGAGAGTGAACCGCAGTCCACCGCCACAAATGGCTTGCCTGCACGTTTGCTCTTGTCATGCAACAGGTGGGCAATATGCTCCTTGCCCGTGCCGTTCTCACCAAATATCATCACGCTCATATCGGTGGCGGCTACCAGCCTTATGCGGTGCATGATTTTCTGAAAGGCGGAACCTTCACGGGCGAATATAGGCATACGGCGTTGTCCTGCCTGACGTTCTTTCAGTATGGAACGGATCAGGGGGACAAGTTTATCCTCCACAAGCTGTTTGGGAATATAGTCTATCGAGCCGAGTTTCATGCTTTCCACGGCGGTATTAACTTCGGCGTAGTCGGTCATAATGATGAAGGGCTGCATCTTTCCCTCCTTTCGCATCCAGCACAAAAGGTCTATGCCACTGCCGTCAGGCAGACGCAGGTCGGCAACCACGATATCATTATCTGTTGCCTGTTGCAGATGTTTCTTCGCGGTTGAGAGGTGGTAAGCCTTCATATTGCGGTAGCCCTCCCGTGACAGCATATTGCAGACATATTCGCAATACACGATGTTGTCTTCCACCACAATTATTTTTGTCTTATTCATCTTCGTATTTTCTCCTTTCCTCTTCTGCCAACCGTATTATTTCCACTCCCTTATCCAGCACGGCAGTCACGGCATGGCTTAACGCTTCACCATCCGGGAGAGCATCGCCACGAAGCAATCCGTAAAGTACATTCAGCGGTTGGTCGGCACGGAGCACCTCCCACGAACTGCGCAGGTGGTGGATCAGGGAATCCAGCTTTTGCAGGTCTTTTTCTTTTGCTGCATCCCGTACCGCCTGCATTTCCTTTTCTGTTTCAGTTATCAACTTTTCCAGCATGACGGCTTCATTGCCATAGGACAATAAGGCGGAAAAGTCCGGTTTCCCGTCCGGTGTCGCTTTTATGGCACACCTGTCGGAAACCTCCATCAGTTCCGATATGGAGAACGGTTTGAACAGGCATCCGGCAAAGCCTTTTGCCAATAGTTCCCCTTTGTTACAACTGCCCGAAGCGGTTGCCACAACCACCGGGATTGTTGGTGAATTGCCCACGTTGGACGAACGCAACAGTTCCAGCAATTCGAAACCGTTTATATCGGGCATATTCAAGTCTGTCAGCAACAGGCTGTATTCTTTCTGGCGTATCATTTCCATCAGTGCCGCAGCATCGGTGCAAGTGTCGCAGTGTATTCCTTCTTGGGAATACATCTCTTTCAGCATCAGAAGTAATACCTCATCATTGTCAATGGCGACAACATCATGGAATTTATTGTTATGATAAACAGGTGTATTGCTTGTATATCCAAGCTGTTCTTCAGCTTCCTGCATAGAAATTTCAACTGTGAAACGACTGCCTTTCCCTTTCTTGCTGTCTAAACGGATTGTTCCGCCAAGCATCGACACAATATTACGCATTATGGCAAGCCCAAGCCCGAAACCCTCCTTTGCGGCGGCATTTGATAGACGTTCAAACGCACCGAACGCTTGTTTCTGTTCCTCTTCTGTCATGCCTGTACCTGTATCTTCAACGACCAGTGTCAGAACTCCATTATCATATTCAGTAATCAAAGAAACACCGCCTTCTTCTGTGAACTTGACAGCGTTTGACAGCAGGTTATTCCCGATTTGTATTATTCGCTCTTTGTCGGTCAATACAATGGCATCGTGTCCAGTCTTCACGGACAAGGACAGCCCTTTGTTCACGGCAACAGGCATGAACTCCGTTTCAAGTGTGTGCGTGATTGCTGAAATCCGGCAGGGTGACAGACGGGGCTGTTCCTTGCCGTTGTCCAGGCGGAAGAAGTCAAGCAAAGTGTTAAGCATATCCCGCATACGGTCGGAGGATTGCAGTATGTTTTGGATATACTGCCCGGACTTATCCTCACACTGTTCTTTCCGTATCAGTCCGGCATAGCCTGTTATTGCTGTCAGCGGTGTGCGCAGTTCATGGGTGATAGTATGTACCGCCTTCTTCCTTGACGTTATCAGTGCCTCGTTCCGTTGTACGGATTGTTCCAGTTGCCTTATCAAATCAGTTGTCTTGTGCTTGTATTGTTTAATGCTTTTTGCATCACGATGTATGATGATGTAGGAAATTAACAACAATAGAAGAACGAATCCCATTAAACCGCCTACTTGCATAAATGACTTTTCACGCATGGCAACTATTTCGTTTTCCCGGCTTTGCAGTTCGGTTTGTACCTTTTCTTCTATTTGGCAAATCAATTCTTGCAGTTGTCTGTTAAGTTCTGCATTACGAGCTGCAAGGCTGTCGGCTTGTTCCGACAATTGGCGATCCTGCACTTTCTGTTCGCTGATTACGTTTCTATTGACCGAATGAAGGATAGTGGTTGATACTGCTGGAGTTACTTCCTTTTTTTTGCCGAATATGCCTAAGAAACCTTTTCGTTTTGGCTTTTTGGACTGTTCCTGCACACTTTTCTGTACAATAACCGGAATTTGATTGGCTATCTTCTTGTTAATAGATTGTTGTTCATCCA
>OASY01000022.1_pt1 | contig 197761 bp, 184 predicted proteins | sample 1501231 | NCBI WGS metagenome assembly OASY01 (sample SAMEA2579917, study PRJEB22360) | human gut metagenome | biome: human gut; feature: human-associated habitat; material: faeces | place: Denmark | collected 2008/2010 | reverse complement strand
AAGAACCGCGGGACACGCGGGGATAGCCTGTTTTAGCTTTGCCCTGAAGGGCAATTGAGCAGGAAGCTCCCACTTCAAAATCTGTAAGATTTAAGTGGCGAGAGCATGTCACATGAAAAATATTTTGCTTCGGATTATTTTAACTACGTAATAATTGATGACTATGCGATAATAGGACTAACCCAAGAAAGCCCGGAAATAAAGGCTTTTGCGGCATAGTCCTTTTTATTTGACCTTTAAAATGGACGAACAGAGATGAAAGATGGCGCCTTCTAAAATCTCATAACTGAAAATCTGAAGTCAGGTATCGTGTCAGCCTCAGACTGACCATCTGACCTATTTGTTGTGACGAATGGAGGTAAACTATGACAAAGAGAAAAGAGTACAGACCTATGACGGTCAGCGAATGTAGCGACTATGGTAGAAATTCATTCCCGATGCTCAGGATTAAGGGCTTGTGGTTGAAGTAGCTCGGATTTGAAGCAGGAGATCCCGTTATGGTTAAATGTGAGGATAACAGACTTATCATCACAAAAGTTGAACCAGGCACCGAAGCAGCTGTGGCAAGGTAAGTGAACATCGATGGAGCCGATGGGGTGTTTCCTGTCGGCTCCATTTTGTCACCAGTGTATATTGACTGGTGACAAACAAAGGTAAAATCGGCTAGAAGCTACTTTTGATAGGGAATCTTGAATTTTCCAAGAAAATCTTGAACGAATTTGCACAGTGTGCTATACTAAGGTAGTATGCATGTTCTATAAAAAGTCCGTTATGAGAGGTTAAAAATACTACTATGGCAATGAATTACGATAAATTATGGAAACTGCTTATTGATAAAAAAATGAACAGGACAGATCTACATGTGCAAGCGCATGTGTCTACAAATGCCATAGCTACCATGGGCAAAGGTGGCGATGTATCGACAAAAGTTCTTGATAAGATTTGCAAGACGCTTGATTGCCAGATCCACGACATTGTTGATTACGTGCCGGATAAAGACGACGTACAGAAAAACTAACTGCAAGGAGCATTTTTTTGTGTGGTGCAAGAATTGTAATATAGAAACAAATGAAGAAAATTGCCCTATCTGCGGTGAGGAAACTGTTGAAGATTATCCGACTGAAGTTTACTGGTGCGATGATTGCAGAGTTCCGGTAATGCAGGCAGTGAATCAGGCAGACAAAGGAATCTGTCCTAGATGCGGCAAGTCGATGAAATATCTTGCTGTTGATATTAGACCTGTCTTCCCGGAAGAGAGGCTACTAATTGAAATATTACTGGGAAAGAAACTTCATCAGTGGATAGATGAATCCGTATGGGCTTCCAACAACAGATATTATATAAATGGCAAGTCTGTCGCTTTGCCTAGTAAGTTGTTTAAGGAAGCAAATGCAGAGGAGTATATTGAGCAGCTTGAAAGAAATAAGAGAGATAATTCCTATGAAGCTTTTGAACGCTATATAGATGCTTTTGTTGAGGCAAACAGGACAAGGCTGGACTATCTGATTGATGAGTCTCATACCTTTGTTAAGAAAACAGCGGCTAAGTTTCCAGAGGAAAATATAGTCCTATCGTTCTCGGGTGGAAAGGACTCCACCGTAACTGCAGATTTGGCGATAAAAGCACTGAGTGATCCATCACTGGTGCATATTTTTGGAAATACAACACTTGAGTTTCCGCTTACTATAGAGTATGCCAAGCGCTATAGACAGAACCATCCACAGGCTATTTTTAAGACTGCTGAGAATCGTGAGCAGGTGTTCAAGGATGTGTGTGAGGATATAGGTCCGCCAGCCAGAATGATGAGATGGTGCTGCTCTATGTTTAAGACAGGACCGATTACCAGAGTGATAAATTCCTTATATAGGGATCAGCGGATTCTGACCTTCTATGGAATCAGGAAATCGGAGTCTGTAAGTAGAAGTAAGTATAACAGAGTCGAGGATGATGCTGAGTCAGTAAAGATTCAGCAGCAGACAGTAGCATCTCCCATATTCTTCTGGAAGGATATGGACATTTGGCTGTATATCCTGGCTGAAAAGATAGATTTCAATGATGCTTACCGTTTAGGCTACGACAGAGTTGGATGCTGGTGTTGCCCTAACAATAACCAGAGGGCACAGTTCCTCTCAAGGATTTATATGCCTGAGCAGTCAAAGGCTTGGAGGGACTTCCTCATAGACTTTGCACGGAAGATAGGAAAGCCGGATGCAGAAGAGTATGTAGACTCTGGTGCATGGAAGGCAAGACAAGGTGGTAATGGTCTTGCTGCAGCGGGTGATGTGAAAATTCGCTTTACCAACTGCACAACCGAAGATCATGCAAAGATTTATCGCTTGGTACGTCCGATGGATGATGAGTTTTTAAATATGCTCACACCATTTGGAAGAGTGGCTCCTGAGCTTGGTCAGAAGCTATTGCATGAAGTGCTGGTACTCGATATAAGGACGAATGTTCCTATTCTGTCAGTACAGCCTTTTGAACAGGGCGGATATGAGTTTGCTGTAAAAGTCAGAACCATGAATGTTAAGGATCACGACGATTTGCAGCATATGGTTGGATACCAAGTTAGGAAATTTAATGCATGTAGAAAATGCTTGAAATGTGAATCCCTTTGCAAAGCAGGGGCGATTTCGATTTCAGCAGACAGATATTATATTGATCCGGAAAAATGCGTCCATTGCAAAATGTGCATGACTGCAAAATATCTTAGAGGCGGTTGCATGATGGACAAATATTTGCGGACAAAGGATTAGGAGGAACAGAGGGATGGCTACGAAGTTTCGAGCCCATGAAACATTCTTTATAAGAAAGGGATGGCTCAGTAAAGGTATGCGCTATGTATCGCAAAAGTCAGATGTCTTTACTGACAAAGGTGATAATCCGATGGATGTTCTTGGAATCGGTGCCAATATGGTCAAATCCCTTAGATATTGGCTTCAGGCAGTAGGCCTGACGAAAGAACCAAAGACTGGCAAGAAGAATCAGTCCCTGACTCCTTTCGGAAACATTGTACATGAGAAGGATCCATATACAGAAGAGTTAGGGACACTTTATCTTCTCCACTATAAGCTTGTTACTGATGAAGAGATGGCTCCATCCTGGTATTACTTCTTCAATAAATTTGCAATGAAAGAATTCAGCAAGGATGATTTCGTTGCTCAGATACAGAATGAATTGAAGATGAATGGTACAGCGGTAGCCATCAGATCATTGACCGATGACTTTACCTGCATTATTAATACGTATGTACCAAGGTATAAGTCTGATCCAAATAAGGTTTCCCCGGAGAATAATATTAATTGTCCATTTGGAGAACTTGGGCTTATTGATATTTTAAGCAAAGAACGAGGAAATTATACATATAAGAAATCCATACCAATGGCAAGGAGTTTTAATCCTTGGGTGATCATGGCTGTAATTGCAGATCAGGCAAATGGTAGGGAAGAGATTAGCTTAAATGAGCTTCTTTCTGCGGAGAGGAATATTGGTAAGGTGTTTAACCTGGATTCAATCTGTATGCTTTCCTTGCTTCATGAAGTGGAGAAGCTTGGAGAGATTAAGATTATCCGTACAGCAGGATTGGATGTTGTCCAGGTATTACATAAACGTAGCTTTATTGACTGCGTCAAAAAATATTATGCCGATATAGAGGGAACAAATTCATGAGCAAAATGATTTCTGTTGCGTCAGGCTTTCAGTATTCAGTAAACATAGGATACGACCTGAACAATGATGACAAATTAAAGAATTTCATACCGACAAAATCAGCATTGACGTTGTTAAAGGACATACTTAGCAGTACTGCTCCTGATGCAACGGAAAGAGCACGAGTTCTTGTAGGAGCATATGGAAAAGGTAAGTCTCACATTATACTTACTATTCTTTCTATGCTTATGCAGAGAAAACAATCTCTTTTTACACATTTGATGTCGAAAATCAATGAGGATCCAGAACTGAAGCAGCTGGTTGATAATTACTATTCAGATAAGAACAATAGGATCCTGCCGGTTATCATTAATGGAACAAGCGGCAGCTTACCACAGGCTTTTCTTCTTGCATTGCAGAGAACGCTTAATGAGAATGGTCTGGATATCATGCCAGAGACCAATTACAGGGCTGCTATTAATGCCATACAGAATTGGAAGGCTAATTATCCGAAGACTTACGACAAATTCAAGAAAGAAATAAGTCTTCCGGTAGATGCTTTTATTTCTGAATTAAATGATTACAATGCTGCGATCTACAGCGAGTTTGAAGAGGTTTATCCTAAACTTACATCGGGAAGTATCTTCAATCCGTTCGTGGGATTTGATGTTGTAGAGCTGTATGAGAGCGTTGTAAAGAGTCTCAAGCAGCGTGGATATCTGGGAATATATGTTGTATATGATGAATTCAGTAAGTTTCTAGAATCAAACATAACGGCGGCTTCTGTCAGCGACACAAAGATGTTGCAGGATTTCGCTGAGAAATGTAATCGAAGTGGTGAGAATGAGTTGCATTTATTGTTGATATCTCACAAAGAGATATCCAACTATATTGATCAGTTGCCAAAGGCAAAGGTTGATGGTTGGCGTGGCGTTTCTGAAAGATTCCGTCACATTCATTTGAACAATAACTTTGCTCAGACATATGAGATTATTTCTACTGTTATCATTAAGGATAGAGATAAATGGGAAGATTTCCAAGATAATAATAAAGCCAGATTTGACCAGTTGATGTCAAGATATGCTGAGCATGCAATATTCAGTGACACAGATCAGAAGGAATTGGAGACAACAATATATGAATGCTACCCGTTACATCCGGTTTCAACATTCATTCTTCCAAGACTTTCTGAACGTGTAGCACAGAATGAACGTACATTATTTACCTTCCTGTCTGCTGATGGAACATCGACTCTACCGGCATTCTTGAGGGGATTAAAGGATAAGGACTTCAGAGTCATTACACCTGATCTTATTTTTGATTACTTTGATCCGGTTCTACAGAAGGAACCTTTTGCAGGAGAACTTCATAAGAACTATGTTTTGACAAAGACTATTCTCGATCAGATTGAAGATCAGATTCTTGAAAGCAAGATAGTAAAGACGATTTCTTTGATATATCTGTTGGGGCAGTTTGATAAGCTGAAGCCTATTAAAGAGGAGATTGTCGGAACCTACAGTATGGAATACAAGCCTGTTGAGATTGAGGCTGCAATTGATCATCTTATCAAGGACGAGTATGTGATTTATCTGAAGCGTAGTAATGACTATCTGAAATTGAAGCAGACATCTGGTGTGGATGTAGAGCAGAAGATATCAGATACTATCGCAGCTTTGGCACCTTCATTCTCATTGAAGAGTGCATTGAATGCTTCAAACATTGATAACTACCTCTATCCATCAAAATATAATGATGAGAAAGAGATGATTCGCTACTTTGAGTTTGAGTTCATTGAAGAGCAGGAACTTGAAGGTGATATTGACTGGGTGAAAAAGGCTGAGGATATCAAGGCAGATGGTGTGGTATATGCTATTGTCTGTGAGGATCCTGAGTCTATTAAGGGAGTAAAGAATAAAATCCTAAAGACTACCCGGGGATGCGATAGATTTATTTTCATAATGCCGAAGAAAGCTACTGCTATTAGAAAAATCCTGCAGGAGTTTGAAGCGGTAAGCGCACTGAGGGATAAGGCAAAAGAGGATACAGTTCTTTTTGAAGAGTATGAGGTAATATATGAGGATTTGAGAGATGTAATCAGTGAATTTATCAGTGGTTACACCCATCCTGAAGATTACAAGTCTGCATATATTTACAACGGCGAAGAGAAGAGCATATTACGTAAGGCTGCCTTGACAGGGCTTGCATCGGAAATTTGTTTTAATACTTTCTCTGATACACCAGTTATTAACAATGAGGCAATCAATAAGGATGAGATCACCTCAATTGCAAATAATAGCAGAAACAAGATTCTTTCTGGACTTCTTAGAAATGTTTTGGAGCCAAATCTTGGGCTTACCGGAACCGGTCAGGAAGTATCTATTATGAGAAGCACACTTGTAAGAAAAGAGGTTCTTCTCGATGATCAGGAGGGTACCAGAATCAATCTGGCTCCATCGGATAAGCTGATGAAGGGAGTGCTTGACGCAATTGTTTCCTTCGTCATGGATGCCAAAAAGAAAGGTACAGCATCTTTTGAACAACTGTACAATGTGCTTACAGCTCCGGAATATCATATGGGTATTAGGAGTGGAGTTATCCCAATCTATATTGCAGCTGTTTTTCATGAATTTAGTGAGGATATTATTCTGCAGAATGACTTGGGACAGTTGCCATTATCTGCCGATACCTTGCAGATGATTAACGCATGCCCTGAGGATTACGCACTGGTATTCCTTGAATGGAATCTTGAAAAGCAGGAATTTGTAAGCAAGCTTTCTGAGATATTCAGCAATTATGTTATTGAGGCGGAAAAGAATCTTAGTGCTTATGATTTTGCAGCATCTGCAATGAAGCGCTGGTATCTGTCATTGCCAAGATATGCTAAGGAATCCAAGGGAATTGGTGATAAGGAATCAAGCAAGAGATACCTTAAGATGGTTAAACTGCTTAAGTTGAATCTTAATGGTCATGAGCTGTTGTTTGAGAAACTTCCTGAAGCCTTTGGATATAGAGATTTCAATGAAGGCCTTGCAGAGAATATTGAAAATGCCAAAAACTATTATGATGGCAAAATAGCTGAGCTCAAGGTTGAGTTGATAAAGCAGACCAAAGAGATCTTCTCAATCGCTGCAAATAGAGCTAAGTTGAAAAGGACATCCTTATCATCTGTAATTAAGGACTGGTGTGAAACACTGGATCCGCATGTATTTGAACAGCTTTTTGAAAATGGAACTAACAAGTGCCTAGGACTTTTCAAGGAAGTTACAAATGATGAAGAGACATTTGTTGCCAGATTAGCAAAGACTGCAACAGATTTAAGAATTGAAGACTGGGATGATGATACTGTAGATCGTTTCAAAGAGAATCTTGCAATGTACAAAAAGACTGCAGAGGAATTCCAAAGCAGTGAGTCTGAAAGTGAAGACAGTGCTGCAAGTACTTATGAAATCAGATTCCGCAGTGATGATGGTTCATCAGAAATAAAACGATTTGACAGAGTTGAAACAAGTAAGAGAGGAAAGCTTCTGTATAATTCCATTCTGTCTGAGATAGATTCCATGGGATATTCTATTTCAGAGCAGGAGAAGAGGCAGATCCTCATGGATATATTAAAGAAGATGTGCTAAGGGGAGGTGTTACAAGTGGCATATTTTGATAATGCTGCAACTACATACCCAAAGCCGGATTGCGTCTATGACTTCATGGATAGCTTTTATCGTTCCAGCGGAGCAAATGCTGGACGTGGAAACTATAAGCTTGCGCAGAGCGCAGGAGCTTTAATTGGAGATACACGAAAGAAAATCCAGGAGCTCCTGCATTGTCAGGCAAAACAGGTTGTCTTTGAACCAACGGCAACAATAGCTTTGAATATTATTATTCAGGGCATTATTGAAAAAGGGGCTGCTAATATTTATATCAGCCCCTTTGAGCATAATGCAGTTACCAGAACACTTCATCATTTTGAAGAGCAGGGAAAAATCAAGGTTACACAGCTAACAGTTTCAAAGGATATGGTGTATGACCTGGAAAAAATTAGATATCAGTTTGATACTGTTAAACCTGATTTTGTTATAGTTAGTCATGCCAGCAATGTCTTTGGATTTATTGCGCCAGTAGAGGATATTTTTGCGCTGGCTAAAAAGTACGAAGCCATAACTCTTGTGGATATGGCACAGACTGCTGGTTTGGTTGATTTGAACGTAGGTCTTACCACTATAGATTTTGCTGTATTTGCAGGACATAAAACTTTGTATGGCCCAACTGGAATATCTGGATTTGTGATGAATCCATCGGTGAAATTTCCGGCAGTAATATTTGGCGGTACCGGATATGAATCTGCAAATCAGGATATGCCTGAAGATTTACCTCAGAAATATGAGATGGGGACTCTGAACATTGCGGGTATAGCAGGATTAAATGCAGCACTTGGATGGTCAGCACAGGTTACTATCGATGCCATAAGAGAAAAAGAAGCTGAGAATCGAAAGAAGCTGATAGACCTCTTAGACAGATACTCCTATATTAAAATAATTGGAAATTATGACTCATGTAATTATGTAGGAATAGTTTCTTGCATCATAGAGGAAATAAGTAGTGACAGTGCAGGACCTGTGTTTGATCGGTGTGGAATCGCTGTCAGAACAGGACTACAGTGTGCACCGCTGGCACATCAGTTTATGGGAACATTTCCAGCGGGGACTATCAGATTCAGTGTTAATTATTTTACGACAGATAAAGATTTTGCAGAGTTGGAAGAAGCTTTGGATTATATAGATTCAGAGCTGTAGGAGGATTGTTGTGAGCTTAAAGGACAAGAGAATAAAAAGCGAATACCGGTCCTTGATTGATAATGTGGTGCAGGATTTTTATATTCCGCTGCTTCATGAGTCAACATCGTATAAGCGTGCTGTGGGTTTTTTTTCATCTTCAGCTCTTGTCGAAATATCAAAGGGAATAGCTGATATGGCTAAAGACGGGGGAAAGATTGAGATAGTTGCTTCACCATATTTGTCCGATGACGATATTCAGGCTATCAAGGAAGGATATGAGAACAGGCAGAAGATAATAGAGGGAGCACTCATACGTCAGTTGTCTGATGAGCATGAGGACTACTATTCTATGGAACGCCTGAACCTTCTGGCACATCTTATATCAGATGGGATCCTTGATATTCGCATTGCTTATACTGATAAAGACAATGAAATTGGAATGTACCATGAGAAGATGGGAATTCTGGAAGATAAAGACGGAAATCATGTTGCTTTTTCTGGATCCATGAATGAGTCTATGACAGCGATGTCTATCAATTATGAGACTATAGATGTATTCTGTGATTGGAAAGAGGCTGAAGCTGATAGAGTTAAGTTAAAGAAAAATGCCTTTTATTCCATGTGGAATAATGTTGAACCAAGCCTTAAGGTTTTGGAATTTCCCAATATTTCCGATGTACTTATTGAGAAATACAGGAGGAAAAATCCCAATTTTGATATTGATCATGAGCAGTTCAAAAGAAGAATCCTTGCCTATGGAAGTATGTTACAAGGGATAAGCAATTTTTCTGGAACCCAGGTAGGAGCAAGAATACCAGCAGATGTTGAGTTACATGAATATCAGAAGGAAGCCATTGCTTCCTGGGTAGGTGAAAATTATCGAGGGATTTTTGATATGGCAACGGGTACAGGCAAAACTTATACCGGTCTTGGTGCCATTTCAAAACTTTCAGAAGATCTTAATGATGATCTTGCTGTAATCATCGTAGCTCCATATAAGCATCTAGTAGAGCAGTGGGTTGAGGATATTGTCAAATTCAACATGAAGCCTATTATCGCTTATGGTGATCCAGTTCACAAGGATTGGAGAAAGAAATTCTCCAAGGCAATAACAGATCAGAAAATCAGAAGAGATAAAAGATTCCTCTGTGTGGTGACAACGAATATTACATTTGCAAGTCCTGACTTTCAGGAGCGAATAGATAAAATTAAGAGTTCGATTTTACTGGTGGTGGACGAGGCTCATAATTTTGGAGCAAGAAGTTATGCCAAGCATTTGGATGACAGATTCGCTTACAGGCTGGCATTATCAGCAACACTTGAAAGACACAGAGATGACGAAGGAACAGCACTTTTATATAGCTTCTTTGGAAAGAAATGTATTGAATATCCTCTTGAAAGAGCTATTGATGAAGATAAACTGACTCCTTATAAATATTATCCGATTCTTGTTTACCTGAGTGAGCTTGAGTTGGAATCTTATGAGCAGCTTTCTTATGAAATGTCCAAGTGTATGATAAAGGACAAGCATGGAAAGTATAAATTAAACAAGCGTGGAGAAATCCTTGCCCTAAAGAGATCCAGAGTTGTTGCAGGAGCAATGCAAAAGCTGGAGGCTTTGAAGCGAGAAATCACTCCTTACAAAGATGATAATAATATTCTGGTGTACTGTGGAGCTACGAGGGTGATAGACGATAGTGATACTTCATCAGATGACGAAAGTGATATCAGGCAGATAGAAGCAGTTACCAAGATTCTTGGAAATGAACTAAATATGAGCGTGGCGCGGTTTACTTCTGAAGAAAATATGGAAGAGCGTGCTTTGATTAAAGAGCATTTCCAGGACGGTGGCAAGTTGCAGGCTATAGTAGCGATAAAGTGTCTGGATGAAGGCGTTAATATACCAGGCATACGAACAGCCTTTATACTGGCAAGTACCACGAATCCTAAGGAATACATACAGCGTAGAGGTAGAGTACTCCGTAAAGCGGATAATAAGCCATTTGCGGAAATATATGATTTTGTTACCCTTCCTAGACCGCTTGACTCAGTGTCCGGTTTGACGATAGAACAGGCGAATAGGGATAAGACATTGGTTAAAAACGAGCTTGCTAGGATTAAGGAATTTGGCAGATTGGCATTAAATTCGATGTTGGCAAACAATCTGATCTGGGACATCCAGGAGGCTTATCATCTTAACGATACAGATCTTGAGAAGGAGGGTGAAGATTTTGAATGATAACGAAATCCAGGTTGATAGCAAGGTCATAGAGCGCCTAAAGCGGTCAATCATCATTAAGGAAAACATGAATCTGAAAACAAGAACAATGAATGATTCTCAGATGGTGGCATGGATTAAGAAGAAAATTGAGGAGGAAGTGCAATGTTACTTAAATCAATAAAACTTGAGAACTTCCGCCAGTTTCGCAATGAGTCCATCGATTTTGCTCAAGGAGAAGGCGGCAAAAACGTAACCATCATCATTGGTGAAAACGGAACGGGTAAAACTACGTTTGCTCAAGCTTTTTTCTGGTGCCTGTATGGAGAAACTGAGTTCTCTGACAAGATTATTCTGAACAAGTTGGTAGCGACTGATATGACTCCTGGCTCAGAAGAGAAGGTTCGTGTAACCTTGACTCTTAGACATGGTGAGGTTGATTATACCCTCATAAGAGAGCAGGTATACCATAAGAATTATTCAAACAATGTTAAGGGTGATAATACCGTATTTGACATTGCAGTAAAGGATGCCAGCGGTAATACCTCCTACATTAAAAAGTCCCAGTGCGAGGCTGAGGTTAAGAGCATTCTGCCTAAGGAACTGTCCAGATACTTCTTCTTTGATGGAGAGCGTATTGAGAAGATGAGTAAGGATATTTCTACAGGTAAGAAGGCAACTGACTTTGCTGAGGCAGTAAAAGGTCTTCTGGGTCTCAATGCGATGATAAGCGCTATAGGCCACTTCAATCCTAGAAGCAGCCTTAGTGTTATTGGAAGCTATGAGAAGAGCTTTGACTCAAAGAGCAACACTAAGATTCAGGAATACACTGCCAAAATTGATAAGTGCAATGCAAGACTGGCAGAGATTGATGCAGCCTTAGAGGAACTTGATGCTCAGAAAGCGGCAGCTGAAACCAGAAAATCTGAAAAAGTTATAGAACTGAAGCAGTATTCCGAAGGTGAAAAACTGCAGAAAGAAAAAGAAGATTTGCAGAAGCAGATTAATAATATTACTCGTATGAGAGCCACAGTCTATAAGACAATGTGCAAGGATTTCAATGCTTCAATGAGCCCATTCTTCTCACTTTCTTTGATTAGGAGAGCTTTGGAAGTTTTGTCAAGACATGATTACTCCGGCAAAGATATTCCTTTTATACGTGACAAGACTATTGAGTATCTGTTAAAGCAGAAGGTCTGCCTTTGTGGTACCCATCTGGATGAAGGTTCTGTACCTTATGAAAGGGTGAAGTCGTTACTAGATGTTATTCCTCCAAAGTCGCTCAGTACATATGTGACAGATTTTAAGAAGGAATCAAAGCGTAGAGCAGGAGCACTTCAGGATTTGGTTGAGCGGATGCAGGAGAACCTTGCGACAGCTAGCCAGCAGACAGATGATATTATGGATAAAACTGATGATCTCCACAAGATTGAGGCAAAGCTTAGCGGTGAAGATGTTAGCGAAAAGGTTCGCACCATTAATAATGAGATTCAGATTTGCGTTAAAACTATCAATAAGTGTAATAACGATAGAGACAATCTAAATATAGAACGTGGTGGTCTTGAAAAGGAGCGCGAGCGTGCAGATACAGAGAGACAGAATCTGACTTTGCTTGATGAAAAGAACAGAAAGACTCAGATGTATCTGACTTATGCCAGAAAGATTTATGAAGAATTGGAGAATGTGTATCGGACAAGCGAAGAAGAAATCCGTGATCGGCTACAGGATACGATTAATGATATTTTCAAGCAGATTTATGAGGGTGGTTTATCATTAACAATAGATTCAAAGTATCATATCACTGTTCAGGCCAATGATTATGAGGGTGATGTAGAGACTTCTACAGCGCAGAGCATTTCTGTTATCTTTGCTTTCATTACTGGTATTATCAAAATGGCCAGAGAAAATCGAAATGCTAGTGACGATGATGCTAAGCTGCTTTCATCTGAGCCATATCCGCTTGTAATGGATGCACCGCTGTCTGCATTTGATAAGAGAAGAATCAAGACGGTATGTGAGGCTTTGCCAGAGACAGCTGAGCAGGTTATTATCTTTATCAAGGATACAGATGGTGAACTGGCTGAGGATTACATGGGTAACAGGATCGGAAGCAGACACCAGTTTGACAAGAAAAATGAGTTTGAGACCAATTTGGTATAAGGAGGAGTGCCATGTTTGATAAACAATATAGGTTTAAAGGTAGGCATGCTCTTCGTGTGGATCAGCTCACAGGAGTATTCGATGAATTAAGCAAAGCAAAGTTGATAGACCGTAATGTAGATGTCTATGCGAATGCACCGCTGATCGGATTTCTATATGGAAGAACTGCTGACCTTGATGATCTTAAAAATCCAGAGACCGATCAGGTATATAATCAGAATGTCATGGGTGATCGTGTAATTTATTCTGGTGATGAATTACAGTATAACTTCTGGCTAATTATGTTGCTTGATGCGAATTATGAGCCTGATGAAGAAAAGCGAATTGATAAAGCTTTCAGATATTATGGTCAGGATCCGGCTGATGAAGAACATTTTGATAGCTACGTAAGAGGCGGCATTGATGTTCTTTATGAAAAGCTGGTTGAAGGGGATAGCGCTCCTGAGGCATTCGCAAACAGGCTTTACGAGTTTATTGATGAGTTTAATGATCGCTTCAACAGCGAAATCAGCAGTGATGATATTCTGCAGTTATGTGTTAATAAGTCATAAGTAAGAGCGAGATGAGTTAATGAGTAATAACGATATAGATAGGGCCTTTATAGAATTAAAGGCTCTGTCACAGAAGAAAGGTTATTTGCTCTTTGATGATTTAGAGAGAGGCACTGATGGCTTATCGCTTAATGAAGTGGATTGGCTTACAAACCGTCTGTTAACATCAGGAGTGGAAATCTTTGATGATGTGCCGGATACAATTAAAAATGGACCTGGCTTAAAGCAGGATAAGATACAGGGACATCCTTCCGGAACGCTTTTGTTTTTGAAATACAAAATATTAAAAGCTACTGGAAGAATGGTTATACCTAAAGGTTTTGTTGTGTATAAGGGTTCAGAGTACAATGAGGTTGTCACTTCCTCTTGCACAATTGCAATAGGTAACAAGCGTCGTAATCTAATGCAATCTGGCAAAATGAAAAATGGGGTTTTGACTGAAGATGTTCAGTTTGGAAGCCCTTCAACGGCTGCAAAAGTATTGATAGGAAATTCGGTGAATGGGAATATTGTATGGGTAGATTCTAATGGATATACTTTGAAACAACTTCTTGCCGAAAAATGAGAAGAGAACTAATGGAGAGTAAGAATGTTATTGAAAGTGCTCTTGCAAATTTAATACAGCTATCATCTGAAAAGGGATTCCTGGTATTTGATGATATTTATGATGCGGCTGATAAATGGGTTCTATCTATCAGAGATGTAGACTACCTTTCAAGCGCCATTGCTACCCGTGGAATCCTTGTATATGATGAAGAACCGGTTACTAATGTAGCCGGTTCTTCCGAGAATGATTATGATGATTATGCGCAAAGAGACTATGAGGTCGTATTCAATAGAGTTATTGAATTTGATCCCGATTTAGAGGATTTTATCAACACTGTCCGGGCTGTTGTTCCACCCCGGGCGCGTGAGATGGATCAACTGAAATATCAGGTTCAGGAGGGAAATTTATACGCTCGTGAGCGAGTAATACAGATGCATTTAAGATTTGCTGTGCGTATTGCTTTGCAGAAAGCTGAAACATATGATTGTGAAATTGCTGACACTTTACAGGAGGCTTTAATAGGTTTAGTAACGGCAGTAGACAAATATGATCCTGACTCAAGTGGTTCTTTTGGATCATATGCTTCACTATGGATACTACAAAATATAGGGCGTACACAAGCAACTCAAAGGCCTGATGTATATTACCCTGTTCATAAAAAGGAAGGCTATTTTACAATGTATCCGATTCTGAAGGAAAATGGATACTTGAATTCTGATATATGGACTGATTCTGAGGTGAGAAGGGTAATTCAAGATCGGCTTGGCTGTGGCATTGATCAGGCAGAGGATATCATCAAGCAGTCTATGCCAATCGAATCGCTTGATGATATCTACGAAATGTTTTTGAAAAATATTGATGTAGATAAAATACAGGACGATGTTTTTGAAAACATTATAGAAAACGAAATACAGCAGGATGTCTTTCAAAACATTAATTCTGATGCATTCTATTGGAATGATGACATTTATGAGGAGATTGAGCAGCGGACATTAAGAGAAACTCTTGAAAATTTAATGGGAGAATTATCAAATAGGGAGCAGGAGGTTCTTAAAGCAAGATACGGTTTTGAAGATGGCGTTGAAAAAACACTAGAAGAGGTAGGACAGATGTTTGGCGTTAGCCGGGAGAGGATACGTCAGATAGAAGCAAATGCTATAAGGAAGTTATCATATCCTACAAGAGTAAGAAAACTGAAAGATTTTCTGTAGTTAGTAGCTAGACAAAAACAGTGATGTTAAGAAAAACGGTAGGTGATTCTGTTATTTTCTTAACATCACTGTTTTTTAAAAGCTATGTATTTAAAATAAATTAAGTTTTTATCTTGACACGTATTCTAAATTAAGCTATGATAATAATATCCATAAAAAATACTTTTTTTACTGGGTATATAAATTTTTTGAGAAAGGAGAGCGTTATGAATACAGTTGGCTGTATACGTGCGAGGTTGGGTAGCACACCTTATTTTATTGCAAAGATGACTGCAGGGCAGTTGACCGATTCTGTTGGCTTTGCTATGGAGATGCCGGAATGGGAAGATATGAGCCCCGACGAAAAAATGCAACGAACGCTTGATGTGAATCGTGTTGTCAATGATATAGTACCTTATATCATTGACGATGAAGATAAGTTCATGGGAAGTCTGATAGTTGATATTTATCAGGGATTTGATGATATGACTTTTGAATCAGTTGGGGATGTGTTCCCGACGATTCCGGGAGCATATAAGAGTTCTATGAAGGACATGGGATTTCTTTCATTTCCTGGAAATGAGCGGTTGATTGCTCTTGACGGGCAGCACCGACTTTTGGCTCTCAGGATAGCAATAAAGGGGCTGTCAGGATTGCCCGGATGGATAGCAAAGGTTGCTCCTTCGTGGAACAATCTGAAACCGCATCCTGAGCTTGCTAGAGAAGAGATTAGTGTAATTTTTGTTGAACATAGAAATACATCTAAGATACGAAAAATATTTAACAAAGTTAATCGTTACGCAAAGCTTACAAGTAGGAGCGATAATATTATTACTTCTGATGATGACATTTTTGCAGTTATTGCAAGAAGACTCATCACAGAGGGAGAACCTCTTGCACCGGTAAATGATATTGATCTTGTGAATTGGAAGAATAATACATTATCTCTTCGTAGCAAAAATCTTACAACGCTTAGTGCATTGTATACAATTTCGGAAACCCTGCTTAAAGATGATAGATTCTCAAGCAGCAAATTACCTAGTAAAGAGAAGGTTGAAGAGGCTTATAACTTTGTCTCAAGTTTCTGGAAAATATCTCTTGGAAAAATTGAAGCTTTCAGACAGTATATGCGGCTTACTGATTTGGATAAGCCGATATCGGCACTCAGAGAGAATAATCTGCTGCTGAAACCTGTGACACAAATGGCACTTGCGCATGCAGCACGTATGACGAGGGTTCATAATTTGAGATGGGAAGATGTTGTGGAGAAAATCAACAGAATAGATTGGTCTTTTAGCAATGAACTTTGGTTCAATATTCTGATTATTCCGAGTGCGAACAAGAAAATGATAACTGGAAAGGATGCTATTAGAGGTGCAGGAATGGTTATCGCATACTTAGTTATGGGAAATATGATGAACGATGATGAAAAAGCTGATGTTAAGCAGATTATTAATAATGCACGTGCTACTGAAGATGCAGAGTTACCACCTATGATTTGAAAGGGGTGATTTCATATGAGTAAGAAAAATGTAATGATAGATTACGGTTTGAAGAAAGACAAGGGAAGTGGATGAAGATAATAAGCTAATTCAATGTAAACAAAAAGCACATTAATAGCTACGGGAATAGCTAAAATGCGCTTCTGTCAATGTGCTATACGCACTTCATACAAAAATAGTATAGCACATTTATGACAGATTTCAATATCTTAAAAGGAGATTTTGTATGCAAAAGAAAGTGAATATACGATTCCCTGAAAATAAGGGAGAAAGGACGTGCTATATGAAAAAATATGTATCGGATTATCTGAACAAAGGAATAAAAGGGCATTCTAATTATAAATTTGTGGATGTGATTGTGAATGATGATAATTTGTTATTTATTGATCCAATATTGATTGAAATTTCAGAAGATCAGTGGAGTAAAGAGGCTAAGATATTAATTCAATCGTTCTTTGACGCTTTTTTCGAAGCATATAGTGAAAAGGATGAAATAAAAAAGACAAAGTTATTGTCCCATGCTGGAGAGCAAAATGGAACACGTCTTGGTTATGGAAGAGGAGATAATGGTAAGGGCAATACAGCTGAAGGACTACTTGATATTTTTGCTCCCTTAGAAAATCTTATACAGGAAATACCTACTATGGAGAAAGCTGAAGATTTACCACTTTTGATTCCTGGTTTTGCAGAAGATGGACTTTCGGATTTACTGACTAATATTTTACATGTTCAGTTGAATGCATTTACAATGCAACAAATACATAAATATGGACTGAAAAGTAACGGAAATGCATGTTTTTGGAGTTGGGATAAGGAAAAAGTTTGTTGGACTCTGGTAAAAAAGCCGTCATTCTATATTGACGGCCAAGAGTTATTACTTGTCCCTAAGCAGATTGTCAGGAAAAAATATCTGTTCAGTACAAGTCAGTATTTTAACAGGATTATATTGGAACGTATACGCGAAAAAGGTGGATATATGGATGGGGACAAGCCTATTTCTAAGAAAGAAATCATAAAGGTAAAACGTTTTTCTGGAGAGCATTGGCAATATGATGAATCTGTTTCATATACAAAAAAGAACAATGATGCACTTGATGAGTATCATAAAAAATTGCCGATATTTTATTTTGAAAATGGAAATTCTATGCAGGATGATAAATTGGACCAATTGATTTATGGATATTCTGTTTCATAAACGGTGAGGAATACCAAGGACCTGACTACCTAATCAACAAATAAATAAATAAAATAATCAATTAGTAAAAGATTTTTTTAATTCTATAAATTGCCAAATGACGTAACCAAATAGCTTTTAAGAAATTTTTTTCGGTAATAGTTATTGTATTATCACAACCTAATATACAGAACCTATCGGGGTATGACTACCTAATCAACAAAAAACAATTGCAGGTCTGGTGAATGAGGGAAGATTTTCTTATTCATATATTGCAACCGGAATCTATGCAGAGATCAGAAATCTGTCAAATCTTCATATTCAGACATAGGAGGAAGAGATCACAAGGATAAAAAATAGGATAGCTCGTTGGTTTAGCATTTATTTTCCAGAAATCAAAGACGTTTATCGGAATCCGGATGCTGTAAGTGGACTGATGATCATAAAACAGGTACCACTGTCCTGTGACATCAAAGAACTGGGCGTGGAAGGTGTAAATAAGATATGGAGAGCTGCAAGGCTGAAAGGCGCTGGGATAAAGAGGGCTACGACCCTGGTAACAGTAGCGGAGCACGGCATCGGAAATATCGAAGCCCCTAAAAGTGCGAGAAAAGAGAGCCAAAACCTGTTGAACGATTACGAGGTATATAAGAAACGGATGGAAGAACTCATGGAGGAGATAGAGGAAATATTATCAGAGGTCCCTTATGTAGATAAACTGTTGGAGATCAGTGGGGAAGGAATAAAAACGGTAAACTGCTTTATTGCAGAAGTTGGAGACATTGGACGTTTTGATAATCCAAAATAGCTGCAGAAGCTGGCCGGATATGCAATCGTTGCAGACAGCTCTGGAAAACATAACAGTAATACAACAAACAAAGAATGAGCCAGTAGTCGGAAGAAATATTTTCCATAGGGCAGGACCCTGCAAAGGAGCTGATCTGACACCCTGATTATGGACAGGCGGGACGAGAGAAGTTAGAACGCAGAGAAAGCCTGCTGATCCTGGTAGACATGGGAGGTTCGCTGCTGTAGATGGTACACACAAGGCTATGTAGAATGAAGACGTTTTACTTCATGCACCCAAAATCCACTATTTTCGTACCAGATACAGAGAAATGTCCATACCTATGGCTCCTTCTTCTGAGATATTTTTTGATAAAATATTAAAAAATCCTTGTTTTTTAAGGAAAAAAGACTTGACTATATAAGGAGAGAATGTGCATTTTCTTTTCAGAGTGCATAAATGGAAAGTATGTCTGCCAAGGGGAAATAAATAAACCGCAAAAGTGGTTTGCTATCTGTCAAGGTACGTGGGTTCTGCCGTTTACAGTTAAAAGGCGATGCTAAGGATCTAAAATTAATTTCAAGTCTTGTTAAGGATGGGAATTTTGGAATGTTGTACCTTCTGGAGAAGCTCTTTATGGGACTTTATAGGAAATCCATGTTCAGCTTGTCGCATATTATTAAGGAGATAAGAATGATACCGATTTATTTAGAAATTCCAGATAAAGCAAAGAAAATAATCAACAAAAATGTAGGATACATATTTGAAAGTTTGATATGTACATGTGAGGGACTTAGTTATAAAGAAATTTTATCTGATATTTATCCATCTCATATGATAGAAAGTAAACCTGAAAAGTGTGAACGGATAATAAAAGAAATGTACAATATGACACAGGATAGCTATGAAAGAGAATTTTTAAAGCCAATTTATGAATGGACATTATTTCGTTCTATTATGTGGTGGGTAGATGCAATAGAGGGAAGTTCGCTAGATGAAATTCCAAGAGAGTATTGCATAGATGAAAGTGGAGTAGATAGATATGATTTTATAAATGATGTTGAAAATTATATTGACTTTCTATTTGCAGATTGGGATTTTTTAAATTTATCTGTAATCTATTCATTATATAAGAAGAAGCCGCAAGTATTAAAAAAATTTTTACATATAGATATTGAACATTATCTTGAATTAATGCCGCCAGATATAGAAATGGATTGTAAAAGAATGATAGAGAAGAATAAAAAGATCAAAGAGAGTAAAAATAGTATGATAATTAATATTAATAGTGGACAAATAAATATTTCACAAGGTAATTCGAAGTTAAATGCAACACAAAATAATGGAACAAGCGGAGATGAGCTTGAAAAGATTATTGAAGAAATTAGGGAGAGTTTACATAATTTGAATAAAGAAGATGCGGAGAAGATCTCTGATGTGATAGAATTAGCACAACAAGAATTAGTTAAATCGAAACCCAAAGTTAGTCGATTGAGAAATTGCTTAACAATGTTTGCACCAATGTTTACCATTGCGAATGGCATTCCAACATTAACTGATAATTTACATAAATTACAAGAGATTATTATGAGTTATATAAAATAAGTGAAGGACATAGGGGTTCATAGCAGAGCCCAGTATACTGAGGGTCTGACCATCTAACTAACCGATAAATAAAATAATGAATTAGTAAAAAGTTGATGAAAAGTCTATAAATGTAATGTGACATTGGAGTTTAGCGCAATAGAGTTTGAATATTGTGAATCGCTTGAATTGTTGGAAGAATTCTTTCATAAATATATTAATATTAGAAGTTGTCAGTTATTAAGGATTAATCCTGAAACGAAGAAGTGGAATTGCTCTATGGCAACAAGGGCGAATCGCAGGGAAACCAGGTATTTGCCGATTTGCTGCCTCATCTGATCAGGGTAATAGAAAATGCCGGAATGCTGATCATTGATGAATTTGGCAATAGTCTTCATAATAAATTGGCTGAAAAAATTATTGAATTCTTTATGGAGAATGTTGCTTTACGCTAAAATGGTTTCATGCTATCATTATTTTAGTTAAAAATTTTGATGGCATGAAGCTATTTTTGATTGGAGGCATGGAAGATTTGAACTTTAACTATTGCTATAAAATTACTTATGAATCAGGGGAAACTTATGACAGACGAAGAAATGAGCTGTCAGTAGAAATTTCAAAAGAAGACTATAAGAAAATTATAACAGGAGTATTACAGGAAAGACCGATTGATCAGATTGAAGGGATTTCGGATGTAATTGATAAAATGACGGAAAATGTTGAATTTGCGGATCGTTTTATGAATAAAAATGGTTCATTAAGAAAAACACCATTAAAGAAAAAAAGAGCTATTTCAAAACTTGAATTTTTTATTCCGGAATATGAGTATCGGCGATTAAAAAAGATGAAGGATCCAATAGAGACATTGGAACGCCCAGTGGAACATATGACTGTTTATCGGAATGATGGTTCCAGTGTGACTTTGACAGCGGAGAATGGACGTGTGAGTATTGTTGACTCCAGGGAGAAGAATGTAAGGCATATTATTGAGGCAGATTATTTTGTTTCGAAAATTTTGTAATGATTTATTACAAATACCATTGATGGTGTCCGTATGTATGCCAACAGATATTTAAAGATATTTGATGTGGATAGTAAACTATTAGACGAAAGAAAAAAATGAAAGGACATAAAAAAATATATGATTAGTTTTTATAAGAGTATTGTTGACCAGGACAGAGCTTCAATTGTTATATGCAATCTTAAGCATGAGATTATCTACATGAATCCGGCAGCTGTTAACAGCTATGCGAAGCGAGGCGGTGATAAACTTATTGGAAGAAGTCTGTTAGATTGTCATAATCAGGAATCCAGGGATAAAATACAGAAGGTAGTGGACTGGTTTGCGGCAGATGAGAGCCATAACCTTGTCTATACTTTCCATAATGAGAAGCAAAATAAAGATGTTTATATGGTGGCACTCAGAGAAGAGGGAAGACTGATAGGATATTATGAAAAACATGAATATCGAAATTCAGAAACTATGAAACAATATGATTTGTGGTGATGTTATGGCACAGGACGAATGGTGCAGGCAGTTGTTCAAGAATGAGGAAATACGACAGGAACTTATCTGTGTGGTAAGAAGAAAAAATGGAATGAGGTAAGCAACAATATGGAATCAAAACAGAAAAGAACAGCTCTTGTCACAGGTGGAAGTTCCGGAATCGGACGATGTACTGCAGCAGCCTTGAGTAAGGCTGGCTACATAGTCTATGAGTTCAGTCGCCGGGATGTTCCTGTAGAAGACGTGAAGCATATGTGTGTAGATGTGACAGATGAGGCTTCCGTGCAGGAAGCCGTTGGGCAGATCCTTTTGGAAAGAGGAAGTATCGAGATTCTTGTAAACTGTGCAGGCTTTGGTATCTCAGGTGCAGTGGAGTTTACAGAATCAGAACAGGCGAAAGCACAATTTGATGTAAATTTTTTTGGAACTGTCAATGTAAGCAGAGCTGTTCTTCCATCTATGCGCAGACAGCACAGTGGACATATTGTCAATATCAGTTCTGTGGCAGCGGTGGCACACATTCCGTTTCAGGCATTTTATTCTGCCAGTAAAGCAGCAGTGTCTTCTTATTCCTGTGCGCTTGATAATGAGGTAAGTCCTTATGGTGTCAGGGTAACAGCAGTAGAACTTGGAGATATTCATACCGGTTTTACCCAGGCCAGACAAAAGACAGTTTTGGGTGATGATGAATACGGCGGCCGTATTTCACACAGTGTCAGTCAGATGGAGAAAGATGAACTGAGTGGGATGTCGCCGGAGGTTATTGGTACATATATTGCGCGGCTTGCACAGAAAAAGAACTGCGCACCAATTTGTGTGGCGGGTGTGAAGTATAAGATTCTGAGATTCTTATGTAAAATTCTGCCGTGTACATTACGGGGAAAGATTGTTGGTTCTATTTACGCAAAATAACTGAGATTATTTTATAGAATCCCGATATAGCCCGGGTGTCTGGATATATAACAGCTTTTTTCAGCTTTACGTTAAAATAGTTTCATGCTATCATTATTTTATTAAAAATTTTGATAACGTGAAGCTGTTTTTTGATTGTGGGGTGTAAGGAATGGGTAGATTTGTAAATCCTGATAACAGTGCATTTCAGGTGGCACTGAATTCTCCGATATATGTGGATAAAACCGGATTGTTGGAATATACAAACAGCGTACTTAATACAACAGAAGCTTATATCTGTAACTGCAGACCACGCAGGTTTGGAAAATCATATGCTGCAAATATGCTTGCCGCTTATTATAGTAAAGGCTGTAATTCCGAAGAAATGTTTTCGGGGTTGGATATAAGCAGGGAATCCGATTTTAAGATGCATCTGAATAAGTATGATGTGATTCATCTTGATATTCAGTGGTTTTTGGCAAATTGTGATAATGTGGATAATGTTGTAGCGTTTATTACGAAATCTGTACAGGCTGAATTGAGAGAGATTTACCCTGGCGTTCTGCCTGAAGAAGAGACAAGTTTGTCGGAAAGTCTTTCACGTATTAAAAATATTGTTGGACAGAAATTTATTATAATTATTGATGAGTGGGATGTTCTGATCAGAGATGAAGCGGCAAATAAAAAAGTACAGGAAAAGTACATTAATTTTTTGCGGGCAATGTTTAAGGGAACGGAACCGACAAAATATATTCAGTTGGCGTATCTTACAGGTATTTTGCCGATAAAGAAAGAAAAAACACAGTCTGCATTAAATAATTTTGATGAATTTACAATGCTTGATGCAGGAGTGATGGCACCATATATTGGATTTACAGAAGCTGAAGTGAAGGATCTTTGCGAAAGATATCACAGAGATTTTGAGAAAGTAAAATATTGGTATGATGGTTATTTGCTAGAGGACTATCAGGTATATAATCCTAAAGCAGTAGTAAGTGTTTGTGTGCGGGGCAAGTTTAGAAGTTACTGGTCTGAGACTGCTTCTTATGAAGCAATTGTTCCTTTTATCAATATGAATTATGATGGCTTGAAAAACGCTATAATTGAAATACTTTCCGGTGCTTCGATTAAAGTAAATACAGCTGCTTTCAAAAATGATACGGTGAATATACAAAGCAAAGATGATGTACTTACGTATTTGATCCATCTTGGTTATTTGGGATATAACCAGAACAGAAAAACTGCATTTGTTCCAAATGAAGAAATCCGGCAGGAATTGACAATGGCGGTTGAAAGCAGAAAATGGAATGAGATGATTACTTTTCAGCAGGAATCAGAACATTTACTGGAGGCTACGCTGGACATGGATAAAGAAGCGGTTGAAGAGGGAATTGAGAAAATCCATACAGAGTATGTTTCAAATATTCAGTATAATAATGAGAATTCCCTGAGCAGTGTACTTGCAATTGCATATCTGAGTTCAATGGAATATTATTTTAAACCAGTTCGTGAACTGCCGACAGGACGTGGGTTTGCAGACTTTGTATTTATTCCAAAACCAGAATACGTTTCCAGTTATCCGGCGCTTGTCGTAGAACTTAAATGGAATAAGAATGCCGAAACAGCGTTACAGCAGATAAAAGAGAAAAAATATCCCGAATCGATAAAACAGTATACAGGAGATATTTTACTGGTTGGAATAAATTATGATAAGAAGACGAAGAAGCATCAGTGCTTGATAGAATCATATGAGAAGTAGGAAAGGTAAAGAAAGATTATTATGAAAGAATATTCAAGAATTCTTATAGAACAATATTGTGAAAAGTATCCTAAAACTAAAAAAGCAGCAACTTTACAAAGACTTGTGACAATGTCTTATGATATAGCAAGTCAACCTACAGATTATGATGCGATAAGTTTAGAGAAACTTATAGAAAGAGAGCGAAATCCAGAATTGCGCGAGGCGCTTGAAGATTTAGATGATTTTTTATTTGGATGGTAAATTGTTGAAATTTGAGTCGTGTGAGGTATTGTGATTAATGAATAAATTCTCAGAGAAAGATTGGAAATTATTCCGAAAAAAGATTTCGGGCTGGCAGGAAGCCTATATGGAGAAATTAAACAGGGAATATATAGCGTTATTAAATGAAGAGGGAGATGCATCGGACAAGTTTTGGAAACTGGAAAAAAGGATAAGAGAGGACAAGAAAAACTGCGGTGTTCAGTGTGAGATGAGCAGATCAAATCAATTTTATATTATGCTGTCGCTATTGAGAGAAGGAGCGATTACTTTTGATGATCTGGAAGATTTCAGTGATGATTTAAAAGATATGATGAAACGCGTTGCAGATAATTGATAGTCGGACACCATTTTTGATTGAGAGGTGTAATAATGGGCAGATTTGTAAATCCTGATAACAGTGCATTTCAGGACGTTTTAAATTCTAAAGTATATGTGGATAAAACTGGTCTTTTGGATTATATAAACAGTGTTATTGATACTACAGACAAATTTATTTGTAATAGTCGACCTCGTAGATTTGAAAAAACAATCACTGCAGATATGATTACAGCGTATTATAGCAAACCACATTGGGTCTGATCATCTAACTAACCGACAAATAAAATAATGAATCAGTAAAAAAATGATTAAAATTTTATAAATGGAATGTAATTGTTTTGCAAGATAATACAAATTTTGTAATATATACTAAATGATTTATTGACAATATAACAGGTATTTGATACATTAAAATTACATATCTGGGAAGTTCTATTCTAAGTCGTTCGACTATCTGATTCCCCATATGAGAGTAAATAAATATGGTGGAAGCAGCGTTAGCGCATACATGAATTTTTACTTTATTGGAGGCTCCTTTCACCATCATAGAGAAAGGAGCGGTATAATGCCAGTAATAGCGAGATTTTATGGAATGGTAATAAAAATGTATTTTCGACAGAGTGAACATAATCCTCCGCATATTCATGCAATATATGGAGAGTGTGTTGGTGTAATTGACATAAGGACAGGCGAAATGTTAGAGGGTGATCTTTCGAAAAGGGCATTAAAAATGGTTCAAGAATGGGTAAAGCAGCACGAAAATGATTTGATTAAAATATGGGAAACGCAAAAGTTTGTAGAACTTCCACCGTTGGAATAAAATAATGGGAGTTCTCGAGTAAAATGGAAGGCGGTGTTATTGTGTTTCATAGAATCAAAGATATAATGTCTTTGAAAAAATATGTTCTTTTGGCTACGTTTCAAGATGGGACGGTTAAAACTTATGATGTAAGTTCCCTGTTTGAGGAGGTGGAGGCATTTAACGCTTTAAAAGATACACCACATTTGTTCGAACAGGTAAAAGTGGATGTTGGTGGCTATGGAATCTCCTGGAATGATGAAATAGATTTATCTTGTGATGAGATTTGGGATAACGGAGTGCTTTTATGTGAGGATAATGGAGTGAAGTAGTGAGGGTCTGACCATCTAACTCGTTCTTTAAATCCGAAAGCAGAAGGGGAGATTGTAATAGTACGGCTCGGTGGAGAAACACATGATGAAAAGGGACTTCTTGATCTTTTATATGGATTATTTTCCGGAAACCAGAAAAAGGTATTGTCATATATTCCAGATGCTGATAATCAAATCTGTCAGAAGGGGGGTCTGATATGTTAAGTATGATTTCTTATGCTGAGGAAAATGGAATAAAAAAGGGAGAAAAAATTGGAGAAAAGAAAGGCGAATCTCGATTAGGGGCACTTATGAATATTCTTTTAAAGAATAAGCGTTATGCAGATGCTGAGAAGGCATCTGAAGATGAAGTGTATCGTGAACAATTATATAAAGAATATAAATTGTAAGGATTTGTTAGATAGTTTCTCATTATAAGGTATCTAGAGAGTAAGTTATTGTCTGAAAGTTATATAAAACCTTTGGAATGTTGCTTTACGCTAAAATGGTTTCATGTTATCATTATTTTAGTTAAAAATTTTGATGACAGGAAGCCATTTTTGATTGTGAGGTGTAATGAATGGGGAGAGTTTTTAATACAACGGGTGTGTGTATTCCAGAGAAGCATTATATGGTAAATATTAATGGTCGTTTACAACAGATTAAAGTGCTTGTGGATGAGGGAAAATATTTCACCATTAACAGGGCCAGACAATATGGTAAAACTACAACTTTGCGCGCACTGGCAGAAATGCTTCGGGATGAATATTATGTTGTATTACTTGATTTTCAGACATTTGACAATGAGAAATTTAGTAATGGAAATGTGTTTTCAGTAGCATTTGCTGGTTCTTTTTTGCGTGTACTTCGCAGAAACTGTAAGACTATGAATAATGAGATGGTTTCAGTTATAGAAGAAATGAAAAAGGATGCCGATTATGCTAACAGATACTTTTCTCTGAAAGAGCTATTTGAGGGATTAAGTGATATATGTGAAGCGGCAGACAGAAAAATAGTTCTTATGATTGATGAAGTAGACAGTGCAGCGAATAATCAGGTTTTTATTGATTTTCTGGCGCAGCTTAGGGCACAGTACCTGGACAGAGAATTTTATCCGGGATTTCAGTCGGTGATTCTGGCAGGAGTATATGATATTAAGAATTTGAAGAGAAAACTCAGACCAGAGGAAGGACATAGATATAACAGTCCATGGAACATTGCTGCAGATTTCAGCATCGAAATGAGTTTTTCTGAATCAGAGATAGCAGGGATGTTGCAGGAGTACGAAATTGATCATCGTACAGGGATGAATATATCAAAAATGTCAGAATTGCTATATGCGTATACGGCAGGATATCCGTTTCTGGTTTCAAGAATCTGCCAGCTGATGGATGAAAGGGTACGGGATGAATATGAAAATCTGAAATTGGTATGGACGGAAAATGGTTTTAATGAAGCAGTGCGTATTCTGCTTGCGGAGAAGAATCCTTTATTTGAATCATTAGTTGGAAAAATATGCGATTATCCGGAGTTAAGTGTTATGCTGAAAACATTACTTTTTACAGGAAGAAATATCGCGTATAATCCGGATGAAACCTCGATTGATATGGCTCAGATGTTTGGCTTTATTAAAAACCAAAATGGGAATGTGGTTATTGCAAACAGAATTTTTGAAATGAGATTATATAATTATTATCTTACAGAAGCAAAGATGCAGCAGACAGAGATATATAAGGCAGCCCTGCAGGACAAGAGTCAGTTTATAGTTAATGGATATCTGGATATGGAAAGGATATTGGAATGTTTTGTTGTTCATTTCCAAGATATTTACGGGGAATCTGATGAAAAATTTCTGGAAGAGCAGGGGAGGAAGTTCTTTTTACTATATTTGAAACCGATTATTAACGGGACAGGAAATTATTATATCGAATCCAGAACAAGAGATCTTCGAAGAACAGATGTAATTGTAGATTATCATGGACGGCAATATATAATTGAATTAAAGATATGGCACGGTGACGAGTATAATAAGCGGGGAGAACAGCAGCTTGTTGGATATCTGGAAGATTATCATGTGGATAAAGGATATATGCTTAGCTTTAATTTTAACAGGAAAAAACAGTCGGGAATCCGGAAAATTATAGTGAATGAGAAAACGATAGTGGAAGCAGTGGTATAAATTAATTCACCAGAAAAAGAAAACCATTTTTTGAATAGTCATATGTGATGCTGGCGATTTTAAGTGACGAAGAACTTGGAGATAAGATAACAATGGAGCAATATTATTACAACCATATGAATAAGGCGCAGCAGGCTGCATATCACAGCATTCTTAGCGGTGTGAAAAACCTGGCGGATGAATTTCAAATTCCGGCATTAGAGGGAAAAGAACTTTATAATGTTTTTTTTCAGATGCGTCTGGATCATCCGGAGATATTTTGGGTGAGCAGTTATAAATACCGGTATTATAAAGACTCTCCGAATCTGATTTTTATTCCGGAGTATCTTTTTGATAAAAAGAAGATTTGCGAACATCAAAAGGCTATGACTGCCAGAGTTGAGAAGCTGATTCGCCCGGCTCAGAAGCTGTCTGAATGGGAGAAAGAGAAGTATGTGCATGATTTTATCTGTGAAAATATCCGCTATGATAAACTGAAAAAATCATATTCCCATGAAATTATCGGACCGTTGGGGCAAGGCGTTGGTGTTTGTGAGGGAATTGCAAAAGCAGTAAAGGTTTTGTTAGATGCACTGGGAGTCTGGTGTGTGATTGCAATCTGTGGAAATAATCCTGAGAAGGGGATTAAGTATCGCCACACATGGAATATCGTAAAAATAGGAGGTACATATTATCATCTGGATGCGACCTTTGATAATACCCTGGGGAAAGATCGTGAGACTTCTGAAATCCGCTATGATTATTTCAATCTGGATGATTCACAGATTTTCAGGGATCATGAGCCTCTTATTGCGCCGGCGCCTCACTGCGGTGATCATGAGCACTTTTACTATAAGGAGAAGAAGCTTTCTTTTACTAAGAAAGAGGATGTGTATAAACGTTCTTTGCAGGCGGCGAAGAAAGGCAGGGTACTTATTTTTCACTGGAGAGGCGGTTATCTGACAAAGGGAGTACTGAAGGAATTGCTGGAGCTTATCCGGAAAGCAGGAGATGAGAAAGACAAAACAGCAATGGTCAGCATAAACTGGCCGCAGGCAGTTATTCGTGTTCAGTATACGGATATGCAGGTACAGGAGAGTGTGACAATAGAGGAAGCGAATGAAGGGGAAAAATAGATGTAATAAACAGCTTAACTTTTTCCGTGTGAGGATAGGGCTTTTTAAAAGAATGTGATCAGAGTGAGAAAATAGCCGAGATGTGGGACAGGGAATTAAAAGAAATCAGGGAGCAGGAACAGTATAGGAAAGCTATATTATGTATGGAAGAGGAACAGTATGATAAGGCAATAATTTTGTTTGAGGGACTTCCAAGAGATTATGAAGATGCCAGAAATAATTTCAGGGAATAAGGGTGAAATAAATGAATCAAAATTGCATGATTACACGAGAAGCAGCGTTGGAATTCGGTTTATCATTTCAGAATACATATACGGAAAGACCTTTCCGTGATCAGAACTGGCAAGTGGTAAGAGCGAGGGAAAACAAAAAAATTTTTTTATGGATCTATGAACGAAACGGTTATGTTAATCTGAATGTAAAAGCAGATCCGGAGTGGCGTGATTTTTGGCGAAGTGCCTATGAATCTGTACAGGCTGGTTATCATCAGAATAAGGAACATTGGAATACCATTATTCTAAATGGGACGGTACCGGATAAAGATATTAAAAGAATGATATCCGAAAGCTATGATCTCGTAACATACAGCCCGACAAAGAAGATTTATGAGGCAGTGAAGCAAATTCCGAAAGGATGCGTTGCAACTTATGGTCAGGTTGCCGAAATGGCAGGGAATCCGAGAATGTCGAGAGCGGTAGGGAATGCCCTCCATAAGAATCCGGATCCGGAGCATATTCCCTGTTATCGGGTAGTGAATTTCAGAGGAGAACTGTCAGGGGCTTTTGCCTTCGGCGGTAAAGATGTACAGAAAAAGCTACTGGAAGCAGATGGAATTGAGGTTGTCAATGGAACGGTGGATTTAAAAAAATATGGATTGACGCAAAGAGATGAGAAACTGTGAGAAAACAGATACGGAAGATTACCTTATTAACATTTGGGGGCGGGCAAATCTTTCCGGATCTGCCTGGCAGTGGAAGAAATTGCAGGAAACATTGTAGAACATGGATTTACAGGTAAAAAGGAAAACATTTTATTGATCTTCGGTTGACATTGGAAAAAGATGGAAGCGGGTGCCTGTCACTGCGTGACAATGGGGTGAAATTTAATCCCCTGGAATACAGAAACAGGGATACACAATATGGACTTGCTATTATCAGGGGGATTTCAGAGAAAATAGATTACCATTATGTGGCATCCATGAATTGTCTGAATGTGATGATCAGGTGAAGAATCATATATGAGGAATATGAAATGAATTACAGGAATGTAAAAATATCACAAGATGCGAGGATTGCGAAACAGTCAGTAATTGTGGGAGATGTAACAATTGGTCGTGACAGTTGTGTTTTATATTATGCTGTGATCCGGGGCGATGATGCACCGGTTGTGATCGGTGAGGAGTCAAATATTCAGGAGAATTGTACGATTCATGTAAACCATAACAGACCGGTATATATTGGAAATAATGTGACTATAGGGCATAATGCTGTGATCCATGGCTGTACCATCGGTGACAGAACTTTGATCGGAATGGGAGCGGTAATCCTTGACGGAGTAAAGATCGGAAAGGACTGTATTATAGGTGCAGGAAGCCTGGTTACCAAGAATACTGTGATACCGGATGGCTCACTGGTAATGGGCAGTCCGGCCAGGATCAAACGAAATCTCACCTGGGAAGAAAAGCTTGGTATTATGGAGAACAGTAAGGAATATGTAACGGTATCTCTGGAAATGAAAGAACAGGGCGTGTTATAGAAAAAAGAAAGTCCGGCAGAAAAAAAACAAGTAATATGTTGATGGAGAATAATTCAAATGATAGTTAACAAGTGTTCGGAAAATTTACTTACAAAATCAAAAAAATTATATGAGAATTACAGGGATAACTGTATAGTGGTCCAGAGAATGCTGGAGAAGTATAAAAAGATATATCCCAATATTTCTGATTATTCTATTATGCATTTTATAGATATTGCAGAATTTTGCGATTTAATAATGGACAGACAGAAGCTGGAAGATTTGAATGGAGATGAATGCTACTGCCTTTTGATGGCGGCTCTGTTTGCTCATACCGGATTTGGTTTAAATCAGGAAAGCATGAATAAATATATAAGCAAACTGGGGATCCAAAAGCAGACGCAGCCGCTTTCATTCCTGCAGATCATGAACAAATATCATGTTTTGTTCAGTGCGTGTCTGATAGAAGAATACGGAGATATATTTGAATTTCCGTCAGAGATATATAAGCATGCCATAATCAGTATGCTGTATTTTATTGGCGGAAATAGTGATGATATAAATCAACTGGAAGAAGTTTTGCTGTCAGACAATCAAAATTCTGTCAGATTAAAAGATCTGGCAGCAGTTCTTGCTGTTGGAAATCAGCTTGCAGAATTGAAGAATACAAATCTTGATCTGAATTATGAGGATTTTGATAAGTATAATTCTGAAGAGATTGTTGGATTTGTTGAAAGAAACGTTGTAAGAAGCATTGCTGTTAAATATGGCAAACTTGTGATAGAAGCAGGCGGATCGGATTCGGCATATGCACTGATTGAAAGAAAAGTAAATTTGATCATTAATAATTTCGAGAAGCTCCTCAGCAGTCTGACTCATGGATCAGGTGACAATGCCGGCCTTTTTGGCATTGATTCGATAGAACTCAAATGTGTTCTGTCCGCTGAAAATTCAAAAAAGATCTACCTTAATAAGGAAATCGAAGAATCATGGACAGAAGAGGACATTGAACTTTTTAATAAACTTTCTTTTGAGGAAAGAGTATTTTATGCGGATTATCTGTCTACAGAGTTTGAAATAACCAAATTTCTTGTGGATTTTGCAAAAACAAATAAAGCAGTACTTGCGGGATTAGAGTATAGAGTAAAATCACCGAAGTCCTTATATAATAAGCTTTATCAGAGAGTAGAGAAGTCTTTTTTTGATTCAATAGCAGATGTTATTCGTTATACAGTGATATTGGAACCGAAAGAATATGTTGAACAAATACGATCTGTGACAGATGCCTTGTATGAGAAGAACTGGAAGATATATTCATTGAAAAATTACTGGGTCAATGACAGTTTTCCATATAATGGCGTAAATGCCAAGTTTAAAAACTCACGCAACTATTGTATTGAAATCCAATTCCATACTCAGGAAAGCTTTGATGTGAAAATGAGTGAGGAAGATCATAAACTCTATGAACAAAGAAGAGTGTTAGAACCCGGATGCGATGAGTATAACAGAATATTACAGTTACAGCTGAAATTATATTCTGATATGGAATATCCTGAAAATATTGCGGATTTAGAAAAAATCTGACGCACATCAAGGATATCTGACATAGAATTTTACGCTCTGATAGCAGTCACCGAGTTAGATTAATATGCGTTATTTATATTATACATCTGCTTTACGATAAACAGAATTCATGTTATGATTATTTCAGCTGAATTTGAGATATTCTATTAATGAAAAGGGCAACTATTCAACAGCTTCTGACTGTGAAAGTATTGAACAGTTACGAAGAAAAATAAAAGGAGGATCAATGTTATGCTTACAACATGGACTCCGGCACATATGCCGGAAAAAGAGGAAATCAAAACCCGTCTGCAGACAGCAAGAAGTCAGCTCTATGATTTTCAGATGAAAATCAAGGAACATAAGATCCCGGTAATCGTACTCTTTGAAGGCTGGGGATCTTCCGGCAAGGGAAGTACGATCGGAAAAGTCATTAAGAATATTGATCCGCGTTTCTTTAAGGTTGCCACTATGTCAGCTCCCACAGCAGAAGAACTGAGATATCCATTTCTGTATCGCTATTTTAAACAGATTCCGGAAGCCGGAAAATTTACATTTCTGGATTCCGGCTGGATGGAGCAGACTTGTAAAGACTGTCTGTCGGGCGAGATTGAAGGCGAAGGTTATACACAGCGGATTGACAGCATCCGCCGTTTTGAGCGGCAGCTTACAGATAATGGTTATCTGGTGCTGAAATTCTTTATGCAGATTGACAGGGATGAACAGAAGCGGCGTGAAAAATTACTTCTGGATCATAAAGACACCAGATGGCGTGTGTCAGACTTTGATAAATGGCAGAATGAACATTACAAAAAATGTGCAAAAATATTTTCTCAGTATCTGTCTGACACGAATGCTTCCTCTGCACCATGGTACATCATAGATGCCAGTGACAGAAAATGGGCGGAACTTCAGGTGCTGGAGACTATGGTAAGCAATATTGAAGTTGCCATGCAGAATCAGGCACATTCCGTTCCGATTTTGCAGAATGTATTCCCTCTGGAGCAGATTCCCCGTCTGTCGGATATTGATCTGAGAGATAAAACAATGGATGACGAGGAGTACAGGGGAGAACTGAAACAGCTCCAGAGTAAACTGGGGGAACTCCATAATAAACTGTACAGGAGACGTATTCCTGTGATCATCACGTATGAAGGCTGGGATGCGGCAGGCAAAGGAGGTAACATCAAACGTATTACAGAAGCTCTGGATCCCCGGGGTTATGAAGTACATCCAATCGCAAGTCCGGAACCACATGAGAAGGCCAGACATTATTTATGGCGTTTCTGGACAAGACTTCCGAAAAATGGGCATATCGCTATTTTTGACAGAACCTGGTATGGCAGAGTTATGGTAGAACGTCTGGAGGGATTTTGCAGTGAAAATGACTGGAAACGTGCCTACAACGAAATGAATGAGTTTGAGAAAGAACTTAAAGACTGGGGTGCAGTCATTATTAAATTCTGGGTACAGATCGATAAGGATACACAGCTGGAGCGTTTTCAGGAGAGACAGAATAATCCGGAGAAACAATGGAAGATCACAGATGAGGACTGGAGAAACAGAGAGAAATGGGATGCCTATGAAGTGGCTGTCAATGAGATGCTTCAGAAGACAAATACTTCCTTTGCGCCATGGCATGTACTGGAATCTGTTGACAAGAAATATGCCCGTATCAAAGCACTCAGAATTGTGATCTCTGAAATAGAAAAAGCATTAAAAGAAAATTAAATTTTGCGGGAAATGTGTAAATGAATGATAAGATAACAGTCTGCCTGGGTAAGGGCGGGCAAAGAGAAATGGCAGAATCTTTTGCCAGAAAGAACAATGTTCCGATTATGGACAAACCGGGAGAACATCTGACAGTAATGTTTGACTCCCGGGGCGTATCACTTACCGGTTATGGCCTGACATATCAGGGAGATTTTGAAGGAATGCTGCACAGAGTCACAAACGGAAGACTTTCCCATGAAATGCTGGTACGTGCGGTCAAAACTGAGGGAGAACATCTGAAAGCAATTGATGCCACTGCAGGCATGGGGGAGGATGGTTTCCTTCTTGCAGCATATGGCTATGAGGTGACATTATACGAACAGAATCCGGTGATCGCCGCACTTTTGAAGGATGCGCTCCGGCGTGCCAGAAAGCATCCCGTATTAAAAGACATTGCTTCCAGAATGAAACTGGTAGAGGGTGACAGTGTGTCATGTATGGAGAAACTTATGGATCCGGTAGATGTGATCTATCTTGATCCCATGTTCCCGAAGAGACAGAAATCCGGTCTGATAAATAAAAAACTTCAGCTGATCCAGAAACTTGAACCTCCATGTTCTGAGGAAAAAGATCTTTTTGATGCAGCTATCAAAGCCGGACCTTCCAGAATTATCGTAAAACGTCCTCTTAAGAGCGTCTGTCTTGATGGAAGAGAGCCTTCTTATATATTAAAAGGAAAAGCAATACGATATGACTGTTATGTGATGTAGAAGGTTTATCAGCACATTGCAGCAGCCCTTTATTTTTGAGGGCTGCTGCAATGTATTTTTTTCCATTCCCGGATAAATTCCATTTGTTCCTGATCGGAGATTTCCTGGGAGGCAGCGTCATTTCCGGCAGCTACACAGCAGAGCAGGACGAAGGTCTGAAAGAGTAAAAATACCAGTATCAATAATAATGCAGTCATAATTTGTCTCCTTAATATTATGCAGATGGTTACAGTTATTTTATGAAATTGCTATAAGGATATTTTTCGGGATTTCTGTAACAGATTCTGTATATGCCTGTTGTTTTGCATATCAGAAGTATCTGCATATCATGGAAGCTTTATACATTTTATTTACAGAAAAACGGAGATATGACAGGAGAAACTGTCGGACACAAAAATATAATCTTCCGAATAATTTAAAGTAAGACGCAAATGTTCATTGTCTTTGCAGCGACCTGATGAATAGTTGCGGTAAGATTTCATTATCCAGATGATTCGGAGGATTTTTTATGAAGAATTCAGATGATTCCGGATATACAGGAAAGCACGTGGGTGTGTGTGTTCTGGATACCGGGATTTTTCCTCATATAGATTTTACAGGGAGAATACTTGCGTTTCAAGATTTCATCGGACATCGTATCAGACCTTATGATGATAATTCTCATGGAACCCATGTATGTGGGATCATTGGCGGTGACGGAAGGGCTTCGGAAGGACGGATCAGAGGAATTGCCCCCGGGTGTAGCCTGATAGTTCTGAAGGTGCTCGACAGAACGGGAAATGGCAGGAAAGAAGATGTTTTGCAGGCTTTTCGCTGGATTCTGGAGAATAAGAGATATTATGGGATACGTGTAGTGAATATCTCGGTGGGAACAACCTGCAGGAGAGCAGAAGATCACAGAGTTCTGATTGCGGGTGTGGAACAACTTTGGGATGCAGGTCTGGTGGTAGTGGCTGCGGCAGGAAATCAGGGACCGAAGGCAAGAAGTGTGACAGCACCGGGAAGCAGCCGGAAGATTATCACAGTAGGCTCCAGCGATCTGCTTACAGGACGGACTGCCATATCCGGCAGGGGACCTACATTTGAGTGTGTTTGTAAACCGGATCTGGTTGCACCCGGGAATCATGTTCTTGCCTGTGCACCGGGAGCAGATAACGGATATGGAGTGAAGAGTGGTACTTCTATGTCTACACCTCTGGTTGCAGGGGCAGCGGCATTGATGCTTGAGAAGAATCCGGAGCTGACTAATGTTCAGATCAAGATGAAATTGAAAGAAAGTGCCAGGGATATGGGATTGCCAAAGAATCAGCAGGGATGGGGAGAACTGGATCTGGAACGTTTTATGGAACTGTGATCAGTAATCTTTTATTTCACAAAATTATTGCTTTAGTGTATAAAAGCATTGACGAACGGTCTGTTTTCGGCTATCATGATAGTTAACTGGATGAGAGCCAAAGAGGAGGATTAACATGAAAAAAATTCAGATGCAGACACCACTTGTGGAGATGGATGGAGATGAGATGACCAGAATTCTCTGGAAAATAATCAAAGATGAACTTCTTCTTCCGTATATTGATTTGAACACTGAGTATTATGACCTTGGTCTGGAATACAGAAATGAAACGGATGATCAGGTAACTGTTGATGCAGCAGAGGCTACAAAGAAGTACGGCGTTGCAGTGAAATGTGCCACTATCACTCCTAATAAGGCAAGAATGGAAGAGTATACCTTAAAGAAAATGTACAAGAGTCCTAACGGAACGATTCGTGCAATTCTCGACGGAACTGTTTTTCGTGCCCCAATCGTAGTGAAGGGTATTGAACCATGTGTTAAGAACTGGAAGAAACCGATCACCATCGCACGTCATGCCTATGGTGATGTGTATAAGAACACAGAGATGTATATTGACGGCCCCGGAGATGCTTATCTGGTATTTGAAGGTGCAGACGGACAGCAGAGAAAAGAGCTGATCCATCATTATGAGGGACCGGGTGTGCTTCAGGGTATGCACAATCTGGATGATTCTATCACAAGTTTTGCAAGATGCTGTTTTAATTATGCACTGGATACAAAACAGAACCTGTGGCTTGGCGGTAAGGATACGATCTCCAAGATTTATGACGGACGTTTTAAGGAAATCTTTGCAACTATTTATGAAGATGAGTTTAAGGAGAAATTCGAGGCAGCAGGCATTGAATATTTCTACAGCCTGATCGATGATATCGTAGCTCGTGTCATGAAGGCTGAAGGCGGATTTATCTGGGCCTGCAAGAACTATGATGGAGATGTTATGAGCGATATGGTTTCTTCAGCATTTGGTTCTCTGGCTATGATGACATCTGTACTGGTATCTCCACAGGGATATTACGAATATGAAGCTGCTCATGGAACTGTACAGAGACATTATTATCGCTATCTGAAAGGTGAGGAGACATCTACTAACTCTGTAGCAACTATTTTTGCATGGACCGGAGCTCTGAGAAAAAGAGGTGAGCTGGACGGCAATAAAGAATTGATGGAATTTGCTGATAAACTGGAGAAGGCGACTCTGGAGACGATTGAAAGCGGTAAGATGACAAAAGACCTTGCGCTGATCACTTCTCTTGAGGATGTGACAGTACTGAACAGCAAAGATTTCATCCTTGCCATCAGAGAGAGACTGGATGAAATTTTATAATGTCAGAAATTATCCGGTAATGTTTCTATAACATTATAAAGTTCTCCGGGCAGGATCACACTGCAGCGGAGAAACCTGTAAAAAGTTATAAACTGCGAAAATGGGAAGAAACCTGCATTATGCAAGTTCTTCCCATTTTTCATATAATCCTTCTAATTCTTCGGTAATGGCGGCTTTCTCTTTGCTGAGTTTCGCACATTCTGCCACATTTGTGCAGATATCCGGGAGAATCATGGTTTCGTCGATCTCTTTATCTCTGGTCTCAAGTTCTTCAATGCGGGCTTCTACTTTTTTTAGTTCATTCTCTCGTTTTCGCTGGCGGGCCTGTTCTTCTTTCTGCTGCTGCCAGGAAAGCTTGTTATCAGAAGCCTGCTTTGCTTCTGTCACAGCCTGAGCGGCAGCCGGAGCATATTTTTCCGTTAGCTCTTCTTTTTTCTCCAGATAATAGTCGTAATCTCCGATATAATTTACAATTGCCTGATTGGTCAGATCCAGGATCCGGGTAGCTGTCTGGTTGATGAAGTAACGGTCGTGGGAAACATAGAATACTGTTCCTGTGTAACTGTTCAATGCCTCTTCAAGAATCTCTTTTGAAGCGATATCCAGATGGTTGGTGGGCTCATCGAGGATCAGAAAGTTTGCTTCGGACAGCATCAGCTTGGCGAGGGAAACACGACCTCTTTCTCCGCCGGACAGAGCGGAGATCAGTTTGAATACATCATCCCCTGTGAAAAGGAATGCTGCCAGCATATTTCGAATTTCTGTTTCCGTAAGTGTGGGATAAGCATCTGAGATTTCCTCAAAAATAGTTTTCTCCATATGAAGAACATGGTGTTCCTGGTCATAGTAGCCAATCTGTACCTTGGAACCAAGAGTAAATCTGCCGCTGTCTGCATCGATCAGCCCATTGATGATCTTTAACATGGTGGTTTTGCCTGTGCCGTTATTGCCAATCAGGGCTACACGTTCTCCACGTTTGATCTCAAAGGAGATGTCACTGAAAAGTGTCTGTCCGGGAAAAGATTTGGAAAGACTTTCCACAGTAAGGACATCATTTCCGCTGACAAATCTTGGTTCCAGGGAAATGCGCATCTGATTCTGAATCTCCTGTGGTTTATCAATGCGCTGGACTTTATCCAGCATTTTCTCGCGGCTTTCCGCACGTTTGATGGATTTCTCGCGGTTAAAGGATTTCAGCTTGGCAATGACTGCTTCCTGATGTTTGATATCCCGCTGCTGGTTCAGATAGGCTTTGTACTGGGCGTCACGCAGCTGGGCTTTTTTCAGGGCATAGGCAGAATAGTTGCCACTGTACATACGCATATTTCCTGCTTCGATTTCCACAACTTTTGTTACGACTTTGTCAAGAAAGTAACGGTCGTGGGATACGATAAATACAGCACCCGGGTAATTCAGAAGATAGGTTTCCAGCCAGGAAATACTCTCCATATCCAGATGGTTGGTAGGCTCATCCAGAAGAAGAATGTCAGGGCTGGCAAGAAGCAGTTTACCCAGAGCTACGCGGGTTTTCTGGCCGCCTGAAAGAGTTTCTATCTGGCGTTCGAAATCTTCTTCTGTGAAACCAAGACCTTTTAATACACCCATGATCTCACTTTTGTAAGCGTAACCATTTTCCAGTTCAAACTGGTGACTCAGTCTTGTGTAAGTATTCATCAGGCTGTCCAGAGCATCTCCAGTGGTGGTTTTCATTTCCTGTTCCAGAGAGCGCAGACGGTTCTCCATATCAATAATGTGCTGTTTGGTGGAAATCAGTTCTTCGTAAATGGTATGATGGCCATGAATGTCCTGATACTGGGCAAGGTAGCCGATATTTTTATCTTTGGCAAGTACCACGTTTCCTGAATCCGGGGAGAGCTCATGCATAATGATTCGCAGCAGAGTCGTCTTGCCTGCACCGTTATTGCCGATGAGAGCTGCCTTTTCGCGGTCTTCTATATGGAAACTGGCATCCTTGAGAATGATTTTTTCGCCAAAGGATTTACAGATATTCTGACATGATAAAATCATAGGAATTCCTCCGTTTGTAATTTGTCCGCGTACTATTATAATCGAAAATGCCTGTTTTTGAAAGCATTTTAAGAGATTTTGTCCAGAGAAAAGAAAGCACCGGATGGATGCATGGAAGAAAATATGATATTCCGGGGAATTTTTCAGAATGAAATTGATAAAAAAATACAGAAATATTTGGTCAAAAAGTACAAATTTAATTTGACAATAAAATAACATCTGGGTATAATTGACATAGATAAGCTAAGGAGGGAAAATTTGTGGAAGCTAAGGAAATTTCGAAAGCGGTAATCAAGCGTTTGCCGCGGTACTACCGCTACCTCGGTGAATTGATGGAGGAGAATGTAGAGCGTATATCTTCAAATGATCTTAGCAAGAAGATGCATGTGACGGCTTCCCAGATTCGTCAGGACTTAAATAATTTCGGTGGTTTTGGTCAGCAGGGTTACGGCTATAATGTACGCTATTTGTATACAGAAATCGGTAAGATCCTTGGGCTGGATACTGTACATCCGATGATTATTCTGGGTGCCGGTAATCTGGGACAGGCATTGGCCAATTATGTGGATTTTGAAAAGCGCGGATTTAAGCTGGTTGGTATTTTTGACGTCAATCCTGTACTTGAGGGGATTGCAGTTCGTGGAATCGAGATTCAGATGTTGAGCGATCTTCCTTTGTTTCTGAAGGAGAATGAGGTTGAGATCGCGATCCTGACTCTTCCTAAAAACAAAGCCAAAGAGATGGCAAAGATTTTGATTGATAATGGAATTAAGGCAATCTGGAATTTTGCACATATTGATCTGGATGCCCCGGAGGATGTAATGGTAGAGAACGTACATCTTTCAGAGAGTCTTATGACTTTGTCCTATAACCTGAGTGAGTACAGAAAGGAACATGAAGGGATGTAAGGGATAACTGTGAAACACAAGGCTGTGGTCATCTGATCACAGCTTTTCTCTTGTATGTAAATGTGTTATTGTAAACAGGAGGTGAACAGATGAGAGAGATTGTAACTGCTGTTGAGATGAAAGAACTGGATCATAATACGATTCAGAAAGCCGGGATATCGTCTCCGGTACTTATGGAGAGGGCGGCATTAAAGACGGTTGAGGAGATTGTACAGAGATTAAAGAATAAAGAAAAAGAGAAAATCCTTGTGGTCTGCGGAACCGGCAACAATGGCGGAGACGGATTGGCGATTGCCAGACTGCTTCAGTTGAGAGGAGTCAGAACCTGGTATTATATTGCGGGTAAGGAAGAGAAAATGACTGCTGAAACTGCCGGACAGCTTAAAACAGCAGAATATTATCAGGTGCCCCGGGTGCATAACCTGGATCCGGATGAATATACTACTATAGTAGATGCCATCTTTGGGGTTGGACTGAGCAGACCTGTAGAGGGAAAATATGCAGAGCTTATCAGTACAATGAACCGGGCATCTGCGTATAAAGTAGCTGTGGATATTCCATCCGGGATTGACTCAGATACCGGATTTGAGAAGGGGATTGCATTCCGGGCAGATCTTACGGTTACCTTTGCTTTTCGCAAAAGAGGGCTGTGTTTTTATCCCGGACGCATGTATGGCGGTGAGATCGTTGTTACGGATATCGGAATCTATTCCATACCCGGAAAGAAAATCTGTATGCATCATCTGGAACGTGAAGATTTGAAAATGCTTCCGGAGAGAGTTCCCTATGGAAATAAAGGAACCTTCGGTAAGGTTCTTCTTATAGCTGGCAGCGAAGGAATGTGCGGAGCTGCATATCTGAGTGCAGCAGCTGCTCTGAAAAGCTCTGCGGGAATGGTGAGAATTCAGACCGTGGAGGCCAACAGGATTCCGTTGCAGACACTGTTGCCGGAAGCCATGATCACCTGTGATTTTGATGAGAAAAAAAACCAGGCAATGCTTGACTGGTGTGATGTGCTTGTGATAGGACCGGGTCTTGGAACTGGAGCGCAGAGCAGGGAAAGAGCTCAGTGGTTCCTGGCGAAGGCAGCTGAGTGTAAAAAAACAGTAATTCTGGATGCAGATGGCCTGAATCTTCTGTCAGTCCATGACAACTGGAAGTGTTTTATCGGGGAACATGTGATCCTGACACCTCATATTGGTGAGATGAGTCGTCTGTGCGGAAAAGAAATCGGTAAGATCCAGGATTGTCTGGCACAGACTGCAGCTGATTATGCAAAGGAGTCTGGAGCGGTTTGCGTTCTGAAGGATGCCTGTACTGTGGTGGCAGATGCTTTTGGAGATATGTATTTGAACATTTCGGGTAATGCAGGAATGGCTACAGCGGGAAGTGGAGATGTGTTAAGTGGTGTGCTTGCCGGTATACAGTGTATGTACCTGGCAGCAGAAAAGAAATTTTCTCCTGTTATGCTGGCTGCACTTGGTGTATATGTGCATGGGCTGGCAGGTGATCTGGCTGCTGAAACAGTAGGGCAGCGAGGGATGACCGCAGGAGATATCATCTGTTTTCTGCCGGAAATACTAAGATAGAATATTCATTTTGAGGCAGTAAATCTGTGAAACAATTTGCAGATATTAACATGAAAAAATAACAGAGGAAAATTATTATGAAGAAAGATAGCAGAGTAAAAGCAGTCATTTCACTGGATGCAGTAGAACATAATTTCCGGGAAATGAGAAAAAATATTGCAGAAGAGACAAAGATGATCGCAGTCATAAAGGCTGACGCTTATGGACATGGCGCGGTGCCGGTTGCACATCTCATTGAGGATTATGATTATATCTGGGGATTTGCGGCTGCAACTGCGGAAGAAGCGATTCATCTGCGAGAAGCCGGGATTACAAAACCAATCCTGATCCTTGGAATTGTTTTTGATGAATATTTTCCGGAACTTGTACGTTATGAGATCCGTCCTGCAGTGTGCGAATATGAGGAGGCAAGGAAACTTTCAGACGAAGCGGTTCTGCAGAAAAAAACTGTACATATTCATATTGCTCTGGACACAGGAATGACCAGGATCGGTTTTGCGGATGCACAGGAAAATGTAGAGGAAATTAAAAAAATTTCAGAACTTCCAAATCTTGAGATTGAGGGTATGTTTACTCATTTTGCAAGAGCAGATGAGTATGACAGAAGTCCGGCTATGGTACAATTGGAGCGGTATCTGGATTTTTCAAGACGCGTAGAAGAGGCAGGAGTGGAAATTCCTCTGCATCACTGTTCTAACAGTGCGGGCATCATACGTATGCCGGAAGCAAATCTGAATATTGTCCGTGCCGGAATCACAATTTATGGAATTTATCCTTCTTCTGAGGTGGAGAGAGATATTGTAAAGCTTGAGCCGGTTATGGAACTTAAGAGTCATGTGACTTATGTGAAGGACGTTCCTGCCGGAGCAGCGATCAGCTACGGCGGTACTTATGTGGCTGACAGGAAGCTTCGTGTGGCAACTGTTCCGGTGGGCTATGCAGACGGCTATTCCAGGCAGCTTTCCAATAAAGGCTGGGTTCTGATACATGGACAAAAGGCTCCGATCCTTGGCAGAGTCTGTATGGACCAGTTTATGGTAGATGTGACTGAGATTGGTGATGTGAAGAAGGGCGATGAGGTAACACTGATCGGCAGAGACGGGGATGAGTTTATCGGTATTGAGGAGATTGGTGATCTCTGTGGCAGATTTTCCTATGAGTTTGCCTGTGATATCAGCCCGCGTGTGCCGAGAGTCTATATTAAAAACGGGAAAGAAATATAATGTTACTGTTTGCTGAATAGAGACGAAGTGAGCGATAACTGATTTTTATATACCACGCATGTATACACAAGAAAAAGGTGGAAATACTTTATCTTAACCGGACAGGAAATATCCGGCTGATAACAAGGTTTCTTCTTATGGCAATGTTGTAAATTGAAACCGGAAAGAATCGGAGTGTGAATTGTGTGGTAATTAAAAGAGGGGATATATTTTATGCTGATCTTCGCCCTGTAGTGGGGAGTGAACAGGGTGGAATCCGGCCGGTTCTGATCATTCAGAATAACGTAGGTAACCGGCACAGCCCTACAGTGATCTGTGCTGCTATTACATCAAAAATGAACAAGGCTAAGCTTCCTACACATATTGAGATCAATGCGGAACTCTATGGGATTGAAAAAGATTCTGTGATTTTGCTGGAACAGCTTCGTACTATAGATAAAAGAAGATTAAAAGATAAAGTCTGTCATCTGGATGATGCGATGCTGGATAAGGTGAATCATGCACTTGAGATCAGTCTGGAGCTTACGTTCTGATTTTACTTTTTAAGGGATATATCATCTGATCCGGTATTGCGATTTTTTGGCTTGCATGTCTCGGATAGTAGTGCGTGAACAATAAATGAACAGTAATTTTTGGTATCTCTGTCCGGTCAGTATCTTGACGATTAATGGAGAAAGTGATATATTTTACCAGTAATTACGCATATTCAATAAGGAGGAGACTGAATAATATAATGGAAGATGGCAGTAGTATGCCCCTCTGGGGCTTATTTGTTTTACTGTTACTGTTGTGGCTGAATGGAATCTTTTACGGGTTTGCCGCAGCGCTGAGAAACATAAGTGAGAATGATACACAGAAGAAAGCAGAGGAAGGCGATAAAAAAGCACAGATGCTGATGACTCTGATCGACAAACCGGCGCAGTTTGTCAATGTAATTCCGCTGATCGTAATGGCATGTGGTATTTGTTTTGGTACTTTTCTGGTCCCATATGCTGTGGATGCATTTTATCCATACATAAAGCATGTGCCTGCACTGATCCTGGTAATGGCATTGTGCGTGATTTTTCTTGCTGCAATCGGTATTCTGGCTTTTCGGCGGGTTGGTACTTATCATCCTGAAGCTTATGCATATAAGTATCTGAACCTGGTACATTTCTGGCTGAATCTGTTAAAGCCTTTTACTGTATTTGTCACCTGGATCGCCAGACTGGCAGCAGTGCCTTTTGGTGTGGAGATAAACCGTACAGAAAAGTCTGTCACAGAAGAGGAAATCATTTCCATTGTAGATGAAGCTCATGAACAGGGCGTCATCCAGGAGAATGAGGCGGAAATGATCCAGAATATCATATCTTTTAATGAGACAGAAGCCCATGATATCATGACTCACAGAAAGAATGTGGTGGCCTTTGACGAGGAGATATTGCTCAAGAACATGATTGACACTATGCTGGAAGAGGGGAATTCCCGTTATCCGGTATATGAGGAGAATATTGACAATATCAAAGGAATTGTCCATTATAAAGATGCGCTTAAGTTTATGACACAGAATCCCTGGGCGAAGTTCAAACCGTTGAAGGAACTGCCCGGAATTATCCGCCAGGCATCCCTGATTCCTGAAACAAGGGGGATTGGAGATCTTTTTCATACTATGCAGGCCAGAAAGATCCATATGGCAATTGTTGTGGATGAATATGGCCAGACAGCCGGGATCGTTACCATGGAGGATATTCTGGAGGAGATTGTCGGAGATATTCTGGATGAATATGATGAGGATGAAATTACGATCCGCGCACAGAAAGATAACAGTCTGATCATTGACGGGCTTGCTTATCTGGAGGATGTGGGAGAAGAGTTGGATGCAGATTTTGGGGATACAGAGTTTGAAACACTGAACGGTTATCTGACCAATATTCTGGGACATATTCCTACAGATAAGGATGTTGATACAAGCATAAAAGCGATTGGATACTGTTTTACGATCTTGTCTATTGGTAATAAAACCATTGGCAAGGTTAAGGTGGAGCGGGATAATAATGTTGCTGTATAAACAGCAGCAGATAAAAATAATTAACAAAAGGAGAAAGAAAGATGTCAGGACATTCAAAATTTGCAAACATTAAGCATAAGAAAGAGAAAAACGATGCAAAAAAAGGTAAGATTTTTACAGTAATCGGACGTGAGCTGGTTATGGCTGTCAAAGCAGGCGGTCCGGATCCAAATAACAACAGCAAACTTCGTGATGTAATTGCCAAAGCGAAAGCAAACAACATGCCAAACGATACAATCGAACGTGGTATCAAAAAAGCAGCAGGTGCTGATTCCGCAGACAACTACGAGAAAGCTGTATATGAAGGATATGGTCCGAACGGTGTTGCTATCATTGTTGAGACTCTGACAGACAACAAGAACCGTACAGCAGGTAATGTACGTAATGCATTTACAAAGGGTAACGGAAGCATCGGAACTCAGGGATGTGTATCCTATATGTTTGATCAGAAAGGTCAGATCATTATTGACAAAGAAGAGTGTGAGATGGATGCAGACGAGATTATGATGCTTGCTCTGGATGCCGGTGCTGAGGACTTCAGCGAGGAAGAGGACAGTTATGAGATTCTCACTGCTCCGGATGATTTCAGTGCAGTTCGCGAAGCTCTGGAAAAAGCAGGTCTGCCTATTGCAGAAGCACAGGTTGCCATGATTCCTCAGACTTATGTGGAGCTTACAGATGAGCAGGCACTCAAGGATCTTCAGAGAACTCTGGATCTTCTGGATGATGACGATGATGTCACAGATTACTGGACAAACTGGGATGAGCAGTAAAATACCGCAGGTATATTGAGACTGCCTGTTTTGGGTTATTGCTGTCGGACATGTATAGTTTATAAAAGAAACACACATAATACCTCCATAGAGAAAATGGAGGTATTTTTATGTCTGAAAACAGATATGGAGAAAAAAGAGAAGAGTCTGAAACAGGGATGAAGCTGCAAAACTGTGAGACACAGGAGTCAGAAAATAAAGTTCAGGAAAGTACCAATGAGCAGATCAAAGATATGGGACAGGTGGTTTTAAACAGCAATTCCCGAAAACACAAGGTAGAGCTTCTGACCATCATTGGTGAGGTGGAAGGTCATGAGTCTGCACCCTCCCATTCCAAAACTACAAAATATGAGCATGTACTTCCAAAGCTTGCCATCATTGAGGATGATGAAGAAATAGAAGGCTTGCTGATCCTTTTAAACACAGTGGGAGGAGATGTGGAGGCTGGGCTTGCCATTGCAGAGATGATTGCCTCATTAAGTATACCAACAGTGTCACTGGTTCTGGGCGGCGGACATTCTATCGGAGTTCCGATGGCCGTATCTGCGGACTATTCTTTCGCAGTACCAAGTGCTACGATGGTGATCCATCCGGTACGTTCCAATGGTATGTTTATCGGAGTGGCTCAGACTTACCGGAATATGGAGAAAATTCAGGACCGTATCACTACATTTATTTCCGAACACTCCAGAGCATCTCAGAAACGTCTGGAAGAGCTGATGCTTGATACTTCTCAGCTGGTAAAAGATGTAGGAACCATGCTGGAAGGAAAAGAGGCAGTAAAAGAAGGGCTGATCGATGAGGTTGGCGGTATTAAGGAAGCGTTGGCAAAATTATATGAAATGATAGAAAAAGAGTGTTAAAAGTGAAAAAAATGTTACGGTTCTCATACCACTATCCAAAATTCCATTGCCGCAGGCAATCTGGAATGAATTTTGGCTACGTTACTGAGAACGGAGTGAGCAGTAACAAAAAAATCTTATATATGCTATAAATCAACCCTTGCCATATGTCAGATTTTGGCGTATTATTAATAGAGGTTTATTATTTGCGAGGAGGAAAACCATGTATAAGATTTTAAAAGCTGAAACACTGGCAGCTAAGATCCATCTTATGGTTGTACACGCACCGCGTGTTGCAAGCCATTGTCAGCCAGGACAATTTATTATCGTTAAGTTAGATGAGAAGGGTGAGAGAATCCCTCTTACTATCTGTGATTATGATCGTGAAGAAGGTACGATCACAATCGTATTCCAGGAGATTGGTGTATCTACCATCAAGATGGCAGAATTAAAAGCAGGAGATGCATTCCGCGATTTCGTAGGACCTCTTGGATGTCCTTCTGAATTTGTTGAGGAAGATATCGAAGAATTAAAGAAAAAGAAAATGGTATTTGTTGCCGGCGGTGTTGGTACAGCCCCTGTTTACCCACAGGTAAAATGGCTCCATGAACATGGAATCACAGCAGATGTTATTCTTGGTGCAAAAACTAAGGATATGGTTATCCTTGAGAAAGAACTGGGAGAAGTTTCCAATCTTTATGTTACTACAGATGACGGTTCCTATGGCCGTGCAGGTATGGTTACCAAGACTCTTGAGGATCTGGTAACAAACGAAGGCAAACATTACGATGTCTGTGTAGCGATCGGACCGATGATCATGATGAAATTTGTCTGTCTTCTTACCAAGAAGCTTGGCATTCATACAATTGTCAGCATGAACCCGATCATGGTTGACGGAACAGGTATGTGTGGCGCATGCCGTCTTCAGGTTGGCGATGAGATTAAGTTTGCATGTGTAGACGGACCGGAATTCGACGGACATCTCGTTGATTTCGACCAGGCTATGAAGAGAAGCCAGATGTATAAGACTGAAGAGGGACGTGCATTACTGAAACTTCAGGAAGGTGATACCCATCATGGCGGATGTGGACATTGTGGAGGTGACAAGTAATGGCAGATGCAAAGATGTTAAAGAAAGTTCCTGTAAGAGAACAGGATCCAAAGGTGCGTGCAACAAACTTTGAAGAAGTTTGTCTTGGATACAATCAGGAAGAAGCAATGGAAGAAGCACAGAGATGCTTAGGCTGTAAGAAACCGAAATGTGTGGAAGGCTGTCCTGTATCCATTAATATTCCTGGATTTATTGAAGAGATTAAAGAGGGAAAGATCGAAGAAGCATACAAAGTGATCGGATTATCCTCCGCACTTCCGGCTATCTGTGGACGTGTATGTCCTCAGGAATCCCAGTGTGAGGGTAAATGTATCCGCGGAGTCAAAGGTGAAGCTGTTTCTATCGGTAAGCTGGAGAGATTTGTTGCTGACTATGCTCTGGAACATGATATCAAACCTGTTGGATCAGAAGTTAAGAACGGACATAAAGTTGCAGTGATCGGTTCCGGTCCTTCCGGACTTACCTGTGCAGGTGATCTTGCAAAAGCTGGTTATGATGTAACTGTATTTGAAGCTCTTCATGAACTTGGCGGTGTTCTTGTTTACGGTATTCCGGAGTTCCGTCTTCCGAAACAGAAAGTTGTTAAGAAAGAAATTGAAAAAGTTAAAGAATTAGGTGTTAAATTCGAGACTAATGTTGTTATCGGTAAATCCACAACAATCGATCAGCTGATCGAGGACGAAGGATTTGAAGCTGTATTTATCGGATCAGGTGCCGGACTTCCAATGTTCATGGGTATCCCAGGTGAGAATGCAAGCGGTGTATTCTCTGCCAACGAATATCTTACAAGAAGCAACCTGATGAAAGCTTTTGATGATTCTTATGATACACCGATCGCAGCAGGAAAGAAAGTAGCAGTTGTAGGCGGTGGTAATGTTGCTATGGATGCTGCCAGAACAGCTTTAAGACTTGGTGCTGAAGTACATATCGTATACAGAAGAAGCGAAGCAGAGCTTCCTGCACGAGCAGAGGAAGTTCATCACGCAAAAGAAGAGGGAATCATCTTTGATCTTCTTACTAACCCGAAAGAAATCCTTGTAGATGAGAACGGTCATGTAAAAGGTATGAAGGTTGTCAAGATGGAACTTGGTGAGCCGGATGCTTCCGGAAGACGTCGTCCGGTTGAAATTCCGGGATCTGAATATGACATGGATGTAGATACAGTTATCATGTCTCTTGGTACTTCCCCGAACCCTCTTATTTCTTCTACAACAAAAGGTCTTGAAGTCAATAAGAGAAGATGTATCATTGCTGAAGAAGAAACAGGTAAGACATCTAAAGATGGTGTATATGCCGGCGGTGATGCTGTTACAGGTGCAGCTACTGTTATCCTTGCCATGGGTGCAGGTAAAGCTGGTGCCAAAGGTATCGATGAATATCTTAAAAATAAATAATGTAAATGGTACTTGACAGATTTTGACGTCTGTGGCATGATTACTAGTGTTGATAATCATGAAAAGCTTAGAAGGTGTTTACAGGGATTTATTTTCCGTCAGAGAGAGGAAGCCATCGGCTGGAAGCTGCCTCAGGTTCAGATATTTCCTGAATTTCCCACCGGAGCCGCATTTCTGAATGACAGTATTTACTGAGTAGGAAATGACGTTACTGCGCGTTAAGCAGACCGAGAGCCTGTAGAAAATGCAGGAAGCAGGGTGGTACCGCGGATATTTTACTCCGTCCCTTTAGTGGGACGGAGTTTTTTGTTTGCCAATTCTGCTATTATAACATGAATTGCGAGAACTGCTTTTGCAACGGAGCGATTTGTGGCTATCAAGTCAGAGTCAGATTTTACGTTACTGTTCATTCTGTTCTCAGTAACGATTTTTCTTCTCTGACATTATGACATAAAGGAGAAAGAGAACATGGATATGAAAGAAAGACTTCAGGAACTGGCTGAAGCAGCCGGAAAACGGATCAGTGAATCCGAAGGTCTGGAAAAACTGAACGAAGTACGTGTGGCATACCTTGGTAAAAAAGGTGAATTGACCGCAATTTTAAAGAGTATGAAAGATGTTGCACCGGAAGAGCGCCCGAAGGTTGGACAGCTTGTAAACGAAACAAGAAGCAAGATAGAAGCACTTCTTGATGAATCTAAACAGAAACTGGAAGAAGCAGCACGTGAAGAGAAGATGAAACAGGAAGTGATTGATGTGACTTTACCTGCAAAGAAAGCTAAAATCGGTCACCGTCACCCGAACACCATCGCCCTGGAAGAAGTAGAGCGTATCTTTATTGGTATGGGTTATGAAGTAGTAGAGGGACCGGAGGTAGAGTATGCGGATTACAACTTTACTAAACTGAATATTCCGGAAAATCATCCGGCACGTGATGAACAGGATACTTTCTTTATCAACGATTCTATCCTTCTTCGTTCCCAGACTTCACCGGTTCAGGCACGTACTATGGAGAAAGGAAAGCTGCCGATCCGTATGATTGCACCTGGTCGTGTATTCCGTTCAGATGAAGTAGATGCAACACATTCTCCTTCTTTCCATCAGATCGAAGGTCTTGTTATTGACAAGAACATCACTTTCGCAGATCTTAAGGGAACTTTGCAGGAGTTTGCACAGGAATTATTCGGACCTGAGACAAAAACTAAGTTCAGACCACATCACTTCCCGTTCACAGAGCCAAGCGCAGAGGTGGATGTATCCTGTTTCAAGTGTGGTGGTAAAGGCTGCCGTTTCTGTAAAGGTTCCGGCTGGATTGAAATCCTTGGCTGCGGTATGGTTCATCCGAATGTATTGAGCATGTGCGGAATTGATCCGGAAGAATACACAGGATTCGCATTTGGCGTAGGTCTTGAACGTATTGCACTTCTGAAATATGAGATTGATGACATGAGACTGCTCTATGAGAATGATATCCGTTTCCTGAAACAGTTCTGATGAAATGACTGTCTGAAACAACAGAGCTATGCAGCCAAGAGGAAATTTCTGTCCGGGAAAGCTGCTATAAGTCTGAGCTATAATATAGAAAGAGGATTAACAAAATGAATACTTCATTATCTTGGATTAAAATGTATGTGCCGGATCTTGATGTGACAGCACAGGAATATACAGATGCCATGACACTGACAGGAACAAAAGTGGAAGGCTTTGAAAAACTGGACGCAGATCTGGATAAGATCGTGATCGGTCAGATTGAAAAAATTGAGAAACATCCGGATGCAGATAAACTGATCATCTGCCAGGTGAATATCGGAACAGAGACTGTACAGATTGTTACAGGCGCTCCTAATGTAAAAGAGGGAGATAAGGTTCCTGTTGTTCTTGACGGCGGACGTGTTGCCGGTGGACATGACGGAAAGAAAACACCGGGTGGAATTGAAATCAAAAAAGGAAAACTTCGCGGAATCGATTCCTATGGTATGATGTGTTCCATCGAAGAGCTGGGAAGCACAAGAGAAATGTATCCGGAAGCACCGGAATACGGAATCTATATTTTCCCTGAAGACGCTGTTGTAGGCGAGAGTGCGATCAAGGCACTGGGCCTGGATGATGTTGTCTTTGAATATGAAATCACATCCAATCGTGTTGACTGCTACGGCGTACTGGGAATTGCAAGAGAAGCGGCAGCTACGTTTAATGAGAAATTCTGTCCTCCTGTTGTAGAGTGTAAGGGAAATGATGAAAAAGCTTCTGACTATGTAAAAGTAACGGTAGAAGATCCGAAACTTTGTCCACGTTACTGCGCAAGAGTCGTAAAGAATGTTAAGATCGGACCATCTCCGAAATGGATGCAGAGATGTCTGGCTTCCAATGGAATCCGTCCGATCAATAATCTGGTAGATATTACAAACTATGTAATGGAAGAATTTGGTCAGCCAATGCACGCATATGATCTGGACAGGATTGCAGGAAAAGAAATCGTTGTACGTCGTGCAGAGAATGATGAGAAATTTGTAACGCTGGATGGACAGGAACGTACCATGGATGATCAGGTACTGATGATTTGTGACGGTGAGAAAGCAGTTGGTATTGCCGGTATCATGGGTGGAGAGAATTCTATGATCACAGACGATGTAAAAACTGTTCTTTTCGAGGCTGCATGTTTTGATGGAACAAATATCCGCCTTTCTTCCAAGAGAATCGGTCTGAGAACAGATGCTTCCGGTAAATTCGAAAAAGGTCTTGACCCGAACAATGCGCAGGCAGCTATCGACAGAGCATGCCAGCTGATGGAGGAACTTGGAGCAGGTGAAGTCGTAGGTGGAATGGTAGATATCTGCAATGAAGTAAGAGAACCATCCAGAGTTCCTTTCAAACCGGAGAAGATTAATGCTCTTCTTGGAACTGACCTGACACCGGAAGAAATGCTTGCTTATCTGGCAAAAGTAGAACTGACCTATGACGAAAAAACAAATGAGATCGTAGCTCCTACTTTCCGTCAGGATATCCATTATGTAGCTGATGTTGCAGAAGAAGTTGCAAGATTTTTCGGATATGATAAGATTCCGACTACTCTGCCTACAGGTGAAGCTACAACAGGTAAGCTTCCGTTTAAACTTCGTATTGAAGCAGTGGCACGTGATATTGCGGAATATTGTGGTTTCTCTGAAGGAATGACCTATTCTTTCGAAAGTCCGAAGGTATTTGACAAATTAAGACTTCCGGCTGACAGTAAGCTCCGTCAGGGAATCGTGATCAGCAATCCTCTGGGAGAAGACTACAGTGTCATGAGAACAACTACTTTAAACGGTATGCTCAGTTCTCTGGCTACGAACTATAACAGAAGAAATAAAGATGTACGTCTCTATGAACTTGGTAATGTATATCGTCCGAAAGCACTTCCTCTTACAGAACTTCCGGATGAGCGTATGCACTTTACACTTGGTATGTATGGAAACGGCGATTTCTTTGACATGAAAGGTGTATGTGAAGAGTTCTTTGAGAAAGTAGGAATGAGAGATAAAGTAGATTATGATCCAAACAGCGGAAAAACTTACCTTCATCCCGGAAGACAGGCAAATATGGTTTATGATGGTAAGGTTGTGGGCTATCTGGGAGAGGTTCATCCTCTGGTTGCAGATACTTATGGAATCGGTGATAAGGCATATGTGGCAGTGATTGATATCCTTACGGTTCTTGAATTTGCAAGCTTCAACCATAAATACACAGGAATTGCAAAATATCCTGCAGTAACCCGCGATTTAAGTATGGTCGTTCCGAAAACCGTTCTTGCAGGACAGATTGAACATATTCTGACTCAGAGAGGCGGAAAGATTCTGGAGAGTTATCAGTTATTTGACATTTATGAAGGAAACCAGATTAAAGGAGGATATAAATCCATGGCTTATTCTCTGGTATTCCGTCACCATGACAAGACTCTGGAAGAGAGCGAGATTACAGCTGCAATGAAGAAAATCCTGAATGGCCTGACAGATCTTGGAATCGAGTTGAGAAGTTAATGCTGATTTATGTATTAAGACATGGGATAACTCAGTGGAATAAACTGAAAAAAGTGCAGGGGGCAATGGATATTCCCCTTGCACCGGAAGGAATTGAACTGGCGAAAAGAACAGGAGAAGCATTAAAAGATGTTCCGTTTGATATCTGTTTTACCAGTCCTCTGGCAAGAGCGAGACAGACAGCACATTATGTGCTGGGAAACAGGCAGATTCCTGTTATTGAGGATAAAAGAATCCAGGAAATTGATTTTGGAGTTCTTGAAGGAAGCCGGTTTAAGGATGAACAAGGGAAGATCATCAGCCATGAAATGGAAATTTTCTTTGAAGAGCCACAGAAATTTGAACGTCCTCAAAACGGCGAAAACATTTCTGATATCCTGAAACGCACCAGAGAATTCTGGGTGGAGAAAACGACAGATCCTGCTCTGGCAGACAAAACAATTCTTGTTTCTTCTCATGGATGTGCAGTTCGTGCACTGCTTCAGAATGTCTATCAGGATCCGGAACATTTCTGGCATGGATGTGTGCCTCCAAACTGCAGTATCAATCTGCTTGAAGTAAAAGATGGAAAAGCCAGATTTCTGGAAGAAGATAAAGTTTATTCTGAAATATAACAATTCTGTAAAATAATCCGGTGGAAAACTGTGCTTTGAGTACAGCTTTTCTGCCGGACTTTTAATATATTTTGTTACTGTTTATACACCACTATCCCGAGACATACAAGCCAAAATTCCATTGCCGCAGGCAATCTGGAATGAATTTTGGCTGTTACTGTTCACTGGTAATATCCCGCGAGGTGTTTTTTGTGAGCGAAGGTCACAGAAAACCCGAGACATACCGCGCGAATTTATGCGATTAGCATAAATTCTGTGCATCGCGAAGCGTGTTACTGAGAACGGAGTGAACAGTAACTTTTGGCTACGTTACTGTGAACAGTAACTATATTTTTACTTGTGACAGATATGACGTTGTGATATGATATACGAAAAAGGAAATTGTCTGTAATTTTGTGCAGAATCTGCAAATAATCACAGGAGGTGTATTATGGGCAAAAAAATTATGAATACGGTTCTTTTTCTGGTGGTGCTTGGCGGATGTGTTGCCATGACGCTGCTGACCGGGAATGGTTCATCAGGCACGATGATTTATAACTTTGCATTCCTCGCTGTTATGGCTGTGATCTATCTGGCCGGACTGTTTGGCGGTATGTTTCGGGTAGACAGCATTGGAGAGGCTCTTGCAAGAGGAACGCAGGAGCTTTCCAGTATATTCAAAATACCCGGAAAAGCCAAAAGCGAAGATCTTTCCTGCTTGAAGGGGATGTTTGAACATAAATATCTGGATGACAGAATGGACAGCTTTGTAGATGCCATGGAGAAAAACCAGGAAGGAATCGGAGATGTTGAAGATTACATAAATGAGGACGAGATTGATCTTCATGTACATAAGAAGATTCTGGAAATGGCACCGGATATTTTTACCAGCCTTGGTATTCTTGGTACTTTTATTGGTCTGGTATGGGGGCTTAAGAGTTTTGAGCCATCCAGCTATGAGACAATGACTACCTCTGTATCTGCCCTGGTAGATGGTATCAAAGTAGCATTCCTTACTTCTATCTATGGAATTGCATTTGCACTGATCTACAGTTCCGGAATGAAAAGCGTTTATTCCGGAATGGATGCGAAGCTTCAGGGATTTCTGGAGAGATTTCATCTTTATGTACTTCCGGCGGCTGAGAGCGAGTCAAGAAACCTGATGCTTGCAAGTCAGAAGGTTCAGACAAAAGCCATGAAACAGATGGCAGAGCAGCTTACCTCACAGATGGCAGAGAGTTTTGAGAAAGCAATCAATCCTACTTTCCAGAAGATGACAGAATCTCTGGAGATTCTGACAGAATCTGTAACAAAATGTCAGGAGGATGTGGTTCAGGATATCCTGCGTACTTTTTTGCGGGAGATGAACGGTTCATTTAAAATGCAGTTCACAGATTTCAATGAAGCTCTTGTACAGCTGAAGGAAGCGCAGAAAGAAAATATTGATTATACTACAAGGCTCTATCAGACGATGAGTAATCAGCTGAATACCTCATATGCAAAACAGAGCGAAGCTATGAAAGACCTTGTAAATGAACTGGGACAGGTTCAGGGCCGTTATATGTCTACGGCAACAAGAATCACACAGGATAATCAGGAAATCCAGAAGCTTCAGCAGCAGGATTATCAGCGCATTGCGGATTATCTGCATGAATCCGAGAAATCTTCTGCCAAATTCTGGGTTGCCTGCAATCAGACAATGCAGAAATATGTGGAAGCTGCCGCGCAGGGAATGGAAAAGGTTTCGGCTGCAAATCAGGCAGGAAAAGATGTGCTTGAGGCTAACCGTAAACTGGTAGAACAGTTGGATGTAAAGATGAAAGACTTTGTATCTTATCAGAAGATGACTTACGAGACAATGGAAGAGGTACGCAGACTCTTTGCAGATATTTCTGTTCAGAAAGAAGACAACAATATTTATCTCTCAGGCGGAAAATCAGCTCAGAGTGCGGCACAGAAAGAATCTGTGGAGGAAGTACGCAAACTTCTGGAGGAACAGAGCGAGCGTCAGGAAGCACTTCTGGAGGAGATGAACAAAAATATGAAGAATATTTCCAAAAACCAGAAAGGTAAATTCAGCTTATTCAAATAAGAAAAGGAGAGAAATATGCGCAAAAGAAAGAAATCAGAAGAGGGCGGATTTAATGTCTGGCGGTCTTATTCTGATATGATAGCCGGTGTGCTGCTCCTTTTTATACTGATTATGTGTGTGACTCTTTTTCAGGCTCAGAAAAGTTATAACGAGAGTATTAAGGAGAGAGATGACAAGATAGCTCTTCAGGAGCAGTATACAGCGGAAATTCTGGCACAGCAGAGTGAGCTGGACGAGAAAAACAGCAAGCTGAGTTCCCAGGATGAACAGCTTGACAAGCAGAAAAAGCTTCTTGCAGAACTGGCAGCACAGTTAAAGGAACAGCAGGCCAGCCTTGATGAAAAAACATCTCTTCTTGCCACACAGCAAAAGAAAATTGATAATATCATCGGTGTCAAGGCAGATGTTATTGAAGCATTGCAGAAGGAGTTTTCCAAAAACAATGTAAGTGTTGATATTGATGCTCAGACAGGTGCTCTTACCCTCAATGCAAATGTATTATTTGACTATGATAAGTCAGAACTGACAGATGAGGGCAAACAGGAACTTGCAGATATCCTTCCGATTTACTGTAAGGTGCTTCTTCAGAAAGATTATAAGAAGTATCTGGCTGAGATCATCATTGACGGTTATACAGACACAGACGGAGACTATGATTACAATCTGGAGCTTTCTCAGAAACGTTCTCTCGCAGTTGCACAGTATCTGACGGAAATCAGGGAGAACTTCCTGAGTTCTGATGAGATTTCAGAACTTCAGAATTATCTGACCGTAAATGGTCATGGCTCAGCCAATCCGGTTCTGGATTCCGATGGGAATGTAGATAAGGATGCATCCAGACGAGTGGAAGTAAAGTTTCGTCTGAAAGATGATGAGATGATAAATGAACTTAATCAGATTATGAATACAGATAAGACTTCTGATTCTGAAAAATCCGGCAGCAATTAAACTGCCGGATTTTTCAATTCCGGAGTGTGTTTGAAAAATGCTTTGATGCAGATGCTTTTTCTTACAATTCACGAAAGATAACGAGTAATTTTACCAATAACAGTTCACATTTCCGAGAGAAAATGTGGTATGATAAAACAGTACACAGTTTCCTGTAATGGTGATGATGCGCTGTACCCTACATAAGAAAAAAGAAAGAGGAATTATCATGTCTTTGAAAATTGGAAGAAACGATCCATGCTGGTGTGGAAGCGGAAAAAAATATAAAAAATGCCATGAGGCATTTGATGAAAAAATGGAAATAATGAAGCAGAAAGGATATGCAGTGATCGATCATGATCTGATCAAAACACCCGAACAGATCGCGAAAATAAAAGAAAGCTGCAAAATCAATATCGCAGTTCTTGATTATGTGGAAGAGCATATTAAACCAGGTGTATCCACTGAAGAGATTGACAGATGGGTACATGAAGAGACTGTACGGCATGGGGGAATCCCAGCACCGTTAAATTACGAAGGATTTCCAAAGAGCGTGTGTACTTCTGTAAATGAAGTGGTATGCCATGGAATCCCGGATGAAGAGCAGATTCTGAAAGAGGGAGATATTATCAATGTTGATGTATCTACAATATATAATGGTTATTATTCTGACTCGTCCAGAATGTTCTGCATCGGTAAAGTGAGTCCGGAGAAAGAAAAACTTGTCAAGGTCACAAAAGAATGTGTTGAGATTGGTATTTCTCAGGTGAAACCATGGACTCCGATCGGAAATATGGGAAGTGCAGTTCATAAACATGCAGTAGAAAACGGATATTCTGTAGTCAGAGAAATCGGTGGACATGGTGTGGGAGTTGAGTTCCATGAAGATCCATGGGTAAGCTTTGTTTCTGAAGAGAATACAGGTGTCCTGATGGTTCCGGGTATGATGTTTACCATAGAGCCGATGGTAAATATGGGAAGCGATGAAATTTATACGGATGAGATTGACGAGTGGACAGTTCGTACAGAGGACGGACTTCCTTCAGCCCAGTGGGAAGTAACTGTTCTGGTTACGGAAACAGGATGTGAAGTAATCTGCTGGTAAAAAATTTGCAAAAAGTATTGCAATACATCAGGCTATATAGTATAATCACAACTGTTGTGAAAAAAGATGGTCCTCTGTTACAGGATATGTATTAAGAACATCCATATAAGAATAGGAGAAAAATACAATGAACGAAATTATCAAAAACATCGAAGCAGCTCAGTTAAAAGCTGAAGTACCGGCATTCAACACAGGTGATACTGTAAGAGTACACGCACTGATCAAAGAAGGAAACCGTGAACGTGTTCAGGTTTTTGAAGGAACAGTTCTCAAGAAACAGGGCGGAAGCAATAGAGCTACATTTACTGTAAGAAAGAGCTCTAACGGAGTAGGCGTTGAGAAAACATGGCCGCTTCATTCCCCACATGTAGTAAAAGTAGAAGTTATCCGTCGTGGTAAAGTACGTCGTGCGAAACTGAACTACTTAAGAGATCGTGTAGGTAAAGCAGCTAAGGTTAAAGAGCTTGTTAAATAATTTCATGAATTAGCAGAAGAAGGGACAATAACTTGTGTATTGTCCCTCTTTTTCCATCTGTCAGGAGATTTGGATGAATATCAGAAAATGGAAAGATAGTCCGGCACTGAAAGAGACCAGAGATATGCTGGAAATAAAACTTGAAGATAAAAAAGTCCGGGGAATCCTTAACTGGATATTTCAGATAGCGGTAGTGCTCATTTTTGGCATTCTGGCGGGAATTGCGTTGTTTCAATCAGTGACTGTACAGGAGAGTACCATGGAGCCCACACTGCAGGTTGGAGAACGCTTTTTTGTAAACAGGGCTGTTTATAAAGTATCCTCACCTGAACGGGGAGATATCATTGTATATAAAACCAGTGGAAGTGATGATGCGGCTCTGCATATCGGCCGCGTGATCGGTCTGCCCGGTGAGACTGTACAGATATCCAACGGAGCAGTATTGATCAACGGAGAAGTATATAATGAAAATAAGAATTTTCCTGAAATCAGTAATGCGGGATTGGCATCCGACGGAGTGTCTCTGGAAAGCGGTGAGTATTTTGTACTTGGCGATAACAGAAATAACAGTGAGGACAGCCGGTATGGTGATATCGGAAATATCAATAAGAAATATATTGTGGGAAAGGTATGGTTTGTCATTTCCCCGAAAGATAAATTTGGATTTTTGAAAGGTTAGGTGTATATGAACGTACAGTGGTACCCTGGTCATATGACCAAGGCAAAGAGACAGATGCAGGAAGACATTAAGCTGATCGATCTGATCATTGAACTTGTGGATGCCCGCGTACCTCTTTCTAGCAGAAACCCGGATATCGATGAACTGGGAAAAAATAAATCCAGACTGATTCTTCTTAATAAATCAGATCTGGCTGACGAGCGCCAGAATGAAGCCTGGAAAACTTATTTTCAGGCAAAGGGATTTTATGTTGTAAAAGTAGATTCCAGAAATGGTTCCGGAATGAAAGCAATCAATAATGTGATCCAGGAAGCATGTAAGGAAAAGATAGAAAGAGACAGACGCCGCGGTATTAAAAACCGTCCGATCCGCGCTATGGTAGTGGGAATCCCGAATGTAGGAAAATCTACATTTATCAATACCTTTGCAGGACGGGCCTGTGCAAAGACCGGAAACAAGCCGGGAGTTACGAAAGGAAAACAGTGGATCCGTCTGAATAAGGGAGTAGAACTTTTGGACACTCCTGGTATTTTGTGGCCGAAATTTGAAGACCAGCAGGTGGGAATCCGTCTGGCATGTGTAGGTTCTATCAAAGATGACATTCTGAATATGGAGGAACTGGCACTCTGGCTGATCGATTATCTGCGCGAAAATTATAAAGGGATTCTGGCAGAGAGATATCAGATCACAGAGGAGGGAACTTCTGTGGAAGTTCTGGAGGCGATTGCCAGAGCCAGAGGGTGTCTGAAAAAGCAGGAAGAGCTGGACTATGCCAAAGCTTCGCTGATACTGTTTGATGATTTCCGTTCCGGAAAAATGGGGCGGATCACATTGGAGTGGGCGCCATTATGAAAACAATAGCTGAGATTAAAGCCGAGTTTGCTGCAGCAGATATGAGCAGCTACCCGGCTTTATATGAAATTTATAAAGAAGATACAAGAAGTGGTGTGCAAAAGCTGATCGCACAGTGCCGCAAAAAGGAAGCAGCTCTGGAAGCGGAGAAGCAGCGTATTGAAAATATGAAGGTATATGAGCATAAATATGAACATCTTGGTTATTTATGCGGAATTGATGAAGTGGGAAGAGGCCCCCTTGCAGGCCCGGTTGTGGCATGTGCAGTAATTCTGCCACAGGACAGCCGGATCCTTTATCTGAACGATTCCAAGAAACTCAGTGCTTCCAAAAGAGAAGAACTGTATGATGTGATTATGAGGGAAGCGGTTTCAGTAGGAATCGGTATGCGCAGCCCGGAGCGTATTGATGAGATCAATATCCTTCAGGCTACTTATGAGGCAATGCGGGAGGCGGTAAGTAAACTGGAAGTGGTTCCTCAGCTTCTTCTCAATGATGCAGTCACGATTCCTCAGATCACCATTCCGCAGGTTCCCATTATTAAGGGAGATGCAAAGAGTGTTTCCATTGCAGCAGCAAGTATTGTTGCAAAAGTGACAAGGGACAGAATGATGGAAGAATATGATAAAGTGTTCCCGGAATATGGCTTTGCATCAAATAAGGGATATGGTTCTGCCGATCATATTGCGGCACTGAAAAAATACGGAGAAACCCCGATCCACAGAAAGACCTTTATTACACATTTCATATAAACAGTCGCAAAAGGGTTACTATCCTTCAGTACACAGCAATACACTGAGTGATGCACAGTAACAACAAAAGATGCCTACATATAATATAAAAAGAAATGGATGGAAGAATTTGCATAAAAATACCCGGTCTACCGGAAGCTGTTACGAACGAAAAGCTGCTGATTATCTGAAACAGCAGGGATTATTTATTCTGAGATATAATTACAGATGCAGATTTGGAGAAATCGATCTGATTGCCAGAGATGGAGAATATCTTGTTTTTGTTGAGGTAAAATACAGGAAAGACAATAGTTCCGGTTATTCGCTGGCTGCAGTAAATCCTGCTAAACAGAAAACCATATGTAAGGTGGCAAGGTATTTTCTTACAGTGGAATATCACAATGTGGATATTCCATGCCGTTTCGATGTGGCAGGAATTGACGGGGATGAAATACACTGGGTTAAGAATGCGTTTGAATATATTGCAATCCTCTAATAATTATAGAAACTGCTTTGATGAATAATCTGCCATACAGCAGGAAGGGAATAATGAAATATGAAGATAAAATGGAACAGTGAACAGATTCCAAAGATGAATGTAAAAAACAATAAAGATGTTACATTTCTTACATATCCCGCATATGAAGAAATGAACTGGCTTGTTCATGGATTCAGCACCCGCTTTGGCGGAGTGAGCAGAGGAATCTACAGTTCTATGAACCTGAGTTTTACAAGAGGTGATGAGGAGTCCTGCGTGAAAGAAAATTACAGAAGGATTTCTGATGCTATGGGATTTGATATGAACAGCATCGTTACATCTGATCAGACTCATACCAACAATGTGCGGAAAGTAACAGAGAAAGACCGCGGAAAGGGAATTGTGATCCCGCGTGATTATACAGATACAGATGGAATGATCACAAATGTTCCGGGGCTGGTTCTCGCAACCTTTTATGCGGATTGCGTTCCACTGTATTTTGCTGATCCGGCGAATCACGCGATCGGACTGTCTCATTCGGGATGGAGAGGTACGGTTCAGAAAATCGGTGCAGTTACCATAGAAAAGATGTCTGAAGAGTATGGAAGTAATCCGAAAGATCTGAAAGTGGCCATCGGACCGTCTATCTGTCAGGAGTGTTATGAAGTCAGCGAAGATGTGATTGAAGAATTTGAAAAGGTTTTTGATAAGAAATACCGGAACAAGCTGTTTTACAGAAAAGAAAACGGAAAATATCAGTTAAATCTGTGGATGGCAAACAAGATTATTTTTCTGGAAGCGGGAATCCCGGAAGAAAACATTTCCATGCCAAATCTCTGTACCTGCTGTAATCCTGAGTTTCTCTTTTCTCACAGGGCTTCCCATGGAAAAAGGGGAAATCTTGGGGCTTTTCTTGGCATACGTTCATAAAACCTGAAATTGTTATAAGCACAACAGTGCGAAGTGAGTAATCCTGAATTTGCAGATTAACTGTACAATACGAAAAAGGGGGGAGCTGGTTAACAGCTCCCCCCTTTTCGTATTCATCTGCCGGAAAAACTATCTGGAATTTACTTTTTCCATAAGAGACATGATCTTTTCGTTGCTGGAACGAACCTTCTCAACGGAAACATCATGATTGATGATATCAATGATGCTCGCAAGATATTTGCTCATATTTGCTTCTACATAATATGGTCTTTCGAGAAGTTCCGGAATGCGGTAATTCAGGTTGGTTGTGATCACTCTGTCAAGCCAGCCTTTCTCGTAATATTCATCAAATTTATCCAGACCGTCTGTGAACAGACCGTAGGTAGTGCATACAAATACTCTCTTTGCGTTGCGTTCCTTTAACTGTTTGGCAACATCCAGCATACTTCCGCCGGAGGAAATCATGTCATCGATAACTACAACATCTTTGCCTTCTACGGAATCTCCGAGGAATTCATGTGCAACAATAGGATTCTTTCCATTGACGATTGTAGAGTAATCACGACGTTTGTAGAACATACCCATATCTACTCCAAGGATGTTGGAGAAATATACAGCTCTTGACATGGCACCTTCATCAGGGCTGATGATCATCAGATGGTCATTGTCAACACGAAGATCCGGCACACTCTTGATCAGAGCTTTTAAAAACTGATAAGTAGGGAAAAAGTTATCAAAACCATTCAGCGGAATAGAGTTCTGGACACGTGGATCATGGGCATCAAAGGTAATGATATTGGAAACTCCCATATCGCTTAACTCCTTCAGTGCCAGTGCACAGTCCAGAGATTCTCTTTTAGTACGTCTGTGCTGGCGGCCTTCATAAAGGAACGGCATAATTACATTGATACGGTGTGCCTTGCCTGTTGCAGCGGAAATAATTCGTTTAAGATCCTGGAAATGGTTGTCAGGAGACATATGGTTCTCGTGTCCGCATACAGTATAAGATTCACTGTAATTGGTCACATCAACCATAATATAAAGGTCAGTGCCACGAACGGATTCTTTAATATAACCTTTACCCTCACCGGTTCCGAAACGGGGGCATTCACATTCTACAATAAATGATTCTTCGCTGTATCCCTGGGGAATAACACTGAGCTGTTTGCGTTCAACCAGCTCTTTACGGAATTTAACAAGTTTTCTGTCAACTTCTTCTGCAAGTTCTCTGCATCCAAGAGCTGCAATACGGATAGGTGCAACCGGCATGGATTTTTCCAACAATTCTATGTTTGGCATAATACTCCTCCTAAGTAGTGATTTTATACTCAAAAAATAGATTTCAATATAATATATAACATTTGCCCTAAAATACGTCAAGGAATTTATTGATTTTTTCTTTTACAATTGTTATGATATAAAAGATAGTGGATTCTGGGCGCAGGTATATTTTGTCCGGAATTACTGTCATATGATATCAGGAGTAAATGTCAGAAAGTTACTGTGCCTGCACAGTAAATAAATCAGCGGCTCCTGAATGATCGAGAAACAAAATGTGCCGGAAAAGTTTATCCCACACACAATTTCCGGTTACATTCTAATGGAGTAAAATTCATGAAAAAAAATTTACACATAATATCCAGGGTTCTTCCGGACAGTATCGGAGAAGAACTGGAACTGGAACCGGGAGATGCGCTGCTTTCCATTAACGGCCAGCCGGTAGAGGATGTGTTTGATTATCGTTATCTGATGAATGACGAATTTGTTACGCTCCTTATCCGAAAGAAGAATGGCGAGGAATGGGAACTGGAAGTAGAAAAGGAATATGAAGATGATCTTGGCGTGGAGTTTGAGAACAGTCTTATGGATGAGTACCGCTCCTGTTCCAATCACTGTATTTTCTGTTTTATAGACCAGATGCCGCCCGGTATGAGAGAAACTTTATATTTTAAAGATGACGATTCCAGACTGTCATTCCTGCAGGGAAACTATGTTACCCTTACCAATATGAGTGACTATGATCTGGATCGTATTATCAAGTTTCATCTTTCCCCGATCAATGTATCGTTTCAGACTATGAATCCTAAGCTTCGCTGTAAAATGCTCCATAATCGATTTGCCGGAGATGCCCTTGCAAAAGTTGACAGGCTTTATAAAGGTGATGTGACCATGAACGGGCAGATTGTGCTCTGCAAGGGGATTAATGACAGGGATGAACTGGAATACAGTCTGGAAAAACTGTCGGAATATGCGCCTGTACTGCAGAGTGTTTCAATCGTACCTGTAGGCCTTTCCAGGTATCGAAAAGGTCTGTATCCACTGGAATCTTTTGATAAAGAGGATGCAAGGTATCTGATCAGTCAGGTAGAGCGGTGGCAGAAGATCATGGTGAAGAAGCATGGTATTCATTTTGTACATGCTTCGGATGAATGGTATATTCTTGCAGGATATGAACTTCCTGAGGAGGGCAGATATGACGGATACCTTCAGCTGGAGAATGGTGTTGGTATGATGCGTCTGCTTGAAACAGAGGTAAAAGAGAGACTTGAGCAGCTTGAAGGCGATGACAGAGAGGTAAATGCCACTGTTGCAACAGGACGGCTGGCAGCGCCTTATATAGGTAAAATGATAAAACTGGTACAGAAGAAATTTCCGAATGTCCAGGCTGAAGTATATGCAGTAAAGAATAATTTCTTTGGAGAGAAGATCACAGTTTCTGGTCTGATCACAGCTACTGATCTTATGGATCAGCTTGCGCAGAGAAATCTGGGAGAAAAAGTACTGATCCCATGCAATATGCTCAGAAGCGGCGAGGATGTTTTTCTGGATGACCTGACGGTGGAAGATGTCAGACAGGCTCTTAAGACGGAAGTTGTAGTGGTAGATGAACCGGGTGCTGACCTGGTAAACTGTCTGATCGAAGCACCAGACCATAAAAAGATAAGAAGGAGACAGATATATGAGCAAACCGGTAGTAGCGATAGTGGGCAGACCTAATGTAGGTAAATCCACATTGTTTAATGCGCTGGCAGGTGAGAAGATTTCTATTGTAAAAGATACACCCGGCGTTACAAGAGACAGAATTTATGCAGATGTGACATGGCTGGACAAGACATTTACCATGATCGATACAGGCGGTATTGAGCCGGATAGCAGTGACATCATCCTTTCTCAGATGAGAGAGCAGGCACAGATTGCCATTGATACGGCAGATGTTATCATCTTTATCACAGACGTTCATCAGGGACTGGTGGATTCCGATGCGAAGGTGGCAGATATGCTCCGACGTAGCGGCAAACCGGTTGTCCTTGTTGTGAATAAGGTAGACAGTATCCAGAAATTTATGATGGATGTTTATGAGTTCTATAACCTTGGTATCGGTGAACCGATTCCGATTTCTGCGGCAAACCGTATGGGGTTGGGTGATATGCTGGATGAAGTGGCAAAACATTTCCCTGAGGATGCAGATACAGAAGAAGATGATGAAATCCCGAGAATTGCCATTGTGGGAAAACCAAACGTAGGAAAATCGTCACTGGTAAACAAACTTCTGGGAGAAGACCGTGTGATTGTTTCTGATATTGCCGGAACTACAAGAGATGCGGTAGATACCAGAGTAAAATGGCAGGGAAAGGATTATATCTTTATTGATACTGCCGGACTTCGCCGTAAGGGAAAAGTCAAAGAGGAGATTGAGAGATACAGTGTGATCCGTACAGTGACTGCAGTAGAACGTGCGGATGTTGTCATTGTAATGATCGATGCGTCAGAGGGTGTTACAGAACAGGATGCCAAGATCGCAGGGATTGCCCACGAAAGAGGAAAGGGTGTTATCATTGCAGTAAATAAATGGGATGCCATTGAAAAGAATGATAAGACTATTTATAAGCACACAAACAGAATCCGCGAGGTTCTGGCATATATGCCATATGCGGAGCTGGTATTTATTTCTGCAAAAACAGGACTCAGGATTTCCAGAATGTTTGAAACGATCGATGCGGTTATCGAAAACCAGACACTGCGAATCCAGACAGGTGTCCTGAATGAAATCCTTTCTGAGGCAGTGGCAATGCAGCAGCCTCCGTCTGACAAGGGAAAACGTCTGAAGATTTACTATATGACACAGGTGGCTGTCAAACCGCCTACATTTGTTATCTTTGTAAATGACAAAGAGCTGATGCATTTCTCTTATACCAGATATCTGGAGAACAAGATCAGGGATGCCTTTGGATTTGCGGGAACATCACTGAAATTCATTATTCGTGAACGAGGTGAAAAAGAATAATCATGGAACGCCTGATTTGTATTGCAATTGGATATGCATGCGGACTTTTTCAGACCGCATACATTTTAGGAAAAATTTATCATATTGATATTCGCAAACAGGGAAGCGGAAATCTGGGTTCTACAAATGTACTGCGTACACTTGGCAAAAAGGCCGGGGCATTGAATCTGTTGTGTGACTGTCTGAAGTGTATTGCGGCCATCCTGATCGTAAGGGCAATATTCGGAAATTCTTATGGAGATATTCTGCCGCTTCTGAGCCTTTATGCAGCAGCTGGGTGTATTCTGGGGCATAATTTTCCGTTTTATCTTAATTTTAAGGGCGGGAAGGGCGTAGCTGCATCTGTAGGACTTGTGATTGCTTTTGACTGGCGGATTTTTATAATCTGCGCAATTGTATTCTTTGGATTGTTTTTCCTGACACACTATGTTTCACTGTGTTCGGTAAGTGCATATCTGGCTGCATTTATCAGTATGATCATATTTGGACAGAGGGGTTCTTATCATATGGATTCTTATCATATGATCGAGCTTTATATTGTTATGGGACTCTTGACAGTACTGGCATTTTACAGACATAAAAAGAACATAAAACGGCTTCTTGACGGGACAGAAAGTAAAATTTATTTAAGCAAAAAAAATAAATAAAAAGAGGTATTTATATGGCAAAGATAAGTGTGCTTGGTGCGGGAAGCTGGGGAACTGCCCTGTCTATCCTTCTTTACAATAATGGACACGAGGTGATTCTCTGGTCGGCGCTTGGGGAGGAGATAACAACATTAAGAGAAAAGCGGGAACACGTGAGCAAACTTCCGGGTGTAAAGATTCCTGAACCGATTGATATCACAATAGATCTTGAGAGAAGCCTGCGGGATGCAGATGTGGCAATTCTGGCAGTTCCTTCGCCTTATACCAGAAGTACCTGCAAGCGTATGGCGCCTTTTGTAAAAAACGGACAGAAAATTGTAAATGTTGCCAAAGGTGTGGAGGAAAAAACTCTTCTTACTTTAAGCGAGATCATTGAACAGGAACTTCCACAGGCAAATGTGTCTGTGCTTTCCGGCCCAAGCCATGCAGAAGAGGTTGGAAAAGGACTTCCGACTACCTGTGTGGTAAGTTCTCACCAGAGAGAGACAGCAGAATATCTGCAGGGAATCTTTATGAGCCCTGTTTTCAGAGTTTATACCACGCCGGATATGCTGGGAGTGGAGCTTGGCGCAGCGTTAAAGAATGTGATCGCACTGGCGGCCGGAACCGCAGATGGTCTGGGATATGGCGATAATACCAAAGCAGCCCTGATCACAAGAGGAATTGCAGAAATTTCACGTCTGGGTGTTAAAATGGGAGCACGTATGGAAACCTTTTATGGTCTGTCCGGAATCGGAGATCTGATCGTTACCTGTGCCAGTGTCCACAGCCGTAACCGGAAAGCCGGATATCTGATGGGAAAAGGATATACCATGGAGCAGGCGATGGCTGAAGTGAAAATGATCGTGGAAGGTGTCTATTCCGCAAAAGCAGCAAAAGAACTGGCTGAGAAATATGATGTGGAAATGCCGATCATCACAGAAATAAACAAAGTCCTGTTCGAAGGAAAAAGTGCAGCGGAAGCGGTGATCGACCTTATGGTAAGAGATAAGAAAGTGGAGACGCCGATGCTTCCATGGGAAGACGGACAGAAAACTAACTGAGATGTTATAGAAAAACTGTAACTGTTCAGTACCTCGCGGGATAGCTGACTGCTGAATGGTTACGAAAAACTTTCGAATGCATCATTTACGGGAAATTCTATAGACAGAGATGATAAATATGCAAAAAGCAGATGTTATATAAATACATCTGCTTTTTACATTTGAATGATAAAATATTTTTTAACTACTCTTTATCAGAATGCAATGTCCCTTAAATCCTCGGGAACATGTGAACTGTGGAAATTTTCGTTCAGAGTATCGATCAGATCCATATCCTCCTGTTCGATTGTGAAATCAAAAATATTGCCGTTACTTCTGATACGGTCAGGATGTACGGATTTCGGGATTACTGATATTCCCTTCTGGGTAGCCCAGCGCAGACCAATCTGAGCAGGAGTATGGGCATATTTAGTTCCGAGTACACACATAACATCATTATCAAGATATGCACCCCTTGCAAGCGGGGCATATGCCTGTACCTGGATTCCTTTATTCTGGCAATAATCAATCAGCTCTTTCGGATAGCAGAGAGGATGGCATTCAATCTGATTTACAGCAGGTATGATTCCGGAATTGGCTTCCAGTTCTTCCAGATGACGGATTTCAAAATTACTGACACCGATAGAAAGAGCCCGCCCGGATTTCTGGATTTCCTCCAGTACTTTCCAGGTGCTGAGATAACATCCCGGAACCGGCCAGTGGATCAGATACAAATCCACATAATCCAGTTTGAGCCGGTCCAGGCTTCTTTCAAAAGCACCCTGAATGTCTCCCAGACGCTGTGCGGTATTCCATACTTTTGTAGTAATAAAAAGTTCATTTCGCGGTATTCCACAGCTGGCGATTCCCCGTCCTACATTTTCTTCGTTTTTATATACGGAGGCTGTATCAATCAGACGGTATCCTGATTCAACAGCAGAAATAATAGCATTTTCGGCCTCATTTTCCCCGGTGGCTTTGTATACGCCCAGTCCGAGTAAAGGCATCTCTCTGTTTGTATTCAGAAAAACAGTATTATCCAAAACAATTCCTCCAATTCCTATATACACTTTGGGCAAGCTGCTTTGCCCGATAATCTTGTCCAAGTATAACATAAAAATGTGTCAGAAGTACATAAAAATTATTAAGTTTTTGCAAGAATACATTGTTAACAATATAACATAAGGGTTAAAGTATTAACAGTTCTTGTGAAAAAAGCTATTTCAAAGCATATATTTCAAAATTTTTTTAGTGATTATTTATGCTAAATGGCTTGCGGAAACGAAAAAAAAGATGTATAATATCAGTAAATTGATAATTTATTGTCATAAAAAAAGACTGAATTTTATAAATTCAGTGTATTTTTCAATAGAAGGGAGCATTTAACCATGCATTTAATCAAAGATGAAAATGGGAATCTTGTCCAGCACGGACATGGGCACACTCATGAACATACCCATGAAGATGGTATGACTCATACTCATGAGCATACTCATGGCGAAGGTCATGATCATGGACATTCTCATACAGATCATGCCTGTGATACTGCTCATTGCGGATCCTGCAGTGAAGGTGACTGTAAGAATGAGACACTGGCTCTTCTGACATATATGCTTCAGCACAATGAGCATCATGCTCAGGAACTGGATCAGATGGCTGATAACCTTGCCAAGATGGGAATGGATGCAGCATGTAAGACTATTAAGGAAGCTGTTGCAGATTTTCAGAAAGGCAATATGAGACTTGGACTTGCCTTAACACTTGTTAAAGAAGAGATGAAATAGGAGGCGACATCACATGTGTCTGGCAACTGTATATAAAGAAAGTGACGATTCTGTTATTTTTAAAAATGTTTCCCGTATAGATGTGGATGGGAATAAATTGATTCTCCGTGATATTATGGGAGATGAGAGAGTGGTCGAGGGAACTATTTTAATGGTTGACCTTGCCAACAGTATTGTGAAACTGAAATGTGACTGATATTAAGATAGGGACAAAACACCTTTTGACCTTAACATCATTTTTTATTTATAGAAAGAATACTAAGACAGATTTAGGAGGCACCTGGTTTTATGGCACACGTAATTGCTGTCGCAGGAAAAGGCGGCGTGGGAAAAACAACATTATGCGGAATGCTGATCCAGTACCTGTGTGAAAAGGGTAAAGGGCCGATTCTTGCAGTAGATGCTGATGCAAACTCAAACCTCAATGAGGTTCTTGGCGTAAAGGTAGAGACAACTCTTGGCGATGTGCGCGAAGAAATTGCACGTGCAGAGCTTGCAAAAGAGAATCCAATTCCTACCGGAATGTCTAAGGCTGATTACGCGGAAATGCGTTTTGAAGATGCGCTTGTAGAAGATGATGATTTTGATCTTCTTGTCATGGGCAGAACTCAGGGAAAAGGCTGTTACTGTTATGTTAATGGTCTTCTTCAGACTCAGCTTGCAAAATACCAGAATAATTATCCGTATATTGTTGTAGATAATGAAGCCGGAATGGAACATATCAGCAGAGGTGTTCTTCCGAGCATGCAGACTGCCATTCTGGTCAGCGACTGCTCCAGAAGAGGCGTACAGGCAGTAGGCAGGATTGCAGAACTCATTAAAGAATGTGATATGCATCCTGATACAGTCGGTCTGATCATTAACCGAGCTCCGAAAGGAGAATTGAATAAGGGAATTCAGGAAGAGATTGCAAATCAGGGACTGACACTTCTTGGTGTTGTTCCACAGGATGAAACAGTTTATGAATATGACTGTGAGGGACGTCCTACAAGCACACTTCCGGAAGACAACCCTGTCAAGACTGCACTTCGTGCAATCGTTGATAATTTAAAATTATAAGATACACCCCTTGTCGGATGAGAATCCGATGAGGGATGTTTGTGCGCATAGGAAATCTATATATGCAGAGATAAATACAAGTTTACATCTTTATTTTTTAAGTTAAATAACCCATGGGAGGGGATGGGATGGGTTATCACAGTTATCTTTAACGGAGCCAATTCTTCAGATATAGATAACCGGGATTTCCTGCCTGTGGGATTATTAATAAAATAAAAATGTGTATCTTAAAGGAATACACAAACCAGAATTAAAGGAGGTCTATAATGAGTGAATTCAAATTAACTACAGTGGAAGAGTTTGAAGAGGCTACTGCCAGACTTTTGGAGACAGGTGCAAAGGTTGGAGCTGACGCATGGCAGTTCCGTGTAAAAAACCAGACTCCACATTGTAAATTCGGTGAGCAGGGTGTCTGCTGTCGTATCTGTGCTATGGGACCATGTCGTATTACCCCTAAAGCGCCAAGAGGTATCTGTGGATGTGACGTCCATGGTATCGTAGGAAGAAACTTCCTGAAATTTACAGCAGGTGGTGCAGCTACTCACTCTGATCACGGTCGTGAAATCTGCCACACATTATATTGTGCAAAAGACGGCGGAAACTATCAGGTAAAAGATCCTGAGAAACTGATCCGTATCGCAAAAGAATGGGGCGTAGAGACAGAAGGAAAAGATATCTATGATCTGGCTCATGAAATGGCTGAGACAGGATTGATGGAATATGGTAAACCATTTGGATATCAGAGATTCCTTGACAGAATGCCTGCAGGACAGAAAGAGAAACTGATTGAAAATGAAATTGCACCACGTGCGATCGACCGTGAAGTTTCCACTTCTTTACATATGGCTCATATGGGATGTTCTTCTCTTCCGGAAGCTCTTGTAAAACAGTCTATCCGCTGCGGTATGGCTGATGGATGGGGCGGTTCCATGATGGGAACAGAGTTCTCTGATGTTTTATTCGGAACTCCGAAGCCAATTGACACGGAAGCTAACCTTGGTGTAATGGTTGAAGAGAATGTAAACATCGTTGTACACGGACATGATCCGAGTCTTTCCGAGATGATCTGTGAATATGCAGACAGCAAAGAAATGATCGATTATGCAAAATCTGTAGGAGCAAAAGGAATCACTGTTTCCGGTGTATGCTGTACTTCAAACGAAGTAGCTATGCGTCGCGGTGTTCCGATGGCCGGTAACTTCCTGCAGCAGGAGAATGTAGTACTGACAGGTGCCTGCGAAGCGATCGTAGTAGACGTTCAGTGTATCTTCCCTGCATTAGGACCTTTAAGCAAATGCTTCCATACTAAATTTATCACAACTTCTCCGATCGCTCAGATGCCTGATGCTGAATTTATCAGATTCAATGCTGAGACAGCAGGAGAGAATGCAAAAGCAATCGTTAAGATGGCTATTGATAACTTCAAGAACAGAAAACCTGAACTTGTACATATCCCACAGCTGAAACAGAAAGCTACAGTTGGTTATTCCGTAGAAGCAATCGTTAAGGTTCTTGACGGTGTTACAAACTCTCAGGTTGATGAGACAGGAACAACAAAACCATTACTTGAGTGCATCACTTCCGGTGTTATCCGTGGTGCTGTTGCTATGGTTGGATGTAACAATCCTAAGATCCGTCCTGACTATGCACATATTGAACTGATGAAGAAATGTATCGCTAATGATATCGTTGTCATTGCTTCCGGATGTTCTGCACAGGCAGCTGCAAAAGCAGGTCTTATGGACAAATCTGCAAAAGATCTTTGCGGTGCAGGTCTGAAACGTGTCTGTGAACTGGCTGATATCCCACCGGTACTCCACATGGGATCATGCGTAGATATTTCCCGTATGATGATCCTTGCTGCTGAACTTGCAAAAGATGCAGGTCTTCAGATTAATCAGCTTCCTGTAGTTGGATGTGCTCCTGAGTGGATGTCTGAAAAAGCTGTATCCATCGGTAACTATGTAGTAGGTACCGGTATTGATACATTCCTTGGTGTTGATCCATATGTTTCCGGTTCTTCAGAAATGGGAGAGCTTCTTACAGAGGGAACAAGAAAATGGACAGGAGCTGCTTATACAGTAGAAACAGATATTGAGAAATTAGTTGATCTGATGATCGAAAGAATCGAAGAGAAGAGAACAGCATTAGGAATCTAATCTGCTGTGATCTTAAAAATGTAATAAAAGGTGGATGACGTAAAATGAAAATAGCAGTTACAGGAAAAGGCGGCGTAGGCAAAACTACTTTTGCAGCAACGCTGGCCAGGTTGTATGCAGCAGAGGGAAGACCGGTACTTGCAGCAGATGTGGATCCGGATGCGAATCTTGGTCTTGCATTAGGCTTTGATGAAGAAACACTGGATTCTATTGTACCAATTTCCAAAATGCGTAAGCTTGTGGAAGAACGTACAGGTGCGACTGCGGGAAATCAGTTCTATCATCTGAATCCGAAAGTAGACGATATCCCGGAGAAATATGGTAAGGTCTGTAATGGCGTGCGTCTCCTTGTCCTGGGAACTGTCGAGACAGGCGGTGGCGGATGTGTATGTCCGGAGCATGTAATGCTGAAACGTATTATTAACAATCTGGTACTGAGAAGAGAAGATGTAGTAATTCTTGATATGGAAGCCGGCCTGGAACATCTCGGCAGAGGAACCACAGAAGGAGTTGACGCATTTGTCGTAGTGATCGAACCGGGTGCAAGAAGCGTTCAGACATACAAGAATGTGAAGCGTCTGGCAAAGGATCTGGGAGTATCTCAGGTAAAGGTTGTTGCAAACAAAGTGCGCAACGAGGATGACGAAAACTTTATCAGAGAGCGGATTCCACAGGAAGATCTTTTAGGAATGATCCATTACAACACAGAGGTAATTGATGCGGACAGACAGGGCAAGTCCCCTTATGATTTCAGCAAAACAGTTACTGATGAGATCATTAAGATAAAAGAAAAAATAGATCGTCAATAATCTCATATATTAGGAGGTAAACAAAAGTGACTTTATTTGAAAGTGTTTTCGCGGGAAACGATGCGGTTTATGGACTGACAGAGGGTGCCATTAACCAGGCAATTGAAAAATACGGCGCTGACAAAGCAGTCAGCTTCCCTGATACAGCATATTCTTTACCATGCTACTATGCAGTAACAGGAACAAAGGTTGGAACTCTTGCAGAGTTAAAAGATGCTCTTGCAGTAGTAAAAACTCTTATGACAAGAGAGAAGAGAACAAATGACGTATTTATGTCAGGTGTTGCTACAGCTCTCTGCGCAGAATTTATCGAAGTTCTGAAATATATCGATGGAGCAGTTCCTTACGAAGCTCCTTGCTACGGACATCTTGCAGATGCAGTGATCCGTGAACTTGGTGTACCGCTTGTAACAGGCGATATCCCTGGTGTAGCAGTTATCCTTGGAAAAGCTCCTTCCGCTCAGGAAGCAGCAGACCTTGTTAAATCCTATCAGTCTCAGGGTATCCTGATCACTCTGGTTGGTGACGTTATTGACCAGTTAGAGGAAGTTGGATACAAGACAGGTGCTAACGTACGTGTTATCCCGCTTGGAAAAGACGTTACAGCAGTTATCCATGTAGTATCTGTAGCACTTCGTGCAGCTCTTATCTTCGGTAACGTAAAACCAGGTGATGCTGCAACTCTGATGGATTACACAATGAAACGTGTACCTGCATTTGTTAATGCATTTGCACCGTTAAATGATGTGATCGTAGCTTGTGGTGCAGGCGCTATCGCTCTTGGATTCCCGGTTATCACAAACCAGGAAGATGTTGCAAGAGTACCAAAGAGCCTGATCTGCCAGAAAGACATCTCCAAATGGAATGCGACTTCTCTGGAAGCACGTGACATCAAGATTAAAATTACAAACATCGATATCCCGGTTGCTTTCGCATCTGCATTCGAAGGTGAGATTATCCGTCGTAAAGACATGCAGGTTGAATTCGATGGTTCCCGTGTAGACTGTGCAGAGCTTGTACATACATGTGATGCAAGTGAAGTAGAAGACCATAAGATTACAGTTGTTGGTCCGGAAGTAGACGACATGGAACTTGGCAGCAAGAACAGCATTGCATATGTTGTTAAAGTTGCAGGTAAAAACATGCAGCCTGACTTTGAACCTGTTATCGAGCGTAAGTTCCATAACTACATCAACTGTATCGAAGGTGTATACCATACAGGACAGAGAGATATGCAGAGAATCCGTATCAGCAAAGATGCATTTGCTGCAGGCTTCAAGATCAAACATATCGGTGAAGTTCTCTATACACAGGTTAAGAATGAATTTGACGCAGTTGTTGATAAATGTGAAGTTACTATTTATACAGATCCTGCTGAGTGTACAAGAATCCGTCATGAAGTTGCTATCCCGATCTTCGAGAAACGTGATGACCGTCTGAATACTCTGACAGACGAATCTGTAGATGTATATTACAGCTGTATCCTCTGCCAGGCATTCTCCCCGTCTCACGTATGTGTTGTTACACCTGAGAGACTTGGACTTTGCGGTGCCGTTTCATGGCTGGATGCAAAAGCTACCAACGAGCTGGATCCAAACGGACCTTGCCAGGTAATTACAAAAGAAAGACCTATTGATGAGAACCTTGGTTCTTATGAAGATGTAGATGAAGCTGTTAAGAAATTATCCCAGGGTGCATTAGAGCACGTTACACTGTACTCTATCATGCAGGATCCTATGACATCATGCGGATGCTTCGAGTGTATCTGCGGTATCGAGCCATTCTCCAATGGTGTTGTTATCGCTAACCGTGAGTATGCAGGCATGACACCTCTTGGAATGACATTCTCAGAAATGGCATCCATGACAGGTGGTGGTGTTCAGACACCTGGTTTCATGGGACATGGTAAACATTTCATCAGCTCCAAGAAGTTCATGAAGGCAGAAGGCGGTATTGAACGTATCGTATGGATGCCAAAAGAACTGAAAGAGTTTGTTGCTGAACGTCTTAACAACACAGCAAAAGAACTCTACGGAATTGAAAACTTTACAGATATGATCGGTGATGAAACAATCGCTACTGATCCGGAAACACTGGTTGGATTCCTTACAGAAAAAGGCCATCCGGCATTAGCCCTTGATCCGATGATGTAAAGATGGTGGTTTTCCCGGAGGTATTATGTGAGTCATGCGGAGGCTTTTAATAAGCCTCCGGGTTTAAACGCCCAAAAGCGTATAGATAAAAACCATAGTATATTATATTTCAAGGACATACAGAATGTGATCGTGTGAAAGTACAATCGTTCTGTTTCGTAAGGACGGAATATGGCTGCCGTAATGATTTGCTGATAAAAAATATATGCGGAGTGTATGAAGAATTAGCAAAGTTCAGATATGGCAATTTGCCGAATTTTTTTCACTTTGTTATGGAAAATAAAGGAAAGCTGTGAAATTGTTGTTTTTTTAACAAAATATGACAGACTGTACTTGTCAACGGGCAGGATAATGTTGTATACTACACATGACATAGTGTGTAAGTCTGCGAAAAGATACATACACACAGTAATTTTTTTAAGGAGGCCAAAAAAATGCCGTTTAATCAGAAACTTCAGAAATTCAATGCAAAGATTAATACAGTCACCATTGGCAGCGGAGATAAGACTGTAACAATCGGCGGAGACTCTACTTATCCATTTTATTCTTTTGATGCACCATCAGAAAACACACCTAAGATCGGTGTGGAGATCTCTGATATGGGTCTTGAGAATGTTGTATCCGAAGGTATCAAAGCATACTACGACGGAGCTTCCACAATCGGAGAAATGGCTAAAAAAGCAGCAGCTATGGAAGGTGCTGATTTTGTAGCGCTTATCCTTGAAGGCGGAGATCCGAACGGTGTAAACAAATCTGTTGATGAACTTATTGCAGTTGTAAAAGACGTTGCAGATTCCATTGATGCACCATTAGTAGTAGAAGGATGCAAGAACGTAGAAAAAGACGCTGAACTTCTTCCGAAAGTAGCTGAAGCTCTTCAGGGAAGAAATGTATTGATCCTTTCTGAAAAAGAAGAAAACTACAAAGCAATCGGTGCTGCAGCAGGACTTGCTTACGATCAGATCGTAGGTGCAGAATCTGCCGTAGATATCAACCTTGCTAAACAGCTTAACGTTGTAACTACTCAGTTAGGCGTTAACGCACAGAAGATCGTTATGAATATCGGCAGTGCTGCTGCCGGATATGGATATGAGTACGTTGTATCTACAATGGATCGTATCAAAGGTGCAGCTTTATCTCAGAATGATAACATGCTGCAGATGCCTATCATTACACCGGTATCCGCTGAGACATGGGGCGTAAAGGAAGCTACAGCTTCTGAAGCTGACATGCCTGAATGGGGACCGGAAGAAGAGCGTGGAATCGATATGGAAGTTATGACAGCTGCTGCTGACCTTGCAGCCGGATCTGATGCAGTCATCTTAAGACATCCGGAAGCTGTTGCAACTATTTCCAGAATGATCAAAGCACTTGCGTAATTGAATAGGAGGAACAAATAAAATGGCACTGAATGGTATTCAGATCTTTAAATTAACACCAAAGAAAAACTGTAAGGAATGCGGATGCCCAACATGTATGGCTTTCTCTATGAAAGTTGCTCAGGGCGCTATGAAAATCGAACAATGTCCGCATATGTCTGATGAAGCTTTAGCATCTCTTTCCGAGGCAACTGCTCCGCCAATGAAGACAATCAAAATTGGTACTGGTGCAGAAGAGCACACTCTGGGTGGAGAAACAGTATTATTCAGACATGAAAAAACATTTGTAAGCAAGCCAAGATATGCAGTAGCTCTGTGCACATGTATGGATGATGCTACAGTAGAGGCGAAACTTGCAGAAATCCCGAAGGTAGATTATGACCGTATCGGTGAAAGAATGTATGCTGAACTTGTATATGTAAACTGTGGCGAAGGTGCAGATGCAGCTAAATATACTGCACTTGTAGAAAAAGCTGCAGGTCTTGGCAGAACTTTAGTTCTTGAATGTAAAGATCCTGAAATCGCAAAAGCAGCTCTTGCAGTATGCAAAGACAGCAAACCGGTCTTAAACGGTGCAGATGCTTCCAACTATGAAGCAATGAACGCAGTTGCTACAGAAGCAGGTGTTGTTCTCGGTGTATCCGGTAAAGACTTAAATGAATTATATGATACAACAGCAGCTCTTGAAAAACTCGGAAACAAAAACCTTGTTCTTGATACAACAGGCGCTGACATCAAAGAAACCTTTGCAAACACTGTACAGGTTCGTCGTGCAGCTCTGAAAGATCAGGACAGAACATTTGGTTATCCATCTATCGTAAACCTTGTTAAGATCGCAAAAGGTGACCTTCACTTACAGGCAGCTTTAGCATCTATGTTTACAATGAAATATGGTTCCATCATCGTTATGGAGCAGATGACATATGCAGAAGCTCTTCCATTATATGGTCTGCGTCAGAACGTTTTCACTGATCCGCAGAAACCAATGAAAGTTGAGCCAGGCATCTATCCATTAAATGGTGCTGATGAGAATGCAGTAGTAGTTACTACTGTAGACTTCGCTCTTACATATTTCGTAGTATCCGGCGAGCTGGAGCGTTCCGGTGTTCCGCTTAACCTGGTAATCAATGATGCAGGCGGACTTTCCGTACTGACATCCTGGGCAGCTGGTAAATTCTCCGGCAACAGCATTTCCGCTTACATCAAAGAAAATGTTGAGCCTAAGGTAAAATCCAGAAAGCTTATTATCCCAGGTAAGGTAGCAGTTCTTAAGGGTGACCTTGAAGCAAAACTTCCTGGATGGGAAATCATCGTTGGACCAAGAGAAGCTGTACAGCTTGTTAAATTCTTAAAAGATATGCAGGCTGACGGTCAGATCTGATCGGAATGACATGCCGGACCGGTCATCTGACCGGTCTGGCTCTTAATAAGAAGCATACAGGTTTTATTCCTGTGTAAATAAATAAAAAGGAGAACACGGTTATGGCAAAATTTGTAACAATCGGAGAAAGACTTTCCACTACTGCACCTGCAGTAAACAAAGCATTTACAGAAAGAGATCCAGAGCCGATCATCAAAAGAGCAAAACAGCAGCTTGACGCTGGTGCTACTTACCTTGATGTAAACATCGGACCTGCTGAGAACGATGGAGAAGATCTGATGAAATGGGCAGTACAGCTCCTTCAGTCAGAGTTTGACAATGTTCCGCTTGCACTGGATACAACAAACAAGAAAGCTATTGAAGCTGGTATCTCTGTATATAACAGAGCAAAAGGAAAACCGATCGTTAACTCTGCTGATGCTGGTGACAGAATCACAAACATCGACCTTGCAGCAGCAAACGATGCCATCTGTATCGCACTTTGCTCTTCCGGTATGGTAGCAGCAGACAATGATGAACGTATGATGCACTGCCAGAACATGCTTGAAAGAGGTATGTCTCTTGGTATGGAAGCTGAAGATCTGTGGTTTGACCCGTTATTCCTGGTTGTAAAAGGAATGCAGGACAAACAGATGGAAGTTCTTGAAGCAATCAAAATGTTCTCTGATATGGGACTGAACTCCACAGGTGGTCTTTCCAATAACAGTAACGGTATGCCGAAACATATCCGTCCGATCATGGACTCTGCTCTTGTAGCAATGGCTATGATGAACGGTCTTACATCTGCAATCGTTAATCCTAACGACCTTCGTCTGATGGAAACTATTAAATCCTGTGATGTATTCAAAGGCAATACACTGTATGCAGATTCCTACCTGGAAATCTAATCAGTATAGCTGAGAAATCTAATAAAATATTCGACCGACATAAATGAATACATAATTATGGGGGCTGAAGGCTTCGGTCTTCGGTCCCTGTTTTATTACAGGCTATTACGACTATGAGAAAGGTGGTTGCCGAATGTTTAAGGTAACATTTTCATTCGAAGATGGCAGTATGGTAGAAACTTTTGCCAATGCGGGGGATAATTTACTGGAGGTTGCACGAAGTGCCAATGTGGCTATTGATGCACCATGTTCCGGAAACGGAGCCTGCGGAAAATGTCGTGTCCAGTTAAAGAGCGGAGAACTGGAAAGCAAAAAGACATTACATATTTCTGACGAAGAATATCAGGCGGGATGGCGTCTGTCTTGCTGCAGCAAGATCAGTGCGGACGTCAATGTGCTGGTACCTGATATTGCATCTGCCTATAAGAGCAGAATGAAAGTAGCTGATTTAAGTTCGAAAGAGGAAATAGCCATTTTTGAAAATGCCAAGAGTGATATACAGCTGGCAGGCATTGAACTGAAAAATAGTCTGGAGGTTGTGGATGTGCTGATGGACGTTCCCTCTCTGGATGATACTATGCCGGACAATGAGAGACTGACACGTGCATTGCGGAAATATTTAAATATCAACAGAGTACGGATACCATATGTAGTCCTGAAAAAACTCCCTGATGTACTGAGAGAGAACAATTTTGCAGTGAAATGTGTGATCCGCGCTACTTCTGACGATATGTATGTCTATGATATATTTGGCAAAGACGAGGATGTGGTCATCGGAGGTCTGGCAATTGATATCGGTACAACTACAGTTTCTGCTGTACTGATTAATATGGAAAATGGAGAAATTCTGGCAAAAAGTTCTGCCGGAAACGGACAGATCCGTTTTGGTGCAGATGTAATAAACCGAATCGTGGAATCACAGAAACCCGGAGGTCAGAAAAAATTGCAGGATGCGGTGATCAAGGAGACTATCAATCCAATGATCCACGAAATGTGCAAGAGTGCAAAATTTCCCAAAGACCATATCTACAGGATGTGTGTGGCATCCAATACAACTATGAATCATCTGTTTGCAGGAATCAATGCGGATCCGTTGCGTACAGAGCCTTATATCCCTGCATTCTTTAAGACCAATTCCCTTTTTGCTTCCGATGTGGGAGTTGATATCAATAAAGATGCTCATATTATTATGGCGCCGAATATCGGAAGCTATGTAGGCGGCGATATCACAGCCGGAACTCTGGTCAGCCAGATTTGGAACAGGCCCGAATTCTCACTGTTTATCGACCTTGGTACAAATGGAGAGCTTGTATTTGGAAACTCAGACTTTATGATGAGCTGTGCATGTTCAGCAGGTCCTGCCTTTGAGGGTGGTGACATCAGCTGTGGTATGCGTGCCACAGACGGAGCCATCGAAGCATGTACCATTGACAAAGAGACTATGGAGCCTACCTACAAGATCGTAGGTGATCCGGGAACGAAACCTGTAGGTTTATGTGGATCCGGTATCATCGATGTGATCAGTGAACTTTATATCTGCGGAATCATCAACCCCAAGGGTAAATTTATCCGTGAAGGAAAGAGAATCAAACATGACAAATACGGTATGGGCAGCTATATCCTTGCATTTGAGGAAGAGGCAGGTTCTGTAAAGGATGTTGAGATTACAGAAGTTGATATTGACAACTTCATCCGTGCCAAAGGTGCCATCTTCTCAGCAATCCGTACAATGCTTACTTCTCTGGACTTCGATGTGAGCATGATCGATGATGTGTATGTTGCAGGCGGTATCGGAAGCGGTATCAACATGCAGAATGCAGTCAACATCGGTATGTTCCCGGATATCCCGATCGAGAAATTCCACTACATTGGTAACTCTTCTCTGACAGGTGCGTATCTGATGCTTCTGTCAACACCGGCAGAGAAGAAGACTTATGAACTTGCTGCAAATATGACATATATGGAACTTTCTACAGTACCGATCTATATGGATGAATTTGTAGGTGCATGTTTTATTCCTCATACAGATACAAGTATGTTCCCGACTGTAATGGAAGAGATTCAGAACCGCTGATGAATTTCAGTAATTTCTATATGAGAAATTATGAATATCTAGAGAAATAAAAATAACAGGACGGATCTTTAGATCCCTTTGATCTGTCCTGTTTATGGAGATTTATATGGCGTTTAGCTTAAGTGATTTAAATTATGAAAAAGACAGTAAGGAAAGAATGCCATGGGAGCATTATACTCAGGAGTTTGCAACTGCAGATCCGAAGGAAATTGCTTCCAGACTGTCTATTCCTTACGATGAAGAAGCAAAAAAACTTACTTTAACTTTTCTTGGAACACAGTATCAGATTACATGGCCGGATTTTGAAGTAACACATACTCCGGATGATAAAGGTTTTTATCCACTGGAGAACATGATCTATGCAAGGATCCTGATGATTCGTTTTCTTTTAAACGGTGTGAAGTCTGAGAGTTCTGGAAAATTTAAGACATACCGGGAGATGCCATGGGGAGAAGTATATTTAAGACAGTTTGACGGCAGATGTATCAAACGTCTGGCATTTTCCTATGGTAACCGTCCGGGAGATTTCAGGGCGATCATGGAGCATATCAGTGCCATACCTGTAAAGCATGGAGATATTGCCTATGAAGTAGAAATTTTTCCGGAATATAAAATACAGATGATCCTCTGGGAGGGCGATGAGGAATTTCCGCCGTCTTCACAGATTCTCTTTTCTGACAACTTCCCTGTTTCTTTCCAGGCAGAGGATATGGCAGTTATGGGAGATGTGATCATTGGTTCTCTGAAAGCATATCTGAAATGTGTTCAGAAATGACAAATGATATCAGGATTATGGAAACTGCAGCATGATCCGTAAATATCAGAGTCAGATAAGTAAATATAAACAGAAAGAAAGAGGGAGAAAAAATGGGATTTTCAACAAGTACATGTACAGAATTCGTTGAAGTTCTGGCATCTAAGGCTCCGGTTCCGGGCGGCGGCGGTGCGTCTGCATTAGTTGGTGCAGTAGGAACTGCTCTTGGAAATATGGTAGGAAGCCTTACTGTAGGAAAAAAGAAATATGCGGATGTTGAAGACGAAATGTACGAATTAAAAGCAAAATGCGATCAGTTACAGAAGGATTTCCTTCGTCTGATCGAGCGTGATGCAGAAGTATTCGAGCCATTATCAAAGGCATATGGAATGCCAAAGGAAACAGAAGAAGAGAAAGCTGAGAAAGCCAGAGTCATGGAGATCGTATTAAAAGATGCCTGCTCTGTACCAATGGAAATCATGGAGAAATGCTGTGAAGCAATTGAACTGATCGTAGAATTCGGTGCAAAAGGCTCTAAGCTTGCTATCAGTGATGCAGGCGTTGGTGCAGCTTTCTGTAAGGCAGCATTACAGGGTGCCAGCCTGAACGTATACATCAACACAAAATCCATGGCTGACAGAGAGTATGCAGAAGAATTAAACAGAAAAGCAGATGCCATGCTTGAGAAATATACAAAGATCGCAGATGACACATTCAACAGCGTACTTGGCAGACTGAAATAATAGTAAAATAGAAATTTCTGTATTGTTTTCCGTCTCTTTTAATAAAGTGTAACATTATTTATTGAGATGTATTTTTTTACAGAGTGCATATGATTTATGAGGCGGTTATGTTGAAATCATTCAGATACAGTATAGAATAATAACGTATAATTTCGGAGGGAACGACAAATGGCTAAGCAGTTATTAGGTAAAGAAGTAACAGCAGCATTAAACGAGAAAATCAAAGCAAACGTAGCAGAGCTTCAGGGAAAAGGAGTAAATCCTACCCTTTGCATCATCCGTGTTGGTGAAAATCCAAGCGATATCTCCTATGAAAGAGGAGCAACAAAACGCTGCGAAACTTTAGGCGTTGCATGTGAAAAAATCTTACTTTCGGAAGATGTTTCCCAGGAAGAACTTCTTGCAACAATCGATAAAGTAAACAAAGATGACAGCATTCACGGCGTATTATTATTCCGTCCGCTTCCAAAACATCTGGATCAGGCAGTGATCGAGAATGCACTTGCTCCTGAAAAAGACGTTGACTGTATGACAGACCTTTCTATGTCCGGTGTATTCACAGGCAAGAAGATTGGTTTCCCGCCATGTACACCACAGGCTTGTATGGAAATCCTTGATCATTACGGAATCGACTGCACAGGCAAAAAGGCAGTAGTAATCGGAAGAAGCCTTGTTGTTGGTAAACCTGCAGCAATGATGTTGGTTAAAAAGAACGCAACTGTTACGATCTGCCACACAAGAACTGTAGATATGCCGTCTGTAGCACGTGAAGCAGATATCATTATTGTAGCAGCAGGCCGCGCCGGTGTTGTTGGTGCCGAATATGTAAAAGAAGGCCAGACAATCATCGATGTAGGTATCAACGTAAATGCAGAAGGCAAACTCTGCGGTGATGTTGATTACGCAGCAGTAGAGCCTATCGTAGATGCTATTACACCTGTACCTGGCGGTGTTGGAAGTGTAACAACTTCTGTACTGGTTGGTCATGTGGTAGAAGCTGCAATGAGAAAGGTAAACGCATAAGATGAAAAAAGTGCCGGGAAAATATTTCTGGCTGCTTATGACAATGACAGGTGCCCTGATGTTCGGGGCACCTGCTTTGGTAAGTGCCAGTGAAGGGACGGCGTCCACTGATACAGAAAACAGCGCAGCAGACAATGCTGCAGATACCCCAGATGACGACACGATAGCTAAAACAACTGATAGTGCAGAAAAAAACAGTCAGGAAACTGATCATTCAGGAGAGGGACAGATCTCCAAACCTAAATATCTCGAAAATGCAGAAAATAACGGAGAAGAAATTATCTCTGATGAAGACCCGACAGATAATACTTATGGATACTACACGATTATGGGTGGAACAACTGTTTCCGTCGATGAAATGTGTTCATTATACAACAGTCAGGGATGCACTTACCCATCTGAAGAACTCAGTGGCGGCGGAGCATCTGATATAGATACCTTTTGCAATATTATTGTAGAGGAGGCAAATGCCGAGAATGTACGTGGTGAAGTAGTTTTTGCGCAGGCAATGCTGGAAACCGGATGGCTGAGTTTCGGTGGTGATGCGGGAATCGACCAGTTCAATTTCGCAGGTCTTGGAACAACCGGAGGTGGAGTCAAAGGAATCGCATTTCCGGATGTAAGAACAGGAATACGTGCTCAGGTTCAGCATCTCAAAGCCTACGCCTCCACAGATTCCCTGAATCAGGAATGTGTAGATGAACGCTTCGATTACGTGACAAGAGAGACGGCGCCTTACGTGGAATGGCTGGGAATCCAGGAAAATCCTTATGGCGGCGGCTGGGCAGCAGGAAAAGATTATGGAAGTAAATTAAGAAAAATACTGGCAGATTTGAAATCAGGGACATAAAGACAGAGTTTTGCGCCTTATTTGTATTATTTTTCTGAACTGCTGTAAATGATTTTTAAATTCTTAAATAAAGAAAGGATGTTGAGTAAAATGAAAAGAAAATTGATGATTTGTGCAATGGCTTTGTGTATCTGTGCAGGATTGACCGGTAACACTGGAGAGGTCAGCGTATGGGCATCCGAAGGATCATCTTCGGATGCTGTCCGGATAGGAGCCCTGAAAGGTCCGACAGCAATGGGAATGGCGCAGCTTCTTGATGAAGACGGATACGATTTTACGATTGCTGCATCTCCGGATGAGATTGTTCCGATGGTAGTACAGGACAAGCTTGATATTGCAGCTGTTCCGGCAAATCTGGCAGCAACGTTGTATCAGAAGACAGATAAGGATGTCAGTGTTCTGGCGGTCAATACATTGGGTGTTCTCTATCTTGTGGAGAATGGAGACAGTGTAAAATCTGTGGAGGATCTTAAGGGAAAGACTATTTATGCCAGTGGGAAGGGTGCAACTCCGGAATATGCTCTGAACTCTGTTCTTAAAGCGAATGGAATCGACCCTGAAAAAGATGTGACTGTTGAATTTAAATCTGAGCACGCAGAGGTAGTTTCCGCACTTGTGCAGGATCAGACAGCAGTCGGACTTCTTCCGCAGCCTTTTGTAACTACAGCGCTGATGAAAAACGATAAGCTGAAGGTTGCCCTGGATCTGAACAAACTGTGGGAAGATTCCATGGATGACGGAAGTAAACTTGTGACAGGAGTTGTGATCGCAAACAATGAGTTTGTTCAGGATCATGCAGATAAAGTAAATGATTTTATGGATGCTTATAAAGAATCTGTAGATTTTGTCAACAGTGACACAGAAGCTGCGGCCCAGATCATAGGAGATCATGATATTATTGCAAAAGAAGTTGCACAGAAAGCAATCCCTGACTGCAGTATTGTGTTTATTGAAGGTGATGAGATGAAAACCATGCTTTCAGGATATCTGGCAACTCTGGATGATCAGAATCCTGAGATTATAGGAGGACAGTTGCCGGATGATGCATTCTATTACACACGATAGAGCAAAAACTGACAATGGAACGAAATATACAGGAATTCGCATATTAGCAGTGTTTTTCTGGATCGCAATCTGGCAGTTTGCGAGTATGTATCTGAAACAGGAGATCCTTCTGGCATCTCCTGTTTCTGTTGTCCGAAAGCTTTTTGAACTGATTTTCAGCGGAAATTTCTGGCAGTCTGTCGGATTTAGTTTTGTACGCATTGTGACAGGATTTCTTCTGGCTGTGTTTCTGGGAATCTTTCTGGCAGTGTTGGCATATTGGTCAAAAACAGTGGAAATCCTGACAGCACCTGTGATCGCAGTGGTCAAATCTACACCTGTGGCATCTTTTATTATTTTGTGCCTGATATGGATTCCTTCGAAAAATCTGTCAGTTTTTATTTCCTTTCTTATGATTCTGCCGGTGATATATACAAATATCCTTGAGGGAATACGACAGACGGACAGGAAGATACTGGAAATGGCAAAAGTATTTCGTGTGAATCTCAGAAGACAGATCAGGTATATTTATGTATCGCAGGTACTGCCTTATTTTCTCTCAGCATGCAGGCTTTCTCTTGGAATGTGCTGGAAAGCAGGAGTGGCAGCAGAGGTTATCGGAGTACCTTCAGGTTCTATTGGTGAGAAACTGTATAATGCAAAAATATATCTGAATACTCCGGATCTTTTTGCGTGGACAATTGTGATAATTGTGATCAGTTTTGTATTTGAAAAGTGTTTTCTTGGAATTGTAAGCAGAGTAGTTTATATGATAGAACATAGATAACGGAAATTTTGATTTATGATAATCCTCTTAAATGCATTATTTATGAGGTCTGTTACAGGCGGAGAAGAGATATGGATATAAAGGTAGATCATATTAGTAAAGCATACGGAGAACAGCAGGTACTGCAAGACTTGTTCTGTGTTTTTCCGGAAGGGAAAACCACTTGTATCAGAGGAAGATCCGGATGTGGCAAAACAACACTGATACGGCTTCTTCTGAGACTGGATGTTCCGGATAAGGGGAAAATAGAAGGGGTAAGTGACAGGAAACTCAGTGCAGTATTTCAGGAAGATCGTCTGTGTGAAAATCTGAGCGCTGCTTCTAATATAAGACTGGTATGTACAGAAACAATAACAGACAGAGAACTGGAGGAGGCGTATAAAGCAGTTGCGCTTACTGAGATATGGCAGAAACCGGTTCGTGAACTGAGTGGAGGAATGCGCAGGAGAGTATCTATCCTGAGGGCATTGCTGGCTGAATCAGACTGTGTGATCATGGATGAACCTCTCAGAGGTCTTGATGAAAAAACCAGAGCAAAAACAATTGATTATATTTTGAAAAAGACGGAAGGAAAGACGTTGATCTTTGTTACTCATGAAGAAAAAGAAGCAGTTTGGTTAAAGGCTGACAGAACAGTAGATATATTGACAAAGCATTAAAATTAATGAAAAACTAAATTTCGGTTATAGATTATAGCGTGTCTGAAAAATCATTTCTACAATCTTCAAACACGCTATAACTCCAAAAGAGGAAAAACTTATGATTACATTAAATGATTATCTGTATTCAGGAGATACGGTTTTAAAAATTTTACAGAAATATACCCGGGATCTGAGAAAAGAAGCGAAACTTACTCATAATGAGATTGATATGATGCATGTGAATTTCCTGATTCAGATAACAGAGCTTTTAGAACACAATGATTTCCTTACGGCCCAGTCCCAGAAAATCCGGGAATTTTATAAATATATGGCTCATGAATATCCGTTTCTTGCGTTTACATTTAAAGGAAGGATCAAATCGCTGATCCGGGCAGAAGAGAAATTTAACGGCTATATTGTGGAATATATTTACGATTATTATACAAAACATGGAACCTATCCTCCTGTGTCGGAACTGAAAAATAAACTCAGTTGTTTTCGGGATTTTATTGCATACAGAATTGTGTTGTGTATGCCCAAGTGTCATCTGAAACCAGGAGAAGATCAGGAAACGGCGTCGATCCGCTATCTTTATGAGATTGCCAATGTTCTTCCCGGGTTCCTGGAAGAACGAGGGTTTACGGTGGAGTCTGCCTATGGAGTAAAGAAAAGTACGTCGCCGCTTCTTAATGAAGATGTGAAGACGTATTACCGGGATTATATCTGTGGAACCAGTGGGGAAGGATATCAGTCATTACATATCACAGTTTATGATAACAGTTCCCGTTCTTTCATGGAAGTGCAGCTGCGTACCCAGAAAATGGATGACATTGCGGAAATTGGTCCGGCGAATCATCTGGGATATGAGAAGAAACAGCAGGATGAGCGTGCAAGACGTGATGCTATTCCAGAAGACGAGTGCGTTTATTTCGATGAAGCCTATGAACGAGGCATGCGTCTTTTGCAGCTGGAACTGGCAGATCTGGATGTAAATATGTTTTCCGCAGTAGATAACAGTCTGATCAATGATGGGTGCGGACTGTTTAGGGGAAGACTGATCTTACCTTATGAACATTTGTCAAGATTTCAGAATGATGTGATTGATTGAATAAAACACCTATCTTTTGATGTATAAAAATACAGGGAAATGACAAAAATTGATAAAATATGTAAATTTTTAGTTATATTTTAGGCATTCTATGGTACACTGATATAGTATATCAAAAATGGGAGGGAAACTCGAAAATGAGCAAAAAAGAAGGAAAAGGGTTAAAGTCTTTTAACAAGGGGTTTCAAGTGCCTGACACCTACATTATTATCTTTTTAGTAGTTGTTGTCGCTGCACTTCTGACTTTCCTTGTACCAAAGGGATTTTACGAAACACAGGATATTTCGTATATGATCAATGGTGTTGAGAAAACCCGTACAGTAATCAAAGACGGAAGTTTCCAGTATCTGACAGATGATGCAGGAAATGTAGTAACAGAAGGAGTAGCACTCTTTAGTGGAGATGGTGGAACAGGATTCTTCAACTATATGTATAACGGAATCGTAAGCAGTTCTGCAATCGAGATTATCGCATTTCTTATGGTAGTAGGCGGTGCATTCGGTATCATGATCCGTACAGGAGCGATTGAATCCGGATTGATTGGATTGATCCGTAAGGCAAAGGGAGCAGAAAAACTGCTGATTCCGATACTTTTCGTACTGTTTTCTCTTGGTGGAGCAGTTTTTGGAATGGGAGAAGAAGCACTTCCGTTTACTATGATTCTTTGTCCGTTGTTTGTAGCAGTTGGATACGATTCAGTTATTGCAGTTCTTGTTACTTATGTTGCAACACAGATTGGTTTCGGTTCATCATGGATGAATCCATTCTCTGTAGGTATTGCACAGGGAATTGCAGGTATTGACGTATTCTCCGGAGCAGGATTCCGTATGGTAATGTGGGTAGTATTTACAGCACTCGGCTGTGGAATGACTATGTTCTATGCATCAAAGATCAAAAAGACTCCGACAATCTCAATCGCATATAAGACCGATGCATATTTCCGTGAGCAGAATGAAAAAACAGGAATTGACGAAGGACATTCATTTGGTCTTGGACACATTTTAGTTCTTCTGACACTGGCTGCTACAGTAGTATGGGTAGTTTGGGGAGTTATGACTCAAGGATACTACATGCCAGAGATTGCTACTCAGTTCTTCATTATGGGAATTGTTTCCGGTGTGATTGGAGTTATCTTTAAACTGAACGATATGAAACTGAATGATATCGCAACATCATTCAAAGATGGAGCAAAAGACCTGATCGGTGCTGCACTTGTTGTTGCTATGGCACAGGGCATCATGCAGGTTCTTGGTGGATCTGATCCGACAACACCTACGGTTATTAATACAATTATGTATAATATTTCAAATGCACTGTCTGGAGTTTCCGGAGCAGTTGCAGCAGTACTTATGTATCTGTTCCAGTCCGTATTCAACTTCTTCGTTGTATCCGGAACCGGACAGGCTGCGATCACAATGCCGATCATGGCTCCACTGTCAGACCTGTTAGGTGTTTCACGTCAGACAGCTGTAGTTGCATTCCAGCTTGGTGATGCATTTACAAACCTGATTGTTCCTACATCAGGATGTCTGATCGGATCCCTTGCAATTGCAAAGATTGAGTGGTCTAACTGGATTAAATTCATGTGGAAATTCCTTGGTGTATTAATGATTGGTGCAATCATTACAATTCTTATTGCAGTTGGAATTGGATTCTAAAACATACATTTGATAATTGAGAGAGATTTATGATGAAATTAATTCAGAATATTGATGTCTATGCCCCACAGCATCTGGGGAAAAAAGATGTACTTACAATCAATGATAAGATTGTCAAGATTAAAGATGCAGGTTCTATATCCGCAGAAGGATTTCTTTCTGAGACAGAAATAATCAATGGAGAGGGGTTACTTTTAACTCCGGGATTCATTGACTGTCATGTTCATGTACTTGGAGGCGGTGGCGAAGGTGGATTCGCCAATCGTACTCCGGAAGCAACTATGGAAGGACTTACGAAGTTTGGAGTAACAACAGTTGTTGGCTGCCTTGGAACGGATGGAATCGGTCGTGATATGTGTGCACTGGTTGCAAAGACAAAAGGATTGAATGAGCAGGGAATGTCTGCATACTGTTATACAGGCAGTTATCAGATTCCGGTTCACACGTTGACGGACAGTATTGTCAAAGATATTATGATGATTCAGGAAATCATTGGAACCGGAGAAATCGCGATTTCTGATCATCGTTCTTCACAGCCGACTTTTGAGGAATTTGCGCGTGTCGTTGCGGATACAAGACTTGGCGGTGTTCTTTCCGGGAAAGCTGGTATTGTAAATGTTCATCTTGGCGACAGTCCGAGATGCTTAGATCTTATTGAACGAGTGGTAGATGAGACAGAGATACCGGCTTCTCAAATACTGCCAACACATATCAATCGAAATGAGATACTTTTTGGCAAGTCGATTGAGTATGCACTGAAAGGCGGAGCAGTAGACTTTACCGGAAATGAAGATATTGACTATTGGGAAACTATCTGTGATGAGGTACGTGTATGTAATGGTATCAAACGGATGCTGGATGCAGGAGTAAATCCTGACCGCATGACAATTTCTTCTGATGGACAGGGAAGCCTTCCGATGTACAGTAGTGATGGCGAATTCCTTGGAATGGGCGTTGGACAGTCCAGCTGCCTTCTGAAGGAAGTAAAGGAATGTGTATTTAAAACAGAAATTCCTTTAGAAATAGCTATTTCTACAATTACATCTAATCCGGCAGATATTCTTCGGCTCAAAGGAAAAGGTAAGGTTGAAGAAGGCTATGATGCGGATCTTTGTATTCTTGACCAGGAACTTCAGCTTGTTGAAGTAATTGCAAAAGGGAATACAGTTTATACAAAATAAAGTATATTGATGTTAAAAGCACTAGTCATTCAGTTGGCTGGTGCTTTTTGCAATATTAAATTCACTTTAATAAGCACTTTATGATATAATGGGCTCGTAGTCTTTTAAAGACATAAGAACGGGTATAAGGAGAATATAGTATTGATTAATCAGACAGCGAAGAAGATTTTGAAAGCTCTGTCTTTTGATGGTGTGGAAGTAGAAGCATTTCGTCATATGGCGGATTTAAAACGATTGGATCCGATGAAGATTTTTTATAAAAAAATAGATGAGAAAATATATAACGGGAGTCATGCAGTCCCGATTCGTATTTTCTTTCCAACTGAAAAAAGTTTTCGTGAGAGTGAAGAAAAGAAACATAATATTCAAGATAAAAAGATGCTTTTGTTTATACATGGCGGCGGCTGGGTTACAGAGAGTATCGATAATTATGAAAGAATTTGTGCCCGGCTTGCTAATGCAACCGGACAATATGTAGTTGCAGTTGAATATCGACTGGCACCGGAAGATAAATTCCCGGCAGGTTTGGAAGATTGTTATGCCGTTGCGAAAACATTATATTCCGGAGATTTTATGCTCAACATAAAACCCGAAAATATTACATTGATCGGAGATAGTGCCGGAGGGAATCTTTGTGCAGCATTATCTTTGATGGCTAGAGATTGTGGAGAATTTATGCCAAAAAGACAGATACTGATCTATCCGGCGACATATAATGATTATACAGAAAATTCACCATTTCCATCTGTTAAGGAAAATGGAACAGATTATCTTTTGACAGCTGGGAAGATGCAGGATTATATTGATCTTTATGCGAGAAATAAAGAGGATAAGAAGAATCCTTATTTTGCACCATACATAGCAGAAGATTTAGCGAATCAACCTGATACATTGATTCTTACATGTGAATTTGATCCACTTCGAGATGAAGGGGAAGCATATGGGAAGCGCTTAAAAGAGGCTGGAAATTATGTGGAGATACATCGGATCAAAGATGCATTACATGGATATTTTGCGTTGGGGATCAAGCAGCTTCATGTACAGGAAAGTTTCACCTATATCAATGAATTTCTGAAAGAGGAAACACTGTGAGTAAGAAAAAAGCACGTTGGAGAAAACTAGATAATGCAGCAAAATTATATTCTGCTGCCAGTAATAAAAAAGATACGAGAGTGTTTCGTTTTTACTGCGAATTGAAAGAAGAAGTAAATCCTGACGTTTTGCAGGAAGCATTGAATCAGACAATAGAAATATTTCCTACGTTTTTAATGGTGCTTCGCAAAGGATTATTCTGGCATTATCTTGAGCCATGTAATTTACGACCGATTGTAAAGGAAGAGTACAAAGAGCCTTGTAGTAGACTCTATATAAAGGATAAGAAGACACTGCTTTTTGAAGTAACCTATTATAAAAAACGAATCAACTTCGAAGTATTCCATGTATTGACAGATGGCACAGGAGCGACAGAATTTTTAAAAGAACTGGTAAAAAATTATCTCTATCTTATTCACAAAGTAAATGGATTAGAAGCAGTTTCATTGTTACCAGAAGATATGACGGTACAAGATCAAGAAGTTGATAGTTTTTTGAAATATTATTCAAAAGATCAGAAACGACCGAAAAAAAGAAAACTACATGCTTTCCAGATACGGAAAAGAAAGAAAGATGGAAATCATCTGCACGTCCATGAATCTGTTGCTTCAGTTCAGGCAGTATTGAAGCGGAGCAGGGAACTCGGAGTATCTATGACAGTCTTTTTGACAGCATTATTTATGATGGCAATAAATGAAGAAATGTCTAAAATGCAAAAGAAAAAGCCGGTCGTGTTAATGGTTCCGGTTAACTTAAGAAAGTTTTTCCCGTCTTTATCGATGCTGAATTTTTTTAATTGGATTGAGCCGGGATATAATTTTACTACACAAGATCAAAGTTTTGAGGCAATACTGAAATATACGAAAGAATTTTTTGAGACAGAACTGACAAAAGAAAAGATGTCAGCACATATCAGCGAGTTGCTTGCTTTGGAACTGCATCCGATTCTGAGGCTTGCACCTTTGGAACTGAAAAATCTATGTATTCAGGCCGGGGCAAAATATTCAGAGAAGAACACGACAGCAATCTTCTCTAATATGAGTGCGGTTAAAATACATGCGAGTTATGTACCTTATATCGAACGATTTGGTGTGTACACAAACACTCCTAAGTTTGAATTGTGTTTGTGTTCTTTTCAGGATAAATTATCATTTGCATTTACATCCAGATACGACACAGTGAACATTGAACGTAATTTTTATCGCTTGTTAAAAGAACAGGGAATTGCATCTGAAAAAGTAAAACCTGAATTTCCAAAGACAGATGAGCCAAGCGAACAGGAAATGAAAGTCTATAAAATTTATAGCTTTCTGTGTATTGCAATTGTTGCAGCAATGCTTGTTACGGAGTATAATTTCCATCCTAGAATTCGCTGGACCTTATTTACAGCCGGAGGCGTTGTGACAATGTGGATTGCCTCATCGATTGGCTTTTTTAAACGCTATAACTTGCTGAAAAATGCGATGTGGCAGCTTTTTATCGGTACTATTATCTGCTTTATATGGGATGCACTGACCGGTTGGCACAGTTGGTCTGTAGATCTTGTGCTGCCGATCATGAGTGTATCTACACTTACAGCGATGTTTGTAATCGCTAAGGTGCGGAAATGTCCTGTGCGAGAGTATCTTATTTACGAAATTATGGCTGCCGGATACGGATTGATTCTTCCGGGAATCTTACTCTTATGCAAAGTGGTGAAAAATCCAACAGTAAGTATGTTTGGAGCGTTAATATGTTTCCTGTTTCTTGTAGCAGTGATATTGTTTAAAGGAAGAGAATTTAAAGAAGAGATGCAGAAAAATCTGCATGTATAAAATAGTGTTGATGAAACATTAGAGCGTGTCTGAAAATGCTGAACTGAATAATTTCACTTTGTCAGAAAGCATTGTTAGAAGTAGCAAAATAAAGGAGTATTTAATTATGAAGTATGAAACAATAGACAGAATTAGAAAATTTACAGAAGATCGAAACTGGGATCAGTTTCATTCGCCGGCAAATCTTGCAAAATCAATCGTAATTGAGGCAGCAGAGTTATTAGAGTGTTTTCAGTGGTCTGATGAAGAATATGATCTGCAACATGTCAAGGAGGAATTGGCGGATGTTTTGGTTTATAGTCAGAATCTGTTAGACAAACTGGAACTGGATGCAGATGAAATCATAAATATGAAGATGTCGCAGAATGAAGCAAAGTATCCGGTAGATAAGGCAAAAGGGAGTGCGGCCAAGTACGATCAGCTATAATAGTGGAAAAGGAAGAGGCGTTATAAGAACAATGATAAAAATACTATTTATATGCCACGGCACTCTTTGAAAGCTTCGCCCAAAAGCCAGTAAAATCACAGTCTGAAGGGCATAGGCGGTTAGAAAATAATCCAAAAATAACCCACGGTATTTTGTGCAGATATGTCTGGGATGCAATATGATAGAATGGTTACAAGAAAAATTTGTAGGAATATAAAGATATGGAATTAAGATTATTACGCTATTTTTTAACAGTAGCAAAAGAACAGAGCTTTACAAAAGCAGCAGAACAATTGCATATTACCCAGCCAACGCTATCCAGACAAATGGCGGCATTTGAAGAGGACCTGGGAATAACATTATTTATTCGAAACGGGAAGAAAATATCGCTCACTGATGAAGGAATTTTATTAAAAAGGCGTGCTTTGGAGATTCTTAATCTTGAGGAAAGGACGCTTGAGGAACTGAAAGGAAAAGAAGAGGTTGTAGAGAGCACGATAACCATTGGATGCGGTGAATTTGCAGCAGTGGAGACATTGGCGAAGATATGTAAAACATATAAAGAAAAATATCCGCTGGTTCAGATTGTATTGCATACTGCAACAGCAGATGCAGTGTATGAGATGATGAACAAAGGAATTGTAGATATTGCATTATTCATGGAGCCGGTGGACACCGAAGGGCTGGATTATATCCGGATCACAGATTGCGATCACTGGTGTGTCGGAATGCGGCCGGATGATCCGCTGGCAGAAAAAGAGTTTATAAAAAAAGAAGATCTTATTGGAAAGCCCTTGATCCTGCCGGAAAGAATGAACGTTCAAAGTGAACTTGCCAACTGGTTTGGGAAAGACTTTTCAAAATTACAGATTGCTTTTACGAGTAATCTTGGAACGAATGCCGGAGTTATGGCGGCAAATGGACTGGGGTATCCAATTTCAATTGAGGGTGCTGCAAAGTATTGGCGAGAGGATATTCTTGTACAGCGAAGAATTTCTCCTGAGATCAAGACTAGTACAGTGATTGCCTGGCGACGGAATATCCCATATTCTTTGGCAGTCCGTAAAATGATCGAGGAGATTAATGCTTTTCAGGCATAAAACAAAATTCAATATAAGCATTAGACATAATGAAGCGATAGAGCTTAAAATAGATGTGTAAGATGAATGTAAATCTTATACATCTATTTTTTTGTGAAAAATACGTATAGAAAGGGGCTTTTTATTATGAGTAAAAAATTAGTGGCATTTTTCAGTGCAAGCGGAACAACAAAAAAAGTAGCACAGATGATCGCAGAGGAAGCAAAAGCGGATTTGTTTGAGATTGAGCCGAAAGTTCCATATACAAAGCTTGATCTTGACTGGATGAATAAAAAATCCAGAAGCAGTGTGGAAATGAGTGATAAAAAATATAGACCGGCGATTATGAAAAAAGAGATGGATATGAGTTCTTATGACGAGATCCTTCTGGGATTCCCAATCTGGTGGTATGAGGCTCCGACAATCATCAATACATTTTTAGAAGCTTACGATTTCAGTGGTAAAAAGATTGTGCTTTTTGCAACATCCGGAGGAAGTGGATTTGGGAACACTGTGAAAGAATTGCAGTCATCTGCACCAGACGCAGTTATTACAGAAGGCAGACTGTTAAATTGTGGAACAAAACAGGAAATCAGTGAATGGGTAAACTCTTTATAAACAACAGCGTTATGGAGGTATACAGAATATGGGAAAAATAGTACAGACAGCAGGAAGAAATACACTTGGTGAATTCGCACCGGAATTTGCACATTTTAACGATGATGTACTTTTCGGCGAAAACTGGAATAACCAGGATATCGACGTAAAAACAAGAAGTATTATCACAGTGGTTGCGCTGATGGCTTCTGGAATTACGGATTCTTCTTTAAAATATCATCTTCAAAATGCAAAAAATCATGGTGTGACACAAAAAGAGATTGCTGCAGTGATCACACATGCCGCATTCTATGCAGGATGGCCAAAAGCATGGGCTGTTTTCAATCTTGCAAAGGAAGTGTGGGAAACAGGCGAAGGAGATTTGCCATACGAAGAGGAAGCGATGCGGGCGCATGCAAAAGAGATGGTATTTCCAATTGGTGAACCAAACGATGGCTTTGCACAGTATTTTTCTGGCAGAAGTTTTCTTGCACCAATCTCTACATCTCAGGTTGGAATTTTCAATGTGACATTTGAACCAGGATGCAGAAATAACTGGCATATCCATCATGCAAAAAGTGGGGGAGGACAGATCCTGGTATGTGTTGCCGGAAGAGGATATTATCAGGAAGAAGGGAAAGATGCTGTAGAAATGAAGCCAGGCGACTGCATCAATATTCCGGCAGAAGTGAAACACTGGCATGGCGCCGCACCGGATGAATGGTTTTCACATCTGGCAATAGAAGTTCCGGGCGAAAATAGTTCCAATGAATGGCTTGAACCGGTAAGTGATGAAGAATATAGAAAACTAAAATAGGAAGGTTGAAAAAACTATATTTATAAGACAATTTGAAAGTTGTAAAGTGGTGTAAAGATTAATGATCTTTGTATTGGCACCGAAAATATATTTATTTCTCCGCGGCTTTTCTTCCAGGATGGGAGAGTGCCGCGGAGAATTTTTTGCGAAGAAAGAATTGCTATAGCTTTTGTAATTCCGGGAAAACCTTTATCTAAGAAAAAAATACAATATTAACATGAATATCATGAATATAATATTGGAGGCTGTGAATATTCCCAAATACTTCCCTCTCAGATTCCTGTTTTCTTTTGCAATATATTTGAAACTTATCAGGCTTGCCATGGATGCAATCAGAGTGCCGAGACCTCCAATATTGGTTCCGACAATTAAAGCCCGGTAATTATCTGTAAAGCCGGATAAAAGAAGCGCAGCGGGAACATTGCTCATAATCTGACTGGCAAGAACAGCAGTAAGTGTTTCCCTTCCTGCCATGATTCTTTCCAGAAAACTGCTGAATTGCGAAATCCTTCCAAGGTTGCCGATAAAAATAAATAATGCGATAAAGGTGGCAAGCAGGGAGTAATCCACCCTGCTTATATTTTCCCTGTTTCTTAGCAGCATATATATAAGAACCAATACAAGAGGAATCTGGTATGGAATGATACGTGCAACAGTGAGCAGGCAGATTGTAAATAAGATCAGGTAAGCGGCCAGGTATTCCATGTTAAGTTCTTTTCTGTCAGAGAATCCCAAAAGAGTTTTATCTTTTTCGGAACCGCATACGTGAGGTGCTTTGGCAGCGGCTACCTGTATCCATATCAGAAGAAGGATAAGTGCTGTGGCGGAATAGGGAAGCATCAGGGTTATTAATTCTGCCGCGGACATCCCTGCTCTGGCATATAGATAAAGGTTCTGCGGATTTCCGATTGGTGTGAGCATGCTTCCGAGATTAGCAGCGATTGTCTGCATGGCTACTATTTTAAGAAGCCAGTAATTGCCCAGTTCCTTTGGCAGTTTATGCACAATGATCAGTGCAAGAGGAACAAAAGTAATCAATGCCACATCATTGGTGATCACTATTGACAGGAAGAAACATAAGAGTACCAACAGCCTGATCACACCCACAGTTCCCGATGTTCCCATCAGCAATTTTTTGGCAAGTATATCAAAAACACCAACAGCCTTCAAACCAGCTACAATTGCCATCAAACAGAAGAGGAGCCCGAGAGTCCTGAAATCGATATAAGTAAAATAAGCCTTATCCGGTCTGACCCAGAACATAGAAAGAAGCGCCAGGATCACTGCAATTGACAAAACGGTTTCTTTCCTGAAAAAAACATATAATTTTTGTAACATAATATTTCCTTTCCGGTCTGATACGACCGCGTATAAGTATATCACAGAAATATCCAGAAAAAAAGAACATCATTTTGTATTGTGGATTGTGTTTGCGATTACCGCCTCATTCTTGTATAATGAAAGGAGAACTGAAAAAATCTGTACTGCAGTCGTTGAAAGAGTTTCAGGCAAGGGCAAAAGCACAGGAGCAGGAAAATAAAGAAGTAGAAAAATCCAAAGCACATAAGAAGGGGGATGTAGAATTATGATGAATCTGGCAATGAACTTTGATACAGACGAATGTTCAGTAACGGCAATGTTTGATAAAGGAAACAGAAATGACACAATGGAAGCAATCGACCATATCATTCCATTTCTAAAAGGGGATGCGGATATGATCGTGCTTGTCTGCAATACCCTAAGAAAGCTGTTCTGCATGAGTGATGAAGGCTATGAGACTTTTCTTATGGACTTGGAAGATTATAAATCGGAACTGGAAGAGGGGGAATGAATTCAAGCCAGAGTGCAGTATAGCAGGTGAAAGATGAGAAGCGAAGGAAAAAGTGTCAGCATTGAGAAGTGTTAACAGGTATATATTGGAAGAATTCAGCCAGGGAAACTCTGGCTGATATAAAAACACATCTGCAGAAACAGTGACTGAAGAAATTTTGAGTAGTGGAATTGGGAAGAAGTATTTAGATACTATAATAAAGAGATTAGCTGGCTTGTATACTGACAGAGAGGACATAGTAAACAGATTTGCGTTATTATCAGGGATTGTAGGAGATTCCGAAGAGCTTTTGTTCAGATGATGAAACAATAGGATTGGTACAGGAATTATATAGAACAAAAGTTAATAAAGGGATTTGTTGCGTTTTCCGCTATAATAATCTGCCAGCAAAGAATGTGTTGCCTGAATATGTTTGTGATTATAAGAAACGAGCAGGGTTATTTCAAAGATCAGCAGATTTAGAGTAGTTCTTTTTTTCTGAGAGAAAATTAAAAATCGTTTTTGGTTCTTCTGGAGAGTGATTATAGCGTTTGGGAAACATCCGGAGAAACCATTACCTCAGGGTGTCGTAAAGTTCTTTATCAAAGAAGGTTTTGAGATGCCCTTTCTTTTTTATCCAAATCTTACATATATAAACCTAAGAAAAAGCTTGACGTTTAAATATTACAAGTGTAATATTTAAGAAAATATGAAAAAAGGAGAAATAAAACTATATGAGAAAAAAGAAAAGAAAAAAACACACGAAGACTATCACAAAAATAGTTTTATTTAGCGGTATATTGATTGGTGGTGGAATCGGTATTGTAACAATAATGAATCGTAATGTTCCTGAAAAAAGACTAATGGAATATATGAAATATATTGAAAAAGGGGAATATGAGCAAATGTATGCCATGCTGGATCAGAAAAAAAGCAGCATGAACAGTAAGGAAGAATTTATAGAACGAAATTCTAAAATATATGAAGGCATTGAGATGTCTGATCTGTCCATAACCGATATTACAGCAAAAAGAAAAGAAAACGGAAATGCGGCAGTTTCCTATACAACAAATATGCAGACTGCTGCAGGAAATGTAGAATTTACCAACAATGCGGTATTTTCACATAACTGGACAGGATATCATTTAATCTGGCAGGATCAGTTGATTTTTCCAGAGTTATCTGCAACGGATAAAGTTCAGGTAACGTTAGAAGAGGCAAAAAGAGGAAATATTTTAGACAGAAATGGTCGCCAGCTGGCTGGAGAGGGAACTGCATCTTCGGTAGGAATTGTTCCGGGCAGAATGGAGAACAGGGAAGATACAATAAAAAAACTGGCAGAGTATCTTGGAATTGGAGCAGACGAAATTGAGGATAAGTTAAAAGCCGATTGGGTAAAAGCAGATTCTTTTGTACCAGTAGCAACAATTCCTAAAATACAAGAGGTCGATCTTCTGACAGTGAATCCGGATGAAACTGTTCTGGAAGAAAAAGAAAAGCAGGACACATTATTGAAGATTCCAGGTATTATGTTATCTGATGTAAAAGTACGAACTTATTATCTAAAAGAAGCTGCCTCTCATCTGGTAGGGTATGTACAGGCGGTTACAGCCGAGGATTTGCAGGAACATAAAGGGGAAGGGTATCGTACAAACAGTGTGATTGGAAAGACGGGACTGGAAACGCTTTATGAAAAAGAACTAAAAGGGACAGATGGGTGTGAGATCTGTATTGTAGATGCAAATGGAAATAAAAAAAGTGTCATTGCATATGAGCCTAAAAAAGATGGAGAAGATATTCATACTACGATTGATGGCGATCTTCAAAGTACTCTTTATGAACAATTTAAAGAAGACAGAGGATGTTCTGTAGCCTTGAATCCTTATACAGGGGAAGTACTGGCGTTGGTAAGTACGCCATCTTATGATAATAATGATTTTGTACGTGGAATGGACAATAGCCAGTGGAGTGCATTAAATGAAAATGAAGACAGGCCTTTATACAACCGCTTTCGCCAGACATGGTGTCCAGGCTCAACTTTTAAACCTGTAATTGCTGCAATTGGATTAAAAGTGGGGGCATTTACTGCAAATGACGATTTTGGAAATGAGGGTCTGGCATGGCAGAAAGATTCCTCGTGGGGAGATTATACAGTGACTACACTTCATGATTATGCACCTGTGATCTTGAAAAATGCGCTTATTTATTCAGATAATATTTATTTTGCAAAAGCAGCATTAAAAATCGGTGCGGATCAACTGATGCAATCTCTAAATCAAATAGGATTTAATCAGGAACTTCCATTTGATATTAAAATGTCAGAGTCTCAGTATTCTAATACGGACAAGATAGAAACAGAAATCCAGCTTGCTGACAGTGGGTATGGACAGGGACAGATTCTGGTAAATCCTTTGCATCTTGCAAGCATTTATACGGCTTTTCTAAATGATGGAAATATGATAAAGCCATATCTTCACGCGGATGGAAGCACTTCCAGTGAAATCTGGATAAAAGATGCTTTTTCACCACAGATTGTTTTGGAGGTTATGGCGGGGCTAGAGGGTGTAGTGAATAACCCGGAAGGAACTGGTTATGGAGCATGCCGGGAAGACATTAGATTAGCAGGAAAAACCGGAACAGCGGAACTGAAAGCTACAAAAGAAGATACATCTGGAACAGAAATTGGCTGGTTTACAGTTTTTACTACAGATAGAGATACAGAGAATCCTATTTTGCTCATCAGTATGGTAGAGAATGTGAAAGATATTGGAGGAAGCGGTTATGTGGTGGAAAAGGATAAGGCGATACTGGATGAATATCTCGGTAATGAATAATTTTTACCTTTAAATATTACAAATGTAAGAGGAAAATGATATGAAAAAAATTTGGAAAATATTTTGGGGAGTTATTTTTCTTGCTGTCTGTAGTGGATGTGGCATAAAGAAAGAGCAGAAAAAGACAATTGAAGATACGAAAGAAAAAATTTACAGAGAGTGTGAAATGCTGGCAGAAGACTATCAGAGCATATATGAGAATGCTGCGAAAGAAAATGCACTATATGAGCTGAGTACAATACAAAAAAGTATGGATTATTTTGGAAAATATGGATATGCAGTAATTGATTCCTACAATCAGCTGGATATGGTTCAAAGTATTAAAGTAGATGATTTTTTGAAAAAAGCAGAAAAAGAGAAAAATGGAAAAACTACTATATTTCAAGTTATAGCAGGAGATCATTTTATTCGGTATGATCTGAAAACCAAACAGGGGAAAATAGACGTTGAAGTAAGCTCTTTTAAATGGAAAGAGGATACTTGGCAGGAAACATATTATCATGAGTTTAGAGCTAATTCATGGAAATATACAGAAAACGGGTATTTCTTTATGGAAGAATATCATCCGGCTGGATATGATGGACCGTCTGGATATCGGGCCTTTCGGGTAGTGCCGTTAAATAAAAAATGCAGGGAGCTGAATCGAAAATATATACTTCCTTTTGGATATACACTTAATAAATTGTTTACTTCTAATTGGAGTGAAAAAAATTATGATGGAATAAATTTTTATGATGTTTTTGACCGTTTACTTTCAATGGAAGAAAAAACCGATGAATTTAAGGAAGGAAAGACTTATGAAATCCCAAAAGAATCATTTGAAGCGATATTTCAAAAATATTTTAATATAAGCGCAGAGATACTGCAGACAGGAACGGTATTTCACACGGAAACACAGACATATCGGTATCGAACCAGAGGAATCGTATATGATTTTGCTCCCACACCATATATTCCATATCCGGAAGTTGTTTCCTACATAGAAAATCAAGATGGAACAATAACACTGGAAGTAAATGCGGTATGGCCACAAAAAGAATTAGATCAGGCGTTTTGTCATAGCGTAACCATTCGGCTGTTAGATAAAGATAGATTTCAATATGTATCCAATTATGTATCAAGGTCAGAAATAGAGGTTACCTGGTATACGGAAAGATTATTAGACGAAAAGTGGGAGGAATGTTATGGAGATAATTGATATGAGTACAAAAAGAAAACTGAAAAAGATGGTGAGTGTTTTATTTATTTTGGGATGCTTTTTCATAGGAAATACAAAATGTAAAGGGGCTGATTTAGAATATATTTCACAGGAAACTGCGAATTATGCTGTACAAGAAAGAGGATATGATTTGCCAGTAGATGAAGTCGTGAAAGAAGAAGCTATTGAAGATTGTAAGAATGTTATGAATCAGATGAAAGCCATTTATCAAAAGGCGGATAAAGGAACTTCATCGAATGTAGTAGTTTCTGAGACAGTAATGGAAAAAATGCAGGAAGTATTAAAGGAAAAAAATGTCCCTGTTATTACATCAGCGCCGTATTCAAATATGGCTAATTATTCTAAAATGGAAGAATTTCTTTTCAGGGCAGAACAGGATCTGCCAGGAGATATCGTCTTATATAGGATTAACAGGGATGGTGGGATAGAAAGACTCAAATTCAATTATGATGGGACAGATATGTATTTGTTGGCTGCGAAAGTTGTTTGGGGTATGAACGACAATCCATCTATTGTATATGTTTCGTATACAAGGATAGAAGAATGGAAATATACAGAAAAAGGCTGGTTTGGTTATACGCTATGTGTTCCAAAATATCCGGAAGTATCAGAAGCGGTTGATGGCAGTTCTATGATAAGAATTAAACCTTTAAGTGATGAATGCAGGGAAGTTTCAAAGAGGTGTGTGTATTTGCTTGGATATCAGGGGAATAATCTTTTATGTTCTGATTGGGATAGATCTGATATGGAAGGGTTAGATTATAATGGTTTATATGAATATTTATATCGAATGAAATACGGGGAGAGATATGAGTTTTCAGGTAACTCAAGTGGAATTCCGGCAGAAGAGTTTGAAAATCTGATAATGGAGTTTTTGCCGATAACAGCGGAGCAAATTAAAAAATGGGCAGCATTTGATTCGGAACATCAAACTTATGACTGGGAACGATTAGGTTGTTTAAATTATAGCCCTACTTATTTTGGAACATCTTTACCGGAGGTCGTTGAAATAAGAGATATCGGAGAGGGAAACAATGTGCTGGTTGTTGATGCTGTATGTGATACATTTATATGTAATGATACCGTTATTACAAGTGAGCTGACTGTTAAGTTCAACGATGATAAGAGTTTTAAATATATGGGGAATAAAATTCTGAATAATGGTACGAAAGAAGTTCCCAAATATCAATATAGAATAAAAAGAAAGAACTGATAACAACTATCAGCCCTTTCATATTTGTTAATTCCATATATGTAATTTTTTTAAGATATCAGAAGTGATTTCAAATGCTTTTTTGCCAGTTGCATTAGAATCACTTTGGATATTGGTTGCAAAATAATAGCTGTTATCGGAAGTTTCTACATATCCGATAAACCAGCCGTTGATATCCTGTCCGTTGACACGACCGGTTCCAGTTTTTCCGTAGAAATTACCATTAGGTGTACTGGCAATTTTTATAGCATTTTTAACAGAAAATACATTTTGGGAATTTAGATGGAATTCATTTGTGTTAAATTTTTTCAATAATGTTACTTGCTCTAAAGGCGAGATTTTTAATGAAAAATCGGACCAGTATAAATCCAGATTTGAACTGGTTGTCTGGTTTCCATATTCTATTTTATTCAAAAATTCCTGGACTCTGTTAATTCCGAGCTGCGAATCAATTGCCTGGAAATACCAGTTAACGGAATTTTGCATAGCAGAGTTTAAATCCTGATCAGCTTCCCAGGATGGAAAAGGAAAGGCATCACCATTCCATGTCATGGAAGAGTGTTCTGGTGTGATGATTCCGGATTCCAACCCTAATAATGCATCGTATATTTTGTAGGTAGACTCTGGCGGAATACGTTTGGTGGCTTCTTCAAGATCGTATATTTTCCAGGAATCCAAATTATTGTCATACAAAACAAATGATCCATCATATGTTCCAAATGTTTCGGATATATCTAACAGGGAGATATTTTTGTCTGTATTACTAAAATGATATACGCTTTGAGTAGAGGCATCAATGGATAAAATGGGTGTACATCCAATAAAAACAGCACTAATGACCAGATAAATTATCAATGCTCTCATTTTTTGATAAAGAGTTTCTTTCCTAAAAACGGCGATGTTGAGAATACGTCGTTTCATCTGCCTGAAATTTCCGGACATTCCAACTGCCAGTGGAGAGGAAAAAGAGGATATTTTTTCTGCAAAATTAATCAGTGTAGTTCCATAAGCTTGGTATTCATCAGCAGAAATCATCTGCAATACAGCAGAATCACAGGCTATTTCACGGTCACAGAGAATTTCTTTTAAAGTGTACCAAACAAAAGGGTTAAACCAGTAGAGTATATTACTTATGACCATGAGGAAGCCAATAAATGTATCTTTGTGACGGTAATGCTGTAATTCGTGTAGCAGCATAAAACGCATATCATCAGGATTCAGTTCGGAAATTAAATGGATGGGAATGTAAATTCTGGGATGTATTATTCCGATTAAAACTGGTGATTTTAAAAATGCAGTACTGTAGACTGATACTGGGTGAGAGATTTTAAGTTCCTTTAAACAATTGTAATAAATAGTTTTTACCTGCTGATTTTGAAGCGGGAGAGCAGATCTTTTTATGGAACGTACATAGTTTAATGAATGAAGGGTGAGGACTGACATAATCATAACACCCGTTATCCATATTAGAAAGAGTATGGTATTCAAGCCTCCAGAAAATTGACTACTGATGGAAACTGAAAAATCATTCACCTGGTTTAACAAAATATTTTGTGTATTACTGGTAAGTTCGGATAGCGTGTCGGTACCAGAGTTAAGTCCTGAGTCAGTTTGAAAAAAATGTAACCATGAAAAAAGTTGTGAGCCATGAATCTGTACAGGAAAAAATGGCACGGCAAGTAGTAAAAATAAAAGAAAACAGAGATGGTACTGTGTAGCCGCAGATAAATATTTTTTCAGAAGTTTTTTTGTTCCGATTATTACAAGTGTAAAAATACATATGAAGATATTACTGATTAAAAAGTGGATAATCCAGTTGCTCATTCAAAACCTCCTATTTCTGATGTTTTGATAATAAATGGCGTAAGTTATCAATTTCTGTTGAAGAGAGCTTATCGTCTTCAAGGTAAGAAGCCAGCATAGAAGAAAGATTTCCATTATAATATCGCTTTAAAAAAGAATTGCTTTCCTGGCGTATATATTCATCTTCTTGGACTAATGGAGTATAGACAAATACCCGGCTTTGTTTTTCGTAGGAAAGAGCTTTTTTGGAAACAAGTCTCTTGATAAGAGTTTGAATTGTTTTTGGACTCCAGCTGGTAGTTAGAGTAAGTTTTTCTGTAATTTCATTTGTATTGATGGGAGCATATTTCCATACAATTTTCATAACTTCAAATTCGGCTTCTGAAATTTGGGGTAGTGACATAATAAAATCCTCCTGCTAAATCCTACATATGTAATAAATATATTATATTACTTGTAGAAGAAAAAAGTCAAATGGCAGATGATATATAGAATATAAAATTAATAATGTAGAGGCAATAAAGGTGAAAAAGATAGAAATTATTGAGAGAATCACAGATGCTAATGGAAGCATAAGTGAAAACATATTGACTAGCTGGGAACATAAAAACCAATTCATACCGGAAATTATAAGGTTTGGAGAATTAAAAATATATCTACAGGAACAAATTGTTAAAAAGAATGATAGTGATGTTCATCTTTCAAAATATGAATATGATATTTTACTTCTTTTAGCGAAAAGTCCAGGTAGAATATTTGGAAAAGAAATGGTTTATGATCTGGTATGGAATGAACCTTATTCCGGTGATTATAATGTGGTTATGCGACATATCTGCAATATCAGAGAAAAAATAGAAGATGATCCTGGACAACCATTATATATACAAACAGTACGAGGTGTAGGATATCGGTTTAACGGGAATTTAGGCAGCAAGTGAAATCGCTGCCTATTATTATGGTTTTACAAAGAAGGGAGTTTGTTATGAGAAGATCTTTGTATTTCAGGAGCATCCTGTTTGAGATATTTGGACAGATTTTGATGTATCAATTCCAACTCTTTTATTTCTTGCTTAAAAGAAACATATTGAGTATTTAGTGATTTTTTTTGGGAAATAAGATCTGAAAGTTGCTCCTGTAACTTATTGGTATTAAGATGCTTCAGGTCCATGCCATTTTCCTGTAAAATATGTTCAGCACCAGCGAAAAGAATAATTTGAGATTCATATTTACGGAAATAACGATCCGGATCTTTGGAACTTTTATAATGGTCATCGTAAATTTTATTTTTCTGATATTGTTTGGCATATTTTAGCATTTCTCGAAGATGACGTATCTGAGACTCGAGAGAAACAACAGAGGTATTTACCTCTTTTTGCTGCATATGTAACAAGGCTATGCGGTCTTCAAGTTCTGAAAAATTATGTAGATTATGTGTGAGCATCTTGTTATATTCAGCAGAGACAATTTTTAAATTTTCCTTATTTGCCCATTTCTGAAGTCCAATGTTTCCTGCTATATTGGGAGTGTTGGTGTCTATTAACTTATTACGAACAGAAGGAACAGTAGTTCTGTGAAGCTTATTATTAATGCGTTCTTTGATACGTTCCTTAGTAAAGTTTTTTCCTAAAGATTTAGCACTTCCACGCACTGGACGGGACATATCGGGAGAACGAAAGGTAATGTATTTTCTGCTGTTTTCGCCAAATTCTGCGTTTTTTATTTCATATCCTTTAGCTTCCATAAATGCAAGAAATTCTGAGTAAGTGGAAACGATTCGGATTGTCTGGTTGATATCTTTTCGCAGCTGCGCTTTTTTACTGGATTCAGATTTATTTGCAGCCCATTCATTGTATTTCATTCCCTTTTTACCATTTGGCATAATTGTGGACAGGTTATGTTCCTGGCATAAAGTGTCGCTGAGATTTCGTATTTTCCAGTAATTCTTTTTACAGTCATGGTAATGAGAAAAAGTGATGTTATCTGCAGAACAGAAAATTAAATGGTTATGTACATGACCTTTATCAGTGTGTGTTGTCAGAACATAGGAGTATTTTCCCTCCAGTAAGCGATCCGCAAGTTCTTTGCCAATTTGATGGGCTTCTTCATAGGAAACTTCACCAGGGGAAAATGCCTGAATCAGATGAAATGCCTTATTTGTATTGTGCGGATCTCTGCAGTCATGTGTATGATCCAAAGTGTATTTAAAGTCAAGAACGGCTGTTTCGGGAGAGCAGGCAAAGGAAGAAATATATAGATTCTGGTCAGTTTTATCTGGATTGCAGATGTATTCTATTGCTTTATCAACGGTTGTTTTGATACCATGGATTTTTGTAACTGCCATATTTTTTCCATTAACTCCTTTATATCGTCCAGGTCCTTTGGGTAAACTGTATTGGTACTGTTTATACGATGGGTGATCTGATTCAAATTGCTGCTGATATTGCCCAGCAGGTTATTCATTTTTCGGATATGAGAGTAGTCTACTTCATATACAAATCCATATAAGATTATTTTCCGTAGAAAGGCAGATTTGCTTTTCATTCTGGAAAGACGATATTTTTCTTCTAAAATGTATTGTTCGTCATCATTTAAATAAAATTGTACGGGATGAGTTCTGGTACGTTTGCTCATTGAAATCCTCCAATTTGTTTTTTCTATAAAAAAGAGTACAAAAAAACTGTCTAACCAGTTCGGCTATGACAGTTATATTACTTGGCTGTATGATGTTTTGGACAGATGTGTCTACAGTTTATTTTAACAGGAGTAGGCGGAAGCGTCAAATTAAGAAATTATAAAATATGAGAGGACCAGGGATACCTTTCAGAAAAATCTCTGATCGGCTTCCAGCTATTTATTCCGGATATGTATAAGTTGATCTTTGCAACAGGATATTTTCCCAATCTCGTTCATGGCGCAACACTCGGAGAATATGAATCTCTTTTGTTTCTTCCATTATAATATAAAAAATAATAGATGGCGGAAAAGATCTTTTATGTATGGAATATCCTCTGTACAGAATTTGAGTTCGGGGAAAGGCAGTACTGAACTGGCTTAAATTCTGCATTTGTTCTTTCAGATCAGATTGAAAACGGTCAGCACGTTGCTGGCCGAATTCTTCTTCAATATAATCTGCAATGTCTGTGACATCGTAAATTGCTTCCCAGGTTAAAATAATTCTATATTCTTGCATTTCTTCGTGCATCCCTTAATTCTGCGATTTTGCGAAAAGCATCTTCCAGTGGCAATTCACGACCAGCTTCCATATCATCAATTCCCCGGTCTAACATGCGGAGAAGATGATTGTTTTCCTGGCTTTTATCGGTTGTAGGGATTTTTTTTGTTAATTCCATGAAATCACTCCAATCATACGGTTTATAAATAGTGTATGTTGTTCAGAAGTATCTATCCATAGTCTAGCATATAATTGGAAGCAATACAATTAAATTATTTTGCAGGAGCGTCCGTCAGACCAAGAAGATATTCGCAGGAAACATTAAATACTTCGGCCAGTGCGACAACTTCGTAGTCGGGAACGAAACGTGTGCCTTGTTCAATTCGCAGGATTGCCAGATCATTAAAATCATATCCTGCAAGTTGTAATTTGGCAGCGAGCGTTTTCTGAGTAAGATTATGAGCCTTTCGTAATTCTTTTACCCGTTGTTCTATTCTGTTTTTGCTGTTCGTTTTTTATCCCAATAAATAATCGTTCTGATCCTCAAAAGTTTCTAAAGATGAAGTATTATTATTGATTTTAAGGAAAAATATTGTTACTATACTTCTCCCCTTTGGTCCAAAACCGGAATTTAGTTTTTCATTTAAGTTAACTAGCTTTTTCTATAAAAAGCTGTATCCAGCATTATAAAAAAGAAAATATGTTCGATATTTTATTGCGAAATTTTTGATATCATGGTATACTATATGTATGAAAGAAAATCTTATACATTACCGCACTTGTGTGTGTAATATTAATTACCATATGGTATGGTCAGTGAAATACCGGCGGAAGATATTAAATGCGGAGGTCGAGGCATATCTGCAGGAACTGGTGCAGGAGATCGCAGAAGATAAGGGCTTTACGATCCATCTGTTTGAATGTGGGGAAGGAGACCATGTACACTGTTTTGTGTCAGCCCCTCCGAAATTATCCATAACTGCGATCGTGAAATACCTGAAGGGGATCTCCGGCAGGAAACTTTTCGAACGTTTTCCGGAAATAAGAAACCAGCTTTGGAAAGGGGAGCTGTGGAACCATTCTTATTATGTGGAAATGGTCGGATCTGTATCGGAAGAAAATATCCGCAGGTACATCGAACATCAGAGCAAAGCGTACTGATACTATGGAGGAGAGGAAATGCTGCTGTCAAAGAAAACATCCATAAAGGTCAGCCGGGAATATGCGAACCTCATCGGGCATATGTGTTATGCAGCATCCAAGCTCTGGAATGTCTGTAATTACGAGCGTCAGCATTACAAAGAAACTGGGATAGAGCAGCATCCGGACTGGTATTATCAGAAAAAAGCCCATAAAGAGGATCTGTGGTATAAACAGCTCCCGTCCCAGACGGCCCAGGAAGTCTGCAAGCTGCTGGACAAGGCATGGAAGTCTTTTTATGCCCTGAAAAGATCCGGGGGGATCGAGACTCCCAGACCGCCGCGGTTTAAGCAGGAAAGTATCCCCATTACCTATATGCAGATGGGGATCGTGCATGAGCGGGATACGGGCAGAGTCCGCCTGTCCCTTCCAAAGGCATTAAAAAAATATATGGAAGAAACGTATCAGATCCATGAAAACTTTCTTTACCTTGAAAATAAGATTTTCAGGGGCATGGATCAGATCAAACAGTTGCGGATCTATCCGCCGGAGAAGGGAAGCTGTAAAATTATTGTTGTTTATGAGGTTCCTGACCAGGAAGAACTTCCACAGAACGGACATGAACTGTCTATTGATCTGGGGCTTCACAACCTTATGACGTGTTATGATTCTGGAAATGGGAAGACGTTTATCCTGGGCAGGAAGTACCTTGCACTGGAAAGATATTTCCATAAAGAGATCGCAAGGGTGCAGGCCCAGTGGTATGGGCAGCAGTCCGGAAAGGGAGTAAAGCATCCGGTCACATCAAAACATATCAGGAAGTTATATAAGAGAAAACAAGACTCAGTAACGGACTATCTGCACAAGATCACAAGATATCTTGCAGAATACTGCCGGGAACAGGGGATCACCTGTGTCGTTACAGGGGATATCCGGAACATTCGGAGAGAAAAAGACCTGGGACACAGGACAAACCAGAAGCTTCACAGCCTGCCGTATAACAGGATCTACATCATGCTGGAATATAAGCTGAAAAGATATGGGATCCGTTTTATAAAACAGGAAGAAAGTTATACCAGCCAGTGCAGTCCTCTGTCACCGGAAGTGGGGAAAAGATATGCAGAGCCGTCCAAACGGAAAGAGAGAGGATTGTACAGAGATGGAAACAGAACCTATAACGCAGATGCCGTAGGCGCATATAATATCCTGAGAAAATATCACTCCGTATCCGGAGTAAAAAAAGAACTGTCCGTAACCGGACTGAAAACACCGGAAATAATAAAAGTAGCTGTATAGCTCTAAAGAGCAAACAGTAGTGGTGCCATGGATGCACCCTGAAAAAAGGCGGTATCCCGCCTTAATTCAGATGCTCTGGTAACTCAGTTACCGAGTAATTCACGGGCAATTGATATTTTCAAATATGTATGGAAATATATAAAAGTGTCGATATATATCAAGAGATAGTTATTGTTTGAAGTCAAGAAGGTATATTTTGTAGAAGTACTTGGGTTGATAAAATGGCATGAGTAAAAAATAAGGGCATTTTTATTATGCGAAAGGGCTGGTGAGGATGATTGATACTAAACTTGGCAAATTTGGGATTTGGAGTTTATTTATTGTAATTATACTAACATTTGGATTGAGGTTATTCTATTTCGGAACTTTCTTTTTGATAAAAAGAGTTGATCCAACAATTTTTTGTAGACATGCAAGTGATAATATGTATGCAGATGATATTTATTTTTCAGCAGAGGCTGAAGAAACAGGAATTCTTTCTGACTTTAATGAAAAAATTGATGGATTTCAGGAAGTTGTTGATAGTTGTATTATTTCTTCAAATAATTATGAACTTCGATTGTTTTTAGATGAACATATTGAGGAAGTATTAGCGGTTGCAAAAGAGAATAATATTTATATTGATTATTTAAAAAATAAAGGGAGCTCTCTTGAATGTCTTTCAGAATATATACACAATATGGCAAAGTTGGATGATAATATATTGCAAATGGCGATGTATCTTTCGTTTGTTGTGATTTGTATTGTGTCTTTAACGAAATTTAAGTATAGAAAGGGCTTTTATGTTGCATCAGCAATAGTATATCTGATTGCAATGACATCCATTTTTTCAGATGGGTTGACGGATTATATCGTATCAAACATATTTGCTTTTGTTGCTAAAATTAATAAAGAAACCTTTACATATATTGATATGAATATTGTTAAAGAATATTTTTTGGACACACTGAAAGAAAGCATGATGACAGTTGTAATATTTGATACAATTTTTCAATTCAAGCAAAGTGAAAGAAATACTAAAAGGATAAAAGATATTCGGTATGTGTATCAGTCTTTAGATATGCAGATAGCTTATTTGAGTGATATTTATTATTCTTCGGATAAATATATTGCGAGATTAAAAGTACCATCATATTGCATTGAAAAAGAGTGCTATAAGGAAGCAAAAAAATGGGGTAAGGCACTAAAAAGACAGAAAGTAAAAAATTCATATTATGTAAAATATAAGACACGGTATGAAACTAATATATCATTATATGAAAAATTGCAGTGGATAAGAACAAATTGTAATGAAGCATATTCGAGTGGGTATTATGTTAATTATCTACAACAAATTAAAGAGTTGATGATAGAATGCGGATATAATAGTATTTAATATTTTAAGAAGGATAATAAATTGATATAAAGTTAAACAGCGTTAGAGCAGCTATTGTTGCTGATTTCTCAGTTTGTCACTAATCAGATTTGCTCCCATGTCACAGATCTGCCAAGTTTTGTGTCATTGGCATTTTTGTACAATCCGGCAGATTTCCTGCCGGATTATCTGTTTCATTTACAATGTTACATATGAGCTGAGTGCTTCAAGCGCTTTTACGATACTGATGATGTCCACTTTTGACAGCTCTGGATAGTCCTGTTCAAGGCGTTCCCTGTTCCAGAAGCAGTCCGACAGAGACGATATTTCTGTGCCGATCCCCCAGTTGGGAATACACAGATACTTTCCATATGCATGTTTTCCTACCAGCAGATGGAAAGTGCTTCCACGGGCGGTCACCTCAAACTCATTTCTGTTTATATTTAATGGACGGATATGACCGGTCCAGTTTTTTTCATTGCTGTCCGGATCGCTGCACTGGTAATAGGATCCCATATCAGACATCGCCTCCCAGCATTTCGTGTTCAATGATATAACGCACCAGATGTTCATCGATCAGGCGTTTTCCCTGCTGGCTGGCATACATCAGGCTTTTTTCGCAGATGCGGTTGATACGCCGCGGGATCCCGGTAGATTCTTTATAGATATCGTCCAGTGCCCTGTCTGTGAAGATATCCTGCCTTCCCCCGGCATAGACCAGATGTGATAAGATATATTTTTCGGTTTCTGCCCTGTCAAAGTGTGGCAGGACACAGTTGATATCAATACGCTGCCTTACTGCCGCATACCGCTGCAGTCGGAGCTTGTCCCACAGTTCTGTCTGTCCTGCCAGTATGAGCGCCATGGGACTCATGGAATCGAACCTGTAATTCAGGAGAAAACGGAACTCCTCGATCGTTTCCTTTTCCAGGAGATGTGCTTCGTCCAGAATGCAGACAACTTTCTTTTTCTGTACACCCCGGATGATCTCCACTTCTTTCTGGAGCTGGCGTTTTGCATCCCCTCTGTAAAACTTCGATTCGATCCCCAGCTGGTCCAGCATACTTTTATAAAACCAGCGTGGGGTCAGTTTGGAATCAGAGAGATACAGAAAAAGGTACTCATCTTTTGACAGACTCCCGGAAAAGCGTCTCAGGAGTGTGGATTTTCCACATCCGGCATCTGCCGTGATAACTGCAAAGAGCTGACGGTCAGCTGCATAGGCCAGCCTTCACAGGGCTTCCGACATGGCAGGGGATTCATACAGTTCCTGTATCGGGACATCACGGACAAATGGCATACGTTCCATTTCAAAAAAAGATCTATACATGATCCCCACCATCCTTTCTGTAGCTGCCAAACGAGATCGCATCTGCCCGGCGCTGCATGGACTGTGCCTGTTTCTTTTCCAGGGCATCCAGCAGGCGGGAAGATTCCGCTTCTTTTGGCTGCATGGATACAGGGAGGGCCGGGTTCTTATCACAGAAAGCGCCTATCTTAAGAGGACGCGCCGTAAAAGGTTCCATACCGTGGTAAGAGACCGTCAGGATTTCCGGCACCATGGGATCATATGCGATCCCGACGGTGCAGCCGATCAGGGCAGGGCGGGTCTCAAACTTCTTTCCCCTGAAACTGATGCATGCACCTTTGTCCACCAGACGTTCCTCATGGTGCAGGAAGGCTTCCGCAACCACAGAAGCATCCAGAAAAGTAAGCGGTCTGGAATCCCGGTTCCATTCCTGGACCGGGGAGATCCCTCCTTCCGGCACCGACACACCCATACTCTCATAGTATTCCCGGATCCCTGCGTGCGGGGAAGTATGGTAGTATTCTTCCAGATAGTTGCTCCAGTGACGGTTCAGTCCTTCCAGTGTCCGGATGTTGTGCACTTTTACTTCCGCCAGAAATCTATCTACGATCTGATGAAACTTTTCGCACTTACCTTTGATTTCCCGCTCCGGACAGGGGCATGACGGATCGTGATCCCAAGCCTGGACAGGGACCTCAGCTGTCTGGCAATGTACTGTGAACCGTTATCAAAGTAGCAGGCATCAAATTTTCCTGCCTTGAGTATGGCTTTATGGAAAGTATCTTCCACGATGGATTCCTCCTGGTTATCATAAAACCTTGAATGGAGTACGTAACGGGAATGGTCATCAATGGCTGAGGACAGATACGTCTGTACCATTGCACCGTTTTTTCCAATGGGGAGTTTGATCCCATATTTGATGTCCCCCTGTATCAGCATCATCCGGTGTGGTTTACAGAAACGTTTGGATGAACTGTTCCGGGCATCCCGGTACATCTGCATCTGTTTCTGTCCGAATCCGGCATTATAGAGATGCCTCTGCATGGTGGAGCGTTTCAGTGTCCCCGCAGGTGCCCAGCCTTCCAGTTCCAGGATGTAAATGATCTGGTTTACAGACCGTGTCGGCACTTCCCTTTTCAGCTGGACTGCCTGTTCCAGGATCTCCTTAAAGTTATCCGGCAGCTTTGCGGAATGCTGTTTCGGACGCTCTGCCGGTTTCAGTCCGGAAAATCCCTCTTTTTTGAAAGCAGCTTCATAACGGTACAGGCTCCGCAGGGAGATCCCGTTCCTGGATGCGATGTCCTCCCTCATCTGGAGACGTTTTGCCGGATCAAGGGAGCCTTCCAGTAATGGTGCGATCAGCGTGTAGCGTTCCAGGGCTTTCCCGTTGCGCCATTTGTTATCTTTGCTTGTATTCATAGTAATAATTCCTCCTTTGAGAGGAACTTACCATATCTTTACGGATGACAGCAAAACAAAGCCGGTGCATAAGGAAAATGTATTACGGGACAAGAAAACCACCGGAATCATAGATGAACCTCAGTATTGTTTCCAGCCAGTTATACAGGGAACTGCGGAGCATTTCAAGCAGCGGCACGCCGGACATCAGCAGTTCCTCACTGAATCCCGGCAGACGGTGGCTGACAGACCTTAAATAGCCATCTATCCTTAACGTATTCTTCATCAGCCAGTGATGCCAGCGGTGCATGGTCATCTCACATGGATAATCCGCAGAATCTTCATCATATGGGGTAACCTGCCCATCCAGGACACAGGATATGACTTCAGCAGTGTAATGTTTGTATGGGACCAGAAAATCTGGCAGTTCCCGGTGGAGGATTCCACATTTCGTGCATTTCATCCGGCGGATGATACAGACATGACGTTCATGCCCTTCCTGTAGCAGGATCCTTTTGCAGGAATCCCTGTAGGAGAGTTCTTCCATACAGACTGGACAGTAGGATATGGCACTGCTTTTAATTAAAAATATCGTCTTCCTCATTGTACGAAACGGAATAATCTGATATAATAATCATGGTTTCAAAACCATGATCCCAGAGTATACGTCTTGTCAGGAGGATGCTCTGGGATCCCTTTCTTTACTGTATTAATGACAGTATACAGGGTAACTCAGAGACAGGCAACAAAGTCTTTGTATTGCCATCTAAAGTTGCCATCAACACAGCTATGAGCAAAAAAACTTATAGCTGCTCTTTTTTCTTTTGGACATGATGTCCAGAAGCGGGAAGGAGAGATATATAGATGGAATCAATGAGAGATATTAACAGGGTAATGGAGCGTGAGATAGCGAAGGGGAGCTGCCCTTTGAAGCTGGATCATATTGAATTTGGAGATTATTTGTATCAGGAGATAACATCAAAAGAGAAATTGCTGGAGGTGTTATCGTATTTGTTGCGGATAGGTGATTTCAAGCAGTATGCCGGAAAGACTAGCCCTCAAAGTATTTTCCTTCTTTGGATAAATCATATGCAGCTTCGTCATCGGCAATACAGACACCTTCGAGAGCAACATAAAACATGACTGCATTATATAATTTCCCGAGGTCATCTAAGAAGTTGTTAATCTCGAAGGTTCCGTCTTTTTCTACCATTTCTGCATCGAAGCTATTTATATCAAACGATTCATTCAATTCAGAATAAATGAAATCAATATTATATGGATGCATATTATTTGTACACCATTCCATGATGAGCTGTGTATATGGAATTTTATTATCAAAGCTGTTTATCTGCATTGCCAGATTGCAAAGGCTGGTAAGCAGTCCCTGTCCGGAAAGAAAATCTTCTTTAGGAAAGATGGGTTCATATCCGGGGCGGCAAAATGGTGTTGCACAATAATCATCGCTTTTATCAATATCAAGTTCATATTTCTTGAATCGGAAAGGGTGGTAAATCAGTTGCCCGATACCACCGATTTCTTTAAATCCTAATATATCTGTTGTTTTATCTGCTTCTGATGGAATCGTTTCATCATTCCAGTTTAATGGCATATCATACCTCATTCCAATCGTTAATTCGTAACCGTTAGCGTTACCGTCAGTTTTTGTACTTCGGTTACATTATAGCTTAAAATATTCATGAAAACAATAAAAAGTTACACAAAATGCTGTAACGGATTTGTACCTTGACAATTTCATCCCGTTCTCAATGAACAAGCCTTTGTTACTGCGGGGACTGGTAGCCGCCATGAGCGGTAGCAGAGAAACAATTATTGAAGAGACGGACATAACCAACTCTACGGAAGGAGCAACATCTTATGGAAAAAACAACTATGAGTGTGCAGGAATTATCTGCACAGATGGGAATTAGCCTGCCAAAGGCATATGAACTTGTAAAGACACCGGGATTTCCAACAATACGAATCGGAGCAAGAATTTTAATTCCGATTGAAGCCTATAAAGAATGGCTTGTAAGAACATCTATTAACCATTAAACAGGATTGCAGAAAAGGAGGAGGTGAGCAGGATGGGAGATATGACAGTGGATGAATTAAAGGATAAAAATCTGTGGTTTTTATGGTCAGCAAAACCCGGCAAGAATGGGAAAGTTACCAAAGTTCCATTCGCAGCAAATGGAGGAGCTACAGGAACAGATGATGCACATAAGGGTACATGGGTATCTTTTGATGATGCAGAATCAGCCAGAAATCAGTTTCGGGCATCGGGGCTTGGCTTGAAGATTCCGAAAGGCTTCTTCTTATTAGATATAGACCATAAGGATATTTCAGATTCATTTGCACAGCTTATGTTATCTCGGTTTTCTTCCTATGCAGAAGTATCTCCAAGCGGCAAAGGGATTCATATTATTGGTCAGTGTGATATTACAAAACTTCCGGTACATTTTGATGACAGAAGGAAGAAACTTGTGCTGGACAGTGAATATTATCAGAAACGTTCTGATATTGGATTGGAACTTTATATCGGTGATATTACAAACCGATGAGTAAGGTCAATGAGGTGCTTTTGCATATTACCACAGACCTTAGCAGTGATTTTAAAGACTGCTACCTATGAAAAGTCAGTAAACACAAGGCTTTGAGTATATTGGTAGCAATGGGTAGCAGAGTTTTTAACTTCTTAGCTGAAAAATAAAAAGTTTAATGCAGAAATAAAACGGCATATAAAAAGAGTAATTGTGATTATAAAACCGTGAGAACTGCTACCTTCTGCTACCGAATAGCCGGAAACCCTTGGTAAACAAGGGATAAGCCGGGTAGCAGTTACAGAAATTGCTGCTACCTCGGAAGATAGAACTGCTACCCACAGATAAAAGAAAGGAGAGAAGAAGATGACACACAGAATATTTTATGGAATTGATTTCAAGTTGACAGATTATGATAAGAAGATGTTTTCAAGAAAGGGTTATGAATGCAAGGATTTATTGCAGGGTAGGGCAGGATTGCCTGTGGTGGTATCTCAGAAACAGGATATGGATTTTCCAATATGGAAAGTGCAGTATGGATTTTCGTGTCTGGTGTTCCCTACTTATGAAGATGTAATGGATTTCTGCAGAGACAGATTTACAAGATTAGATGGAAAGGCGGTGTAGTGGATGCAGATGATAAGATACCATCCTCTGATTGATGGAGATACAGATGGACTGGAAAAGGTACCGATGTTTTTATCAACAGACAAGGAAACAGTACGGCAGAACAGTAGAATGTACCTGTCGGAGATTATTTCCAATTATTACAGGCTTTATTCAAAAGAGCCGATGAGCCAGAATGCTACTGACAGCATAGAAATTCACTGTCCTTTGTGGAATTCTATTCCTTATGGGCAAGCATTACCAAAACAGAAATATAGGATTACGGATGAAAATTTTGTGGAGTGCGGAGTTGATATTCCTGGTGAATTGCAAATTGGAGGTGGAAGTCTGGCAAAAGGCTATATTAATGATGAAGAGCTAACAATGAAAAAGTTTATTACGGATGTAAAAGGGGAACGTTGGTATAGAACAGGAGATCGGGGAAGGCGATGGGCAGATGGAACGATAGAGTTTTTAGGGCGAATGGATACCCAAGTAAAGATACGTGGACATCGAATTGAGTTGGGAGAAATTGAAAGTGTATTAAAAAGTATTTCAAGAATAAAAGAAGCCGTAGTTGTTGCTCAGGGGGATAAATACCATAAAGAATTAGTTGGTCTATATATCATGAAATTGATGAAATAGAAGAAAGGCCTACTATATTATATGGAAAAGCTTTGCTTGGACAGTGGATGGGAGTTGTAGACGAGGAATTGAGAATTTGTCCGGAATATGTTTCGGGGCAAATTGCCATAGGAGGATATTCTTTGGCAGAAGGCTATTTAGGAGATACAACATTAACAAAAGAAAAATTTGTTTATGTGGAAGAAGAAAAGAACAGGATTTATCTCACTGGAGATAATGGAAGATATGTAGAGAATGGCGACATTGAATTTTTAGGCAGATTAGATAATCAGGTAAAAATCAATGGGCATAGAATAGAAATTGCGGAAATAGAAAATGCAATACGTGGAATGCAAAATATTGAAGATTGTTGCGTGGTTTATAATCAAAGTATAGGGAAGGGTGTGCTGATAGCTTTTATAAAAAATAAAATATCGAGCATTTCCTATACGAAAGAAGAATACAGAAAGCAGTTAGCCTTTTTTTTGCCACCAGCAATGATTCCTTCAGAGTTTGTAAATGTAGAGAGGTTTCCACTTTCTACTAATGGCAAAATAGACAGAAAAGGACTGGCAGAGAGTATACAAAAGAACATCAAGGTAAAGCATAATGCAAAAGCAACTTTAATTTCGCAAAAGAAGGAATATGTAGAACTTGCTAAAAGTATCAAAAAAATCGTATGCTCTATTTCTGGAAATGATTATATTGATTATGAAGATAATTTATTAGAAAATGGACTTGATTCTTTGTTATTATCTCAGATTTCTGGGCGCATAGTTAGTGACATACAAGAAGCACAAGGCATGAGATTTGATGAAATATTACGGGCATCGTTGACGATGCCAACAATTATGGGGATTCCTTTCTTGCATATGCCAAGAGATGAATATGGAACACTAAGTATTAATGTAGAAGAGGAAGTAAATATACCCTCTGGTGTTACTATAGGAAATGTAATGTTACCATCAGTAAAAGAAACGTTTGAACAAATATGGCCGGATGCAGTAAAGAAAGCTTTAGAGATTTTATTTAAGCAAAATAGAACAGAAAAAATGTCCATGGCGCAATATCAAATATATGTATCAAAATTATGGTCTGAAATATGTCAGAAAGTGGGCTATATGAATATCGTTGATTATGACAATTTTGGTGACATAAAAAGTATATTTTATGATTTGGAAAAAAGACATTTAATAAAAAAGGAGAATGACGGGATTGAATGAAATTGAGAATGTATACGGAGAGACAGTAGAATTTTATGATTTATCAGCTCTTTCACAGATAGGGAACAAAAAAATTGTTTTAAACAAATTTGCTGATATGGTTAAGGATTTAGATGGAATCATTTTGGATATAGGTGCAGGAACTGGAAAAACAACAATAGAGATGGCTAATATGATATGTGATAAAGAAATAATTGCTTTAGAACCATCGGCTTATATGAGAACAGCGTTTATGGCAAGATTAATGGAGCATAATGAAGTTAAAGAGAGAATTTCTCTATTGCCGATAGATGTAGGTAAATATTCATTTCGAGATAAAATAAGTGGTGTAATGTGCATGGGAGTACTTGGACATTTAAAAAGGGATGAACAAGAAAAATTATTGTATAAATTAGATAAAAATTTGAATATAAATGTCCCAATCCTGATAGAACTTTTAGAACCGAAATTTCTTGTTGCGCCAGTAGGAAGTAGAATATCGGTGGCTACTCAAGGAAGATTGCGCTATGAGACGTATATTACCGATATAAAGCAAGTGGGGATGGATCAATGGACATGGAAATTGACCTATAAAGTTTTTTGTGGTAAAAACATAGTTAGTACTGTAGATAGCCTAATGTCGTGGAATTATCAGAGTGTGGAAAAAATTTTAAACCAATTGACAAAAATGCACTTTAGAACAGCTAAATTATCAGAAACATTATTACTTGCAATAAAAGCACGATAAATATGAACTTCAGATAAAATTAACTCTCGAACTGTCAGGTGTTCCTAAAATGCCATATTTATAAGATAATTTAGCGATGTGCAGGGAGAACAATGAGAATTAATATTAAATTGTCAGTACAATGGGTTTTAAAAGTGACTTTATCGTCTTGTGAGATGCAGAAAGAAATGGAAGTAAGTGAAGTTTGTAATTTACATTAAGTAGTGTCTGCTTTTTACATGATTACAAAATTTGACTTTTTACTTTGGAAGTTGTAAAATTTAATTAGTCTTATCTAACTTCGGGAGGAATGCTTGTACATGACAAACCAATACATGAATAATCTTTATCGTGATCTGCTCTCTAATTCACCGCAGACAATAACCATAGATATTCCAGCAGACATGGGGACAGGGCAGATTTTACAGGTGGTCACGAAACAGGGAGCAGTTGTTTCGGACTGGAAAATGAATTATTTTTCAGATATGAACGTGCAGGGAGTGAGTAGCGAAGAATACATTCAAATGTTGTTCTGCTTCAATGATGGTGTTTCCTGGAATATTGCAGATAGCCGACAAAGTATCAGCATACAAAAAGGTGAGTCCTGTATTTATCGTGGACACGGGAAAATGGAATATCTGTGCTATTCCAAACAAAACGATTTCCTTTTCAAAAATGTAAAAGTACCACTGTCGTATTTCCGTAAAATTATGAATGACTATTTTGATGTTGGTGAGATTGAGGTTTATCAGAAAAAACTATTGGAAGGTATATCAAAAGTAGGTATTACTCCCTATATGGAGCACATTTTTGCGGAACTGAAAGACTTCACGCAATATCGCGGCGGATTGGGATACCTGTTTTTGGAAAGCAAAGTTTTTGAGTTGTTATCTGTATATTTGAGTGAGATTTTGGAACTGAGTATTCTTGCGTCAACTTATATAGCAATTTCCAGAAGTGACCGAGAATCCATCATAGAAGCGAAGAGAATCATTGACAGTCAGCTTGCTTTGGCACCAAGTTGTGAGGAATTGGCGCGAAAAGTCAATATTAGTACTTCAAAATTGTCAAAGGGTTTTTCCTCGCTGTTTGGAACATCGGTTCATGCGTATATTATAGATCAGCGATTGGAAAAGGCGGCAAGTCTACTATTAGAAAGTAATTTGAACGTAAGTCAGGTGGCAGCATTTGTAGGCTATTCAAAACCGAGTAACTTTGCTGCGGCATTCAAAAAGAAGTATGGGGTAATTCCTAAAAACTATAAAACGGAAAATACGATTGGTTAAAATTAAAAAATACCGATTTTGGGTAGAATAAAACCGTTTTTGGGTTGGAAATGTAGGCGTAAATTGTTATTATATGTGGTGTAGTTAGAAAATACTAACTACACCATTTTTTAGATAGGAGGATACTGGTATGAGTTCCCAGAAAAAAAGTTCCCGGCTTGAGGGAAAAGATTTAATTACTATCGGCATCTACACCGTCATCTATGTCGTCATTGTTATGCTGGTGGCGATGCTTGGCTTCATCCCCATTTTTATTCCGCTGATGGCGGTGCTGTGTCCTTTGATTGGCGGCATCCCCTATATGCTGTATGTTACAAAGGCTAAAAAATTCGGGATGACTGCAATCATGGGTTTCCTGATTGGTCTAATCATGGTGTTCTTCGGCAACGGCTATCTTACTATGGTAACTGGTCTTGTTGGCGGCCTGTTGGCTGACGTGATCCTGAAAAAGGCAGACTACAAAAGTGCAAAGAGTACAGTTCTTTCCTGCGGTGTGTTCAGCATCTGGGTGTTTGGCAACTTTGCTCCCATTTTCCTGAACCGTGAAAGCTATATGGTAATGCTGACTGAAGGATACGGCACTGAATATGCAGCTACCCTTAATACATATATGCCTATGTGGATTGCGCCTATTTTGCTGGTTGCCTGCTTTGTGTTTGGCCTTGTCGGAGGTATGATTGGGAAAGCCATTTGCAAAAAGCACTTCCAGCGTGCCGGTATTGCATAATGGCGCGGGAAATTCTGCTCAGCAAAAAAACAGAACAAGGGTTGCGGCTCGATCCGCGTACAAAACTGTTGCTCATCTTCATCATAAGCATTTTTGTCATGGGTGGAACAGGCGGAGAAGCTATGGGACTGATCCGCCTTGTTCTTTGTGTGGTTCCGGCTATATTGCTGCTTACCTCGAAACAATGTGCAAAAGCTGTGGGCTATATTGCTGTGTTTTCTGTTTTTTATGCTGTCCAAATTTATGTTTTGCCGCACCTTACGGGGATATTGAATTTCCTTGTTCTGTTTACAACAGGATTCTTCTGCCGAATCCTTCCCAGTGTTGCGATTGCTGCCTATGCAGTGAAAACAACAACGGTCAGTGAATTGATTTCCGGCATGGAAAGAATCCATATGCCTAAAGAAGTGACGATCCCCTTAACGGTCATGTTCCGCTTCTTTCCAACTGTCTTTCAGGAGTCAGAAGCAATCAGTGACGCTATGAAAATGCGTGGGATTAAACTTGGAGGGAAAAAATCTTCAAAAATATTGGAGTATAAGCTGATCCCGATGATTACCTGCTCCGTGAAAATCGGTGAGGAACTTTCCGCTGCGGCAATTACCCGTGGCCTCGGTGCTCCTGTCAAACGCACAAACATTTGCCAGCTTAAATTCAATTTTGCCGATGTGGTGCTGATCTTGTTTTGTTGCTTTGTAGTGTTTTGGGCGATTGCTTCCCCGATAATTTCCGCAGGAGGGATTTTGCCATGATAGATTTTCAAAATGTTTCTTTTTCTTATGGTGAAGAATCCAGCGGCGGAGGGATTAGAAATGTCAATCTCACCATAAACACAGGGGAATTTGTTTTACTCACGGGAGAATCCGGCTGTGGGAAAACAACGATTACCCGTTTGGTAAATGGGCTGGTGCCTCATTATTACGAGGGCAAATTAGAGGGCGATGTCCTTCTGGACGGAAAAAGCGTATCAGATACGCCGCTTTATGACTTGGCTGCTATGGTGGGATCTGTATTCCAGAATCCCAAAAGTCAGTTTTTCAACGTGGATACGGATAGTGAATTAGCCTTTGCCTGTGAAAATTTAGGCTATCCTCAGGAGGATATCCTGAAAAGGATTGACCGGACAGTTTCCGATTATCATATTGAAGATTTGATGGGGCGAAGCGTGTTTGCTCTGTCCGGAGGCGAAAAGCAAAAAATAGCCTGTGCTTCATCAAGTGTATTGCTGCCGGGAATTATGGTCCTGGACGAACCATCTTCTAATTTGGATATGGCTGCTATTGATGACCTGCGGCAGGTCCTAAGCCTCTGGAAAAAGCAGGGCAAAACAATTCTGATCGCAGAACACCGCCTTTACTACCTTCACGATCTTGCAGATCGTATGCTGTATGTAAAAGATGGGGAGATTGAACGGGAATACACGCCTGCTGAATTTGACAGCTTATCGGATGGCACTCGAAAAGAAATGGGGCTGCGGCCGTTTTCTCTCTCGAAGTTGAAGCCTGCGAATCAGTATCAGGCGCATACAGCTAAACAGATGGAATTTCAAAATTTCTGCTTTGCGTATAAAAAGCGGGAACCGGAAAGCCTCCATATTCCGAGTGCAGAACTGCCTGTTGGAGAAACGATTGCCATTATCGGTCTGAATGGCGCTGGAAAATCTACTCTGGCCCGCTGTATTTGCGGACTGGAAAAGAAGTGTGGCTTTTTGCAGGTTGAGGGGAAAACCCTTGATTGGAAAGCCCGGCTCAAACATTGCTACATGGTAATGCAGGATACCAGCCATCAGCTATTTACCGAAAGCGTGGCGGATGAAGTGCTTCTGAGCATGGACAACAAGGATGAAACTGTTGTGGATAAAATCCTTAAACAGTTTGATCTGCTGGAATATAAAGACAGGCACCCGCTTTCTCTTTCCGGCGGGCAAAAACAGCGGGTAGCGATCGCGTCTGCCATTGTGAGTAACCGGGAGATCATTGTGTTTGACGAACCAACAAGCGGGCTTGATCTCAAACATATGCGGGAAGTTGCGCGGAGTTTGAAGTCACTCGCGGATCAGGGCAAAACGCTTCTTGTTATTACGCATGATCCGGAGTTGGTGATGGCGGGATGTTCGTATGTAGTCCATATGGAAAAAGGGCAAGTAAAAGAAAGCTATCCATTGGACGAATCCGGCAGTAAAAAGGTTTTGGATTTTTTCCGAATCCGCCAGTGAATTTTAGAAATTATGAATGTCAGGGCCGCCTTGACTGGACAGAAAGATAATGATAAGAGGCCGCTTTACTTTGGCGGCCTCTTGTTTTTGAAGCACAGACAGTACGGCTCAATATAAGGAGGGCTTATGTTCAAAAAAATCTTTGAGTACGCAGGGCCATATAAGAAAAATATGTATGTGGCCACGGTTGTCGTACTGGTCAGCGTTCTTATGGGCATCCTGCCTTTTGTGCTGGCCTATCAGGTCATTTCGCCATTGGTTATGGGCGATTCTGTTGAAACAGAATTTGTTTTATTGCGTGTTATAGGGGTTTTGATCTGTCTTGTTTTGCAGGCGTTTTTTTATGGATGGGGATTATCAATTTCTCATAAAGCAGCATATAACACATTGTTCCGGCTGCGGGTATCTCTGCAAAAGAAGTTTGAGAAACTTCCCCTTGGCATTGTGGAGGAAAAAGGGACAGGGACAATCAAAAAGCTGTTTGTCGATGATGTGGACAGCTTGGAATTGCTCCTTGCTCATTCAGTCCCAGAGGGTATCGCAAATTTACTGATCCCGCTGGTGATTTATGTTGCTATGTTTTGTGCGGACTGGAAACTGGCTCTTATGTCTTTGGCCTCTATCCCGATCAGCCTGCTCTCCATGGTCATTATGTACTCTGTTGGAATGAAGCGCATGGGTCCCTACTATCAGTCTGCACAGAAAATGAACAACACGATCATTGAGTACATCAATGGTATGGAGGTTGTCAAGGTTTTCAACCGGGAGAGCGAATCTTACGAGAACTTCCGCAAGGATGTAACGGACTATCGGGATTATACCTTGGCATGGTATAAGGCCGCCTGGCCCTGGATGGCGATATACGGAAGTCTACTGCCCTGCACTGTTATTCTGACTTTGCCTCTTGGGGCATGGTTTGTTCTCTGTGGCATAAGCACTTTACCTGATTTGATTTTAGTCCTCTGCCTTTCCCTCAGCATTGGGATTCCTCTCCTGAAAGCACTGGGCTTTATGGAGACGATTCCGAATCTGAATTATAAGATCACGGCACTTGAACAGATGTTAAATACGGCACCGCTGCAAGCTGCTGAGGATGATTTCCACGGACAGGATTTTAACATTTCTTACGATCATGTTTCCTTTGCGTATCAGACGACACAGCCTGGCCCAGATGGGAAACCGATAATAGCGGAAAACGAAGTCCTCCACGATATTACCTTTGTGGCACAAGCAGGACAAAAAACTGCCCTAGTTGGTGAATCCGGTTCTGGCAAGAGCACCCTTGCAAAACTGTTGATCCACTACTATGACCCGCAGAAAGGGAGCATTTCCATTGGCGGGCAGAAACTTTGTGATATGAGCCTGGAGGCATTGAACAGCCGCATTTCCTATGTGGCTCAGGATCAGTACCTGTTTAACACCTCCCTGCTGGAAAATATCCGTCTTGGACGTTTGGATGCTACCGATGAGGAAGTAATGCAGGCGGCGAAGAAAGCCCGGTGTATGGAGTTTCTGGAAAAGCTGCCGCAAGGTATTCACTCCATGGCGGGCGATGCGGGGAAAATGCTTTCCGGGGGGCAGCGCCAGCGAATTTCCCTGGCGCGGGCAATATTGAAGGATGCCCCGATTGTAGTGCTTGACGAGGCCACGGCCTATGCTGATCCAGAAAATGAGGAAAAAATGGAGGCTGCTATTGCGGAGCTGGTGGAGGGAAAAACCTTGGTAGTTATCGCTCACAAACTTCCCGCTATAATGAACGCAGATCAAATATGCGTTATGGATCACGGAAAGATGGTGGCAACCGGAAAACATCAGGAGCTGATTCAAGCTTGCCCAGAATACCAAAAGTTGTGGAAAGCGGCTCAGGACAGCGCCGAGTGGAAAGTATCTACTGCAAAGGAGGGAAGATAAATGTTTGCATTGATTTCAAGAATCCTGAACCTCTCCGGGAGGTATAAAAGCCGTATTCAGGCTGCATTTCTATGTGCATTTGTCGAGTCCATTCTCTCCAAAATGCCGATCTTCATGGCGTTTATTGTCTTGGCCGGGTTTGCTGATAATACGCTGACTGGAAAGACCTGTCTGTTTGTCGGACTTGGATTATTAGCTGTTGTAGTGGTTCAGACAGTGGTTCACTATTTGAGCGACCGTCTGCAAAGTGCCGCTGGATTTATGATCTTTGCTGATAAACGGATGGAGTTGGGAAATCATTTAAGAAAAATGCCGATGGGTTACTTTACATCGGGGAATATTGGCAAAATCAGCTCTGTTCTCAGTACGGATATGGTATTCATTGAGGAAGTTTCTATGAGTACCATTGGCAACATGATGAGCTATATGCTGTCTACTTTGGTTTTAGCTGTTTTTATGTTCGTACTGGATTGGAGACTTGGGCTGATTGCGGTAATCATTACCTTGCTGGCATCACTGGTTGCAAAATATATGAATAAGGTTTCCTTCAAGGAGGCTGTCGGGCGTCAAAACCAAAGCGAGAATTTGACGGATGCGGTCTTGTCTTTTGCTGAAGGAATTGGGGTTATCAAAAGTTACAATCTGCTCGGAGAAAAATCTGACGAATTAACGGAAAACTTCAAAAAATCAAGGGATGTCAATACGAAGTTTGAGCAGAAAATGACACCGTGGACCACTGGCTTAAACATTCTCTATGGCGTGGGTATTGCCGCTATCTTCGGTTTATCCGTTTTTTTACATCAGGAAGGCGTACTCTCCCTGGCTTATCTTTTGGGCGTGCTGCTGTTTGTCTTTGATCTCTTTGGACCTCTGAAAGCTCTTTATGGAGAAGCAACCCGACTGACCGTGATGAATGCCGCATTAGACCGCATTGAAGCTGTTTTGGACGAGCCCGAACTTCCCGATAACGGAAATCAACATATTCTGTCACAGGCACAGCCGGATCAGCCAGAAGTACAATTTAGCGATGTGGGCTTCGCCTATCAGGACAAGGAAGTCCTGCACAACATCAGCTTCTCTATGCAGAAGAATACCATGACCGCACTTGTGGGACCGTCTGGCGGTGGCAAATCCACGATTGCGAACCTTCTGGCGCGGCTGTGGGATGTGAAATCCGGCAAAGTGACAATCCGTGGTACAGATATTCGGGATGTACCTCTCGCCGAACTGATGGAACAGATCAGCATGGTTTTCCAGAGGGTGTACTTGTTCCAGGATACCATTTACAACAATATCAGCATGGGTAAACCGGACGCTACCGAGGAAGAAGTCTATGAGGCTGCAAAAAAAGCCCGCTGCTATGATTTTATCATGGCGCTGCCAGATGGATTCCAGACAGTCATCGGTGAAGGCGGCGCTACTCTGTCCGGCGGCGAAAAGCAAAGAATCTCTATCGCCCGATGCATTTTGAAGGACGCACCGATTGTCATTCTGGATGAAGCGACTGCAAGTGTTGATACCGATAATGAAAGCTATATCCAGGAGGCAATCAATGAGCTGGTAAAGGGTAAAACATTACTTGTGATTGCACATCGCCTGAATACCATCCGTCAGGCAGATCAGATTTTGGTGATCTCTGATGGACGGATCAGCGAACAGGGAACCCATGACGAGCTTATGGCAAAAGCCGGGATTTATCAGGATTTTGTAAATATCCGTAAAAAGGCTTCCGGCTGGAGCCTTGCATAAAGGAGGAACCGATGAAGATTCATGCGTCCGGGGAGGATTATCTGGAGGCTGTGCTGATTCTTCAAAAGAAGCAGGGTATGGTCCGATCCATTGATCTTGCCCGGCACATGGGATTCAGTAAACCGAGCATCAGCCATGCAGTAGGTGTGTTAAAGAATGGCGGTTTCCTGACTGTCGATGAAGATGGATACCTCAATCTGACTAATGCCGGGCGGGAGGTTGCCGAGAAAATTTATGAACGCCATCAGTTCTTTACGGAGCAGCTTGTAGCTGTCGGGGTTGATCGGGAAACTGCAGAAAGAGATGCCTGTCGGATAGAACATGTAATCAGTGAAGAAGCTTTTGAAAAATTGAAAACTTCGGTTGAAAAAAAGTATTAGTACAATGTTGATTCACCGAATCTTTTATGTTCATCATACTATAGAATTGTTGAGAAACGTGAAACAGGGTATGAAACTCGTATACTAAAAGACATTCAGAGTGGAATTACACTAGAAACACTTATGGCAAAAGGACATAGGAAAACGCCGGAAGAAAAAGCAGCTGTTGCGAAACAAAAGAGGAAACAGAGGCGAGCAAAACGGAAAAAAGAAGCAAGAGATAATCTGACCAAAGAAGAGATCTTGCAAGATGACCGATTTTTCTGTATTGCTGGTTATACCTCCGGAGGTGCACCGTATGGTGTCACCTGGGAGGAAAAGGATTTGAAACCTTGGGAAGATTGGGAAGAAAATGAGTGAGTTGCCAGTGCAATCTTATTTTTCTCTTGTGACAGAAACAGGTTCCTTTTTTGCCGGAAGTAAGTCTGAACTGATCTCTGGAGCATCGAGCAGTGCAGTGAAATTTTGCTGAATGATCTCTAGGGTTTTCTGCTTTTTCTGCAATTCCTGTTTTTCCCGGACAGTAGCATCCTGTTCAGATTCAAGATTTTCAATCCGCTTCTGGATTTTATTAGAGCTTGGGATTTTGGTGACACCGAGATCCTGAAGCTCTTTTTTTAGTGAATCGTGGAGCTGGTATTCTGCCTGATGTTTGGTGCGGTATGCTTTTGGATTTTTAGCAGATTTACAATCTTCAATTACTTTACGACAAAGCCGGTAAGAATCGCAGTGTTTCTGAATGACTTTCTGCGTGCTCAGCTCACTGTTGATTTGTGCTATTCTTTGGTCGGCAACTTTCACAGAAGCTTCAATGTCAGATACATGCTGCCTGAAATCGTCATAATTCAGCAAGTTATTTTCGGAAAGATAGTTGAAGGTATGGGCTGCCTCTTTTAGATTATTGAGCTTTGCCCATCGTTCAAATCCCTCTCGATTTCCAGTTGTGACATAAGTGGAGATATTGATATACAAGCGAGCTTCTCTGGACAGATGTCTTGGAGTTTTTACTTTGCTACGATTTTTAGCCAGACGGATGCGAACATTTTCTTCGGAATAATAGCTTCCGAGAGATTTCATATAAGTGAAGTTCTTCTGCTCCGGTGCACGGAAGGACAGGTGCTTTCCCTGCCGGACTTCATATCCGGCTAACTGCATCTTTTGCAGAAATTCCTCATAGTTGATGGAAGTCCAGATTGATTTATCAACTGCGACACGTAGCTTGGCTTTCCAACTGGTGCCACGATGATATTCCATGTTCTCTTTATAGCTTTTACCTTTTTCTCCGGTTGGCATGCTGGTGGCAAGTCCATTTTCATGGCAGATACGATTACTGATTCTGCAGAGTTTATGGTAGCTCCGCTTATTGGAAACATACTTGTGATGATCAACAAAGCTTGCAGCGTTGAAGATGATATGATTGTGAATATGATTTTTGTCAACGTGTGTGCTGATCACGTACTCATATTTTCCTTTCAGCACTTCGTCAGCAAATTGTTGACCTAAGCGATGGGCATTTTCGGCATCAACTTCTCCAGGTTTAAATGATTGGATCAGATGAAATGCCAGGTTATCGCCTTTATCCATTCCATTCTTTTTTGCCATTTCTCTTGTCATAGAAAATTCAAGATCTGCAGTTTCCGGGGAACAGCCAAAACTGGAAACTAACAGTTTTTCATCTGTCTTATCTGGATTTGTAATATAGTCCAGAGCTTTCTTGTCAGTTACCTTAATGGGGAAGATTTTAAGATACGCCATAATTCTTTCACCATCTCTTTCAATTCTTGCATTTCTTCTGGATATAGATCTCCGGTGGTATTTACCTTTTTTGCAATCTGGTTGATATTTACACCAATCTTGTGCATTTCCTCATACTGTTTCTTCAGTGGGGTGGTATCGGTGTTGACGATGTAACCGTCGATTGCCATCTTACGCAGATAAGCTCCCATGTTTTTGGTTTTTGATTCTATCATCTTCCTGCGTATAAGCTTCCTTTCTTCTTCGGTGACATAAAAATGGATTTCTTTGTTTCTCTTTCTTTCAGCCATTGGTGGGTTCTCCTTTCTGAGAGGACAGTAGTATCGTTGCTTTCAACGTTTTTCAATTTAGGGCAGGGTACCCTAAATTGGGATTTCCCGGAAGTGTATCCTCACTTCCTGTCCTTGCTGTTTTACCTCTCTATTAGTTAAAGTCAGGAGAACCGGGAAAATGCAAAAGAATTTGGCAGGTAGTACGGGATACGAAAATGTGGTATGATTATGGGCAGGATATCAGAAGAATCAGGAGTTGAATAGATTGTGAAGAAAGAAGAAATTTTTGAATATGTGCAGAAACAGTATGGCACGATTCCGGAATATTTATGGAGTAAACTACCGGACAGTGCAGTACTTCGACATAAGAATGGGAAATGGTATGCAGTGATCATGACGGTTGAAAAATCGAAACTGGGATTAGAAGGAAGAGAGATGGTTGATATCATTGACGTAAAGTGTGATCCGGACATGACAAATATGATTATTCAGACTTATGGATTTTTACCTGGGTATCATATGAATAAGCAGCACTGGATCACTATTTTACTGGATGGTTCGGTCAGCGAAGCAAAGGTACTGGACTTTTTAGATATGAGTTATGACCTGATTGATGGAGCAGGCAGAAAGGAAAACAAATGAGAAAAGCAATCGTATATGCATCTGTGCATCATGGAATTACACTGATTTTTGAGCAAAAGGAAAACCGGGGATTTTATTCCTCGGTTTTTCGGCTGTTATGCTTCAGTCTTCAACTTGAAAAATATCTTCTACAGGCACTTTCAGGTAATGGGCCAGCCGGATTGCAATCTCAAGAGAGGGATTACGTTCTCCACGTTCGATGCGGCCTATAGTCTGGCTGCAGGAACCTATGGCTTCAGCCAAATCTGCTTGAATGAGATTCCGTTCTTCACGAATATCTTTTAATGTATTATTGATTGCCATTCAATCACTTCCTTTGCTTATTGTTATCAGCAGGATCATGAACCTGCTGTTGAAATCTAATGAAATCCCGGAATTTCTGCACCTTTGCATTTTCCGATTACTTTTCCAAAAATCTTAAAAGAGTCAGATTCCAAAACTTGGATAGGACGATATTTTTGATTTAAAGAAATCAGATAAACACCATCTGGCTCATCGTGTAATTCCTTGATGTAAGTATTACCGTTGAGATAGAAGATTCCAATTTCACCATTAGCAAGAGAATCTTTTTTCTGAATCCATGCGACATCGCCTGTATGATAAAGTGGTTCCATACTGTCACCGGAGATCCGTACACCAAAGTCAGTCTGCTCAGGAGCAAGGTGTCCTACGTCATAAGTTTCTTTTACAGAATCTTCCAGGTAATTTCCAGTACCAGCAGAAACTGGTTCCCAGGTAATTTCTACAGGATGATGGAATGGGATAATCTTTGCAGACAGTGGAGAAAACTTTTTAGAAGCTTTCAAAATATCAGCAAATTCAATCAATTTATTTCTGCCTTCTTCATTCAATCCACTCATAATGTTATATGGATTTTCTCCAAAGAAAGATTCATATATATCTTCGATATCAAGTAACTGGCAAAGTGTCAGGAAAACATGTAAAGCTGGTTCTCGTGCATTGGTCTCCCATTTGGAGATTGCTTTTGTAGTGACCTGAATACCTTCCTGAGAAAGCAGGTCTACCAGATCTGATTGAGAGTATCCTTTCTTTTTTCTATTTTCTGCTAATATTTCCCCGAAATCACGCATTTGTTCGCCTCATTTCTATTTGAATTTTCTATATGCATTATACCGTATGTTAGAAATAAAATCAACAATAATCTCCAAAATGGAGAAAATACAACCAAGATATTACTTGACTATCTCCGGAATGTCGATATATACTAAACATACAGAAATTGATAAGACATCATATTGAAGGAAACAGCTAGGAGGTGAAAAGTTTGAGTGAGCGTGTGATCCTGCATAGTGATATGAACTGTTTTTATGCCAGTGTAGAAATGCTACATCATCCGGAATTTGCAGGAATGCCTCTGGCAGTAGGTGGCGATCCGGAAGCCCGGCATGGGATTGTGCTGACAGCAAATTATATTGCAAAGCAAAAAGGTGTAAAGACCGGAATGGCATTATGGCAGGCAAAACAGATTTGTCCGGAAATCATATTTGTACCACCACGGATGGATTTGTATTTGAGATTTTCAAAGATGGCAAGAGAAATCTATTCGGAGTATACGGACAAGATCGAGCCATATGGAATTGATGAAGCCTGGCTGGATGTATCGGACAGCAGAAATCTGAAAGGAAGCGGAATGACGATTGCAAGAGAAATCAGCCATCGGATTAAATACGAACTGGGTGTAACGGTAAGTATTGGAATTTCCTGGAATAAGATTTATGCGAAACTTGGTTCAGATTATAAAAAGCCGGATGCAATCACAGAGTTTAATCGAGAAAATTATAAAGACAGGATATGGCAGCTTCCAGCGTCAGATTTGCTTTATGTCGGAAGACAGACAAATAAGAAATTGCAAAAACTTGGAATCCGGACAATCGGGCAACTTGCGGAATCAGACGAAAAGTTGTTAGAGAGTCATTTTGGAAAAATAGGAAATGTATTATGGGCTTTCGCAAATGGCTGGGATGAAGATCCGGTTTGCAAGGAAGGATATGAAGCACCAGTAAAGTCGATAGGTAATAGCACTACAACACCGAGAGATCTGGAAAATGATCTGGATGTCTGGATCATTCAAATAGCATTGGCAGAAAGTGTAGCTGCACGATTGCGGAAACATGGATTTAAATGCAAAACAGTAGAAATTACAGTTCGAGATAATCGATTGTATAGTTTTTCCAGACAGATACATTTACGACAGCCAACGAATATTACAAACGAGATTGTAACTGCAGCATTTCAGCTATTTAAAGATAATTACAAATGGGAACATCCCATTAGAAGCCTGGGGATCCGAGCTGCGGATCTTGTGTTAGATGATATTCCCGTGCAGTTGGATTTATTTGGAAATCAGGAGAAAAAGGAAAAGTTAGAGAAGCTGGATCGTACTGTAGATGAGATCAGACGACGGTTTGGTTATTTCAGTATACAGCGAGCGGCAATGTATCAGGATAAAGTCTTATCCCACTTAGACGCTGGTACGCACACGATCCATCCACATAGTTATTTCCATGGGTAATTGGAGGGATAGATTTGAAAAAAGCATTAACCAGAAAACAGGAAGAAAGTTATCAGTGTATTTTACGATATACCAATGAACATGGATATCCACCGACAATACGGGAATTTGGAAAATTGATCGGGGTGAAATCAACATCATCAGCATTTTCCAGAATCAAGCAGTTGGAGTTAAATGGATATATCCGCAGAATCCCGGCATCGCCAAGAGCAATTGAGATTTTATAGTGAGGTGTCGGCATGAACAAAGTATATGTAGATGTAGTAGCAGAGTTTCGGAAAGACGGACAGCTGGTTCCCATATTTTTTACATGGGAGGATGGAAGAAAATATAGTATTGACAGAATTTTGAAAATTGAGCGATGCGCCAGCAGAAAGGCAGGCGGTGTAGGAGTGATGTACACCTGTATGATACAGGGGCAGGAAAGCCACTTGTTTTACGAAGTGGATAAATGGTTTATGGAGAGAAAAACAGCATAAGGAGAGATTGGTATAGACGATATTATTTGGATTATTAACCGGCAGGGATAGTCACTTTCCCTTTATATTCCTGCAGGTTTTACATAAGAAGATGGATTTCGGTCAGCAAAGGCAGCTCCCACAATGCCTTTTGGATATCCGCTTCTGCAAGTTGTAGTAAGTAATTGCTTCCCATCAAAATCATGGGGAAAGCGAACTGGTCTGAAAGACCGCCAGTTAGTGTGATGATGATAAGGAGATTTTGAAACTGATGACAGACAGAGATTATGCAATTAAATCAATGAAAGAAATTACCTTCCAGATGGCAAGTCATGCACAGGATTATCTGGAAGTTACAATCGAAAGACATTATACTGATATTAAAGAACTGATGAGAAGCTACCAGAAACTGATTTTAGAAAACCAGGTTGTATTGGAAGAACTGGATATGGAGTGCCAGGAGAAAATCAATGAAGATATGGCATATGCATTGAGTTATCTGAGCATTTATAACAACCAGCTGAATGTGCCAAAGATGCACCGGGAGATGAATAATCTGATGATTATTTATGGATTGTCGGACATGATCTATCGGGGAATGACTTTGGTGAAGTTCTATGCACCGAATGGTGTGATGCTCAGTGAAATCCTTCACTCCTGTTTTTGCAGTCATTATAATAAGACAGATGTGGAAGTACAGCAGGAGTTAGGAATAGGCAGGACTTCTTTTTATAAAATGAAGAAGCAGGCACTTGGGTATTTAGGATTTTATTTTTATGAGATCGTGGTACCGCAGGCAAAGGATAAAAGATTTAAACCGTCACTGGGCGTTGAGGAAGAGTAGGTGAGTAATATGAGATACGAAGATTCGATGAAAGGTGTAGCTGATCAGATAATCAAAGAACAGCAGCGAGTCAGTAAAATTAAAAACAATCCAGAAGAGTTCCATTGGCATGACGAATATGCAACGTTGAATTTCTTTCGGTTTATCTGCAAAAATATCGGTAACTTGAGAAATGGAGAAATTGAAAAAATGGTCACACGTTTAAAGAACATAGATCAAAAAGCAGTGGAAAACCATGTGAATGGTGCTGTTTGGGCATTTGATTATGATAAGATGTTCTGTGTATTGATGGAGAATGAAATTTGCCGAAAGGTGTGCGAAAAGAATAAATATAATAGTTGGATGAAGCTGATTGGACAGTATTGTATCTCAATGGCTTAAAGATAAAGAAAGTTGCTGGAGAGAAAAAATATTCTCCAGCAACTTTGTCTTTGATGAATAAAGGTCAATTTTTTATTTAACTATTCTCACTATTATTTGATTCAGTGATTTTTTTCTTCTTTGGAGAAACCAGTTTGTGACCGGAATAAATGGACATGCCCATACAAAGCAATGAAGAATAGGCAAAGTATTTATGTGCAGTCATAGATTTTTTGATTCCAGAATAAATGCATCCCAACATACAGAAAAGTGCGCCTAAGGACCAGTATTTATGTGATTTCATGATTTGATACCTCCTTTGATTTAACTGATTCAATCATAACGCTTTTTTACGAAAATGCAAAGAAAAACTTTGAATATAGTTCTGTAGAATTAGAACTTGGCTTTGCGATTCTGTATATTTAAGATATCCACAAGTATACTAAATTCAGAACGATTATTCGTTCTGGAGGAGGTGTTACGATGGATTTGAAAGCAGTAGGACAGCGAATCAAATCAGCACGAGAAGCAAAAAATCTCACGCAAGAGGAACTGGCTGCATTAGTAAATTTAAGTCCAACGCATGTGAGTGTAATAGAGAGAGGCTTGAAAGTTACAAAATTGGATACCTTTGTTACAATTGCAAATGCATTAGATGTTTCAGCAGATACTCTTTTGATTGATGTTGTGGCACATTCAGTTACAGGTGTTACCAATGAGCTGACAGAAAAAATTGAAAAACTTCCGATCAAAGAGCAGAAAAAAATGATCAAAGTAATTCACACATTATTGGAAGAGTGATATGACAAACTGGGAAGAGCGAGTAGCTCTTCTTTTTTTGACCTTTTATTCAGCTTTAAGTTGTAAAGTGTCTTTTCATGATAATAGAAATATGCTAAATTAGTTCTATAGAACAAGGTGTAATTCTACTTATATATTGGAGGAAAATGAATGAGAGAGAAAACTATTTATGAGAAGATTGCAGAAAAGTACAACACAACACCAGAAGAGGTACGCAGAGAAATGCAGATAACCATAGATGCAGGATTTGATAATCCCGATCCGGCTGTGCAGGAAGAATGGAAGAAAATGACACTTAAAGGAGACAGACCCACACCGGAAGAAGTAATCAATTACGCAGTAAAAAAACTAAAAGGAAAATAAAAATATGAAGAAAAAGATAATTGCATTGATTTCAGGAGCAGTGATCTTGATAATTGCTGCAGGAAGTATTTATGGGAAATCTGAATCTGGTCATAAGGAAGGCGAACCGGATGTAGTTGGAACATTTTCCGTAAATCGAGATGAAAATATTACAGTGGTTGCTAACCGGGGACATATCGGGGATAAAGAAGCTTTTGCAAGAGAACTTTTGCAGATGTACAAGGATGATTCATTTTATTCGACAAAATTCTCCACAGACAGGGGATATGCGACGAGCCTTGATATGAACATCTATTTATGGAAAGAGGATATTGAAGATGGGGAATCGGTAATGACAGCCGAATATAGACCTGTAGAATACGGAAAGGACTATGATGTAGTCAATCATCCTGATAAATTTCAACTATATATAGATGGAAAAGAAGTAGAAGAATAACACGATGAACTTTTTATACTGAAATATGTACGATTCCAATAATGATATGAACTTATGGGAATATATTGCGGATACTTTGTGAACTTTATCCTGATACAATGATTATGCTGATGAAAGAAGGCATAGATAACTGAATACAAGAAAGAGACGAAAGCCTCAGTAGTTAAGAAAAAACTACTGGGGCTTTTTTTCGTGCCTGAATTTTTCAGCCAATAACTGCGGGCGTATCCCGGCAGGATAAAGGCGGAGCAGGCATGATTCTAAACAGAGGTCCGCCTTCTGGATTTGAAACGAGCAACAAGATTTCAAATTCAGGAGGAACGGACATGTATATTGAACACCCATATTTTTATGAAGGAAAGTATTACGCAAATATTGATGGAGAAATGATCGAAGTTACAAAAGAAGTTGCGTATGCGATGAACAATTTTTACAGAAGCAGCAAGGCAAAAAAAGTTGAGATCAAGAACGAACTGGGTGAGGTCGTGGATAAGATGCTGCGGGAGGTACCTTACAGCGGTCAGTCCATTGATGGAGAAGTCTTCATGATTGAGGATTTTCCAGATCTGAACTGTGATGTGGAGCACTGTGTACTGACAAAAATGGAACAGCAGGATATTCACAAAGTGATCAATCAGCTGAACTCAGAGGAACGCATGATTATTTATGGCATTTTCTTTGAAAACAAGACACAGACACAGATGGCGGAGATTATGGGGATTTCCAGACAGATGCTGTCATACAAGCTGAAATCCACTCTTAATAAGATGCGTGAAATGTATATGAATAAATTTTTTTAAAAATTTTTCAAAATCTTTTGCATCTGCCAAAGTCATTTGACTTTAGTAATTAGAGGAAGTTAAAGGACTTCCTAAAATGAACCATGATAACTGAATATTCAATAATAACTGATGTGACATTTCATACAGTGAGCACGAGGAAGATGCCGCTATAGGATTATAAGACAAAACAAAGATTTTAGTTCAGTCCGTAATGCTGCGAAAAAGCACTGACCGAAGCTAGCTGGCAGGCTGGTGATGCGATGACATATATGAGATGCGATACACTTGCAGACCCTGAGAAGTCTGTAACTGGTAAACCTATGAACTGCTGGAGCCTGGAAACGAGAGTTTCCGGGTTGTGGTCCGGAGTATGCATCTGGGCAGGTTATTATTCCCTTCCTGCATATGCGGGAGTAACGATTCGGGGTATCGAGGATAAATAGAATCGAGCGAGCACTGTTTAATAATCAAATTGGCTATAGAGGTTATGCGGCAGAGCTTTCCTTATAGGAAAGAAACTCTGCCGTATTCCTGTGGAGCCAATATAGCGCTATGGATGCTTTACAAATAAAAATAACAGATTGGAGAGAGGACAAATGACAATCCGAAGAGGAGATATCTTATGGGCAGATCTCGGTATGTTCCCGACAACTTCGGTTCAGGGTGGAGTAAGACCGGTGATCGTAGTGAGCAATAATAAAGCCAATACATACAGTTCAGTCATAACGGTAGTTCCGCTGACATCAAGAATTTATAAGAAACGGTATTTGCCAACGCATGTATTTATCAGCAAATATGATATGACGGGAATCCGAAAAGGAAGCCTGGCACTGGCTGAACAGGTTATGAGCATTTCTACGAAATGTATTATTGAGAAATGCGGAAGAGTAAATAAGTGGAGCCTGGATCGGGTACTGAAAGCAGTACAGATTCAGATGGGAATGGAAGGAGAAGGGCATGACGGCAGAGGAATATAGAAACTATCTGGAGCAGGATTTCAGTGATGTAGATATCAATGAAATGACTGATCTACGGATGATAAAAGCAGACAGAAATAAATCGCTTCAGGAACGGAGAGATATTTTTCTGAATAAAGTAGGAAATCCATATTTGGTCCGGATCGGCAATATGAAAGTAAAAGTCAGATTTGCCAATAACGGTATATCTATGGAGCAGGCATTTGAGAATATGCTTCTGAGTGTCTGAAAAAGTACTGGCAAGATTGAGGGGACTGTGTTAGAATGTCAGTAAGGACAAATTATGCAGCCCCCTTTTATTACATGGATTTTCTGACGTAATAAAAGGAGGTAAGATATGTATCAGAATATCAATAAAATCTATCATGCCGCCATCTATGTCAGATTATCTAAAGAAGATGGCGATATTTCTAGTTCAGCAAAACTGGAAAGTAACAGCATTTCTAACCAGAAAGCTTTGATTCTGGATTTCCTGAAAGACAAAAAAGATATAGAAGTTGTTTCAGTCCGAGTTGATGATGGCTACTCAGGCTCTAATTTTGAGCGCCCTGCATTCCAGGCAATGCTGGAAGATATCCGGCGTGGGATTGTAGACTGCGTAGTGGTAAAAGATTTATCACGATTTGGAAGGGAATATATTGATTCCGGGAAGTATATCGAGAGATTATTCCCGGCTCTTGGTGTGCGTTTTATTGCTATCAATGATAATTATGACAGTCTTAAGGGAAAGAATCAGGCAGACGAAATCATTATCCCATTTAAAAATTTAATCAACGATGCTTATTGTCGTGATATTTCTATTAAGATCAGGAGTAATCTTGAGATTAAGAGGAAAAAAGGTGAGTGCGTGACTCCGTTTGTAGCATTTGGATACAGGAAGACAAAGACAGATAAGCATAAATTAGAGATTGACCCATCTGCAGGCAGTGTAGTACAGGATATTTTTAAGATGAAGCTGCGGGGAATGAGTCAGGATGCGATCGCTAATCGTTTAAATGAACTGGGTATTCTTTCCCCATTTGAATATAAAATCAGCAGCGGCAGTCATTATGAAACTGGCTTCCGGCAGAAAGAACAGGCACTTTGGAGTTCCGTTACAGTCCGTAGGATACTGGAAAACGAGGTTTATATCGGAAATCTTGTGCAGGGAAAAAGGACAACACCGAACCATAAAGTGAAGCAGACTTATGTGAAACCGGAAGATGACTGGATCCGGATTGAGAAAAATCATGAGCCACTGGTGAGTGACCGTGATTTTGAAATTGTGCAGAGGCTTCTGGGCATGGATACACGTACTTCACCTTACCAAAAGCAGGTATATCTGTTGTCCGGAATTGCTGTATGTGCGGATTGTGGTGCACCTATGACAAGAAAGGTTTCTACTGTGGCAGGGAAAAAATATGCTTATTATCTATGTTCCGCAAATAAAGAAACAAAACGCTGTTCTAGTCATAGAATACCGGAAAAGGATCTGGAAGATGCCGTACTGGTGATGCTGAAACAGCATATCCAGAATATCCTGCACCTGAAAAGAGTCCTGGAATTTGTTGGTACTGTGCCATTTCAGGAGATCAATATGAAGAAGCTGCAGGACAGGCTGGAGAAGAAAAAACAGGAGACAGAACGTTGTAAGGAGTTACGGATGATGCTCTATTCGGATATGAAAGAGGGCATTGTATCAAAAGAAGACTATGTAGAGCTTCATGCAGCCTATGGAAAGAGGCTTAGAAATGCGGAAGAGAGTATCCGTGCAATCCAGAAAGAAATGGATAGTGAGCTGGAAAAAGCAGACAATGCCAATACCTGGCTGGATTATTTTGTGAAATATCAGGATATTGAAGAACTGTCCCGCACAGTGGTGGTAGAACTGATCAGGAAAATCAGAGTATATGATAAAAAGAATATAGAGATCACTTTTGATTTTGATGATTGTTATCAGACATTGCTGAATCAATTACCGGCTATGGGAGTTGATACGGTAGTAGATGATGATAATAATCTGCAGGTCAAGGTAAAGGAGGTTGTATAAAATGGCACGAAAGAGTAGGAAAAACATTCCGACAGTAGTCGGCAGTGCAACCGTCCAGACAGAGGTGAGAAGACCATTCCGGGCAGGATTGTATGCCAGAATTTCAATGGAAACAGAAGAAACATTAGAAAGAGGGACGATAGAAACCCAGGTGGAATTGATGAAAAACTTTGTAGCAGATACGGAAGATATTTCGGTTGCGGAAGTTTATAAGGACTCAGACTATTCAGGTACAAATTTTGACCGTCCTGGATTCGTACAGATGATGGAAGATATCAAGCATGGAAAAATCAATTGTGTTATTGTAAAAGATTTGTCCAGACTTGGAAGAAATTATGTCGAAACCAGCAACTATATTGAACGAGTATTTCCGTTTTTTCATGTAAGATTCCTGGCTGTGACAGATGATTTCGATTCCTTCAGAGAGGGTGTGGATCTTACAGTTCCACTGAAGAATATTATCAATGAGTTCTATTCGAAAGACCTTGCCAAAAAGAGCAGCAGCGCAAAAAAAGCTCTTTGGAAAAAAGGAAAATTTACAAGTGCCTGGGAACCGTATGGTTACAGAAAGTCAGAAGAAGACCATCATCAGCTGATCGTTGATGAAGAAGCTGCAGAACATTTGAAAAGTATATTTTCTATGTATATGGATGGCAGGAACTATAGTGATATTGCAAGACAGCTCAATAAAGATGGAGTTTTATCGCCGACTTTACAGAGAAAATTCTATAAAACCGGTGAGAAGCCGCTTCCGGAGTCAAAACCCTGGAACAATTATGAAGTGAAACGAGTTCTTCAGGATGTTCATTGCACAGGTGATTCTGTATTTGGAAAATATCAGCAAAGTGTTTTCCAGGGAAATAAACAGAGAAATCGACCAGAGAGTGAATGGGTGCATGTGGAGAACACGCATGAAGGGATTATAGATAGAGAGTTGTTTCAACAGGTACAATCTAAAATCCAGGAATATACGGAAGCTTATAAGAAGAAACATCAGCAGAACAATGGGGCTATTAGAAACCATAATTTCTATACAGGAAAGATATGGTGCGGAGGCTGTGGCAACCGCATGACGTTGTCCAGAGAAAGAAATGGCACATTCTTTTATATCTGCGGAGCCAATACTAACCATAAATCCGGAGGAAAGCAATGCAAAGGGCACAGAGTCAGAAAAGAATATGTGGATGACGATGTTCTTCGCCTGATCCAAACGCATATGAAAACCGTATTGGATACAGAAAAAATGATTCAGAAAATGAATGCAGCTTCCAAAAATCAGACACAGTACCTGCTTTTGGATAAAGAGGTAGGAAAACTTCGACGAGAACTAAGCCGTATCAGTAAGCGTAAATCGGATTTATATGAAGACTATTCCGAACGTTTGATTACAGAAGAAGAATACATACAGTTTTCTCGGATCTATTCCAATGAAATTGAGAATATCAAGAGCCGTCTGGACACAGTATTGGCGGCACAGGTTCGGTATTCCCAGGATTACCACATTGAAGAAGGCTGGGGAAATGTGATACATACTTATATGTCAAAGCGTAAGCTGACAAAAGAAATGGCAGATGCCTTTGTGGATTCAATTATTATCCATGGTAAGTATGATTATGAGATCAAGCTGGTATATGACGATCAGTTTGCAGATTTACAGAAACTAAAGAAAGAGAAGGAGGCGCAGTCAAGATGACAGATCTTAGAAAAACAGCTGTTTACATCCGTTTGTCTGCAGAAGATGACAATGTAGATGGCAGAGCCAAAAAAGAGAGCGACAGTGTAACTTCTCAGAGAATTCTGTTAAAATCATTTGTAATTGATGAGCTGGGTGTAGTTGAGTCGGATATTCTGGAATATGTGGATGACGGTGTCAGCGGTACTCATTTTAAAAGGCAGGGATTTCAACAGCTGCAGGATGACATGAAAAGCGGAGAGATCGGCTGTGTAGTTGTGAAAGACTTTTCCAGATTTGGAAGAGACTATTTGGAAGTTGGATTTTATATTGAATATATTTTTCCACTTCTACAGATTCGATTTATTTCGATTAATGACAGCTATGACAGTGCAGCAAGTAGCGGAATGACTGGTGGAATGAATGTAGCATTGCAGAATCTGGTATACAATATGTATAGCCTGGATTTGTCCAAGAAAATTTCATCAGCATTGCAGACAAGAACGAGAAATGGTACACGCCTTCCGGTAAATGCCAGATATGGCTATAAAAAAGGAAAAGATGGAAGGCTGGAAGTAGATCCAGAGGCTGCAAAAGTCGTGAAAATGATTTTTCGGATGGCAGCGGAAGGAACAAGTTTTGCGGATATTACAAGGGAATTGAACGGACAGGCGATTGCCACTTGTGATGAGCAGAAATTATCAAGAGGGGATCAGGTGCAGTTCCAGAGGTTTGACACGATCAAAAAGAAACACTGGAGCCCTACGACAGTAGCGGCAATTGTCCGGGATGAGATTTATATTGGAACCAGAATCTGGGGAAAAACACGTTGCAGTATGCATACCGGTCATAAAGCAGTTCTGAATGATGAAACAGAATGGGTTCGCCTGGAAAATCATCATACGGCAATTATAGACAGGGCATTGTTTGAAAAAGCAAATGAAATGCATCCGAAAAAGAAGAGAAGTGTTGCGGAATCACGTACCAATTTTACTCTGGAAAGACGTAAAAAACAGCCGGCATTGTTGCTATGTGCTAACTGCGGGCATTCTCTGCTAAAAGAAACAGAGCATTTGCTGAAATGTTCAGATGCCCGAACCAATGGAGATCCTGTGTGTCGAAGTCTGGTGATCCGGCGGGAACCGTTGGAGGAGAATATCCTTGGGCTTGTTCATCAGTATGCAGCGTCAATATTGGAAAAAGAAAAGAAAGTATCTTCCAACAGGCAATGCGACGACAAAGAGATCAATACCGCAGAATTGCAAAAACAGAGCCGACAGTTGACCTCGGAAAAGATGAAACTCTATGATGATTACAAAGATGGTCGTATAGATCGTGATTCGTATAAGCAGAGAGCAGGAAAGATAAGTGTACAGCTGGAGGAAATAAAACGAAAGATAGAAGATGCGGAGAATAGTAAAAAGCTTCTTGAACAAAATGAACTTTCTGATAAAATAAAACTAAAAGATTTCTTGGGAATTCAGAAGTTCGATACAGAGAAGCTGCGTGAGATTATCAAGGTGATCCGTGTTCATAGTCAGGATGAAATCGAAATCGAATGGAATTTTGACGATATTTTTTCAGAATAGAGGTAACTTGAGCAGGACAAGAATGACTTACCAGAAGATAATAAAGGTGCTGGGACTACCTGATGGAAGCGTCAGATAGTCTTCGGCAGAAAAAAATAAAATTTTTTTTGTCCTATACTTGACACATCCACACGTATGCAGACACACCTATTGCTCGAATATGGCAAAATCGGGAATGAATCCTAAGACACTACAGTACCTCATGGGGCATTCGGATATATCGGTTACAATGAATGTGTACACGCATATCGGATTCGATGATGCTGAGGAAGAATTGAAACGGATGGAAGAGTTTAGGAAAGCACAGGCGGAGGTTGAGCAGAAGAAAGAGAAACCTATGTCGCAGAAGATGTTTAAGGTAGTTTAATATGGAAAAGAGATGACGCTCCGGCTTAGGCTGGGGCATTTTTTCTATGGAAAAAAGTCGGCTTTGAGGATATAATATATATTAGACATGTTTATAAAAAGGAGAGTGCTCTTATTTATGAAAAAGTATGAAATGCTACCTACAGAGGAAAATATTATAGAAACTTTGTATAATGACCCGATCAATAGAAATAAAGATATTGTTTATTTTTATAATATTTTGCAAGCTCAAGAATCAGCTAGTGCAATTGCAATTGATGGAAGATGGGGAAGTGGTAAGACTTTTTTTGTTAGACAAACCAAAATGGTTATCAATGCATTGAACCCGTCAAGTACAATAGATGAAGAAACAAAAGCAAAAGCTACTGTTAGACTTCCTTTTTCTAAAAATGACGAAGAAAATGAAAATTATAGTATAGCCGTATATTACGATGCATGGGAAAATGATAATGACACTGAGCCAGTGCTATCATTAATTTATGAGATTACGAAGCAGCTAAGTGTTGATTTTTCATTGTCCGATATAAGTGTTGTCAAAACAGCAGGAGCAATTATTGAGGCAATAAGTGGTCATAATATAAATGGAATAAAGGATGCTCTTACATCAGAAGATCCATTTAAAAAGTTTAAAGAAGAGAAAGATGTAGAACAAAAAATTAAAGATTTTTTTGCTAGTATATTGGTAGAAAGAGGAAATAGATTAATTATATTTATTGATGAATTAGATAGATGTAAACCAACTTTTGCAGTTCATCTTCTTGAACAAATAAAGCATTATATATTTGATGATAGAATTACATTTGTGTTTTCTATTAATTTGGAACAGTTGCAACATACAATAAAACAATATTATGGTGCGGATTTTGATTCTTGTAGATACTTAGATAGATTTTTTGATTTGAGAATTTCTATGCCGCCTGCTAATATGGAAAAATTTTATAGTGAGATTGGGCTTGAATCTAGATATTATGTTGATATAGTAACAAAAAGAATCATAAACATGTATAATTTTGAATTGCGCGAAATAACACGATTTTATTCACAGATTAAAGCTGCAGTGTATGAGCCGACTCACGATAGTGAAAAATATGATTTTATGTTTCCTGATGGTAAAGGTCGACAAATTATCCTGATATATATAGTACCTTTGCTAATAGGATTGAAGATTGCTGATATTTCAAAATATGATCAATTTATTAATGGACATAACAGCGAGCCTTTAAAAGAATTATTAGATTTTGATAATGACAATCGCTTGTTGGAAAACATGTTAAATCGCGATGAGTCATTTACAAAAGAGGAAGGAAAAACGTTAATAACAACTGATGAAATGATAGATAAATTCTATAATGCGATTTTTGTAGATCAGTATGATGGAAGAAAGTATAACACAACGTTAGGACAGTATGAGTTTACTAAAGAATCAAAAGGATTTGCTATCAGCGCATCGAGTATGCTATCGCGATTTGCAGAATTATCTTGAACAATAGGGGAGGTGGGATAAAATGGAAAAACCTACAGTCTTTATTTCATATAAACGAGATAAAAGCGATATAGTCAATAAATTGGAAGTTAAAATTGGCGGACGAGCAGAAATAAAAAGAGATACAAAAGAAATTGGGGCATGGGAAAGCATAACTACATTTATGAAGAGTATAAGAACACAAGATTTTGCGATTCTTGTTATTTCTGATAATTACTTAAAATCTGTTGCATGTATGTATGAAGTGATTCAACTTATGAAAGAGGACGATTGGTTGAGTAAAACAATGATAATGTTAGCTGATGACATTAATATTTTTGGAACAAAGGAGCAGCTAGTATATATTAAATATTGGAATGATGAATATAACAACGTTTCTGAGTTAATAAAATCATTACCACCAGAAACTGTAAGTAGTCAGTCAGAAGAGTTGAAAAAGATATCAAGGATAAAAGATGAAATAGGTTTGTTTTTACATATTATTTCGGATAGAAATATTCCGGCAGATGATGTTTATGAACAAATCAATTTACGCTTGGATAAGTATGTTGTACTTCCTAAAGAAGATAATGCCGAGGAAACTGTAAAGTTAGGAAGGGATGCAATTGCGTTGTTAGTTACTGTTTGTAATGCTTCAGGTATATTGCAAATTTCAACATCGTTAGAATCGTATTCAATTTTAATAGATTGCAATAATTTTGTTGATTGCAGTTCATTAGATAATAGAACAATTGCAAGGTGGAAAGAAGCACTTAAAAAATTAGAAACTTATGGGCTAATTGAAACAGATGACAATGTTTTATACCGAGTTACACAAAGTGGTTATAATGCTTCTGATGACCTAGAAAAACAGATAGGAACTGAAAAGGTTAGATGCAATAATTGCCATTATCATGGTGCTTCCGACAAAAAGAACAAATGCCCAATATGTAATTGTGAAATTGGTGGAAGAGAAGAAATAATCCTCGATGCAATTAGAAAAGATTCTACAGTTACGAGGAAACAACTTTCAGAATTGTTATCTTGTTCAGAACAAACAGTTTTAAATGTGTTAAACAGTTTGTCAGAGAAAGGAATAATTGAGAGGGTTAGTAGTAACAGAGGTGCGTCTTGGAAAATAAAATAAAAACCCTTAGTAGTAAACATTTTCCTTTTACTACTAATTTTACTACTAACAAGTAGTAACAACATGCTCAATTCTGCTCTGTTTTGCCACAATCTGTAATTTCAGAGCATTTTACCATAACCCCATAACCCCTTGCAAAACAGGGCATTCCGGGGCAAAAGAAGGAGAAACAAAACTATGATTAAAGTACTTTTCATCTGCCACGGCAACATCTGCCGCTCACCAATGGCAGAATTTATTTTTAAAGACATGGTTTCTAAGCAAGGTCTTTCAGACCGATTTTATATCGCATCTGCTGCAACCAGCACTGAGGAGATATGGAATGGAATCGGGAATCCGGTATATCCTCCGGCGCGAGAGGAGCTTGCTAAGCATGGGATTGATTGTAAGGGTAAGCGCGCAGTTCAACTAACGAAGGCAGATTATGATAAATATGATTATATTCTCGGTATGGACCACTGGAATCTGAAGAATATGTTAAGAATATTGAAATCGGATCCAGAGGACAAGGTTAAGCTTCTTCTGGATTATAGTGATGATCCGAGGGATATCGCAGATCCATGGTATACAGGTGGATTTGATGTCACATATTCGGATGTGGTGGAGGGCTGTGAGGCTTTTCTGGAATATCTGAAAGATAAAAAGAAACTGTAATAAATATTGTCGATGAAATTTACTTTACAAATAGCTGTGGCTATTTTATACTATGTCTACAGCGACTCTTAAGGGGGCTTTCGCTCCCTTATTTTCTTTTTTCCGAAAACGGAAAGTCAACATTCAAATCAGGGCATCCTGCCCGTATTATTTTCAAAGCAAGAAAGGAACTGAATATGCAGAAAGACTATGAAACATTCGTAGAGAAACTGGAGATTGGTATTTACGAGGCTACAGGAATTCCGAGGGAAAATATTTCTTTTGAGAAAGAAGGCGGGAGGTTTGCACCTGTAGGAGACAGACTGCTGGTGAAGTTTGCAGAGCATGATGATGCCTGGGAGGTCTGTGGACTTTATACACAGGAACTTTTTAAATCTTATCAGAATGGCAGTCCGTTTGAGGAAATTATAAAAGAAATCACAGATGATCTGAATCGGATAAAAAAGGCGGATATTTATGAGAAAACAAGAGTGATCAGGGATTATGAGAAGACAAAACCCCGCCTGTTTATAAGATTGCTGAATGCAGATAAATATTCCGCGGATCTTCAGGATGCGGTGTATAAAACTCTTGGTGATATTGCACTTGTGCTTTATATGAAAGTTACGGAATATGAAGGATGTGTGACAAGTACAAAAATCCGGCAGGGAATGCTGGAGCAGTGGGGAAAAGAATGTGATGAGGTGTTTCAGGAGGCGATTCTCAATACGTATTTTATGAGTCCGCCCAGGATTTACAGATGGGAACAGATGATTTTTAATCCGGAATATGAAGGTGAAAGTTTTATGAATCTGGGTGATAAGTGTGAATTGAAGAAAGATGCAATGGGAAATTGTCTCAGTACAACGAAGAAAACAAATGGTGCAGTTGCAGTGTTCCTGCCGGGAGTGGCAGAACAATTGGCATATATGCTGGATTCCGATTTCTATATGGTGTTTACCAGTGTACATGAGGTAATGATCCATAATGATAAATTTGTAGAACCTGAAGATTTGCAGTGTGTTTTGCGGGATACGATCAGGGAGGCTACACCGAAAGAGGACTATCTGACGTCGAGAATCTACCAGTACAATAGGGAAACACATAAATTTATCTGTGTAACTCCGCTGGAAAAAGATGAGAAATAAAAATATGAGAGTACTCCATAAAAAAGTACTCTCATATAAAGGATATTTAGAAACGTTATGAGTAATTTATACGGTTATCCGAGCAATGCAGAGTCATTGCTGAACTCTTCTCCGCTTGCTTTTTCAAACTGATCCAGAAGGTTTTTAACTGTCAGTTTTTTCTTTTCTTCTCCCTGGATATCCAGAATGATTTTTCCTTCCATCATCATGATCAGACGATTGCCATGTGCAATAGCGTCTTTCATGTTGTGAGTGATCATCAATGTCGTAAGGTGATCGCGGTTTACGATCATATCTGTAATTTCCAGAACTTTGGCAGCTGTTTTTGGATCAAGAGCTGCGGTATGTTCATCCAGAAGCAGAAGCTTTGGTTTCTGAAGCGTTGCCATCAGAAGAGTAAGAGCCTGTCTCTGACCACCCGAGAGAAGTCCTACTTTAGAAGTCAGTCTGTCTTCCAGACCAAGACCAAGAATTTTCAGGAGCTCTTTGTATTCTTCGCGCTCAGCTTTAGTGATTCCGGAGCGGAGAAGACGGGATTTTCCGCGGCGTTTTGCAAGTGCAAGGTTTTCCTCGATACCCATTGTTGCAGCGGTTCCTGTCATTGGATCCTGAAACACACGTCCAAGGTATGTAGCACGTTTATGTTCAGAAAGTTTTGTAACATCAATATTGTCGATAAGGATCTGTCCTTCATCAACCGGCCAGGTTCCTGCAACAGCATTTAGCATAGTAGATTTGCCGGCGCCGTTTCCTCCGATAACAGTTACAAAATCGCCTTCGTTCAGCTTCAGGTTCAGACCATTTAATGCACGTTTCTCATTAATGGTTCCGGGATTAAAGGTTTTATAGATATTTTTAAGTTCAAGCATTTTTATTTACCTCCCCTTTTGGATGGTTTATTAAAGTATTTGCCTTTCCAGTATGGGAATGCAAGGAAGAGAGCAACTACGATTGCGGACAGCATCTTCAGCAGGTCAGTGTCGATACCCATCCAGATAACAATCTGAAGTACCAGATAATACAGAATGGAACCGAAGATAACTGCTAACAAGCGAAGGGCAAAGTTGCGGAAAATACGTCCAAAGATTGCCTCGCCAATAATAACTGCTGCCAGACCGATAACGATGGAACCACGTCCCATGTTGACATCTGCAAATCCCTGATACTGTGCAAGGAGTGCACTGGAAAGTCCTACCAGACCGTTGGAAATCATAAGTCCGAGAACTTTATTCATGTTTGTGTTGATACCCTGGGCGCGTGACATATTTGGGTTACATCCGGTTGCGCGAAGGGAACAGCCAAGCTCTGTTCCAAAAAACCAGTAGAGAATGGCAATCAGGAGAATACACATAACTGCTACAATAAAAATTGTGTTTTTGGAAAGAGATGCATTTTTTATATGTCGCAGGGAAACCAGAAGATTATATTTATCAACGTTGATTGCCTGATTTGCTTTTCCCATGATTTTCAGGTTTACGGAATACAGAGATAACTGTGTCAGGATTCCGGCAAGGATTGCGGGAATTCCCATAAAGGTGTGAAAAATTCCGGTTACAAGGCCTGCCAGCATTCCGGCGAGAGTAGCGGCCAACATAGAAATCCAGACATTATGACCGGAAAGCATCATCATAATACACACTGCACCACCGGTGCACATAGTGCCATCAACTGTAAGGTCTGCAATATCAAGAATACGGAAAGTGATATAAACACCGATTGCCATAATTCCCCAGATCAGACCCTGAGCTACTGCACCCGGAAGTGCAGTGATTAATGTTATAATTTGCATTTGTAATTTCCTCCTGTTGAGATGCGAAAAGCGAGAGAGGCGTCAAACCTTTCCCGCTGATCGCATATAAATTGAATTTTTTATAACTGTTTGATAAGCTGTTATTTAAAATCCTGTTGGTGTGAGTATTTTTCAACTGTCTGACCGGATTTATTTGGCAGTTTCTTCAGCAGCCTCGCCGATTGCAACATAATCGTCCGGAACTTCGATGCCCAGCTCTTCGCAGATATCTTTGTTATATTCTTTTGTGAAGTTTGGTGCATATTCGATCGGCATTGTGGAAATATCTTCACCGTCCTTTAAAATCTTAACAGCCATCTTACCGGTTGTAACACCAAGGTCATAATAGCTGATGGAAAGTGTCGCAACACCGCATCCGCTGCAGATACCTTCTTCGCCTGTGATTACCGGAACTTTTGCCGGAAGGCAGATGTTGTTGATGATCTCTGTGTTGGAAGCAACTGTATTATCTGTCGGTACATAAATTACATCACTTGCGTCAGTTGCTGTTGTAGCAACAGAAGAGAGATCATTAGAGTCAGAGAATGCATAATATTCACATGTATATCCGAGTTTTTCAAGTTCAGCTTTTACTGTATCTACCTGATACTGAGAGTTTGCTTCGGCAGAACAGTAGAGAAGACCTACATTTTTTGCATCCGGGAAAAGTTCATTGAGCATTGCTGCCTGCTGATCAAGGGGAGCAAGGTCTGCAGTTCCGGAAATATTTCCGCCCACAGTCCCGTCGAAATCATCCAGTCCAAGTGCAACACCGTATTCAGTAACAGAAGTACCAAGAATCGGAATATCGCTTGTTCCTGCTGCAGCTGCCTGAAGAGCAGGAGTTGCATTTGCAAGAATCAGGTCAACATTATTGGAAACGAAGCTGTTAATGATTGTAGAACAGGTGTTGGAATCTCCCTGTGCGTTCTGCTCGTCAAAGGTAACTGCGTCTTCTCCCAGTTCTTTGGTGACTTCATCCTTGAATCCCTGTGTCGCAGCGTCGAGAGCTTCGTGCTGCACAAGCTGACAGATACCGATTGTATATTTGTCTCCGTCAGCAGCACTTGCTGTTACTGCGCAGGTTCCCATAGCCATGGCTGCTGCAAGAGTGATTGCTAATGCTTTTCTTTTCATAATGATATATCCTCCTAATATAATGTTTAAATTAAGTCAGGTAAGAATTGCGTTTATTATTTAATAATATAAAACTTACCTGAATCCGAATGATTTTCTGCAGGGAAAGCAGTACTGGTAAATGATTCGGATAATGTCATCGGGCTATTCGACTATGACGTTTTAAAGTATAACGCTTTAGTGTGAAAAAGTCAAGCGACCTGCACAATTATATTTTTAATTCATATAGTATAAAGAGTATATGAAGAAAGCAGAGTGTCGTCATGGCATATTCGATCATGCTGGATGCCGGACATGGAGGTCAGGATCCGGGAGCCGTATATAAGGGAAGACAGGAAAAGAATGACAATCTTAAACTTGCTCTTGCGGTAGGTGAGATTTTAAAAAATAAAGGGATTGATATCTCTTATACCCGTACCGGTGATGTATATCAGACACCTTTTGAGAAGGCACAGCTTGCAAATCAGGCAGGAGTAGATTACTTTATTTCATTTCACCGAAACAGCAGTCCAAAGGAAAATCAGTATAATGGAGCGGAAGTTCTGATTTATGATAAAAGCGGGATTAAATATCAGATGGCTGAGAATATTCTGGGAGCTCTGGGAGAAGTGGGATTCCGCGAAATCGGTGTAAAAGAGCGGCCGGGACTTGTGGTCCTCAGACGAACCAGGATGCCGGCTCTTTTAATAGAAACCGGATTTATCAATTCTGAAGAAGATAATAAACTGTTTGATAACAAGTTTAGCGATATAGCTCAGGGAATTGCAGATGCGATTCTTGGAAGCCTGGATGAGGAAACAGTGCAGGAACCGCTTTATTACAGAGTGCAGACTGGAGCGTTCAGAAAAAAAGAGAATGCGGACCGTATGTTATATCAGTTACTGGAAAAAGGTTATCCCTCTTTTATGTTACATGAAAACGGATTGTATAAAGTTCAGACAGGTGCCTATCAGCAGATTGGTAATGCAGTAAATATGGAGCAGAGACTGAGGGATGATGGCTACAGTACGGTTATTGTGACAAAATAGCCTTCTGGAAATATTGGAAGTCTGTGCATCGCGAAGCGTGTTGCTGTGAACAGAGTGAACAGTAACATAAGCAGTGGGGGACATAGTTTTAAGAATTAACTTGGTTGTACGTTAATAGAAAAAATATGGTACACTGTATCTATCTATAGAAATTCCATAGAAATCTTCGTAAATAATGCATATTGTTCCGGTTCATCAGAGCGTGAAATTCTGTTGGACTGTTACAAACGCATTATTTGAGAGGTGCTGTAGAAAAAACAGATAACGAGGAGTTAGTAATGATGAATGACGTATATGAAAAATTTTTAAAAGGTTCAGAAGAGTTTATTTTTGCAGAAAACAAGCCGGAAAAATCTGATATTATTTTTGTCCCTGGAAATGGTTATCCGCAGATGGCGGAAAAAGCAGCAGAATTGTTTAAGAAAGGGATGGCGGACTGGATTCTGCCCAGTGGAAAATACAGCGTAGTAAATGGAAAGTTTTCAGGCGTTCTTGAAAAAAGCAATGTATATGATAAGGAATATGGAACAGAATGGGAATTTCTCAGGGATGTTCTTATAAAAAACGGAGTTCCGGATCAGAAAATCCTGAAAGAAGATCAGGCAACCTTTACTTATGAGAACGCAATTTATTCCAGACAGGTGACAGATCATGCAGAACTGGAAATAGAAAGAGCGATTTTGTGCTGCAAATCTTACCATGCAAGAAGATGTCTGATGTATTATCAGCTCTTGTATCCGAAAACAGAATTTTATGTGGTGCCTGTGAATGCAGATGGAATTACCAGAGAAAACTGGAGAAAGAACGAAGAAGGAATTGATGCGGTTACAGGAGAACTCTCCAGAATCGTGAAACAATTTTCACTGATGCTGGAGAGATGACAGTTACGGCTGTTCTTCTGTTTCGGTTTTCTTCTCGGGAAGCCAGATGTGGACAAGTTCGATTCTGTTTTTGTCCAGACGGTCAACAACCAGGCGGATGCCACTTTCAAGTGTGACAGACTGACCCTCTTTGGGAAGGCAGTCAAGCTGTTCAATAATATATCCGCCAATAGAATCATAATCTTCAGATTCCAGATTAATATGGAGGGCTTCGTTGATATCATCCAGCTTGGCAGAACCCTGAACAACATATTCTCTTTCAGGCTGGATTTCTTTAATATCTTCGACTTCATCCTCATCGTATTCGTCGCGAATCTCACCTACGATCTCTTCCAACAGGTCTTCCAATGTGACCAGACCCGCTGTGGCACCGTATTCGTCCAGAACGATTGCCAGATTGACGGATGCTTTACGCATTTCAATCATCAGGTCTGCTGTAGCTTTGTATTCATAGGTAAAATAAGGCTCACGCAGGATGTTGCGGATTGAAAAAGGTTTGTCCTTTGGATAAACAAGAAGATCTTTCATATTGATAATACCGATTACGTTATCAGTGTTGTCCTCATAAACCGGAAAACGGGTATGCATATCTTCACTGAAGACCGCCATAAGTTCATCATAGGAAAAATTGATATCTATAAAGGTCATGTCGATTCTGGGAATCATGACATCTTTTGCAGTTGAATCGCCAAAATCAAACACATTGTAGATCATCTGTTTTTCTTCGTTTTCAATGACGCCGTCTTTTTCACCTACATTGACGAGAGTACGCAGTTCATGTTCAGTCATGGCATTTGCCTTTTCGTCCGGGTTAACATGCAGAATGACCAGTACACCTTCTGTTATTTTATTTACAATGAAAACAACGGGAGTAAGGAGAATCATAAGTCCGTATATTATTCTTGAATAGGCCAGGGACAATTTTTCAGCATGGATTGTTGCCAGGTTTTTGGGGGTTATCTCACCGAAAATGAGAATCAGCAGAGTCAGGATGCCGGTTGTGATTCCTACATATGCGTTTCCCAGAATCTTTATGGTGAGTGTAGTCATGAGAGAAGAAACAGACATATTTACAATGTTGTTTCCGATTAATACGGTACTGAGCATCTTTGGGGAATTGGAAATTATTTTTTCCAGAATAACAGCACGTTTGTTGCCCTGCTCGGCAAGAGACTGTATCCGAATCTTATTTACGGTTGTCATAGCGGTTTCCGCAGAAGAAAAAAATGAAGAAAGTGCGATCAGTATCAGAATCGCCACCGCCTGAAAGGCAATACTTGAATCCAAGATTTATTCACTCCTTTTGATTATTTTTATTGATTGAATCATATCATAAAACATTTAAGCAAAATATACATGATTTCATATAAAAAATCAAGAAAAAGCTTTTGGTTCAAAGATAGTATAAAAAAATTTAAAAGAGGACTGTCGAAAAAGTAAGATTTGTGTTATAATTCACTCGATTAAAATGAAAAAAAACATTACAGAATATTTACAAAATGATAAAAGTTTGATAATATACAGATATGTAATATTATTGTATTACGTAAAAAGAGAACTGATATTTGGCTGAAAGTAAAAAATGATTATCAGGAAACATAAGAATCGAATATAAATATAGAGGTGCGATATGTCCAATAATATAAGAATAAGAAAAAAGAAATTAAAAGGAACGGGTATTTTTGCGGCAGCGGCTTTAACAGCGGCTTTGATTGCAGGAAATAATATACCGGGTGTAACAAGACAGGTCAGTGCGGCTGAGTCACAGGAGAATACTGTGTCTTCTCTGATTCCGGACAACATCACGCTTGATAAGCCAGTAGAACTTGCGGATGTAGAACTTCCGGCAACGGAATATGGAACTTTTGAATGGGCAGATGGAAGTTTCGTTCCTGCACAGCGTGTACAGAGCTGTGAGGTACTTCTTATACCGGCAGAAGGGCAGGATTTAAGCCATGTGGATGGATGGGATCCGGAGAGCGGCGCGGTTGTCGGTTACATCAATGTAATAGTGAACAGTATTACGGATGGTGATAATGTTGATAAGACAGAAGGCTCAGGTAAAACAGATCCAACAGAAAATGCAGATCCAACAGAAACGCCTGAAACTTCGTCAGAAAAACCTGCCGCAGATGAAAACGCTGATACAGACAATAAAGAAGATAAGGAAAGTAAATCAGATCAGGATAATAAAACTGATACAGACAATGAAGAGAGTAAGATTGAAGAAGATAAAACAGATAATAAAAACAACAAAGATAATAACAGCAATGCAGATAAGACGGATAAAGATACAGAAACTACCGGTAAGCTGGAACCTGCAGATGATATGACACAGGATAAAGAAGATACGAAGAAAGATGATGAAGATGGCGCAGGTGATAATATCTTTGATAATCCTGTTCTGCCGGACGATAAGGATGACCGTCCTACAGATGCAGAGGATTCTCTTTCTGATGAAGAAAAAGAAGAGAGGGCCACACTTAATCATACCTGCGACGGTATTACAGTAAGCGGAGTTAATCTTCCATGGTATGTACAGTTCAGAGTTTCAAGCGGTGACAGCTATCAGTTTACCAATGAATCAGATGCAATGATTTTCCAGTCTTATGAATTTGAACTCTGGGATCTTAAGAATAATACAGAATATGAGATCCCTAATGGAGATTATATCAGTGTCACTGTGCCGGTAAAATCCGGATATCAGTATACTATCGAACATCTCCTGGATAACGGGGCAACTGAGACGATTATTCCGAGTGTAGAGAATGGTATTATGGTATTCAGCACACATTCTTTCAGTCCATTTGGAATTGCAGGAAGCAGACAATTAGTAGGACCTGATGCGGGGAATGATACGGACGACACAGATGCGGTAACTCCTGCACCGGCTTCCTCCGACAGTCAGAGCTCTGATTCCGGAAAGAACAATACAGTATCTGTGAATGACAGTTCTGACAGCAATAATGGTTCTTCTTCTGATCAGAATGATAATTCAACGGAAAATAAAGCTGTGAAAAATAACAATACAGTAAATACCGGAGATACAACATCAATTATGCCGTTTGTGATACTGTTTGTGGCAGCTGCAGTGATCGCCGGTGTGGCTGTATTTATAAAAAAGAGAAAGAAATAAAAGAATAACACTGATTCCTCCCCCATATAGTTTAACAGGAGGGGAAGCAATGAAAGTCAGAGCAATTTTGAAATCACTATTATTTGCATATGCATTAACAGGAGTGGCATTACTGCTTTTGGCCCTGGTACTGTTTGCTTTTGATCTGGGAGAAACAGCTGTAGATGCGGGGATTATTATAATTTATGTACTTGCATGTTTCATGGGAGGCTTTATGGCCGGCAAAATTGTGCGTAAAGACAAATATCTGTGGGGTGTTATCACAGGCCTGGCTTACTATGTATTACTGTTGACTGTCTCTGTTATGGCAAAAGGCGGCTGGGATATGAGTGCAGCTCATGCAGTTACAACATTTTTTATGTGCACAGGCGGTGGAACACTGGGTGGAATGCTGTCGTAAAAAAAAGCTTTTAAAATGAAAAGATATATGATATACTATGCCAAGAATATAATTACATAAGGAGGATAGAGTTATGGAACATATCAAAACCCTGAATACAAAGAATTTACAGAACACTGTAAAAAAAGGTGGATGTGGCGAGTGCCAGACTTCCTGCCAGTCCGCATGTAAAACTTCCTGTACAGTAGGAAACCAGAGCTGCGAGCAGAAATAAGATCAGCTATGGAGAAATGAGATAAGCAGCGGAACTTTTATTCCGCTGCTTATCTTACGCTTAGAAAGGATTTTAGTAAAATGAGTCTGATTCACCGTTATAAAAGCAATGGCTTTAATATTGTACTGGATATCAACAGTGGATGCATCCATCTGGTAGATGAGGTTACATATGAGGTTCTTCCATATCTGGAAGAGGGCCTTGGCACAGAAGCTATTGCAGAGAAACTGGAAAACAAATATAACAGAGAAGATATTGAGACATCTGTAAGAGAATGTAATAAGCTGAAAGAAGATGGAATGCTTTTTACAAAAGATGTTTATGAGAATGTAATTGAAGAATTTTCAAATAACCGGCAGACCGTTGTAAAAGCATTGTGCCTGCACATTGCTCATGACTGCAATCTGGCCTGCCGTTATTGTTTTGCCGAAGAAGGCGAATATCATGGCAGAAGAGCTCTTATGTCCTATGAAGTCGGCAAAAAAGCTCTTGATTTCCTGATCGCGAACTCCGGTTCCAGGAAAAACCTGGAAGTAGATTTCTTTGGCGGCGAGCCGCTGATGAACTGGCAGGTTGTAAAAGATCTGGTAAAATATGGCAGAGAGCAGGAAAAGCTTCACAATAAGAAATTCCGTTTCACTTTAACGACAAACGGAGTTCTTCTGAATGATGAAGTAATGGAATTCTGCAATAAAGAGATGGGCAACGTTGTACTGAGTGTGGACGGACGTAAGGAAGTACATGATTACATGCGTCCATTCAGAAAAGGTGCAGGAAGCTATGACCTGATCATGCCGAAGTTCCAGAAGTTTGCAGAATCCAGAAATCAGGACAAGTATTATGTAAGAGGTACTTTTACCCACCATAATCTTGATTTCTCCAAGGATGTGCTTCATCTGGCAGATCTTGGATTCAAACAGATTTCTGTAGAGCCTGTAGTTGCGGCTGATACGGAGGAATATGCAATCCGCGAGGAGGATATCCCCCAGATCATGGAAGAGTATGATACTCTTGCAAAAGAAATGATTAAAAGAGAGAAAGAGGGAAAAGGATTTAACTTCTTCCATTTTATGATCGACCTTACAGGTGGCCCTTGTGTATACAAGAGACTGTCAGGCTGCGGTTCAGGAACAGAGTACCTGGCTGTAACACCCTGGGGTGATTTTTACCCATGTCACCAGTTTGTTGGTGAAGAACAGTATCTCATGGGAAATGTAGACGAAGGCATCACAAAGCCGGAAATCCAGAAGGAATTCGGCGGATGCAACGTTTACACAAAGAAAGACTGCAAAGACTGCTTCGCACGTTTCTACTGTAGTGGCGGATGTGCGGCAAATGCATTCCATTTCCAGGGAGATATCAAAGGCAATTATGAAATCGGATGCGAACTCCAGAGAAAACGTGTGGAGTGCGCCATCATGATAAAAGCCGCACTGGCATGTGATTAGTGGGCAGTAATCTGTCTGACTGATACCGCCGTCGGCTGTTATCATAACAGAAAATGGCTGGCAGGCGGATGAACATGACCGCGGACAAAAAATCAAGAAGGGAAAAGAACTATGAAGAAAAGTAAAGGAATCGTAGTGCTGCTTCTGACACTGATCCTGACTGTGTTCTTTTGCTTTACTGCAGCCGTAGGTATCGGTCCTACCGGAACCGGTGCAGCAAAACATATCAACACGGGTCTTGATCTTGCCGGTGGTGTCAGCATTACCTACCAGGCTAAGGAAAGCAATCCGACAAGCGAAGAGATGTCAGATACGATCTACAAGCTTCAGAAGCGTGTAGAGCAGTACAGTACTGAGGCTCAGGTATACCAGGAAGGATCAGACCGTATTACAGTTGAAATTCCTGGTGTTACAGATGCAGATACTATTCTGAATGATCTGGGTAAACCAGGTTCCCTGTATTTCATCACAAAAGAAGATGCTGACGGAAACCAGAACTTTACTACAGGACAGGATGGATATGTTCTTTCCAGAACTATGGATGAGATCAAGGAATCCGGAAGTGTTGTTCTGGAAGGTTCTGATGTAGCAGATGCCCAGGGTGGTGCGATCCAGAATCAGAACACAAGTGCAAAGGAATATGTGGTAAGTCTTACTCTTACTTCTGATGGAGAAAACAGTGGTAAAACAAAATTTGCAGAAGCTACAAAGAATAATGTAGGCAAGCAGATCGCTATCGTCTATGACAATAACATTATCAGTGCTCCGAATGTAAATGAAGAGATTTCCGGCGGAAAAGCACAGATCAGCGGAATGTCTGACCTGGAAGAAGCACAGAACCTTGCTTCTTATATCCGTATCGGTTCTCTGGGACTGGAACTGGAAGAACTTCGTTCCAGTGTTGTAGCTGCACAGCTTGGTGAAGAAGCAATCTCTACAAGTGTTCTTGCAGGTGCGATCGGTCTGATTATCGTTATTATCTTTATGATCATTGCATACCGCATACCTGGTGTAGTTGCAGGTATTGCACTGATTCTTTATACATCATTAATGCTGATCACGCTGAATGCCTTTGATATTACTCTTACTCTTCCGGGTATTGCGGGTATTATCCTTGGTATCGGTATGGCGGTGGATGCCAATGTTATTATTTATGCCCGAATCAGAGAGGAAATTGGTGCAGGAGTTTCAGTAAGGAATTCTATTAAGTCCGGTTTCAGCAAAGCTTTCTCTGCAATCTTTGATGGAAATATTACAACACTGATCGCAGCCTTTGTGCTGATGTGGCTTGGTTCAGGTACTGTTAAGGGATTTGCTTATACACTTGCCCTTGGTATCGTGATCTCCATGTTTACAGCACTGGTTGTATCCAGACTGATTGTAAATGCACTTTATGCAGTTGGTGTACGTGATCCGAAATTCTACGGATCTGCAAAAGAACGTAAGGCAGTTGATTTCCTTGGAAAGAAGAAAGTATTTTTTGCTATTTCCATTATCCTGATCCTCTGCGGTCCGGCAGCAATGTTTGCTAATTCGCATGCAGGAAACAAAGCGTTAAATTACAGCCTTGAGTTCTCAGGCGGTACTTCTACAACTGTTACATTTAACGAAGATATGGATATTAAGACCATTGATTCTGAAGTAACTCCTGTTGTAGAAGAGGTGACAGGAGATAAAAATGTTCAGCCTACAAAGGTAGTCGGAACAAATCAGGTTGTGATCAAGACACGTTCTCTGAATCAGAGCGAACGTGAAGCTCTGCAGAGTGCACTGGTTGAGAAATTTGGTGTAGATGACAGCACGATTTCCACAGAAAGTATTTCTTCTACAGTAAGTAGTGAAATGCGTCGTGATGCGATCGTAGCCGTTATAGTAGCTACAATCTGTATGCTTCTTTATATCTGGTTCAGATTTAAAGACATCCGTTTTGCAAGCAGTGCGGTATTGGCGCTTCTGCATGATGTTCTGGTTGTACTTGCATTCTATGCTATTGCCAGAGTATCCGTCGGTAATACATTTATTGCCTGCATGCTTACAATCGTAGGTTATTCTATCAATGCTACAATCGTTATTTTTGACCGTATACGTGAGAACCTTCACAGTGGTTCCAGAGAAAAACTGGCAGAAATTGTAAACACAAGTATCACTCAGACTCTTACAAGAAGTATTTATACCTCTTTTACAACTTTTGTTATGGTAGCTGTTCTTTATATCATGGGTGTTTCTTCTATCCGTGAATTTGCAGCACCTCTGATGGTTGGTGTTCTTGTCGGTGCATATTCTTCTGTATGTATTACAGGTGCGTTGTGGTATGTGATGAAAAAGAAATTTGCAGGAAAAGGACAGCCGGCAATTGTTGCAGCTTCCGCATCTGCAAAGTCCTCTTCAAAGCCGAAGAAAGCACGTGATGTATCACAGAAAGATCCGACTCAGCCAAAGAAGAAAAACAGAAAAAGAGTAGCTGAACGTCTGGCTGCCGAAGAAGCAGCTAAAAAACAGCAGAATGATGATGCTGAATAAAACAATAAGTGTCTGAAAAACAGGCAGACAGAAATATCCCGGGGTAGAACTCCGGGATATTTTTATGAGGAGAGAAAATATATGGAGAAATGGGTAATAGCAGCAAAAAGAGCAGATTTTAACCAGATCGGTCAACAGTTTCATATTGATCCGGTGATTGCGAGACTGATCAGGAACAGAGATGTGATCGGAGAAGATAAGATAAGAGAGTATCTGTCAGGAACAGTACAAGAGCTTCCTTCTCCCTGGCTGATGAAGGATATGGAAAAAGCTGTAGATATCCTGGAGAAAAAAATATCGCAGAAAGCAAAAGTCCGTATTATTGGTGATTATGATATTGATGGTGTGACCTCTACATACATTTTAATGAAAGGCCTTGCGAGGATCGGAGCAGATGTGGATACTTATATTCCGGACAGAGTTGCAGACGGATATGGGATTCATGCACATCTTATAGAAAGAGCGGAAACGGACCGGATCGATACAATCGTGACCTGTGATAATGGAATTGCTGCGGCTGCTGAAATCCAGATGGCAAAGGATAAGGGAATGACAGTGATTATTACAGATCATCATGAGGTTCCTTACAGGGAGGAAAAGGGAGAACGCCAGATGGTGCTTCCTCCGGCAGATGCGATTTTGAATCCGAAACAATATGATTGTCCATACCCGAATAAAAACCTGTGTGGGGCAGTGGTGGCCTTTAAATATATTGCAGCACTTTACGAGAGATTTGGTGTTCCGGCAGAGGAGCTGGAAGATTATTATGAACTGGCGGCTATTGCAACAGTAGGAGATGTTATGGATCTTCAGGGAGAGAACAGGATTCTGGTAAAAGAAGGGCTGTGCCGTCTGAAAAATACCAAAAATCAAGGATTGCAGGAACTGATCCGTGCAAATTCTCTGGAAGATGCTAAAATCACAGCTTATCATATCGGATTTGTGCTGGGACCATGTATCAATGCCAGTGGCAGACTGGATACAGCTGCCCGTTCTCTTGCACTTCTCAATGCAAAAACAAAGGAAGAAGCAGCAAGGCTTGCCGGAGATCTTACAGCTCTTAATCAGAGCCGAAAAGCTCTCACTGAGAAAGGAAAAGAAGAGGCAATCCGGATCATAGAGACTACAGAGCTGAAAAATGACAGAGTACTGGTAGTTTATCTTCCGGATTGTCATGAAAGTCTTGCCGGTATTATAGCAGGCAGGATCAGGGAAAAATATCACAGGCCTGCCTTTGTATTGACGGGCGGTGAGGCAAGTGCAAAAGGAAGCGGAAGATCAATAGAAAGTTACTCTATGTATGAAGAACTGGTAAAATGTGCAGACCTGATGATACAGTTTGGAGGTCATCCGATGGCAGCAGGTCTTTCTATAGAAGAAAAAAATATAGAAGAATTCCGGAGACGCCTCAATGTCAACTGTACGTTGACGGACGAAGAATTGCGTCCTAAGATCGTGATTGATGTGCCGATGCCTGTGTCTTATATTACAAAAGAACTGGTAGAACAGATTTCGCTTCTGGAACCCTTTGGAAAAGGGAATACAAAACCGGTCTTTGCACAGAAAAATCTCAGAGTGCTTGATTACAGTATTATCGGGAAAAATAAAAATGTAGTAAAACTAAAACTTCTCGATCCGCAGGGGATTTCAGTGGAAGGCATTTATTTCGGAGAAGCAGAGGATTTTGTGAACTTTATCAGGGAAAAAGACAGTATTTCTGTTACTTATTATCCGGAGATCAACAGATTCAGGGGACGAGAGAGTCTTCAGATTATTATTCAGAATTACTGTTAATATTACCGCCTGTTTTGTAACCGCCGGTAAGCCTGGAAATACAAATGTCAGGGCTTAACAGTAACTTGATTCTGAAATAAAAAGGTGATATACTATAAAATATTTATGAGCGAACAGCAATATAACACACACTGGAGGAGAAATAAAATGAAGAAAATTGAAGATTATGTATTAAGTATACCGGATTTTCCTGAACCGGGGATTATTTTCAGAGATATTACAAGTGTTCTGCAGGATGCGGATGGCCTGCAGTTGGCAATCGACTCCATGCAGGACTGTCTTAAGGATATAGATGTGGACGTGATTGCAGGAACAGAGTCCAGAGGCTTTATCTTTGGTGTACCGATCGCATATAATCTTCATAAACCATTTGTACCGATTCGTAAAAAAGGCAAACTTCCCCGCGAAACAGTATCTGTAAGCTATGATCTGGAATATGGCAGTGCAGAGATTGAAATGCATAAAGATTCCATAAAACCAGGTCAGAAAGTGGTTATCGTTGATGATCTGATCGCAACAGGCGGTACGATCGAAGCAGCGATCAAGCTGGTGGAACAGCTTGGCGGTGAGGTTGTCAAGGTTGTATTTCTCATGGAACTTGCAGGTTTAAAGGGACGCGAAAGACTGAATGGGTATGATGTAGCGTCCGTAATTTGTTATGATGGTAAATAAGCACAGCTGATTGTGCAGGACAGGCAGGTGGGAGCATATGACAGAGATAACAAAAAGTACAGAAGCAAAAAAAGATGAAATGCAGGTTGAAAAAGAGAAGCTGGAATCTGTAAAGAGAGCAGATGCGGCAGTAAAGACCATGCATGATTTTACAAGTCCGGAGGTGCTTTATAAAGAACTGATAAACAGTGTTCTGAAGTATCATCCATCAACAGATATTTCCATGATAGAGAAGGCATATAAGGTTGCAAGTGAAGCTCATGAAGGACAGAAGAGAAAGTCCGGAGAGCCATATATCATTCATCCTTTGTGTGTTGCCATCATTCTGGCAGATCTGGAACTTGACAAAGAAACGATAGTTGCAGGTCTTCTTCATGATGCAGTTGAAGATACCTGGATGACCTATGAGGAAGTGGAGAAGGAATTTGGTTCAGAGGTTGCACTTCTTGTGGATGGTGTTACCAAGCTGGGACAGTTATCTTATTCTGCGGATAAAGTAGAAGTTCAGGCAGAGAACCTCAGAAAGATGTTTCTTGCCATGGCTAAGGATATCAGAGTTATTCTGATCAAGCTTGCAGACCGTCTTCATAATATGCGTACCTTACAGTATATGCGTCCTGAAAAGCAGCAGGAAAAGGCCAGAGAGACCATGGATATTTATGCTCCTATTGCCATGCGTCTGGGTATTTCCAAGATAAAGGTAGAGCTGGATGACCTGTCGCTGAAATACCTTAAGCCGGATGTATATTATGACCTGGTGCATAAGGTTGCCCTGCGTAAAAGCGAGAGAGAACAGTTTGTAGGTGCGATTGTAAAAGAAGTTAAGAAACATATGGATGATGCCAATATTAAGGCGCAGGTGGACGGACGTGTAAAACACTTTTTCAGCATCTACAAGAAGATGGTAAATCAGGATAAGACTATTGATCAGATTTATGATTTATTTGCTGTCCGTATTCTTGTAGATACAGTGAAGGATTGTTATGCTGCCCTTGGTGTGATCCATGAGATGTATAAGCCGATTCCGGGAAGGTTTAAAGATTATATTGCCATGCCGAAACCCAATATGTATCAGTCATTGCATACCACATTGATCGGACCTAACGGACAGCCCTTTGAAATCCAGATTCGTACTTATGAAATGCACAGAACTGCAGAATATGGTATCGCTGCACACTGGAAATATAAGGAGTCGTCTGACGGAAAAGCTCCTGTAGGTAAGAGTGAGGAAGAGAAACTGAACTGGCTGCGTCAGATTCTGGAATGGCAGAGAGACATGTCTGATAACAAAGAATTCATGAGTCTTCTGAAGAATGACCTGGATCTTTTTGCGGACAGTGTTTACTGTTTTACTCCACAGGGAGATGTTAAAACACTTCCAAGTGGTTCTACACCGGTGGATTTTGCATACAGTGTTCACAGTGCAGTCGGAAATAAGATGGTAGGTGCCAGAGTTAACGGTAAGCTGGTTCCTATTGAATATGAGATCAAAAACGGTGACCGTATTGAGATCATTACTTCCCAGAATTCTCAGGGACCAAGCCGCGACTGGCTGAAACTGGTTAAGAGTACTCAGGCAAAGAACAAGATTAACCAGTGGTTCAAGAAGGAATTAAAAGAAGATAATATTCTTAAGGGTAAGGAGATGCTTGCGCAGTATGCGCGCGCAAAGGGATTTAAGATTGCAAATTATACAAAAACCCAGTATCTGGAGGCTGTTTTGCGTAAATATGGTTTCAGGGACTGGGATTCAGTACTTGCTGCAATTGGTCATGGCGGATTGAAAGAAGGTCAGGTTTTCAATAAGCTGGTAGAGGCTTATGATAAGGAAAATAAGAAGAATCTGACAGATGAGCAGGTTCTTGAGGCTGCTTCTGAGACACAGGAGAAGCTTCACATTGCCAAGAGCAAGAGCGGCATTGTGGTAAAAGGAATCCATGATGTGGCAGTCCGTTTTTCCAAGTGCTGTAATCCAATCCCGGGTGATGAGATTGTAGGCTTTGTTACAAGAGGACGTGGAATCACAATTCATCGTACAGATTGTGTCAATGTGCTGAATATGTCTGAGACAGACAGGACACGACTGATCGAGGCAGAGTGGCAGCAGCCTGATACCAAGGAAAAAGAGAAGTATATGGCTGAGATTCAGGTTTATGCAAATAACCGTACAGGGCTTCTTGTGGATCTTTCTAAAATATTTACAGAACGTAAGATCGACCTGCGAAGTATCAACAGCCGTACAAGCAAGCAGGAGAAGGCGACTATTTCCATGAGTTTTGAGATTGGAAGCAAAGAGGAACTGCGTTCCCTGATCGAGAAGATCCGTCAGGTAGAGAGTGTCATTGACGTAGAGAGAACTACAGGCTGATCATGGAAAAATCTGCTGAAACATTATTTTATGGAACTGCTGCAGATTGACAGAAAGGAATAACATGAAGAATTTAGAATTACAGAAATGTATATTAGGACCTGTATATACAAATTGCTATCTCCTTAAGAATAAAGAAACCGGAGAACTGATCATTGTTGATCCCGCAGATTGTCCGGAGAAGATTGAAATGAAGATTTCCCGGATGAATGGAAAACCGGTGGCGATTCTTCTTACCCATGGACATTTTGACCACATTCTGGCTGCACAGGCAGTAAAGGAGAAATATAATATTCCGATTTATGCCTGTCGTCAGGAAGAGGAGATGCTCCGCGAACCTTCGATCAATATGACTGTACATTATGGACAGGGATGTTCTATTGTGCCGGATGTATTTCTGGAGGATCTGGATGTTATCAGACTGGCGGGATTTTCCGTTCAGATGATCCATACACCGGGACATACCAAAGGAAGCTGCTGTTATTATCTGAAAGATGAAGGTGTATTGTTCAGCGGTGATACAGTGTTCTATGGCTCTGTTGGAAGAACGGATTTTCCGGGTGGAAGTACAGCAGAAATCGTGAGAAGTCTCCATAAACTGGTAGATTCGCTTCCTGAAGAGACCGAGGTTTTCCCCGGACATGATGCGTCTACCACTATTGGTTATGAAAAGAGGTATAATCCATTTGTGTAAAATAGGCATTCTGTTTGAGAACAGAGATTTTGAACATGATGTTTATGAACTGATCAAAGCGTTTTATCCCGAAGCGGAGATACATACTCTTTATGAAAATGCTGAAGCAGAGTATGACCTCCGCTTCAGTGTGGAACAGGATAATGACAGTTATATCATAAAATACGAAAGGACAGAGAATCTGTCGAAACAGGAAACAGAGCAAAAAGGGGTAATTTCCGCAGACATACTTTCTAAAGAGAATGCAGGCTGTGGAATACAGGATGCTCATGCTCTGAGAAAAGAGAATAAAGATAATATCAAATATGCTCTGTATCAGTTGTTGGTAAAACTGACGGGCAGAACTCTTCCATGGGGAAATCTGACAGGAATACGTCCTGCCAAACTGGCAATGGGAATGATCGAATCCGGAATGAAAAATACGGAAGCAGCCCGGGAGATGCGTGAGAGATATCTGGTAAGTCCGCAGAAAACAGCGCTTGCCATCACTATTGCAAACAGGGAAAGAGAGATTCTGAAGGATATTGACTATGAAAATGGATACAGCCTTTATATTGGAATCCCGTTTTGCCCAAGTATCTGTCTGTATTGTTCCTTCAGCTCCTATCCGCTGAAAGTGTGGGAGAAGAGAACAGATGAATATGTGGAAGCTCTCTGCCGGGAGGTAAGAGAGACTGCTCTTATGATGAAGGGAAGAAAACTGGACACCATCTATATTGGCGGCGGTACCCCGACTACACTGCTTCCACATCAGATCCGTAAGCTCCTGGATACAGTGGGAGAAGCTTTTGGCTATGAAGGACTGGCAGAGTTTACTGTGGAAGCCGGCAGACCGGACAGTATTACACGTGAAAAGCTGATGGCGATCAGGGAGTATCCGGTAACAAGAATTTCCGTAAATCCACAGACTATGAATCAGGAAACCCTGGATATTATCGGCCGCAGACATACTGTGGAGCAGACAAAAGAAGCGTTTCATCTGGCACGAGAGCTGGGATACGATAACATTAACATGGATCTGATCGTAGGTCTTCCGGGTGAGGATATTCACATGGTAGAGCGGACTCTTGAACAGGTTCGTGAACTGGCACCGGACAGTATTACCGTACATTCACTGGCAGTGAAACGTGCAGCAAGGCTGAATATTTTTAAAGAGAAATATCAGGAAATGTCTTTTGAGAATAATCAGGAGATTATGGATCTGACCATGAAAACCGCATATGAAATGGGAATGGGTCCTTATTATCTGTACAGACAGAAGAATATGAAGGGAAATTTTGAAAATGTTGGCTATGCAAAGGTTGACAAAGCGGGAATTTACAATATACTGATTATGGAGGAAAAACAGCCTATCATCGCACTGGGGGCAGGCGGTTCTTCCAAGCTGGTCTTTGACCATGGACAGAGAATTGAACGTGTGGAGAATGTAAAAGACGTTTCTAATTATATTTCCCGCATTGATGAGATGATCGAGAGAAAACGGACAGCAATAGCTACCTGGCTGTAGGATGTGGAGGTAACATTTTGGACACAGTACAAAAGACAGCGGCAGGTTCACAGCAGAGGATCCTGGAATTTGACCTTGCTTCTGAACTGCATCATGGAATGCTGGTAAGTAATCTGGCTTATGCGGTTGCAGAGGAGATGGGACTGCCGCATGAACAGTGCTATGAGCTTGCAATAGCAGGAATGCTCCATGATATAGGAAAGCTGAAGCTGACAAGTTATATTAACGGACAGGAGCAGGATCCTCTGGTGATCGAGGAACTGAAGTATGTCCGGATGCATTCTACATTGGGATATGAGGAACTTAAAGGGCAGGGATATTCGGATTTTGTATTGGAGAGTATCCTGTACCATCATGAGAATTATGATGGCAGTGGATATCCGTCCAATAAAGCAGGTGATGACATACCCATAGGTGCCCGGATACTCAGAGTCTGCGATGTATATGCAGCATTGATCTCTGACAGACCATACAGAAGAGGATTTGATATTTCTTCAGTTATGGAGTTGATGATCGATGAAGTAAAAAATTTTGATATGCAGGTTTTTCTTGCGTTTCAGAGAGTGGTTCATAATGGAGACGGGCAGAATTTTTATAAAAGAGGAGGACAACATGGCATTAAAGAAGAAACCGGTAACCGGTATGAAGGACATTTTACCAAAAGAGATGGAAATCCGTAATTATGTGATGAACATGATTCGTGAAACATACGGAACATTTGGCTTTTCATCTATAGAGACACCATGTGTGGAGCATATTGAAAATCTTTCCAGTAAACAGGGCGGAGAGAATGAGAAACTTATTTTCAAGATCCTGAAACGTGGGGAGAAACTGAAACTTGCGGAAGCAGAGAAAGAAAGTGATCTGGTTGACTCCGGACTTCGCTACGATCTGACTGTGCCGCTTTCCAGATATTATTCCAACAACGCAAATGAGCTTCCGGCTCCTTTTAAGGCACTTCAGATGGGCAATGTGTGGAGAGCAGACAGACCGCAGAGAGGACGTTTCCGTCAGTTTATGCAGTGTGATATTGATATTCTGGGTGAGTCTACTTATCTGGCTGAGATCGAACTGGTTCTTGCTACCACAACGTTGCTCGGAAAGCTGGATTTCCATAACTTTACGATTCGCATCAACGACAGAAAAATCTTAAAAGCGATGGCGCAGTACAGTGGATTCCCACAGGAAAGCTTTGACACTGTGTTTATCATTCTGGACAAGATGGACAAGATTGGTCTGGAAGGTGTTGCAGAAGAACTGGAGAAAGAAGGATTTGCCAAAGAAAGTATTGACACTTATCTTGGACTTTTCAAAGAAATCACTTCTGATATCGAAGGTGTTCGCTACTGTAAAGAGAAATTAAAAGATGTTCTGGATCCAAAGGTTGCTGAGGACCTTGAAACAATCATTTCTACTGTAGATTCTGTTAAGACAGCAGATTTTAAGATGTCTTTCGATCCGACTTTGGTACGTGGAATGTCTTATTATACAGGACCGATTTTTGAAATCTCTATGGATGAGTTTGGCGGCAGCGTAGGCGGCGGTGGACGCTATGATGAGATGATCGGTAAATTTACAGGAAACAATACATCTGCCTGCGGATTTTCAATTGGATTCGAGAGAATCGTAATGCTTCTTCTTGAGAGAAATTATGAAATCCCGACAAAGAATGGTAAGAAAGCATATCTTATCGAGAAGAATATGCCGGCAGACAAGATGCTGACGATTCTGAAACAGGCTCAGGAAGAGCGTAATGCCGGAACACAGATCAATATTTCTATTATGAAGAAGAATAAGAAATTCCAGAAAGATCAGATGACAGCAGAGGGCTATACAGAGTTTGTAGAATTCTTTAAAGACAGAATGTAATAATTCGTAACTGTTCAGCAACATTGCGAGATAGCAGACTGCCGGATAGTTACAACAATTCTTATAATATAGAAAGCATGAAAAGAGGAAAGAAACATGGCTGAAAGTATGCAGGGACTGCACAGAACATGCCGATGTGCAGAAGTAACAAAGGAAATGATCGGCAAAGAAGTTGTCCTTATGGGATGGGTTCAGAAAGCCCGCGATAAAGGCGGAATTATTTTCGTAGATTTAAGAGACCGTTCCGGTATCATGCAGCTGATTTTTGAGAATGGCAGCATTGATGAAGAAGGTTTTGCAAAAGCAGGTAAGCTGAGAAGTGAATTCGTAATCGCTGTTACCGGTGTGGTAGAAGAAAGAGGCGGCGCTGTTAACAAGAATCTTGCAACAGGTGAAATTGAGCTTCGCGTAAAATCCCTTCGTGTTCTGTCTGAAGCAGAGGTACCTCCGTTCCCAATTGAAGAGAACAGCAAGACAAAAGATGAAATCCGTCTGAAATATCGTTATCTTGACTTAAGAAGACCTGACCTTCAGAAGAATATTATGCTTAAGAGTAAAGTCATGATGCTTACAAGACAGTTCTTCGCAAAAGAAGGATTCCTTGAAATTGAAACTCCGATGCTTGGTAAGAGTACACCGGAAGGTGCAAGAGATTATCTGGTACCGTCTCGTGTTCATCCGGGACATTTCTATGGTCTGCCACAGTCTCCGCAGCTGTACAAACAGCTTCTGATGTGCTCTGGTTATGACCGTTATATTCAGATTGCAAGATGTTTCCGTGACGAAGACCTTCGTGCGGACAGACAGCCGGAATTTACCCAGATCGATATGGAACTCTCTTTTGTAGATGTTGATGACGTAATTGATGTAAATGAGAGATTCCTTGCTTATCTGTTCAAGGAAGTACTTGATATTGATGTAAAACTTCCAATCCAGCGTATCACATGGCAGGAAGCTATGGACAGATTTGGTTCTGATAAACCGGATATGCGTTTCGGAATGGAACTTCATGATGTAAGTGATGTAGTTAAAAACTGTGGATTCAGCGTGTTTACTTCTGCGTTGGAAAATGGCGGCAGTGTTCGTGGTATCAATGCAGAAGGACAGGGCGCTATGCCACGTAAGAAAATTGACAAACTGGTTGAGTTTGCCAAAGGTTACGGTGCAAAAGGCCTTGCATACATTGCAATCGCTGAAGATGGCACAAGAAAATCTTCTTTTGCTAAATTCATGACAGATGAAGAGATGGATGCTCTGGTAGCAGCTATGGATGGTAAAGCAGGAGACTTACTTCTGTTTGCAGCAGATAAGAAGAAACTGGTTTATGATGTACTTGGCGCACTTCGTCTGGAACTTGCAAAGCAGATGGATCTTCTTGATAAGAATGAGTATCGTTTCGTATGGGTAACAGAGTTCCCGCTTCTTGAATGGAGTGAAGAAGAGAATCGTTTCACAGCAATGCATCATCCATTTACCATGCTTATGGAAGAGGACCTTCCACTTCTGGATACAGATCCTGGAAAAGTTCGTGCAAAAGCATATGATATCGTATTAAACGGTAATGAAATTGGTGGAGGAAGTGTCAGAATCCATCAGGATGATATTCAGGAGAGAATGTTTGAAGCACTCGGATTCACAAAAGAAGCTGCTCACGAGCAGTTCGGATTCCTTCTGGACGCATTCAAATATGGAGTTCCGCCTCACGCCGGACTGGCATACGGACTTGACCGTCTGGTAATGCTTATGGCGAAAGTTGACAGCATCCGTGACGTAATCGCATTCCCGAAGGTTAAAGATGCTTCCTGTCTGATGACTCAGTCTCCGAGCCGCGTAAGCGAGGAGCAGTTAAAAGAACTGGAACTGGAAGTAAGACCGGAGGAAGTAACTGAATAAGGATGGAGCTTACAATTCAGACGTTTTTGATTGTATGCCCGTTGGTATTCCTTGCAGGATTAGTTGATTCTATCGCAGGCGGGGGTGGTTTGATCTCCCTGCCTGCGTATCTGCTTGCAGGGGTTCCGATGCACAATGCGATAGCAACGAATAAATTATCCTCGGCAACTGGGACAGCGATTTCAACAGCACGTTTATGTAAGAATAAATTTGTAGACTGGGGAGTTGCACTGCCATGTATTTCCATGGCTCTTGTCGGTTCTTTTGCAGGCGCTCATATTGCGCTTCTTGCCAGTGATAAGATATTAAAATGGATGCTGATTCCAGTACTTCCTATTGTTGCGTTTTATGTAATGAAGAAGAAAAATCTGGATGATAACAGCAATGTAGAGATTTCCCGAAAGAAACAGTGGATTTTGTGTGCGGTGTGTTCTCTGGCTGTTGGCTGCTACGATGGCTTTTATGGGCCGGGAACTGGTACGTTTCTGCTTATTTTATATACAGGAGTAGCAAAACTTCCCGTAGCGAAAGCTTCCGGAACTATGAAACTTGCAAATCTTTCTTCTAATATAATGGCATTAGTTGTTTTTTTATTTAGTGGAAAGATTGTCATATATCTTGGACTTGCAGCTTCTGTTTTTTCCATTGCAGGGCATTATGTAGGATCTGGAATGGTAATGAAAAATGGAAATAAAATCGTAAGACCGATTATTCTGATCGTTCTGGTTTTACTGTTTATCAAAATTATAACGGGGATGTAAAAAGAATAAGACAAAGATTAAAAAGACCACCATATCATAGAATGATTCGGGAAAGGAACATTTCTGTGATATGGTGGCCTTTTTAGTTGTTTAACCAAACTGCGAAGCAGTTATTTGGTTATGAGCAAGTAGCGGAAGCGGATTGCGAATATCCGATTGACTAATCGTTAATTGGAACTGCTTTCAGTAGAAGTATTATCATCTGTCTGCTTATCTGTATCGGCAGAAATATTTTCATCCTCAGAATCAGAAGTCTCGAGAGGAGAATCTGTCAAAGTACCGAAAATAGCATTTCCCAAAGTATTTCCCTCATCCTGAAGTTTCCAGGATACCCCATCATTGAGTAGAACAAAATCTACATCATTGACGGTAGTAACGGTATTATCATTGATGCTGTTCAGAAGAATTTCGAAAGATTTCTCGTATCGTTTCTGGGAGCCATCGATAACTGCGTCAGCAGAAGCCAGATATTTATCAAGCTTTTCCTGATAATCAGCCAGGATCGAATCACTGTCAAAGGTTGTAATTTCAGTTGTAACAGTGGCATTGTATCCATTTTCACTGCTGGATTTAATGACATAATTAAAATTTTTATGAATCTGTTCGGCAAGTGCTGAGGCAATGGAATTTTTTGCAGTATCGGATGTATTCATGATATTTACTACACCCAGATAAGATGTCATTTCTTTCAAATCCAGTTTCTGTAGAGTGTCAAGATATACGGTCAGGGTATCTTCCGGTGAAAGGATATCCGGATCTGCCAGATCAGCTATAAGACCGCCGACAAGGTCATCTTCCAGAGAATTGGTACGCTGGATCTTCCATTTTTCCTTTTTATCATTGCCTGTATTGACAAGCTGTATGTTACAGTCTGTCTCAGCTGTATCATAGTCATTTGTGTTTAAAAGATGATTCAGGATCAGATAATGAGCCTCAAGAGATCTGGAAGAATCTTTGATATTTCCTTTTTGTGCCTGGGCTGACTCTGTGATCTGTGTCCGGAGAAGTTCTGCTTTAAAATCTCTGGCAAGAACTTTGGAATCGATTGTGGTCAGTTTGACAGAAACAGTGGCAGAATGATTGGCTGTGCCGACGATGACATCCGAAATTTTGTAATTAAATTTCCGGAAAAAGAGAGAAAAGGTTTTATTGATTTCATCAGTTAAATCAGTATTCTCTGTGGCATCGGGGAACAGCTCTGTATAGGGTATGTATTTTTGCGTAGTTTCTGAATCGAGATTTTTTAACTGATCCAGTTCATTTCTGACTACACTCTTTACATCTGACTCATTTTTGCGGAAACAGCCGCTGCTTACAGATACAGCAAAAAGAAAAAATAAGACAGAGAAAAGAAGAATCAGGTGTTTGTTTATATTCATACGTGTTCTTTCCTTTCACAGTGCTTTCTGTGCAACTGTTTGACAGTTACTTTTCTGTTTATTTTAACAGATTTTGTACTGACTGTCAAAAAAGTGAAAAAGGTGAACGAAATTCATAAGAAAAACGTGAAAAAATTGTGAAAAATGTTGCCATTTAGTTACAAAGCTTTTATTTTAAGACGGAATCTGATATGATAGGAAAATGAATAATAATAATATAAAGAAGCAGTAGTGTATAATAGATGTTAGCCTGAACAAGGTGACAATATCAAGGAGGCAATTTATGAAGAAACGTATTATTATCGTTTTGGGAATCCTGATCGCAGCAGGCGGTATCGGAACCGGAGTCTGGTATCACTTTAAAGGAAACGGTCAGAGTGGAACCGGTGATTCTATTGTGTATGTGTCAAAAGTAAGTGTGATCACCGGATCTGAAACAACAGCGGTAAATCGGTTTGCCGGTGTGGTAGAACCGCAGAAAACTGTAAACGTAAAAATAGAAAGTGGACGAAAAGTAAAAGAAGTGGAAGTTAAGACCGGAGAAGAGGTAAAGGCCGGACAGCTTCTTTTTGAATATGATCTCAGCAGTATTGAGGATGATCTGAAGCAGGCGCAACTGGATCTGGACAGATTAAAAAATGAACAGATCAGCCTGACAGAACAGATAGCTACGCTGGAAGCGGAGAAGAAAAAAGCAAAGGCCGAAGATCAGTTGTCCTATACCATTGAAATCGAGACTAACAAAATGAATCTCAAGAAGAATGAATATAGTCAGAAGAGTAAACAGTCTGAAATTGATAAACTTCAGAGCGCAACACAGAATACAGAGGTTCGAAGTGAAATAGATGGTGTGATACAGAAAATTGACACTTCCAAAATGACAAGTGACGACGGTGATTCTGTGGATGACAGCAGTGCAATGGACAGTAGCATGTCGTCAGGTGACGGAAGTTCGGACAGTTCTGCATTTATTACAATTCTCAGTACAGGTGCTTACAGAGTAAAAGGTAAAGTTAATGAACAGAACAGGGATTCTATTGTACCCGGAGAGGCAGTGATCATCCGTTCCAGAGTAGACAGCAGTAAAACATGGAAAGGAACGATGGGATCCGTAGATGTGAATAATGGAACTTCAGATGACAGCAGTAATGATATGTATATGGGTATGGCAAGTACCAGTTCCGATGATCAGACAACGTCTACTTCTTATCCTTTTTATGTGGAATTGGATTCCTCTGAGAATCTGATGCTTGGACAGCATGTGTACATAGAACGTGACATCGGACAGGATGAGAAAAAAGACGGTCTGTGGCTCAGTGATTACTATATTCTGGACACAGATACCAATGAACCGTATGTATGGGCAGCCAGCGATAAGAACAGACTGGAGAAGCGTTATGTAACACTTGGAGAACATGATGATGATCTTGGAGAATATAAGATTGTTGAGGGCCTTACAAAGAAAGATGCGATTGCATTCCCGACAGCGGCTCTGGAAGAAGGCGAAAAAACAGAGATCGGAGATCTGGCTCAGACAATGAGCGGAGGCGCGGACGGGATTACAGATATGGATGCTGATCATGGAAATATGGATGATGAACAGCCAGATTCCGCAGATGGGGAAGCCTATACAGATCCAGATATGGAAGAGGGTTCTGAAGATGACAGTTCGGATGACTCGATTGATCCAAATGAGGAACTTGTACCAATCGATGAGGCACCTGGTATGAGCGCAGGTGAAGACGTGGAGGGGATCGAATGATACTGGAATTAAAGGGTATATATAAAGAATATCAGCAGGGTAAAATGAAAGTTCCGGTATTAAAAGATGTGAATTTCTCCATGGAAGAAGGAGAATACGTGGCAATTATGGGACCATCTGGTTCGGGAAAAACTACTCTGATGAACATTATCGGATGTCTGGACAAGCAGACAGAGGGGACTTTTTTTCTGGATGGAGTGGATATTAAGGCGTGTTCGGAGAATGAAATGTCAGATATCCGGCTGAATAAGATAGGGTTTGTTTTTCAGAGTTTTCATCTTCTCCCTAAGCAGAGTGCTCTGGCAAATGTTGAGATGCCATTAAATTATGCGAGAGTACCTAAGAAGGAGAGAAGAGAACGCGCTCTGAAGGCACTTGACAGAGTGGGCCTGGCGGACAGAGTGGATTTTAAGCCAAATCAGCTTTCAGGAGGTCAGATGCAGAGGGTTGCCATTGCCAGGGCGATCGTCAATAACCCGAAACTTCTTCTTGCAGATGAACCTACAGGTGCTCTTGACAGTAAATCCGGTGCGCAGGTTATGGAACTTTTCCAGAGACTGAATGATGAGGGGGTATCTGTATTGATGATCACCCATGATGCGGATATTGCCGCACATGCGAAAAGGGTGGTTACGATCAAAGATGGTATCCTTCAGGAAAAGAGGTGATCTTCATGGGCAAAGTAAAGAAAATCCTCGCAGGAGTGCTTGTGGTGGTAATCGCAGGAAGCGGAATTACAGCGGGATTGATGCAGCTGAAGAAAAACAGCCAGAAAACAGTGGCGGTTACTCCTGTGAGCGGATTACTGCAGGAATTTTATACACCTTCCACCACGCTTGACGGAACCATTACATCCAGTGCAACACAGACAGTAAACGGTGATAAAGACCTGATTATTGATCAGATTTATGTGACAAAGGGAGATGCCGTAAAAAAAGGGGATCCTCTGGTTTCTTTTGATACTACTCTGGTGGAAATGGAACTGAATATAGCAAAGCTGAAAAAACAGAAACTGGAGCAGGATTTAAATAAAGCAGTGAACAGACTGAACAGCCTTCAGAATGGTGGACCTGTAGAGGAAACAGATGCGGGTACAGATGCCGATAACCTGAATTCAAAAACAGGAAGCACTAATAATGATACAGGCGATGATGATATGACACCGGATAATACGTTATCATCCACAGCAGATATGTCCGGTAATTATCTGGCAGCAGCCATGCATCCGTTTTTGTTATCTGCTTTTACAGATGGAGATGCAGTGGATAATGCGGGCTCAGACAATTCTTCATCCAAGTCAGATTTACCGGGAGATGATGCTTCAACAGATACCGGAAATACAGGCGGTTCATCAGATGGAACATCTGCGGATAATGATATTCCGGCATATACGGATCCTTCAGCAAATGGATTCAGTGACGGAGAGAAGGATGATTTTAATTCCGGAAAAAATGATATGCCGGAATTATCACCAACGCCAACGCCGGCACTGGATGACCATACCACATATTTTGATCCCTATTACCGAAAAGGTGATCCGAATATCACTGATGGTGACGAGCCGTTTTATCAGAAACTGGATGCAGATTCTGTTCCGTTTACAGGAAGTGGCACAGAGGACGATCCATATGTATATCTGTGTAGCAGTGCAAAAGAAAAAGTAACAGTAATGGGTTCATTCTTTAATAAACTTGCAGGATACAGTCCTGATGGAACCAAAGTTGTTAATCAGGGTGGTTACTGGTACCGTCTGGAATTTCATCAGAATGATACAATAGCGGACTATGATGATCTGAAAACCTCCTGCACAGGTTATTATCTGGTAAACGGAAGTTTTCTGGAGAAACCGGTATATGAATTTGCAGAGGTGGAATTTACACTGGCAGATGCAGATAAATATGATAAGAATCCAGATGATGGAGGAGATGATAATCCTGGTGGGAATGATGAACCTACCGGAACCCCTGTTTCCAGGGCAGATGCTATTAAGTATCAGAAGAGTAAGATTGCCAGCCTTAAGCTGGATCTTCAGGAAAGCGATATCAAGATATCACAGCTGGAAAAGAAAGCGAATAAAAAGCTTATCACTGCAAAACTGGATGGTACGGTTACTTATGTGGGGGATTCCGGAAGCGGTGAGACAACTGACGGTAAGGCTCTGATCAAGATAAAAAGCAGTGATGGTTTTTATGTTGTAGGTTCTGTGAGTGAACTGATGCTCGATGATTTTAAAGAAGGCACAAAGCTTAACTGTACAAGTTATACCAGCGGATCTTTTGAGGCAGATGTTATGGATGTTTCGGAATATCCTGTAACCGGAAACAGCTTCTATGGAAGCAGTAATCCAAATGTGTCTTATTATGCATTTACAGCAGTGGTAAGTGACAAGACACTTCAGTTGGAAGATCAGGACTGGGTTACTGTCAATTATGAAGCATCTGCTGCAGAGAACATTATGGTCATTCAGAAAGCTTTTGTCAGAAATGACAATAATAAAAACTATGTGTATAAAGATGATAATGGTATCCTGAAGAAACAGGAGATTTCAGTGGGTGCAGCTGTAGACAGCGGTTACAGTGTGATTGTCAAAGGTGGGCTCAGTGAAGATGATCTGATCGCATTTCCTTATGGAAAAGATGTGAAAGAGGGCGCAAAGACAAAAGAAGTTACTCTGGATCAGATGTATGGATATTAATTGAGAAAGGAGACATTTTATGCTTGAAAATATACGCCTGGCTTTTCAGGGAATATGGTCACATATGATGAGATCCTTCCTGACTATGCTGGGTATCATTATTGGTATTGCGTCTATCATTGCAATTGTTTCTACCATCAAGGGAACCAGTGAGCAGATTAAGGAAGACCTGATAGGTGCAGGTTCCAATACAGTAAATATTTATCTGTATGATGGAGATAATCAATATGATGCGGAATATGGAAATTCTTCAAAAGCACCGATTCTGACAGATGATGTAAAAGAAGAAGTGAAAGATCTGGACCATGTTGAGAATGCAACTTTTTATTATAACAGTACCAGCGCATCTATTTATAATAACAATAACAGTCTGGAAGGCGGAAGTGTTTACGGGATTGATGTGAACTATCTGGCTACCTGCGGATATGTGATTCAGTCAGGACGGGGATTTGTAAAGGATGACTACAAAAATTACAATAAAGTTGCGCTGATCGATGACAATGCGGCACAGAATCTGTTCCCGTCACAGAACCCGGTAGGGCAGACTGTGGAGATCAATCAGGAACCATATACGATTGTGGGAGTGATCCGGCAGGATGAGAATTATCAGCCGACGATCAACAGTATTGACGAATATTACACTTATTATCAGTCGATTGTAGGAAGTGTAATGATTCCGGACAGTTGCTGGCCGATTTCCTTTAAATTTGATGTTCCTCAGAATGTAATTGTGAAAGCAGACAGCACAGATACTATGAGTACGGTGGGAAATGCAGCAGCAGATGCGCTGAATAATTTAATTGCAGCCCTGAATACAGGTGGAAATACAACCATGAAATACAAAGCTGAAGATATCATGGAGCAGGTTAAGAATATGCAGAAGCTCAGTGAGAGTACAAATAATCAGCTGATCTGGATTGCAAGTATTTCTCTCCTTGTGGGTGGTATTGGTGTCATGAATATCATGTTGGTTTCTGTTACGGAGCGTACCAAAGAGATTGGTCTGAAAAAGGCTATCGGGGCACGTAAGAAGACTATTCTGGGACAGTTTCTGACAGAGGCTTCCGTACTTACCAGTATTGGCGGTATTATCGGAGTAATAACAGGAATCGGGCTGTCGAAAGTGGTGGGAAAGGTTACCGGTTCGCCTACTGCGATCAGTGTGCCATCAATTGTGATCGCAGTATTGTTTTCTACAGTGATAGGCGTGGTATTTGGACTGCTTCCTTCTGTGAAAGCAGCAAATTTAAATCCTATTGATGCGTTGAGAAGTGAATAAACACTGCACAGATAAAACAGACTTGATGTACAATACCTTTGTATATTGAGTCTGTTTTTCTGTAACATTTTTAGTTACTGTTTACTGGTAATATCCTGCAAAGCGTGTTATTGAAAACGAAGTGAACAATAACCATTTTTCTGTGGATTTTAAACAGAAAAACAATCAAATTTGTATAGATGTCAAGAAATGTGCTAAAATTTGTACAAAAAATAAAAAAATATGGAAGTACAAAGACAGGTTGTGCTATAATGGAGTATCTCAAAAAGAATTATTTATACAGGAGGAAGTTCGCGGATGGTATCATTTACCTATATCATCAAAGATAAATTTGGAATACATGCAAGGCCCGGACTGCTTCTTGTGCAGGAAGCCGGAAAGCTTACGAGCAATATCACTATTTTTAAAGGAACAGACAGTGGTGATGCAAAGCGGATGTTCTGTGTTATGAATCTTGCAGTAAAACAGGGAGATCAGATAACAGTACATGTGGAAGGCGAAAATGAAGAGGCAGATGCCGGAGTAATGAGAGAGTTTTTGAAAAATAATCTGTAACTGTGAAGATGTCAGACAGTTATGCCATAATCTTTAATAAGGAGAATTGGAGTAATGAGAGTATTAGAAGGTAAGTCCGTATTTTCAGGAATCGCAATTGGAAAGATTTCTATTTTGCAGAAAGCAGACACAAGTGTAAAGCGTACGAAGGTAGAAAATCCGGAGGCAGAGATCACACGTGTGCAGGAAGCAAAAGAGAAAGCAGTTGAACAGCTTCAGAAACTGTATGATAAGGCACTCCGGGAAGTAGGAGAATCAGGTGCTGCTATTTTTGAAGTGCATCAGATGATGCTGGATGATGAGGACTATCTGGATTCTATTGATAACATTATCCGTACGGAGAATGTAAATGCAGAGTATGCAGTAGCAACAACAGGTGATAATTTTGCAGACATGTTTGCGCAGATGGATGATGACTACATGAAAGCAAGAGCGGCAGATGTAAAGGATATTTCAGATCGTCTGGTGCGTGTATTATCAGGACACGATGAGGGAGATATGGATGCTGCAGAACCATCTATTATCGTTGCTGAGGATCTGGCTCCAAGTGAAACTGTACAGATGGACAAGAGCAAAGTTCTTGCATTTGTTACAAGGAAAGGTTCTTCCAATTCCCATACAGCAATCCTTGCAAGAACTATGAATATCCCGGCGCTGATCAATATTGAATATGATGACAGCATGGATGGGAAAATGGCAGTTGTAGACGGTAAGACCGGTTCTCTTATTGTGGAACCGGATGCAGATACCCTGAAGAAATATCAGGATCAGAAAGACGAGGAGTTGCGCCAGAGAGCAATGCTCAAAGAATTAAAAGGCAAAACTACAGAGACAAAGAGTGGACATAAGATTCATCTGTACGCAAACATCGGAAGCACAGGCGATGTAGCCAGTGTACTGGCTAATGATGCAGAAGGTATCGGTCTTTTCAGAAGTGAATTCATTTATCTGGAAAAAGATAATTATCCGACAGAGGAAGAGCAGTTCCAGATTTATAAAGCAGTAGCACAGAATATGGCAGGAAAGAAAGTAATCATCCGTACACTGGATATCGGCGCAGACAAGCAGATTGATTACTTTGATATGGCACACGAAGAGAATCCGGCAATGGGTTATCGTGCAATCCGTATCTGCCTGGACAGACCGGAAGTATTTAAGACACAGCTTCGTGCACTGTTCAGAGCAAGTATGTTCGGAAATATCTCCATTATGTATCCGATGATCATCTCTGTAACAGAAGTAAAACAGATCAAGGCTATTGTTGCAGAGGTTAAGAAAGAGCTGACAGAGCAGGGCATTCCGTTTAAAGATGACGTAGAGCAGGGTGTAATGATCGAGACACCGGCTGCAGTTATGATCAGTGATCTTCTTGCAAAAGAAGTTGATTTCTTCAGCATCGGAACTAACGATTTAACACAGTATACACTGGCAATCGACCGTCAGAATGCAAAACTGGATAATATTTATGATTCTCATCATGAAGCTGTACTTCGTATGATCCAGATGGTCATTGATAATGCACATAAAGAGGGAATCTGGGCAGGAATCTGCGGAGAGCTCGGAGCAGATACTACATTGACAGAACGCTTTATACAGATGGGGATTGATGAATTATCTGTATCACCTACATTTGTTCTGCCGGTACGTAAGATCGTAAGGGAACTGGACTGATTCTGGCATAAATATCGCAAAAGAATAGAAACAGGCAGTCAAAATTCCGCATGGGTCAATCTATGCGGAATTTTTTTGCAATAAATTAGCGGTTCCTGATTGTGATACATAAAAAAATATGATAAACTGAACATAGTCTGTAATTTTATGAAAAGATAATTGATACATAAAAAATCTGAAGTGGATCAGAAGCAAAGGAGATATGAATATGGGAAAAATTGCCATTGTCACAGACAGTAACAGCGGCATAACACAGGACCAGGCAAGAGAACTTGGAATCAGCGTAATTCCAATGCCTTTTTATATTAACGAGAAGCTTTATCTTGAAGGAATCACTCTTTCACAGGAAGAGTTTTATGAGAGACTTAAGAATGATGAGGCTATTTCTACTTCACAGCCGGGGCCGGCAGATGTATGCGGACTCTGGAATACATTACTGGAAAAGTATGATGAAGTAGTGCACATTCCAATGTCAAGCGGACTGAGTGCATCCTGCGATACAGCAATGGGACTGGCTCAGGAATATGACGGAAGAGTACATGTAGTAGATAATCAGAGAATTTCTGTTACGCAGAGACAATCTGTACTGGATGCCCTCACATTAAGAGATGCGGGCAGAAATGCGACACAGATCAAACAGGTTCTGGAAGAGCAGAAGCTGGATTCCAGTATCTATATTACTCTGGAAACTCTGAAATACCTTAAGAAAGGCGGAAGGATTACTCCTGCAGCAGCAGCAATCGGAACAGTTCTGAACCTGAAACCTGTGCTTCAGATCCAGGGTGAGAAGCTGGATGCATATTCCAAAACAAGAGGCAAGAAGCAGGCAAAACGTGTCATGCTCAAGGCTATGCAGAATGACTGGGAGAACCGCTTCACAGAATACGTAAAACGTGGCGAAATGTGCCTGCAGTCTGCTTATACAGGAAATCAGGAGGAAGCAGAGGAATTTAAGAAAGAAATTGCCGAAGTATTCCCCGGAATTGAGATTGTGCAGAATCCGTTATCATTAAGTGTTGCATGCCATATCGGACATGGTGCTATTGCAGTTGCATGTTCAAGAAAAGTGGTAGTAGAATAAAACAATCTGAGGAGTTAGGAAAGAATGAAGAAACTTATGGAACAGATGGCGGAAGAACTTTCCGCAGCATTTGAAAAATCCGGATACGACCCATCCTACGGAAAAGTAACCGTATCCAACAGACCGGATCTTTGCGAATTTCAGTGCAACGGTGCTATGGCAGGAGCCAAAGCATACAAGAAGGCACCGTTTATGATCGCTGATGATGTAGTAGCATACTTAAAAGACAGCCAGGTTTTCTCCATGGCAGAAGTCGTAAAACCGGGATTTATCAATTTAAAAGTAAAAGGTGAATTCCTTGCAGATTATTTAAAGGAAATGGCAGCAGACGAGAAACTTTCCGTATCTGCAGCAAAAGAGCCGAAGACGATCATCATCGACTACGGTGGACCAAACGTTGCAAAACCTCTTCATGTAGGACACCTTCGTTCTGCAATCATCGGAGAAAGTATTAAGAGAATCGGTCGCTTTGTAGGACATAAAGTAATCGGTGATGTTCATCTGGGAGACTGGGGTCTTCAGATGGGGCTGATCATTACAGAACTGAAACACAGAAAACCGGAGCTGGTTTATTTTGATGATTCTTACACAGGAGAGTATCCGGAGGAAGCACCATTTACGATCAGCGAGTTGGAAGAGATCTATCCATGTGCAAGCGGCAAGTCCAAAGAGGATGAAGCGTACAGAAACGAAGCTCTGGAAGCAACTCATCTTCTTCAGCAGGGCAAACCGGGATACATGGCTCTCTGGAACCATATTATGAACGTATCCGTTACAGACCTGAAGCGCAACTATGACAAATTAAATGTGTCTTTTGATCTCTGGAAAAAAGAATCCGATGCACAGCCATATATTCCTGGAATGGTTGAGGAGATGAAAGAAAAAGGATTCGCTTATGTAGACCAGGGTGCACTTGTAGTAGATGTAAAAGAAGAGAACGACACAAAAGAGATTCCTCCATGTATGCTTCTGAAATCAGACGGAGCTTCTCTTTATACAACTACAGACCTTGCAACAATCGTAGAGCGAATGAAATTATTTAACCCGGATGAGATCTTGTATGTGGTAGACAAACGTCAGGAACTTCACTTTATCCAGGTATTCCGCTGTGCAAGAAAGACCGGGCTTGTAAAAGATGATACAAAGCTTTCTTTCCTTGGATTCGGAACCATGAACGGAAAAGACGGAAAACCGTTCAAGACAAGAGAGGGCGGCGTTATGCGTCTGGAAACTCTCATTAAAGACATCAACGAAGAGATGTTTACCAAGATTGTTGAGAATCGCAGCGTGAAAGATAAAGATGCGAAAGAAACTGCAGAGATCGTAGGGCTTTCCGCAATCAAATACGGTGACCTTTCCAATCAGGCTACCAAGGATTACATTTTTGATATTGACAGATTTACATCATTTGAAGGTAATACAGGTCCGTATATCCTTTATACGATCGTTCGTATCAAATCTATTCTGAACCGTTTTGCAGAAGAGGGCGGCAACCTTGAAGCAGGTACAATCCTTGATCCTGTAAACGACAGCCAGAAGAACCTGATGCTTCAGCTGACAGGTTTTGGTGCAACCGTAGAGAACGCCTTTGAAGAAAAAGCACCGCATAAGATCTGTGCATATATTTACGAAGTATCCAATGCATTCAACAGCTTCTATCATGAGACAAAGATCCTCAGCGAAGAGAACGAAGCACAGAAAGCTTCCTTCATCCAGTTGCTGAAACTCACTAAGAAAGTTCTGGAGACATGTATCGATCTTCTTGGATTTTCTGCACCGGACAGAATGTAAAAATAAGATTCATCAATAAATCAACTTGTTGGTATGCTAGTTACTGTTCACACACCACTATCCCGCGAGGTGTTTTGGCATGAATATGCCAAAATCCCGAGACATACAAGCCAAAATTCCATTGCCGCAGGCAATCTGGAATGAATTTTGGCTACGTTACTGAGAACGGAGTGAACAGTAACGTATACTAAGCCCTGTTTACATATATTGTAAATGGGGCTTTTCAAAAAGAACGAAATGTGCTATCATGTATTTATCTAATCTATACGTGATGAAATTCTTTCATCACATTTTCCATTTTTATTTTAAACGAATTGTGAATATCTGCTTGGCTCAGATAAACTGCGGAGCAGTTATTCGGTTATGAGCAAGTAGCGAATCTGATGATTTTATCTGTTTGACAATTGAACAGGAGGTGAACCAGTGAATTTATCTGGAACTGTATTAAAAGGGCGTTACTGTATTCTGGATCCTGTTGGAAAAGGCGGCGGAGGGAAAGTTTACCTTGCCAGAGACCTGGAACTGGGCGTTTTGTGGGCGGTAAAAGAAATACCGGTATCCGACAAAAGTGAAGCCCGTATGCTTTTGAAACTTTCGCATCCGTCTTTGCCAAAGATGATAGATTACATAGAAGATAACCGAAAATGTTACCTTGTTATGGAATATGTCAGGGGAAAATCTCTGGGTGAGTATTTAAGAGGCGGAAAACATTTTTCCATAAATGAAATCGTTAAATATGGAATGGAGATTTCAGATGTATTCTCCTATTTTCATGGTCGGAAACCACCGGTTTATTATGGAGATCTGAAGCCTGACAATCTGATGCTGGGTGAGAATGGAAGATTATATCTGATCGATCTGGGCGGTGCTGTAAACGGATATAAATATCATCATAAAGTATGTACAGGCACTGCCGGTTTTGCTGCGCCTGAACAATATGAGGGAAAGATAAATGCAGCAACAGATATTTATACATTTGGAAAAACATTATCTGCCTTATGTGGAAAAACAGATTGTCTGTTATTCATCCGGAACATGTCATTATTCTGGCTTATTTTCAGATGCTGCATGAAGAAACCGGAAATGCGTTATCAAAATATGAAGACTGTACAGAAAAAACTAAGCAGAATCTGGAAGAGACAAAATCAGAGTAAAATTAAAAACATGTTGGTTTTGGCAGGGAGCAGTATTGCTTTTGCAGTAATAACTGTTTTTCTTCTGTTTAGTTCTGATCTGGTATCCGGCTCCAAAACATTTGATTTTTATGAAGAGCTAACTGATATTACAGACCTTTATTATCAGGAAGAATTTCAAAACGGCAGTAAAGCGGACAGGGAAAAAATTTGTGAACAGGCAGATACCGGACTGCGGAAATTACAAAAACAATGCACTGAAAAAGAGGAGTCCAGAAAGATATTACAGCTTCTGGCAGTAAACAGTGAGTACCAGGAAAATTATGAAAATGCAGGATTCTACTATGAGCAAATGCTTCTTTATGATGAAACTTACAGAACCGGATACGGTGAATATGGAATGTTCCTGTTCCGTACCGGGAAAAAGGAAGCCGGTCAGGCACTATGGACAGAATATAAGTCGAAAGAAACAATGTTAGACGATACAGTCAGCAGAAATCTGAGATTGTGGGAAAAGGAGATGACTAAGAGTGAAGAAAAATCATAACAGACTCTGGATTGTGACATTTGTATGTTTATGTCTGTGTCCGACTTCGACTATCTCTGCCATGCAGATGGGAGGTTTTGATATTGATGTAGGAAATGGAGAAAACAGCAGCTGGCAATGGCATGAGGAACAGCAGTGGAATCAGAGCAGTTGGGAGAATACGTGGGAAAATAACCGGCAGACTGGAGACAACACATCAGAAACTCCTGTACAGAACGATCAGGCCCAGGACAATGGATATCAGTATGATTCTGATATAGAAAACGGAACACAGGATAATATACAGCAATGGGATGGTGTACAGCAGAATAACACTGACTGGAATAACAGCAGTCGATGGAACAATAATTCTCAGTGGGATAATAATTCTCAGAATAATAATGCCCAGAATAATAACGTTCAGAGTAATAATGCCCGGAATAATAATTCTGCATGGAACGCTCAACCTCAGACAGATAACAATATGCAGATAACATCCCGGACGGATAATGAATCCGCTGTTAAGATATCAGAAAAACCCACCCCAACATCAATACCTGTACCAACACCTAAACCTGCGAAAAATCCGAAGCCGACAAAAACACCCAAATCAACTCAGCCCCCAACTCCTAAGCCGTCAAAAAAGAAAAATAAGAAGAAACAAAATAAAGCAAAGAAAACAGAAAAAGAAAACAAGAATACAGGTAATTCCAAAGTATTTCAGAATAAAGAAAACCAGGGGGATACTGTTGAATACACGCATGTAAAAGATGAAGCTGTTAAGTTTCATTGCACACAAAATACAGATAGTTTCCATACCCCGCGAATTCAGATAATATCCCGGGGCTCTGTTCAGATTCTTTCTTTTCGGCTTAACAAAACAGAATGTCCCTGGCATTGGGAAGGAGACTGGATCATACCGGATACGGAAGATGAAAATGTAAAAGAAATAGAATTGTTGGTTATCTCTCAAGGCGGAAAGCTGATAAAAATGAATCCCCGGATTTTTTCCTCATAGACGCTTCAGGAAAACAATGCTATAATTTATCATATTATATCAATTTTTCTGAGACAGGAGGAATCTATGTACAAAGTAATTTTGTTTGATTTAGATGGAACATTAACAGAATCCGGAGAGGGTATCACCAAGTCTGTTCAGTATGCACTGGAGAGAATTGGAAAGCCTGAACCGGACCTTGAGAAACTGAAGGTTTTCATAGGACCGCCGCTTATGGAGATGTTTATGCAATATGCACAGATTGATGAGGCAACCGCAAAACAGGCGGTGGAAATTTACAGAGAACGCTATTCTGTGACAGGAATCTTTGAAAATGCCGTATATCCGGGAATTGAGAACATGCTGGCACAGTTGGAGAAGAAAGGATATATTCTCGCAGTAGCATCCTCTAAACCGGAAGTATATGTGAGACAGATCCTGGATCATTTTGGACTTACCCGGTACTTCACAGAAATCGGCGGAAGCGAATTGAATGGTCGAAGAACAAACAAGACAGAAGTGATCGAAGATGTTCTGAAACGTCTGAATATGGACAAACACAGAGATCAGGTTATTATGGTTGGAGATAAAGAACATGATGTATACGGAGCACGCAAAGCTGGCCTGGAATGTATTGCAGTTTCTTTCGGATATGGAACTGAAGAAGAGCTTAAACAGGCAAAACCTCTGAAAATCGTTGATTCTGCAGAAGGAATCGTAGATTTTTTCGCCTGAGCCCTCTGCGAAAACAAAATATTGTTTCTAAAATCTGGAGGGCAGGATATCCGGCAGGAATCCATTTTGTGATTTCGCAGATCGTTGCAGGGACTGCGCTGGCAGTATTTGCAAGAACAGCAGGAAATTCGGCAGAGACATACTATAATTACACGATTTTTCTCACAGGCTTAACAGGAATCCTGGCTATGATCCCGGCATTGTATTTTTATCGAAGAGATAAAGTTAGAAGAATTGCCAGCGGCCTGATCCCGGCGCAGAAAAAAGTACCGCTTTCTATATCGGAAACAGTTCTTTTACTTCTGGCAGGAGCCGGATTTGCACAATATGGAAACTTCCTGATGGCAATACTTCAGTCATTTATCAACAGCAGCACCTATCAGGAGAGCATGACCAGAATTACAGAAGGAAAATCACTTTTTATGATGATTTTCTGGATGGGAATCGTTGCGCCGGCAGCAGAGGAAATGATCTTTCGCTGGTTAATCTATCTGCGTCTGCGTGACTGGATGAAGCTGCCGGTGGCAGCAGTGATTTCCGGAGTGGTCTTTGGTATATATCACGGAAATATCGTGCAGGGAATATACGCAAGTATCCTCGGAACTGCATTTGCATGGATACTGGAAATGAGTGGAAATATTTACAGCAGTATGCTGCTCCATATGGGAGCAAACATCTGGTCACTGCTTATCTCAGAATATGCACTGGATTTGTATTCCATGAAATATGGGGTACAGATTCTCATATTAATCTATCTGATTCTGTTGATCAGTGTGGTATATTGCCTTACCCATTTCGAAAAGATGTGCAGTATAAGAAAAAAGAAAAGAATGATATAAAAATAGAGACAAGATAAAGACATCTGCAATTGTGGAATGACAGTACACATGCAGGTGTCTTTGTTATTAGAAAAAAGATTATGTTAAGGCAAAAAGAAAATAATCAGTATACGGAAATTTAGATGTACTGGAAAGAGTAAAACCTAACAGTTTGATTAGGATTCGGAAATAACCTTTTACTGAATTAAACAGAGAATATCTGTTTGACAAATAAGTATTTAGCTATTAAGTACTTGACAGATACAACAGTATTCTGTATTATGAATGTATCAATACAACTAATACACTAAGTACACACATAAAATAAAACAACACATCATGAAACACGTAACAGAAAGGAGGAATCACCAGTGATTGTTTTGGATTATCAGGACAGGCGTCCAATCTATGAACAGGTTACAGATAAATTTCAGATCCTAATCCTGAACGGTGTCCTGCCGCCGGGATCGCAGATGCCGTCAGTAAGGCAGCTTGCCACAGAACTGTCCGTCAATCCCAACACGATCCAGCGTGCATATATGGAGCTGGAGAAACTGGGACTGATCTATCCTGTAAAAGGCAGAGGAAATTTCGTAGCAGACAGCTCTCAGGTACAGAAGATAAACAGAGAGAGCTACCGAAAAGAATTCACAGCACTGATACAGAAAGGCAGAAACACAGGATTCAACAGAGAGGAACTGGAGAAAATGCTTGCGGAAATCTTTGAAAAGGAGGACGAATCATGATAGAGATCAGAAACTGCAGTAAAGCTTTCGGAGAGATCCATGCCATTGACCATGTATTAATGGAAATCGGTGAACGCCAGATTTTCGGACTGGTAGGGACCAACGGTGCAGGAAAGAGCACGCTGCTTCGAATGGCTGCCGGAGTGATAAAGCCGGACGAAGGAGAAATCCTGGTGGATCAGGAACCGGTCTATGAGAATGAAAAGATAAAACAGCAGATATTTTACATTTCAGACGGTGGATATTTTCCACAGGGATATACGGCAGCAGATCTGAAAGATTTCTACAGAGAATATTATCCGGACTTTATGACTGACCGTTACAGTAAATTAATGGACCAGTTTCATCTGGATGAGAAACGCAGGATCAGTTCCTACAGCAAGGGAATGAAGAAACAGCTTCTGGTCATTATGGGAATCAGTGCAGGGACAAAATATCTGTTATGCGATGAAACGTTCGATGGACTTGATCCGGTCATGCGTCAGGCAGTAAAGAGTCTGTTTGTGTCTGAAATCATGAATCGGGATTTTGCCCCGGTGATCGCATCTCATAATATGAGAGAACTGGAGGACGTGTGTGACCATGTAGGACTCCTGCACAAAGGAGGAATTCTTTTATCCAGAGAACTGGAAGACATGAAATTCCATATCCATAAGATCCAGTGTGTACTGCCGGATCAGACAAAAGAAGAAGCACTTTTGAAAGAATTGGACGTTTTAAAGAAAGAACATCAGGGATCACTTCTGATACTTACTGCAAGAGGGACCAGAGAAGAAATACTTCAGAAAGTACAGACACAGAATCCAATATTCTGCGAAGTGATTCCATTGACACTGGAGGAGATATTTATCAGCGAAACGGAGGTGGCAGGCTATGAAGTCAAAAACATTTTCTGGTAGATCATTAAGAAGCAGCTTAAAAGGCAGTACCTGGATTCTGGTGCTGTTGTTACTGGGGTTTATGGTTGCATTTCCGGTAGCAGAACTGATGCTGATCGGAAATCAGACGGATGAAATCCACAGGATGACTTTTGCCATGATCTGTTCCTATCTGATAGTTCCAGGCTTTTTGGTTACAATGCTTGCGGCCGTTGTAAATGCCCTGAATGAATTCTGGTATCTTTTTTCCAGAGATAAGATTGATTTTTATCACAGTCTTCCGGTAACAAGAAGCAGGTTCTTTTGGGAAAAAGCAATCAGAGGTCTGGTGCTGTATCTGGTTCCATATGTGATCATGGAACTGATCACAATGGCGATCGCAGTCAGCAAAGGACATGGTAGTCATCTGATCACGGCAGCGGGGAAAATGTTTCTGGAACATTTGCTTATGTATCTGCTGCTGTATTTCGGAGCAGTGTTGGCACTGGCAATTGCGGGAAATATTCTGGCAGGTATTCTGTCATTATGCTGTGTTTACCTTTACGGACCGGTACTGGGTATTCTTTTATGGGTGCTGGAAATGATGTATTTCAGAACGAATATGGGACTTAAAGAGGGAATGGCAGAAAAGATATCTGTTTTTCTTTCACCTGTATCTATTTCCGCGGCATTGCGGACTTATTCAGGACAAAAGAATTTCTGGATCATTATAGTGGGCGGGATACTGCTTCTGATTGTTCTGGCAGTATGTGCATATCTGGCATATACAAAGCGTCCAGCTGAGAAAACAGGAAAATCTTTTGTTTACGGATTTCTGGAACCAATCCTTTTGTTTATGGTCGTAATCCCTGCTGCTCTGGCAATTGGAACGATGTTTGCGCTGATCGGACCAGAAGAGAACAGGACTGGCTGGTGGATATTCGGGCTTGTGCTGGGGACAGTTGTATTTTATGGAATTTTGCAGGTTATTTTTGCAATGGATTTCCGTAAAATGGCAGCACATAAGCTGCAGCTTCTGCTTTTGGGAATATGTGTAGCTGTCAGTGCCTGGATATTACACACAGATGCCATCGGATATGATACAAGAATTCCGACAATGGCAAAAACTGAGGGAATCAGTCTGAATCTGGAGTGGATAGGAACTGAGAGTGTGAATGAACCGCAGATGGAAGTGAGTTCTGGTTCATATAAACTGGACAGACTCTTTTATTTCATGGGCGGAAATTATGGCAGATGGACAGATGCAGGAATGTCAGATAAAATCTATGAAGTGTTAAAAGAAATTGCGTCTTATCAGAACAGTAAGGAATGCAGCGGAACAGAAATAGGAGTTCAGTTTAAAAAGAAGAGCGGTTTCGATATTACCAGACAATATATAGTGACAGCGGAGCAGCTTGGCAGACTGCTGGAAGCATGCTATGAGCAGGGAACATTAAAAGATAATAAATATGATATTCTGGAAAAGTACAGACAGAAAGTGTCTTTTATAACAGTAGATCCTTTAAATGAATTAGATGATCAGTACTCTGTAACACTGGAAAAATCTGACAGTCAGAAGCTGCTGGATCTGCTGAAACAGGATATAGCAGAAGCCTCACCGCAGGAACTTATAGGAATCCCGTGTGGACAGATGGAGCTTTACGCTACTTCCTATGCAGATATGGATGAGCATATTGCACCGGAATCTTATGCAGAAGTAGGAAGATATATTTTCCCGACATTTAAGCGGACACTTGTTTTCCTGAAAGAAAAAGGTTATGCTTTTGTTATGGAAAAAGAAAATCTGAAACAGTACGATTATTCAGTGACATATAATGCAGAAGAAATGGATGTCACAGATCCTGAACAGAAAGAAGAATTAGCCCAGAGCCTGATCCGTGAATTGGAGTGTCCGGCATGGCTGGAAACGGAGGCGGGTGTGAGTGTGAAAGTGGCTCTGAACAGTACAGAGTCTGCCGGAGAATCGCTAAACGGAATAGAGTTTGCTGTACTGAAAGCGAAAGAGCCGGAATTTATAAAGAAAATAGTAGAAACTGGCGAGGAAGAAGAATGAAGAAAGCAGTTCGTCTGGACAAGTTCCTGGCAGATGCAGGAGCAGGAACCAGAAGTGAGGTAAAAAAATTTATTCAAAAAGGAAAAGTCCAGGTCAACGGTGTGCCTGCAAAGAAATCGGAGATCAAGGTCAGTGAAGAGGATGAAGTAGTTCTGGACGGAAACAGAATTTCCCAGGCACCGGAATTTGTCTATTATCTTCTGCACAAACCGGCAGGGTATGTTAGTGCCACAGAAGATAAGCGGGACAAAACAGTGATGGAACTTGTAGCATCAGACAGAAAAGGCCTGTTTCCGGTGGGAAGACTGGACAAAGATACGGAAGGACTGCTTCTGATCACAGACGACGGAGCACTGGCGCATGAATTGCTTTCTCCAAAGAAACATGTGGACAAGACCTATTATGCGGTTACAGACGGATGTATGACCAAAGAGGATGTGCAGCGCTTCGCAGATGGTCTGGAAATCGGAGAAAAAAATCCCACAATGCCGGCAAAACTGGAGATCCTCAGTACAAGAAAAGTTGAAGTGACAGAACTGGAACAGTACCCGTCAGGATGGTCATCAGAAATTCAGCTTACGATCAAAGAGGGGAAATTCCATCAGGTCAAGCGAATGACAGAAGCAGTAGGAAAGAAAGTCGTCTATCTGAAACGAATTTCCATGGGAGTATTGACATTGCCGGATGATCTCAAAAAAGGCGAATGCCGACAGTTGACTGCAGAAGAAGAAAAGAGATTAAAAGAAAGTGTTGTCACAAAATAAGTAAAATTGTAAGAATACATGGTTGATTGTCCGCTGATATAATGGACATTATAACATGTGTCGGTAAAGTGCAGGAAACTGAGTTTGTCAGAAGCAGATCAGAACCTGGAAGAAACTGTAAAAATAATAAAAAATTTGCAAAAAACCCTCTTTACATGGAGGGTTTTTGTATGCTATACTACAGAAGTTGCGAGTCATGCGCATCTATTGTGCGTGCAAAAATATACACGTTCGGAGATTCCCGCGGATGGTGCCCTGCGGTGTGAGGCTGGGTCCCCAGGAAAAAGAACCGGGCGGAAGAAATTAACCAAAAAGGAGAACAAACATGAGCGTTATTTCAATGAAACAGCTTTTAGAAGCAGGCGTACATTTCGGACATCAGACAAGAAGATGGAACCCTAAAATGGCTCCATACATCTACACAGAGAGAAACGGTATCTACATTATCGACTTACAGCAGTCTGTAGGTATGGTTGACGATGCTTACAATGCAATCGCTGATATCGTAGCAGACGGTGGAAGCATCTTATTCGTAGGAACAAAGAAACAGGCTCAGGATGCTATCAAAACAGAAGCAGAGCGTTGCGGACAGTTCTATGTAAACGAGAGATGGTTAGGTGGTATGCTTACAAACTTCAAAACTATCCAGAGCCGTATTGCAAGACTGAAAGAAATCGAAGCTATGGAAGCTGATGGAACATTTGACGTTCTTCCTAAGAAAGAAGTTATTGAGCTGAAAAAAGAACTTGCAAAATTACAGAAAAACATCGGCGGTATCAAAGAAATGAAGAGACTTCCGGATGCAATCTTCATCGTAGATCCTAAGAAAGAAAGAATCTGCGTACAGGAAGCTCATACATTAGGAATCCCGCTTATCGGTATCTGCGATACAAACTGCGATCCGGAAGAACTGGATTATGTAATTCCGGGTAACGATGATGCAATCCGTGCAGTAAAATTAATCGTTTCCAAAATGGCAGACGCTGTTATCGAAGCAAAACAGGGTACTGCAGATGTAGACGGTGAAATCGAAGCTGAATCTGAAGAGTTCGCAGCTACAGAAGAATAATTTTTTGAACCAGTACAGGAAAGCCGACAGGCTTTCCTGTCATTGAAAAAGGAAAAGCCCCTCCGGGCGATTTACGAATATTATTCAGGAGGAAAATGAAATGGCTATCACAGCAGCACAGGTAAAAGAATTAAGAGAAATGACCGGCGCCGGAATGATGGATTGTAAGAAAGCTCTTACAGCTACAGAAGGTGATATGGATAAAGCAGTAGAATTCCTTCGCGAAAAAGGTCTTGCTACAGCACAGAAGAAAGCAAGCCGTGTAGCAGCAGAAGGTCTTTGCAAAACTTTAGTTTCCGAAGACGGAAAGAAAGCAGTTGTTGTAGAAGTTAACGCTGAGACAGACTTCGTAGCTAAGAATGAAAAATTCCAGAACTACGTTGCAGATGTAGCAGCTCAGGCTATGAACACAACAGCAGCAGATATCGATGCTTTCCTTGCAGAAGCATGGGCACTTGACACAACTAAGACTGTTAAAGAAGCTCTTGCAGCTCAGATCGCAGTTATCGGCGAGAACATGAACATCAGAAGATTTGCTCAGGTTACAGAAGAGAATGGTTTCGTTGCTTCCTATACACATATGGGCGGTAAGATCGGTGTTCTTGTAGACGTTGAAACAGACGTAGTTAACGATGCTGTTAAAGAAATGGCTAAGAACGTAGCAATGCAGATTGCAGCTCTGAAACCACAGTACACAAGCGACAGCGAAGTAAGCGCAGAATACATCGAGCATGAGAAAGAAATCCTTATGGCTCAGATCCAGAACGATCCGAAAGAATCCCAGAAACCAGCTAAGGTTATCGAAGGAATGATCACAGGACGTATCAAAAAAGAGCTTAAAGAAATCTGCCTTCTTGACCAGACATACGTTAAAGCTGAAGACGGAAAACAGTCTGTAGCTAAATACGTAGAGCAGGTTGCTAAAGAAAACGGTGCTAAGATCACTGTTAAAGGTTTCGTACGTTACGAGACAGGTGATGGTATCGAAAAGAAAGAAGAGAACTTTGCAGAAGAAGTTGCAAAACAGATGGCACAGTAATCTGGTTTTTGCAGAACTTTAAAAAGAGTCTTAAAACCCTTGAAAATCCAGTATTTTCACAATGTCATTAACTTTAGCAAAAAGCAGAAATCGTAAGTATTTATAAAACTATGA